>WOYI010504472.1_pt1 | contig 11278 bp, 23 predicted proteins | sample 6423411 | NCBI WGS metagenome assembly WOYI01 (sample SAMN13441803, study PRJNA592873) | oil field metagenome | biome: oil field; feature: oil-well bore; material: oil-contaminated soil; isolation source: oil-contaminated soil from oil-well borehole | place: Germany: Wietze | collected 2016-10-18 ... | reverse complement strand
GAAGGGGGGCGAACGGTGGGAGCCGGGGTGGTGAGCAAGGTGTTGAAGTGAGATGGCCAGTAATCGTCTGCGCATTCGGCTGAAATCGTTCGATCATCGCCTGATCGATAAATCAACCCGAGAAATTGTGGATACTGCCAAGAGAAGTGGTGCCCAGATCGTTGGTCCCATTCCCTTACCAATCAAGATGGAACGGTACACTGTGCTGACTTCTCCGCATGTCGACAAGGATTCCCGGGATCAATATGAAATCAGAACTCACAAAAGGCTACTTTATATTGTTGATCCAAGTGAAAGAACAATGGATGCCTTGATGAATCTTAGTCTTGCTGCAGGTGTCGAGGTTGACTTGCGGCTTTCGTAAGGGGTTTATGATGATCGGTTGTGTGGGACGTAAGATAGGTATGACTCGTATTTTTGATGAGAATGGAAGGTCTGTACCTATTACGCTGATCCTGATCGAGGAACATCGCGTTGTTGCTTTGCGCACCAATGAAAAAGATGGTTATGAGGCAGTACAGGTAACCTGTGGCAAAACAGCTGCCCAGCGCCTGACCAAGGCAGTGCGTGGTGTTTATGCCAAGGCAGACCTGGAACCGGGCCGGGGACTGTGGGAATTTCGTATTGCAGCTGGAAGTGACCTGCCTGCAGTCGGCCACAGTTACGATGTCAGTATTTTTGGAGCTGTTACCCGGGTTCATGTCACGGGGGTGACCATTGGCAAGGGGTATGCCGGTGCTGTAAAACGGCATGGGTTCAGGACTCAGGATGCAACACATGGCAATTCCCTCTCTCATAGGGCGCCTGGATCGATCGGACAGCGGCAGACTCCAGGGCGTGTATTCAAGGGCAAAAAAATGTCAGGTCATCTGGGAAACGTGCGGCGGACCATACAGAATCTTGATGTGGTTTGGCATGACAAAGAAAAAGGACTCCTTGCAATCAAGGGTTCGGTCCCAGGCTATGACGGTGCCGACGTTTTTGTACGCGCGGCCTGATTACCTGAGGAATTAAAAATGGAAATGACAATTCTTGGAGAGTCCGGGGAAAAAAAGCAGGTGAGCGATATGGTGTTTGGTCAGCCATATCGTGATGCCTTGGTCCTGCAGGTCCTGGAATCCTTTATTGCCAACAGCCACAAAAAGACCAAAGCACAAAAGACCCGTTCCGAGGTACAAGGCGGTGGCAGGAAACCATGGAAGCAAAAGGGAACAGGTCGCGCCCGTGCAGGTTCGATACGGAGCCCTTTGTGGAGGGGTGGTGGCGCTACCTTCGCTGCACGACCGGGTAGGTCACAGAGAAAAATAAACAAAAAGATGTATCGTGGCGCCATGGTTGCCATGCTCAGCGAGAAGTTGCGGCATGAAAGTTTGTATGGTCTGAGCGACACACTGTTTCAGGTTGATCAGGCAAAGACAGCTCTTGTAGCCAAGAGGTTAGCTGAATACAACGTTGCTGGGGGCTTGATCGTCCTTGGTCAAGAAAGGCCGGTTTTTCGGTTGGCAACAAGGAACCTCACAGCCTTCACCATTTGCCAAGCCAGTGAGCTGAACCCTTTTTTATTGATCCGTTCGAAATATGTTTATCTGGAAAGTTCCGCCCTGGCTCATCTTGAGAGGTGGCTATCTTGAGTACTCCTGCCCAGCTCATGCACAATGCACAGCTCCTTTCATTATTGATTGCGCCTCAGATTTCGGAAAAGACCGCCGGTCTCATGGAGAAGGGGCAGGTTGTGTTTTATGTCAGGCCGCATGCCACCAAGCATGCCATCAAAAGGGCTGTGGAAATTGCCTTTCACGTAAAAGTATCCAGTGTCAATGTGAGCTGTTTGCCTGGAAAGAAGAAAGCTTTTCGAGGGACATGGGGCCGCAGGGCTGGATATAAAAAGGCCTATATCAGGCTGCAGGAAGGGGAAAGAATCGAAGGACTATCGGAATAAGGAGCGTTAAGTCGTGGCACTCATTAAAGCACGTCCCACATCTCCTGGCAGGCGATTTGTAACCCGTACTGTCGAAAAGGGTTTGTACTCAGGCCGCCCGGAGCAATCTCTAGTCATGCCATTGTGCCGCAAGGGAGGGCGCAATGCCAAAGGCCGCATTACCGTCCGGCATCAGGGAGGCGGCCACAAACAGCTCTATAGATGCGTAGATTTTCGTCGGAATAAGGATGGCGTGCCGGCTCGTGTAATCAGGATAGAGTATGATCCTAACCGCAGCGCCCACATTGCATTGTTGGCATATGCGGACGGCGAAAAGCGCTATATTCTGGCCCCAAAGGGATTGGCTGTGGGCAATACCCTTTTATCGGGTATGCTGGCCCCCATTCAGGCAGGGAATGCCCTGCCACTCAGAAACATACCTGTCGGTACGGCAATGCATAACATCGAATTGAAACCAGGTCGAGGTGGCCAGTTGGCCAGGGCTGCTGGGGCACAGGCAACGTATATGGCGCGCGAAGGGGACTACGCCATGATCAGGATGCGATCCGGTGAGGTGCGTCGTGTTCACCTGGACTGCCGGGCAACCATCGGCCAGGTAGGGCATGAAGAGCACGGCTTGGTATCCCTGGGGAAGGCTGGCGCCAAAAGGTGGCGCGGCATTCGGCCTACTGTCAGGGGCGTTGCCATGAATCCCGTTGACCATCCCCATGGTGGGGGCGAGGGTAAAACCTCAGGTGGAAGACACCCTGTCTCGTTTTCTGCGGTACCCACCAAGGGCTATAGGACGAGAAATAACCCCAGAACTGATGCGATGATTGTTACAAGGCGGTATCGAAAATAATTAGACCCCAGGAGCAGGCATGCCTCGATCTTTGAAGAAAGGCCCCTTTGTTGATGCTCATTTGCTCACCAAGGTGATGCAGATGCAGGAATCGCGCAGTAAGAGACCAATAAGGACATGGTCGAGAAGGTCAATGATTGTTCCAGAAATGATTGGCTTGACAATCGCTGTCCACAATGGCAAATCACATATGCCAATTTTTGTGACCGAGAACATGGTTGGTCATAAGCTAGGGGAATTTTCACCCACCCGGACGTTCAAGGGGCATTCTGGGGACAGGAAAACGAAAGGACGCTAAAGGCATGACACAAGTAAGAGCTGTATTGCGGGGGGCCAGGATATCACCTCAAAAGATGAGGGTGGTAGCCAATCTGATTCGGAACAAGGATATAGAGGAAGCTGCCATCATTTTGCGTTTGAGCCAAAAGAAAGGGGCTCATATTCTGAAAAAGATTTTGGACTCAGCGATTGCAAACGCCGAGCACAATCATGGCATGGATGCGTCAACGCTCCAGCTGTTTGCTGTCCAGGTGGACGAGGCCAAGGTGATGAAGCGCTGGCAAGCTCGTGGGCGAGGAAGATCCACGCGAATAATAAAAAGATCGAGCCATATTACCCTCGTGGTTCAGGATAAAGGCTGAGGTGCATCATGGGGCATAAAGTCAACCCAAACGGGATCAGGCTTGGCATTTCAAGATATTGGGATTCAGTCTGGTATGCCAAGAACCAAGAGTTTCCGCAGCATGTTGCTACAGATGTGAGGTTGAGGTCATATATCAAAAAGAACCTGGCACACGCTGCAGTAAGCCGCATCATCATCGAACGGCCATCCAAGACCTGCCGAGTCAGGATCCTTGCTGCCCGACCTGGTATTGTACTTGGTCGAAAAGGCGAAGACAAAGAAAAACTAAAGAATCAGCTGCAAAGGATTGCTGGCCTTCCCGTGGAGTTGAGTGTAGAAGAGGTCCGCAAACCAGAAACGGATGCAACCCTTGTTGCAGAGGGTATAGCGCAGCAGTTGGCCAAGCGCATTATGTTCCGTAGAGCTATGAAGAGGGCCGTTGGGAGCGCTATGCGCCTAGGTGCTCAGGGCATACGTGTTCAAGTCAGTGGTCGGCTCAATGGGGCAGAGATAGCCAGAACGGAATGGTACAAAGAGGGTCGTGTGCCATTGCATACGTTCAGGGCAGAGTTGGAGTATGGTTCTGCAGAGGCCATGACCACCTATGGGGTCATAGGGGTCAAGGTGTGGATACTAAAAAATGATCGTCAGGCGCTGGAAAACAAACCTGCTTGAACGATTTAGGGAGACGGACAGATGCTGCAACCCAAAAGAACCAAGTTCAGAAAACAACAAAAGGGAAGAAATCGTGGTTTAGCCAAAGGCGGGATCAGTGTGGCATTTGGTGAGTTTGCCCTTAAATCAACCGAGCGCGGTCGCGTGACTGCAAGGCAGATTGAATCGGCTCGGCGAGCTATAACCCGCCACGTGAAGCGTGGTGGAAAAATCTGGATCAGAATATTCCCCGATGTTCCTGTTACAAAAAAACCGGTAGAGGTACGAATGGGGAAGGGGAAGGGAAATGTTGAATATTGGGTAGCCAAGGTCCAGCCCGGAAGGGTTCTGTATGAAATAGAGGGTGTCTCTGAGGATGTGGCGCGGGAAGCGTTCAGATTGGCTGGTGCCAAGCTGCCGGTTCAGACCATCTTTGTGCATCGCGCCCGCGTTATTTGATCTTCTGGATTCGGGAATTATGACAATGAATAAAATGGTGGCTAAATACAAAGACATGAACCAGCTTGAGTTGTGCCAGGAATTAGAGCAATTGAGAAGGGAGCAACTCAGCCTGGTTATGCAGGCCTCAAGTGGCCAGCTTACCAAATGGCATCTGATCAGAAATGCCCGGCGCAATATCGCTAGGATCAAAACCTTTTTGAATAAGGTTTGAGATTATGAGCATACCAGAAAGGAATTCAGAAAAGAAAAAACCCGAGCTAGTGGGAATGGTGGTGCTCTGTGGTGGAAACAAGACCGCTAAAATCCTCATAGAAAAGCATGTTAAGCATCGCAAATATGGAAAGTATATAAAGCGCAGTACGATTGTTCATGCTCATGACGAATCCAATATCTGCCGAGCAGGAAATTTTGTCTGTATTACTGCCTGCAAACGTTATTCAAAGACCAAATCCTGGGTGGTAACCGAGGTACTAAAATGATGTTTATCTCCCGGTATGTGTGCCCGGACATGTGATTTTGACCCATATCTTGAGAGGATTATCATGATTCAAATGGAAACAGTTTTGGAGATCGCTGATAATAGTGGGGCTAAATCTGTCAAGTGCATCAAGGTGTTGGGAGGCTCAAAGAGAAGATATGCCTGGATTGGTGATGTTATCAAGGTAAGCATACAGATAGCTGCACCCAGAAGCCGGGTGAAAAAGGGGGATGTCATGCGGGCGGTCATCGTCCGGACCCGCCATGGTATTCGAAGACCCGATGGCTCCATGATCCGCTTTGACAGAAATGCTGCTGTTTTACTGAATAATCAGAACCAGCCCATAGGGACTCGTATTTTTGGCCCGGTAACCAGGGAGCTGAGGTCTGAAAATTTCATGAGGATTATATCCCTTGCTCCTGAAGTCATTTGATTGCGTCCAGTTAAAAATTGAGAAAAGATGTCATTGGGGTATATGTGGATGAACAGGATACGAAAGGGAGATGAGGTTATAATCATCAGCGGCAAAGACAAGGGCAGAAAAGGCATTGTTTTGGCATTGGATGTTGATCGAGTCTTTGTTGAGGGGGTCAACCTGGTAAAAAAACACAGGAAAGCTACTGGCAACACAGGCGGGGGTATACAAGAGAAAGAGCTTTCCATACATATATCCAAGGTCATGCTCTATAACCCTACCTCAAAAAGAGGTGCGAGGATTGGATATAAGCTGAATGACAGTGGTAGAAAGGTGCGCTATTTCAAGTCAACCGGAGAGCTGCTCAATGAATGAGCAAGTGAACAAAGAGAAACCAAGGCTATATGAATTCTACAGAAATACCATCTTGAATCAGCTGAGGGATGAGTATTCGTATAACAATATAATGTCTGTCCCCAAGCTCACTAAGATTGTTATCAACATGGGAGTCGGGGAAGCTATTAGTGATCGCAAGGTGATTGATTCCGCTCTGAATGATTTAAGTAATATTGCTGGTCAAAAAGCAGTAGTCACAAAAGCAAAAAAATCGATTGCAGGTTTCAAACTGCGGGAGGGGTGGCCCATAGGATGCCGCGTTACTCTCCGGGGTGAGCGTATGTATGAATTTCTTGATAGGCTCATCAATATTGCCCTTCCACGGGTAAGGGATTTTCGTGGACTTTCCTCCGGATCCTTCGATGGCCGTGGGAATTATAATTTTGGAATACGCGAACAGATCATATTTCCTGAAATTGACTACGATAAGATCGACTCGATTAGAGGCATGAATATTACGATTGTCACTTCTGCAGTAACAGATGAGTCTGCACGCTCCCTGCTTCAAGCGTTTGGCATGCCGTTTAGAAGGGCGGGTGGATAAATGGCAAAACAAAGTGTTGTATTAAGGAACCAGAAAAGAAAAGATCTCGTGGAGAAGCATAAAACAAAAAGGAAAGCTTTGAAAGCGATGATTTCTAGCCCGAGTTCGAGTTATGATGAAAAACAAAAGGCAGTTGCTGCTCTTTCAGCCCTGCCCCGGGACAGTAGTCCTGTAAGGTTACGATTTAGATGCCTTATTACAGGCAGGCCTCGGGGGTATTATAGGCGTTTTGGATTGAGTAGACATAAATTAAGAGAATATGCCATGAACGGTGGTATACCTGGCATCCGCAAGGCTAGCTGGTAATGTGCCGCGCTTATTAGAGAGAGCATGAACGATGAGCGATCCAATTGCAGATATGTTGACTGTGATTAGAAATGGCTTGAGGGCTGGTCACAAGCAGGTTTCGGTCAAGCATTCCAGGCTGAAAAATGATATCTTGTGTATTCTCAAGAATGAAGGTTATATAGAAGATTTTATAGTCCAGGAGCATAATCACCCTAGTGACATCATAGTTGATCTAAGGTATTACGAAGGAAAGCCAGCGATTGAACGTATTGATCGTGTCAGCAAACAGTCTCGCAGGTTTTATTCCTCATATAAAAATATTCCAATCCATTTTAATGGTTTGGGCTCAGTTATTATTTCAACATCCAAGGGAGTGATAACTGGAAATCAGGCCAAAGAAATGAAAGTTGGCGGAGAAATCTTGTGTTCAGTGTTTTAGGATAAGGTGCTTCAATGTCCAGAACTATTAAGACTCCGCTCGCAATTCCGAAAGATGTGCACATTCAACTCATGACTTCTGAGATCCTGATAAGTGGGCCGCGGGGCCAATTAAATCTGCCGCTTCATTATTTGGTTCAGTGCAACTTGCAGGACCAGGTCATTTGGTTTATTCCCATGAAAGCGAAAGACAGAAGGTCTGTCGCCTTGAGTGGAACGCTTAAAGCGCTTTGCCGAAATCATTTCAAAGGCGTCGTTGATGGATACATGAAGCGTTTGCAACTGGTTGGTGTCGGATACAGAGCTGAAGCACAGGATTCAGCATTAAATATGAACCTAGGTTTTTCTCAGCCTGTTAAATATAAGATCCCTGAGGGAATAACGATACAAACCCCACAAGCTACAGAGATTGTGGTCAGTGGGCTCGATAAATATCGGGTTGGGCAGGTTGCCGCAGAAATCAGAGGCTTTAGAAAACCAGAGCCGTATAAGGGCAAGGGTATACGTTATTTTGATGAGCGTATCCTTATAAAGGAGACGAAGAAGAAATGATACCTCGTTACGCCAATAATAGGGCTAAGCGCGCCAAGAAAACCAGGGCTGTTATTGCGAGGTCTGGTAGATTCAGGTTGTCAATCTTCAAGACCCCGTGTCATATCTATACGCAGATTACAACGCCTGATGGATCACATGTCCTTGCATCCGCTTCCTCGACCCATGAATCCATACGGAATGAGTCTGGGGCTACTGGTAATATAACCACTTCCATATTGGTGGGGCGCATGATTGCCCATGAGGCTTCAAAGGTAGGGATAGTCGAGGTAGCTTTTGACCGTTCAGGGTTCAAGTATCATGGCAGGGTCAAGGCGTTGGCTGATGCTGCCCGCGAAGCAGGGTTGCGTTTTTAGGCTTCCTGGATGGTAAATGAATGATATGAATGAACAATATGAAAATGAGTGGATTGAACGCCTCATTGATGTCAAGCGGGTTGCTAAGGTTGTTAAAGGTGGTCGGCAATTCGGCTTCACTGCTCTTACTGTGGTTGGTGATGGGCAGGGTCGGGTTGGCTTTGGTTATGGGAAAGCCAGGGAGGTTCCAATTGCTATTCAAAAAGCAAACGATATAGCACGGAAGAATCTGATAACTATCACTTTAAATGATAGTACCCTCTATCATGAAGTAGTCTCAACACACGGGGCCAGCCGTGTATTCATGAAGCCTGCTTCGCCGGGCACTGGTGTAATTGCCGGGGGAGCCATGCGGGCTATTTTTGAGGCTGTGGGTGTAAAAGATATTCTTGCTAAAGCTTTTGGGTCTCGTTGCCCCATTAATATCGTGCGAGCAACCATGCAAGGTCTGCAGGACATGAGGACCCCTGAGGACATCGCTTCTAGAAGATCTATAAGTATAGAACAGTTATATTCTTAATATGGTATCGGGTTTTTAATGATGAAGCTAAACGAACTGATTGTTCCAGAAGGCTATCGCTATCAAAAAAAACGTGTGGGGCGCGGAATTGGTTCAGGTTTGGGTAAAACCTCGACCAAGGGGCACAAGGGCCAAAAAGCGCGTGCAGGAGGAGGGGTAAGGCGCGGCTTTGAGGGTGGCCAGATCCCTTTGCAGCGCCGCATTCCCAAGGTGGGCTTTAAACCTTTGCCAGGCTCCGGGTTAAAAGTGATCAATCTGGATATTCTGAATAAATATCCGGAGAATAGCTTTATAACACCAGAGCTTCTTGTTCAGGATGGTGTTGTAAAAAAGCGTGAAAAAAAGATAAAAATCATTGGTAAAGGCTCTATTCCAAAGGGCATAATCCTGCACGCAAGCATCTCACTGTCACAGGGAGCGCGCAATGCCTTGCAATATTGCAATGGCAGCCAGTGCGAATGATTGATAGCATAAAAGGGTATCATTATGGCTACATTGGGAGGTATTGGGCAGATTAATCCTGGGAAAATGAAGGAACTTAGAAATAGAATTTTGTTTCTTCTTGGGGCCATCAGTATTTTTAGAATTGGCTCGTTTATCCCCGTTCCTGGAGTCAACCCAGAAGCCGTACGAAGCCTTTTTGAAAAATCTCAAGGAACTATTCTTGCATTATTCAACACTTTTTCTGGTGGTGCTCTCGGTCGTTTGAGCATATTTGCCCTCGGAGTGATACCGTACATATCCGCCTCAATCATTATGCAACTTATGAGTATGGCTATTCCCACACTCATGCAACTCCGTAAAGAAGGCGAATCTGGTAGGAGAAAGCTTACTCAATATACAAGATATATGACTGTATTGCTGGCTCTGGTCCAGTCATTTGGCGCAGTCTTATCATTGAAGAATCAGGGCATCTCAAATATTGATCCTGCAGCCTTTGTTTTCCTTGGTACAATAAGCCTTGTTACTGGTACCCTATTTCTTATGTGGCTGGGAGAGCAGGTTACCGAACGTGGCATAGGCAACGGCATCTCGATGCTCATCTTTGCGGGAATAGTTGCTGGTATCCCCCCATCCCTTGGTATAATGTTGGATCAAGTTGGCAGCGGTGAGATTTCGTTCATAGCTGCTGTCGGTATGCTGCTCATTTCTTTCGGGCTGATCGCTGTTGTCGTATATATGGAGAGGGCCCAGAGAAGAATACCCATTCATTACGCAAAACGCGCTAACCTGAGAAGTAATTATATTAATCAACAGATCCACCTTCCGCTCAAATTGAATATGGCTGGTGTTATCCCTCCAATGTTTGCATCAAGCATCATATTGTTTCCCGCCACCTTGCTTAGCTGGTTAGGGCAAGAAAAGAGTAATCCAATACTTCAACCTGTAATATTGGCTTTATCCCCAGGACAACCATTCTATTATCTTCTATATAGCATCCTTATATTGTTTTTTGCCTATTTTTATACAGCTCTGGTTTTCGATACCAGAGACTCTTCCGATAATCTCAAGAAGTCGGGTGCCTTTATCCCCGGAATCCGTCCAGGTGAATATACTGCTAGATACCTCGATAGAATCATTACGCGATTGACGTGTATTGGTTCAGCGTATCTTATATTTGTTTGTCTATTTCCTGAAGCTTTTATTGTAAGCCAGGGTCTGCCTTTTCACTTGGGTGGCACCTCGATTTTAATTGTCGTAGTTGTGGTGCTTGAGTTCATGAATCAAATTCAGTCCATCATTATGACGTCACAATACGAAACATTGTTTCGCAAGCAAAATACGGATAAATCTAATAGTAGAAAAAATAGGCCTAGATCTAGGCATTTGTAGGGAAGGAAATGGTATGAAGGTAAGGGCTTCTGTGAAAAGAATTTGCAGAAATTGTAAAATAATCAGAAGAAATGGCGCAGTTCGTGTCATTTGTCTGGATCAAAGACATAAACAGCGCCAGGGATAGTTTAATTACGGGCTCATATACATGGCAAGAATTGCAGGAATTCAAATACCTCCCAATAAGCACGTATGGGTTGGTTTAACAAGCATCTATGGTGTTGGCAGAACCCTGTCACATCAAATATGCAAGGAAACTAATATCATGCCCTCCATGAAGGTCAAGGATTTGACAGAGAGTGAACTGGAAGCCATCAGGTCCTCGCTGGCGCATTACACCATTGAAGGTGATTTGCGCAGACAGATAAATATGAATATCAAGCGCTTGATGGACTTGGGCTGTTATCGCGGATTAAGGCATCGCCGGGGTTTGCCATTGAGAGGGCAAAGGACAAGAAGCAATGCAAGGACAAGAAAAGGTCCGAGGAAGATGGTAAGGAAATAATTAGGGAGGCCTTGAGCAATGCAAAAAAAACAAACCAAGAAAAAGGTCAGGCGCATAGTCAACGACGCGATCGTGCATATAAATGCAACTTTCAATAACACATTGATTACCTTTACCGATAGACAGGGCCATGCGTTGTGCTGGGCATCTGCGGGGGGATGTGGCTTCAAGGGGTCTAGAAAAAGTACACCTTTTGCAGCTCAGGTCGCAGCTGAAAAGGCAGGACTTGTAGCCAAGGAGTATGGCATACGCAATCTTGACGTGAAGATTCGCGGACCTGGTCCAGGTAGGGAGTCCGCTGTCAGATCCTTAAACAGCATTGGCTTTAAGGTATTGAGTATTATGGATGTCACTCCGATCCCCCATAATGGATGCAGACCCCCCAAAAGACGCCGTGTTTAGTGTAGAATGTGAGTTGCACCTAAATATCAGAGG
>WOYI011033637.1_pt5 | contig 11279 bp, 24 predicted proteins | sample 6423411 | NCBI WGS metagenome assembly WOYI01 (sample SAMN13441803, study PRJNA592873) | oil field metagenome | biome: oil field; feature: oil-well bore; material: oil-contaminated soil; isolation source: oil-contaminated soil from oil-well borehole | place: Germany: Wietze | collected 2016-10-18 ... | reverse complement strand
GCAGAGAGCACCGTCAGAAATGACGGTGTAATGCACAAATTCAGTCTCAAGTCTGGATAAATAAAGTGCTAAAGGAGGAAAGAAAGAAATGGACAAGCAATTATCAGAAATAGGTATGGAGTATGAGTTGAATCCGGTAGAACGAGCAGAAGTTCGGGAAAGATATCCGAAAGTTTACTTTCCGGATCCGGTGTTAGAACCAGTGTGGTACGGTCGTCGGGATCATCAGAGAATACCAAACAAGAAAGCAATTGTTGATCAGAGTTTTAGTGGATTCGGTAATCGTGTTTATGCCATCTGCTCGGATGCTTATAAAATTATTCATTATGAGGACATCGTTCACATGGTGGAAAATTCAGTAGGCAAACTGACTGATTATGGTACTGTTCAAATCTGCCCTTATTCTTATCTGGATGGTGGTAGAATGCGAATCAGTATTAAATTTCCCGACATAAAAGCCGAGATCAAGAAGATAGACAGTATCATTCCGAAAGTAGAAGTCTTCACTTCCTATGATTTGTCAACAAAACTTTCAGGAAAGTTTGGTGCTATTCAACTGAAATGCACAAACGGCGTAGGTATTTGGACAACCTTCAAGAAGTTTGCCAAAAAACATCTTCAGAATCTTTACCTGAATGAACTCGGCACCAATATCAGTGAAGGGCTTGCTTTGTTCGGAGAACAAGTCAATGCGTGGAAAAGTTGGACCTCTCTAAAGATAGAGAAGGATTTATACGAAACCATGTGGGACGAGTTGCCTTTCAGCAAAGCTGAACGTACCAAGATCGAAGTGTTGCCTGAAATCGGAACAAATTTGCTTCTTACTGAAGCAATCAAACAGAATGACTTGAACCTTTGGTCATTGAACTCGATTCTTACTCAGTGGAACTCACATGAAATAAAATCAGAAGTACGGCAAATAGCAAATGAGCCATTGATTGCCAAAGCAATGGAAATGATTTCCAATCAAATCTAACTGAATAGGAGAAAAAATGTCAATCAAACAATTAACCGAGACTGATTGTCTAACTAAAATCCAAAATGAGGAGTATCGGCTGAAAGTAACAGCCGATGAAAAAGAAAAACAGAAAGTGAAGGCTTTTATAGCGATATGGAAAAGGACCCTTTTCCACATCAAAGGAGGATCAAAAGTATTCCTAGAAACAAAAGATGGAGAAGAATATCTCCAACTGGTAAAGAAGGATCAAAAATTTTCTTAATGCAGAGAGCACCGTCAGAAATGACGGTGTAATGCACAAGTCCTGTCTCAAGTCAGGATAAATAAAGTGCTAAGGAGGAAAGAGATGGATGAAAAAAAAAAGTTAAGGAAGTAACCGACAAGATCAAGGAAATGGTGTCTGAAGATGAGGATTGCTTATTTTCCGCGTCAATAGCCTTGATGCATATGCTATGTCAGAGTCAGAAGGTTGACAGAATGTATCAAGTTGATGCCTTAAAAGACATTGCTTGTTTTCTGCATAATATCTGGTTAAAGCAAGGAAATGAGGAAAGCAACGGAGATTTGATTAAAACATGCGAAATTTTTTGAGGAGGGGAGATGGAAAATGACACGATATGACAAAATAAAAAAAATGATAAACAGAATTAAGGAAGCGGCTCCTGTTGGTCATTTTGATTACATTGACAATGTGAAAATTGATTTGCTCATACCTATACAAAAAAAAGAAACAGCAGAAATGAAGTTGTTTGATTTTTGTCTCAAAGAGTTGATTATTTCCGGTCAAATGGAAGTTGCCGGAAATCGGATTAGATTGAATAATTGAAATGGGAGGTGATATAATGGAAACAAAGCAAATAGCCCAAGCCTGTTTGGATGCAGTAGAAATCCATGAAGATTCCTGGTTTGCTACAAAAAACAAGTACACCAAAGATGAAATGGATTGTTGTATCGAAGCATGTGAAAAAAATGGAGTAGATAAAGATTTAGCGGAACTGATGTATTTGGCTACATTTACATGGCTTAATGACGTATGTGACTGGGCAAAAGAAGCTCTAAGAAAATAAAAGGAGGAAGAAAGAAATGGCACCGATGAGAATAGCATGGAACAGGAAGAAGATGGCAAGTGTAATGTTAATCAAAATTAAGGAGTTCACCATAACACAAAACACACGGGATAAAAAATATTCTATCAAAGGATGGTTCAACAAAGAGAACTGTTTCTTGTTTGGTGATGATTTTGAAACCATTGAAATAGCTCAAGAATTTCTTGAGGATATTCACAAAAAGATGTAAACATGCAGAGAGCACCGTCAGAAATGACGGTGTAATGCACAAATTCAGTCTCAAGTCTGGATAAATAAAGTGCTAAAGGAGGAAAGAAAGAAATGAGAATAAAAGTGAGGTATTTGATGATTGTGTCACTGGATATCTATAAGCAAAATCACCCACCTTTGCTGAAGAATGTCAAACCGGATGTTATTAAATATCCAAAATTTAAGAAGACAGAGGATAAAGTAGAGGATTTGTCTGAACATATATACAAACATCGAAAGTATGTAGGATATCTACCGGGAAATGAAGCCCGGGAATTTCTTGAGAATTATTTTGATGACACTCGTTTAACAATGGGTTCAATAACTTTTGAAGGTTGTTTACCAGCCATTTCTTTTTCAGACAATAATACTTTTAGTTTAGGTTACGATTTGAATGCTTATGTTACTCCCATGCTTGATATTGAGAGTGAGGAAAAACTTCTGTCGGAATTAGAAGGACATCCTAATGCTGAAAAAATCAAAGAAAGAGTAGGATTTAAGCTAAATCAGCTCTTGGATGCTTTGAAAAAATTCAAGATCGGAAAATCCTTTTCTGTTAATACTCAACAATTGTGCTTGAACCTGTGAATGCCCCTCACGGCTTTGTAGTATAGCTCCTTGATGAGCTAGTGATGATCTGGAAAATAAGTAGGCGGTTTCTAAGGTCAAAAGCCTAAACCATGTAGCCCCATGCAGAGGGCACCGTCAGAAATGACGGTGTAATGCACAAGTCCTGTCTCAAGTCAGGATAAATAAAGTGCTAAAGGAGGAAAGAGATTATGAAAGTGTATTTGCTAACGAATTGTGGATGGAAACTGTTCAATGTTGTCCCGAATTCTAAAGAACTGAAAAAAAGGAACATAAGGCTGGGTGAAGGGTGTGTTTTTGGTGAAATGTGTAGTTTGGGTGACAATTGCCGGCTGGGTGAAGGGTGCAGTTTGGGCAACAGGTGTGTTTTGGGTGACAATTGCCGGCTGGGTGAAGGGTGCAGTTTGGGCAACGGGTGTGTTTTAGGCAACGGGTGTGTTTTAGGCAACGGGTGTGTTTTAGGCAACGAGTGTGTTTTAGGTAACAATTGCCGGCTGGAACGATCTCCCCTTTATATCATTGGTTCATGTCATCTATTTTGCCAATATTCAAAAAGGAAAATTAAAATAGGTTGTTATATTAAGAGTGTAGATAAGTGGTTATCTACATACAAACAGATCGGAAAGAAAGCAGGGTATAGTAAAACTGAAATTAAGGAATATGGGCTATATCTAAAACTTGCTAAAAAGTTGATGAAGTAACTCAAAAGGTTAGGATAAAATCATAGGCAATAACGATGGAAGATATTTTAAAACAAAATAGAAGAAGGAGGAAAGAGATTATGATAACTGTTTTCAAAGACAAGGGTAAGATAGTGAAAATAACTACCCAACAATATTCAGTAGGACTATATGTAGCTATTTACACAGAAGGAAACTCCCATCCTGTTCAATTCGGATCAACCCTTACGGAAGAGAAATACCACTTGGAGCTAAGAAAAAAGCTAAAGGGAAATTATCTAAAAAGGGAATCAACGGCTATCTTTAATGAAAAGAAAAGGAAGAAAACAAAATGAAACTAACACCAGAAGAACAGAAGAAAAAGAGGATGGCTCTGGCTATCGTTCGAGTTTTTAGTGATTCAAAAGTTGAGCTAGAATCGGTCAAGGAAGCTAAAGAATTGCTTAAGAAATTGGCTCAGAAAGAGATGGAAGAAGAAACCAACAAAATCTAAAGGAATTAAATTTCTACTATTGTAGATGAGGAAGAAACCAACAAAGTCTAAGGAGGTAATTATGATAAGCTGTACCAACACCAAAATAATATCGGAAGAAACAAAGACAAAAGATAAGATGATCTTTATTCGCATTCCTACTCCAATTGCAGAACGATTGGAACACCAACGCCTTCGATTGTCTTGCCCTATGAACACTTTGGCTAGAATGGCCATCATTCGTTTTCTTGAAATGGAAGAAGCCGATGAGAGAAAAAGATATAACCAAAAAGATGACAACTCCGTCTGCTAAAGCAGGTAGTCTTTGTCAATAACTAAAAAAAGGAGGAAGACCCATATGAAATGTGTATATTGCAATTTCTATTACACAGGACAAAAAATAGAAAAAGACAATCACTTTTGTTCAGAAAAACGGAGCATTGTGTCAAAGCTAGATACCACTTGTGAAAAATTTGCACCTGCTCCATTCTTCTGGTGCCACAACACTAACTGCTGGATAGATGTAAATATCTGTACGGCCAGACAAACAAAAGAAGCTGAAGAATGCAAAAAATGCCGGCAAAAACAAGATATATTAGAAATAAGAAGAGCAATAGGCCGCAAATCCAAGTCTTTGATCAGGAGGTAACCATGGCTGAAAACGGAGATTTGGTAAAAGCATGCGAAATTTATTGGGGAGAGTGGGTAGATTATGAAGATTGCAATCTTCTTGAACGAGAAACTCCAGAAACAATTCTTATTTCAAAAGACAATCTGGAAAAATTACCAAAAGAATGCAAAACATTAACAGACATCATTGTCAATCTCCCAGAAGAAATGTACTTCATTAACGGAAAGCTGAAGACAAATTTGTTTTTCAAATTTGTAGAACTGAAGACTGGTTGGACTAAAGATAAAATACATCATGTGCACTATAAATTAGCTCAATGTTTATCTAGATCCGCTCACTAGCTTTCAAAATTTTGAAAGTTGTGCTATAATTGAAAAGAAGAGAGGTTTGTAATGAATTTATGGCTCCGGCGACTAGACCCAGTAGAATCTTTAATGTCCCAAGACCTGTTTAAACTTGTGAATCCAATCATATCCTATCAAGCTGTCTTTTATCAACAAACAATGCACCGAAAGATCAGAAGACAGTACGAGAAAACAACCAAAATTGGTTCAACAAAAGAAGGTGTTCTGTTCTATACTGGATTAATTCCAAGAATACTCAATTTCTGTAAAGAAAAGATGTTGGAAATTCAAATCAGTGGAGAAGTAATTGCTGTTTCCAGAATAACTAATCCCTCTTTTCCTGAAGGAATTATCCTTCGAGATTTTCAAAATAAATTAATAAATGAGGCTTGTTCTAAAACTAGAGGAATTTTAAAAGCTCCTACTGGAACAGGAAAGACAATTCTGGGACTTTCTCTAATTGCTTCCATAGCCAATTTAGACCAAGTGCTATGGTTATGCCATACTAAAGATTTAGTTTCCCAAACAGTTGAAGAAGCGGCTAAATTCTTTGGAAGACACAATGTGGGAATAATTGGAGAAGGTAAATTAGAAACAGATCATTTTCTTACCGTTGCCACAAGGCAATCTTTTATAAACTGTTCAAATGATTTGGGAACTTCTTATGACATGGTTATCTTAGACGAAGCCCACCATTTATCTTCCTTTGAGGGAGAATATGCCAAAATACTAAAGAGAGTTTATGCTCCAATAAGAATTGGACTAACTGCTACACTTCCCACTTCCGAAGAAGCTTTGCTTACAATGGAAGCTTTGATCGGTCCACTTATTGGAGAATACACCATCAATGAAGGAAAGGATGCAGGAATTATGGCAGCTCCTAGAATAAAGATAATCAAAATACCTCTGTCTCACCATGTCAAAGAAATCCGAAACTATTCAGATGTATATGAACAAGGTGTAGTAAGAAGACTTGACCGAAATAAAGCTATTATTGATCTTGTTAAAAAACATCAAGCTCTTGGGGAAACTGTACTAATCATTGTGAACAAAATTGTTCACGGTGACCTATTGCTGAACTTGTGTCAACATAACAACATAAAAGCTGAGTTTGTGCATGGCACAACTGATTCTGACGACAGAGAAATAGCAAAAAAAGCTCTCGACATCAAAGATTTAGAATGCGTTATTGCTACAGCAGTGTGGAAAGAAGGAGTGTCTATCCCTTCTTTAAATGTAATCATAAATGCAGCAGGAGGAAAATCTGAAATAGCTACACTACAAGCAATAGGAAGGGGAACAAGAGTAGTGCCAGGAAAGACGGAGGTTGTAATCATCGATTTTTTCGATGAATCCAGCCACTTTTTGGTAAGTCATTTTGGGGCTAGGATTTCTTTGTATATGGATATGGGGTGGTTATGAAAAATGATTCAGTTCTTAATTGCTTAAATACAAACGGCATTATTTATGGCAAAGTCCTTAATAGAACTATCCGAGACAAGAATGTTTATGAAATTTGTGGAGACATAACAAATATTTTCCTTTATAATAACAAAAATCGGAAAATAGCTGAAACAATTATTGACACCAAAAATTTAGAAAAATGTATAAATATTAAATGGCATTTGTCTACAACTGGTTATGTGAAAGCTACTATAAATAAAAAAGCTGTTTTCCTTTCTTGGATAATTACAGGAAAGAAGTCTCATAACATCACTATAGTAGATCACAAAGACGGCAATCCCTTAAATAATCTTGAAAATAATTTCCAAACAATCACAAGACACCAAAATCAAATGAAACAAAATATTTATAAAAATAACAAATCTGGTTATAAAGGTGTTTGTTGGAACAAAAAAAGAGGTAAATGGGGCAGTTCAATTTCAAAAAATGGAATACACTATTGTCTTGGTAATCATATCTCTAAAACAGAAGCCGCCTTAGCTTATAACGAAAAAGCTAAGGAACTATTCGGGGAATTTGCTACATTAAATGTAATATAAAGGAGGAAAACAATGACCATTAACCGACCAATGAAAGCACCAACTGATCCAATAACAGATTCAGAATTAAAATCATTGCATTATCCCGTTGTTGGGAGTCCTAAACTGGATGGTTTCAGATGTATAGTTGATGAGACAGGAGGGAAAACCTCTTCTATGAAACCTTTTACAAATCACTTTGTCTCAGAAACTCTCAAAAATCCTGTGTACAAAGGATTTGACGGTGAGATCATTATAGGATCTCCTTTCAAAGAAAATGAGGAGGACGATGTCTTTCATCGGACATCTGGTCCTATTAGACGATTTGACGGAGAACCGGACTTTAGATTGTATGTATTTGACAATTGGCTATTCGGAAATCAATCGTACAAACAAAGATGGATTGATACTCTTCAAATCCCCTATAATCATTCAAAACAAGGCATACCCCGTATAATAGCACTCGAACAGCGAATCCTGAACACCTCAGACGAAGTTATATCTTTTGAACAAGAAATGGTTAATCTTGGGTATGAAGGAGCCATGGTTCGCTCCCTTGATGGAAAGTACAAAGAAGGACGATGTACTCTCAAGGAAATGAACATTTTCAAGAGAAAACCTTTTGAAGAATGTGAGGCAGAAATTATAGGCGTGGAAGAACAGATGGCCAATCTTAATGAAGCTGTTATTGACTCAAGAGGATTGAGCAAACGCTCCTCACACCAGGCAAATTTAGTTCCAAAAGGAACCTTGGGTAAATTTATCCTGCAAAGTAATTCTTTTGATAAATCTTTCAAAGCAGCTCCTGGTAAAGGTTTTGATGCTAAGAAAAGACAAGAAATATGGGACAATAAAGAAGCTCACATAGGACAAATCGTAACTGTCAAATATCAAAAATATGGCAGCATTGATGCTCCTAGACAACCTAGTGTCATCAAAATAAGACCATCTTGGGATTTGTAATGAACAAATTTACAATATTGTAGGAGGAAAACATGACTATCAAATCAAAGGAAGAATTGCATACAGGCAAGATCAAAATTGATCTCACTGGCCCAGAAGGGAATGCGTTTGTGTTGTTAGCTTATGCAAAGCAATTTGCAAAACAGCTTGGTAAAGACTTCAATGACATAGGTGCAAGAATGAAATCAAGCAACTATCAACATCTTGTGGAGGTTTTTGACACCGAATTTGGTGAATATGTTGATCTTTACAGGTGAGGATTAAATTTCTACTATTGTAGATAAGGAGGACTATGAAAGAAAGAGTAATGGATGGTGTTTTTCTATTCGTTATCATTATCTGTATCTTCGGTCTTCTCGTTGCCTGGGGCGAAGGCGAGAGGCTAAAAAAAGATAATTTATCTTGGTCACTTTCCAAAACGGAGCGCAAACACATCATGGAAGCGTTGGATGCAAAGGGAGTGGGCGACTGCAAGCTGGAACCGATTTTCAACGGTTTCAAATGCACGGACAACGAAGGAAAAGTTTACAAGGTAAGTAAATGAACGAACAAGCTAAGAACGTCTTCAATAATTTAGATAAAATCCTGGATAAATATTACAAAATAAACAAAGAAGACTGTACCAGACGTAAAATAATAAAGCTGGAAAAAGAACTAGAAGAACTTAGAGGAAAGGAGGCGAAATAATGAAATTTACAGTAGAGGTTGAAGAGTTTTATCTCAATGAAGAGGATAGCGGAAGAAGTTTAGAAACGACTTTAAGGGATTATATCATTAATGAAGTCGTTTCAAAAATATGGGAGAAAATCAAGGACGAAGCAGACAACGCAATCACGATGAAAGTAGAAACAAAAGTTAGAATGGAGATGGAGTCGCAAATAAACAAACGAATAGCTGAAATAATAGATTCGGAAACAATTTTTAGGGACAAAAAGGAAATACTAATCTCTGATTATCTTAGAGAACAATTTGAAAGAAACATAGGCTGGAATAAACCTGACGATATTATAAGAGACAAAGCAAAGCAATTTGGTGATGAGATGAAAAAAAGATACGATTTCCTTTACGCCAATGAAATTGTGCAACAAATGCACAAGATTGGGATTCTTAAAGAGGAAATCTATACAAACTTGCTCGAAAACAAAAAAGATTAAAAGGAACGCTCGCTATGAAAACAAACTGTGAATTTTTTGATGAGTGCTGGAAGCCAGCTCAGTTTCAGTGCTGCACTCCCAGATGCCCAGACTATATAAAAAGAAAAAAACACGTGAGCGGGAGAAAAAGCTGGCTGACGCTAATGTTGGGGAACTTTAAGTCTGTCGGTACCCGCTCGCGGAAGGAGTAAGAAATGAAAAATCTTTGGGTGCTTCAATCACAAGCCCAAACCGGCAATTGTGATTGGAAATTTTTTAAGGTTTGTTTTACTAGAAAGAATGCAATAGAAGAAAAAAAGTGGTTTACTACTCATAAATCTAATTGTTGTGGTTCATTAGAATTTAAATATAGGATAAAACATTATGTATTATGTGACAGAGGTATGAGTATTCGCTCGTGGAGGGAGTAAAGGAAATGAAAAACCTATTATCTTATGAAAATGCCACGCATCTGCTGCAATGCAGGCACTGCATAGGCCGCAATAGAGAAGAATATGCCATGCGCTGTCACATCCTGAAGGACATGGGTAACCGGCTTAAAGTGCTTGTTTTCGGAGAAAGAAATTGGAAGAATCGAGAGCACACCGAACATATACGATATGTTGATAAATATCGGGTAAAAAGCAGACAGTTCCCGCTCGCGGAAGGAGGAATAAGGAATGAATGACGAAGATCGAAAATTCAGAGCAATGAACAGAATAATTATCCTCATTGTACTGACTCTTGCGTCCTGGGGAGTCGTTGTTCTGGCTTTTTATGGGGCGGTAAAATTACTAGAATTTATATTTTAGTGGGAGGGGAATATGGAAAACTATAATTACAAGGGATTTTGCACCGCTCGCATGCCTGACTATAAAAAGTGCATTCATTTCGAGGAACACGAAGTAGGTCAGGGAATCTGCAAGTATCTCCTCTTCGGAGGGTCATGCAACTGGGAGCCGGATACTATGGACATGATAGTGGATATTTATGATTGCAAAGGAGAAAAAGAATGAGAGAGTGTAGAGCTAAATATTTTAATGGGAAGGTCTATGTATGGACGGAGGGGTGGTTCCATTTGTGGGCTCCTAAATTTGAGGAGTATGAAACCGGCCCCGGTAACTATATGGTGGCATTGGTGGAAGAAAGGGGTGGGCAAATTAGGTGCTGTGAGATTGACTCTGTGAAATTTACAGATACATATGAAAAAAAAATAATGTAATTGTAGATGACTATGAAAAAACCAGAATGGCTCGTAAAAAACTTTATAAAATAGAAAGGAGAAGAAATGAAATACAAAGTAGATGGATGGAATAATTTTTGTCGTGTGTTTGAGTTGCCTGAGGAATTTTCATCAGATTTTTGTTTCCAAGGTGGAATACCTACAAATTTCTTAATGGTAGATTGGTTTAATCCTATTGGAGGTCTTCCTCAGCCTGCGGTCAGTAAAAAGGAATGGAAAGAAAAAGTTGGAGAGATAGAAGTTAAGGAAATAGAACATGATTATATTTGTACTGAACTTACTTATTTTCTATTGGATAAACTATATATTAAACCAAAAAGAAAATACCTTGTCATTTGTGATTTTGGTGCATGTTTCACTTTTGAGCAAGATGAAAATTAGGAATGAGGAGGCAATATGCCAGAACTATCTGAAGAAGACATAAAAAAAATAAAACATCATGTGAACTCAGGTAAAAAGGTTAATGCAGCAAAAGAAAAAAGACCGATGTATGAAAGTCAACTCACTTGTCATAGCTGGTGCTGTAAATGCGGGTGTTGGAATGAAGCTAGGTCGCCAGTATGTGCAGCTTGCGGAGGATCAGAGTATAAGATAGTGGTGTATTCAGTGCTGAGCTGAAGGGAGTTATCGTGTTTATAACAGTAAAGAGAGAAGGGAAGCAGGTTAAAGTGGACGTCAGCGAAAAGAATTGTCCGACCTACACTTGCTTTTCGGTAGATATTACTCACCGGGACGGGAGTAAACCGGATTACAAAGCTTATCTTGTTTGCAGTTGTAGACATCTTCACGGGTGCCCGGAGATCAGGATTAAAAAGGAGATGAAATAGTTATCATAATAAATAAGGACGTAGAGGAGGAAAATTATGAAAGTAAATTTGCAGACGGATGGCGGATGGAAATTGTTCGAGGTCGACCGGAATTCCAAAGCACTGAAAAAAAGAAACATAAGTATAGGTAGCGGGTGCATAC
>WOYI011248182.1_pt2 | contig 11280 bp, 6 predicted proteins | sample 6423411 | NCBI WGS metagenome assembly WOYI01 (sample SAMN13441803, study PRJNA592873) | oil field metagenome | biome: oil field; feature: oil-well bore; material: oil-contaminated soil; isolation source: oil-contaminated soil from oil-well borehole | place: Germany: Wietze | collected 2016-10-18 ... | reverse complement strand
AGAGGTAGAGCATGAGCGAGCCGAGCCCGATGATCGCGAAGCCAAGGAAGAGCGGAAGGACGCTCGGCGATCGCTGTACGATGAAGCGAGCCCACTGCGAGGTATCGACGAACTCCACCTTGAGACCCGCGACCGTTGTGGTCCCCCCCGGCGCAAGCGTCACCGGCGTGGCGGCGTCGTCACCAGCAGGCCTCAGGCCGAGAGGCTTGGTGTCACGTACGCCATACGGATCCCACCGCGCCTCGATCGCGACATCACCTACAGCGTACGGCTGCGGAGCATACGTCACCTGACCCGGCTCCACGAAGAAGAACTCAAGGCGCACAAGGTACTCCTCGCCGTCGGCGTCCACGATGCGCAGGAATGCGGCGTCACCGAACTCGGCTGGCTGCACGTAGATCGTGTGTCCGCGGATGCGCAGCGGATGATTCACACTCGCGGTACGTTGGTACCACGTCCCATCATCTGCCAGGAAAGACAGAGTCGCCGAGAGGTCCTTCAGGCCGCCGGTGGGCCAGGCAGCAGCCTCCATACGGTCGAAACGCCACGCCAGGCCCAGCTCGGGGAGCGCCTCGGCGTCATCCGCCGCATAGTACGAATCACCAGGGAATCGAACCTCCCACTGCGAGAAATCGGCGATGGCGGCGCTCGTCTGTGAGAGCATGAGCGCGGACCAGACGAGCGAGAGCAACATCCCGGCATGTAGGACTGCGGGAGCCCACAGTCCGATGCCATGACGAGTGAGCACGTACCGTTCTCCCGATATGGCTCGCCTGCGATATCCGAGAGCCCGCGCGCGCTCGAGGACCGACTCGACCCCGATATCCGGCACCTCCGTGCGCGGAGACCGCCCCATCGCGCTTGACGCACACCACGCATTCCGCAGCATACGGGCGGTCGCCACCGCCATGGCGACAGCAAAGACGGCGAGCACCGTGAGGAACCACCACGATGAGAAGATATCGTGTAGCCCGAGGCTGTCCGCGATACGCGCGACGGCTGGGTTGTTCGCCTGCCAGAGCGTGAACGCCTCAGTACCCTTGATCGAGTTCTGGGGGATCCACGCCCCGAGCGCGCCAGACACCGCCACGAACGCCATCAGGGCGATCGAAGTGCGGCGGGATGTCAGGATGTCGACGAGGCGACGCATGGCGTGATAGTAGCAGGTCGCGATGAGTGCATACCCCCACGAGCGTAGCGACGCTTGTACACGTCAGCGAGTGGTTTCATCGCTCGTCGGTGGCTCGTCAAGCGATGTCACGCGGTCGACGAGCCAGCGCCCATCCTGCATGACGAGGTCGTAGCGTAGGTGATAGACGACACCCCGTTCGCTTCGAACGGTCTCGCTTGTCTCGAGGCTCACGTGTTCGTAATCCCAGGTCTCGGTGGTGGTCACGGCGGCCTGGTCCTCCCCCGAAAAAGTGACCTCGCCGAACTCGATGTCCACGAGGGTAGCAAGCATCCGTACTCGACTCTCGCCGAGGGCTGCCATGAGGTAGTACTCCCGCTGAGCCTGGCCCTGCGTCGCGGTCTGGCTGAGGGCATTCATGTCCAGGGTCGCGAAACCCGCCGTCAGCGCTTGGTTGTAAGCGCTCACCGCACCACGCACAGCCGCCGCCTCTTCCCCAGCAGAGGATGAGCCGCAGCCGAGTGTGGGCGTGAAAACCAGGAACACGAGCAGAACCCCGACAGTCCCACGGAGCCTCTGCGCTCGGAGAATGGCTCTTGAGGGTCGTTTCATTATGATGCGGGTGCCGCGAGCGCCGCACGCGTCAGGTTCGCCGGTCTTGAGGATTCCCTGTGAGTTACGGCAGCTACCATGAGTAAGTCTGTGCGGCGCTATTGTGGAACGTCGGGTTGCACCCAGAGATGCCAGTCTGGCATGAGTTCTGTGGCTGTGGCTTCACCAACGGAAGGGTCACGCTGCTGAGACCTGTCACCTCACTGTCGTAGCGCGCATCTAAACCGCCAATGGATCGGGTCGCAAGCAAGCGAGGTATCTTGCCCCCATGTGGGACTGCGATGTGACAACCCCCACATGGTTGGTCGGTGTGGCCATTCGCATTATGCGCGGCGTTCGTGCCGGCGATTGTATGACACTTGGCACATAGGAATGTGCTCGATCCAGCGGCAGGGTCGATAGTGTCTGTGGCTGGGTCCCATGTGCCCCGGAGTATCCACTGATTTGCTGAACCGTGCGGCCCTTGAGCGGGCGGACCGGCGGCGCTGTCCATGTGGCAGTCGGTGCAGTACATGGTCTGACTGCCGACATTGACATTCCAGGGAGCCTTCATCGCGGTATCGCTAAGCGCACGCGTTCCCAACGACCCCATCACCGGGTGGTAGGAGGCGTTGTTGGTATTGAATTCGAACGCCTGGTTCGTCCAGCCTGTCGCTGAATCCCAACTGAACGTGCGCGTCTCCGATGAGTAGGAACTGTTGAAGCCCGAGTGGCACTTGAAGCAGATCTGGTACTCATAGTCGGCCACCGGGCGAATCACATAGCCAGTCAAGCTGGACTCATCATCATCCCACGCCAACATTTCCGGAGGCTCCACGCCCCAGACGCCGTTCAGTGGAGACGTCGAGCCGATCCGGTTACCATCCGAAGTCACAGGCGTTGTGGCCACGCGGTTCGTCACCGTGACGCTGCCGGCCGCGTGCGGGCTATGGCAGTCAGTGCACTCAACATGCTCAGCGGTCGACAGTCTGTAGTCCGCGACCTCATCGGTCGAGGTCGGCTTGTGCGCCGAATCGGAGAGAGTCAGGCTGTGCTTCGCCGAGTAGCCCGCGCCAGTGAACTGCGTGTAGACATCCTCCGAGCCGGAACCCATGATCCCGGTCGTTCCGTACCAGTCTGCCCCAGTCGCAGTCGTCTTAAGTCCGGCACTGAGCGGCGAGTGGCAGCTGTAACAGAAGCGCTCCTCTGCGTATGGGTCGCTCACGGTCCCGCGACCGAGCGCCTCCAGGATCCTGCGAGACGCGTCGTAGTGCAGACCGAATTCGGCGCCCGTGGTAGCTGTGAGCCCCGTCTGCCCGTCACTGTGGCACTTGGAACAGTCACCACTGAACGTCGTGTTGTCACTGCGCGCTCGGCCTGTCACTCCATACTGGTGAGGCGAGTTGTCGTAGGCGGTCGTCGCAGCTGCCAGGGTGTTGGCAGTCGTATCCGGAATCACCGGCGTGACCGAGGTGCCGTCGCTCTTCTGGTTGGCGGTGTCCTTGGTGCGGCTCAGATAATGGCAGCCCAGGCAGACACCGCCGTCAGTGGCATTGAAGTCGCTGCTCGCGGCCGTCACGGATCCAGGCGCGGTATCGGTGCCGGCAATCGTGCTTCGTAGGCTTGAGGACTTGCTCGAGTTGAACTTGTCATGATCCACGTGACAACTGACGCAGTACACGTCCGTTCCTGCCTGTGGATAGTTGGTGAAGTTACCGCTGTCCGTACCGCCAACGGCCTCGTCACCATCGAAGCTCGAACTCCCCATCACGTGGTGGTAGTAGCTGGATCGAGCATCTCCGCCGACCACGTTCTCGCCGTCACTAGAGTCGACGTCTACGCCGTCCTCCATGTACTGCTGGTAGGTGCCGTGGCACAGGTAGCAGTCCTTGCCGCCCTTGGACACGCCAGCACCGGGGTTGTGAGCGGAGTCATGGCAGGCAAGGCAACTCGTGGCATCGGCCTCACGGTGATACGACTTGTTGGAGAGTTGTAGCCAGCCAGGAGTAGAGTCCGTCGGTGAATACGTACGGTCTATGCCGACCACTTTGGTGCCGGCAGCCACGTTCTCGTAGTCGTTCAGAACACTGCTCCAGCCGGCAGTCGTGTCCCCGGTCGTATGACAGCTGAAGCAGAACGCACGCACCTCCGGGCCGGTCCCACGCGGATCCAGATCCCTCCCCAACGCATCCGAGATCATCGTCGTGTTCCCGTTCTTGGAACCGTGTGGGTTGTGACACTCGTAACACGGTAGAGGCGAACCTACGGGATAGTAGGCACCCAACGAACGGATCTGATGCCCCGTGCGCGTTGGATTTGCGCTGTCACTCGCAAGTGAGTAAATGTCGGGGGCTGAAGCCGTGTTCAGCCAGTAATCGTTGTCATATGGCGTCGCCGTGCTCGAAACGTACACGTCGTCGGTCGTGTCCGAGGGAGTCCGATCGATCGAGCTCCTGCCGTGGCACTCAAAACAGGCCTGCGCATAATCACCGACGTTGGCCGAGCTCAAGCCGCCGGGCGCATCATCATCGGTTGATGGCCGGAACTCCGCCAGCAGCGCGTCATACGGCTCGTCACTCCTGTGCGAGGCGTGGCACCACAGGCAGTCGCCCGCCACGCGAGTCGCCTCCTGAGATGTGTCAACCAAGCTCATAACGGTGCCTGCGGGGATAGCGGAGTGAGCGGTTTGAGTGGCGTCACCGTCGTTGTTCGTGTAGTGGTCACTGCCGGGGAAGGTGCCGAGGGTCGGATAGTAGGTGTGACCGGTAGCGAAGTCCGGGTCCGTGCTGGCTGCCCGGTCAGGGCTCCCGATCTTGGTCTCGTAGTCACCCTCCGTGCCACCCGTGCTCACATACCAGCTGTGGGTGGTGTTGTGACACGCGGTGCACCATTCGACCCTGCTCGTCGGAGAGACCGACGCTCCAGCGACATCGATCTCCTTCTTCGGAAGGTCGAAGTCCGAGTCCGGGTCACCGTGCGGGCCGTGACAACTCGAGCAGTAGCTGGTGAGATCGGTGGCCGGGTCGGTCGTCAGAAGCTGGACGCTATGACCGCTGCCCGTGGTGAGCCCAAAGGAGTTGGGGCCAGTCTGGACGTTCCAGTCCGAGCCACCTGCGTTGCCGTGACAGGTAAAACACACGTCCGTCTCAGTCAGCGCCGTGCCTCCGTCGGAGCCGAGTAGCTTGCGCTGCACGGTCGATCCATGGACGTCATGACACGCTGCACACGAGTTGGTCGACGACGCATACGGCGAGTGGGGCTCAAGCGCGATCGCGTGCGTCGTGAGGATCGTTGCGGCCGCAAGCAGCCACAGAACGACGACAGCAAATATAGGGACGGCTCGCTGGTATGCGGCCCACCCTCTCGTCATCGAGTCCCTCGCATAATCCCCATGCTGAAGAAGCCCATCCCCCTGCGCACCACGCGCGTGGAAGTGCGGTTGCACGAACGCGCACGTCCCGCCGAGAGACCCGCACCCGACGCAAGTATAGCAATGATGCTTACATCCGGACATTGAACACCTGCACGTATCCGGTGAGGTTATCAGTCACGTACACCCTGTTCTTGACCGGGGTCCACGCCGCTCCCTCGGGCAGTCCCACTGCCTGCCCGGGTACCGTCTTCCTATCGAGCACATGCGTGCGCACACCTTGCACATCGGTGACGTATACCGCCCCGCCGAGCACATCCGTCAACACGAACAGCTCCCCTGCCGGCGTGATCGCGCGAGGGACGGTGTACGTGTCGGGGAACTCCCGCATCTCCCCGCCCTCAATGCGATCCAACACCGCCACGCGGCCACTCCTCGTGTCGGTGACGAACACCTCATCGCCGACGACCGCGATGCCCCCGGGATACTCGATGGGGCGCTCGATATCCTCCCCCAGAGCACGAACGAACCGGCCGCCCTCATCGAAGACCTTCACCAGTCGTCCGTCGGCATCCGCCACGAAGAACTCGCCGTCCGAGAAGGCGACGCCTACCGGCCTCACGGGCGCAGTCGAGGGGTCGCCCTCGCCGAGTACGAGGAGGATCTCGGGCGACTCATCGTCCTCGGCCTCGAACACGGCGACGGTCTTTCCTGCCGCGTCGACCACTGCGATGCGTCCGTCGTCCGTGAGCGCGACCGCTGTCGGAACGGCGTTCGCATCCTCCGAGGCGGACATCGCGATCCGTCCCCGCGGCTCGCCGTGGAGAGTGAAGATCCTGATCGAACCTGTGCCCGACTCGGCCACATACACGCGACGGCCATGTATCGCGATGCCGAAGGGCTCGTCCAACGGACCCTCCTCGGCAGACGGGAACGACCCCGCATGTTTGACGGTCACGCCGGGATCGTCGGGCAGGCTAGCGAATGGGTCGCGGTCGGCGAAGACCAGCGCCACGGCGACGAGGACGATCACGCCCAGCATGGCGATAACGACCGTGCGCGGACGCACTGCCCTTGAGGCCCCGTTGGACACCATCAGAAGTCGACACCCACGATATCCCCCGGCACGGCCGCATGGCAGATGAGGCAGTTCCCATCGAGCGGGGAGTCATAGTAGCGGAGCATGTGGTTGTGATCCGTGCCGTGAGGACCATGACACGTGGTTGTGCAGGTCAGTGCCGTCTTCGCGTTGACGTCGTAGTACACCGGCCGCACCGGGTGGTTCTTATAGCCACCGGCATGATCATCATAGCCCGCACGCTCGTGACACGGGAAACAGACCTTGGGCTGTGCGGCCTTGAGCAGCGGACCCCAGTCGGACCCGTGTGGCGTGTGACAGCCCCAGCATGGCGTGTCCACATGCGGCGAGCGGTCGTAGCTCGCCTGGATCGGCCTGGAGTGGCAGTCGTAGCAGATGCCGTTGTCGTGATCGTAGAGCAGCGCGCTGTAGTTGGTCGCGTGCGCGTCGTGGCACCCCGTGCACTGCAGTGAGAGCGTCCCCACCGGGTGGTGGCTGACTTTGAGGAAGTCGGTCTCGATCTCCGGGTGACACATGTAGCAGAGCCGGGGCTCCTCGGCGCGCAGCAGCGGCATGAAGTCCGATCCGTGCGGCTCGTGGCAGTCGGTGCACGCGTCGTTGGCGTACGGACCGTGCTGCACCGCCATGCCCGAGAGCCTGGCGACCGACGGGTGACAGGTGAAGCAGAGGTCGCGCTGGGCGTCCACCAGTATGCCCCGGTACGCCGAACCGTGCGGGTCGTGACAGTCCGTGCAGTGGAAACCCTCCACCGGGGCGTGCACCTGCCGCCTGCCGAGCTCGGGACCGAGGGGATGGCAGGTGATGCAGAGTGACTCCACGTCGGCTGTGAGCATGCTCTCGAAGTCCGACGCGTGCGGATCGTGGCAGTCGATGCAGTAGCCGTTGGTGAACGGTGCGTGCGAATACGCAGTGTTGCGCATCGACCCCATGTCGCCGTGGCAGATCCAGCACAGCTCGTTGCCCGGGAGGACGAGCTCGGACCGCTGGCCCTTCACCGGGGTCTCTGTCACGCTCTTGATGTCGCCCCCCTCCCGCTCCGCGGCCTCGTCGTCCCCGCCGAACACGTCGAGCGCGACCTTGAGGGGCAACCACTGCACGAGCGTGCGCGTGCGGTCCCAGAACTGTGAGATCCCCTCGATCACCGTCTCCGTCTCTATCAGACCGTGCGGTGTGTGACACGTGGTGCACTGCTCGGCCATGAAGGGGTCGTGGACCACGTCACGATCGAACTCCGGGATGAGCTCCGTGTGGCACTGGAGGCACTCGAGGTTCTCGATGACCCCACGGACCACCTGGTCGTTCCCGTGCAGCACGTACGTCTGCGCGATCGTGGTGACCGCGCACAAGAGGAGCAGGAGCAGCACGACGGCGACGAACACGCCTCGACCACGGCGATCGGGCCCGCCATCTGTCACTGCTTCATCTGCGGCGTTCTGTACCGCCTCAGCGTCCTGGTCGCTCAACACGCCCCCCCTGCGATCTCTTCGTGCATCCTATGCGTACATCATTCGCGCCGCGGGCCCCCTACCCTCGCGGCTGAGTGTGTGTGCGAGAGATCACATCGATGATAGCAAACGAACAGGTCCGGGACAGCACCGTTCAGTCGATCAGACGCACCAGCTGGATCCGCTCGTTGCCCTTGTCGGCAACGATCACGAACCCCCTGAAAGCGGACGCGTCGTTCGCAAAGTTCCATTGCCCGGGCTCCACGCCCCGTTCCCCGTATCTGGCCAGCACCTCACCGCCGGCGGATATGCGCACAAGGTCGAACCCGAACGCGTCCACCACGAGGAGCGACCCGTCGGGCATCACCTCGATGCCCCGCGGCAACTGCAACTCTGCGTCGCTCTCGGGGCTCATCCCCTCGGGCGGCGAGCCCACCTGCCACAGCACCGTCCCGTCGACGCTGAACGCGGTGACGCGCGCGTGGTTGGTGTCGGACACGTACACCGTGCGCCCGTCCTCGCTCACCGCGATGCCGTTGGGGTGATCGAGGTCTCCCGGCCCCACGCCCGGCTTTCCCCACTGGTCGACCAGTTCGCCGTCGAGCGTGAAGACCAGCACCTGATAGGTGTCGGTGGCGTAGACGCGGCCGTCACGCACAGCCACATCGGTGACCGCGATACCCCGGCCGCCGAAGCCCGAACCGCCACGGCCCACGATCGCACCGGGATCCGGGAACCGCCTCACCGGCGTGCCCTCGGCGTCGTAGACCTCGATCGAGTCGTTGTAGAAGCTTGCGACGTAGACGTTGCCATCCTCATCCACGTCGATCCCCACCGGATAGTTGAGCTCACCGGGGTCGTAGGTGGCGGGGTTGCCCGCCGAGGGCTTCGCGACGCCGAATCCGCCGAACTCGAACTGGAAGCCGCCCCGCGCGTCGAAGACACACACGCGGTTGTTCCCCGAGTCGGTCACGTAGATGCGGTCGTCCACCCCCACTGCAACGCCCATCGGTCCGGCGAACCGGGGAGTCTCCCCCTCACCGGGGCCGTACGACTCCCAGACACCCTGCACCCCGGCGACCGGCTCGCCGGACGCAACGGGAAGGGCGTCGGGCCTACCGAGATACCAGTAGAGGTAGATGACCAGCCCTACCAGGACCACCGTCAGCAGCACGGCGAGCGCGGCGAACGCCTGCCGAGCGGTGAAGGTCCGGCCGTGGTTCCCGGGTGCCGTCATCGGTCATCCTCCAGCCGCTCGAGGCCCTCACGGGCCTCCGGGTAGTCCGGCACGTACGTGAGCGCGCCCCGGTAATACGCGATCGCTGCGTCCGTCAGCCCCAACTGCTCGCACGAATATCCCGCAAGATACTGGAGATCGGCGAACTCGGGGCGGGCCTTGGCCACCGGCTCGAGCGCTGTAAGCGCCGACTTGTACTGCTTCAGGCCGATGTAGTACTCACCGAGCGTCTTGGCGGCGAGCACGTGGTCGGGCGTCGCTTCAAGCACGTCCCACAAGACGACCTCGGCCTCTTCGCCCCGGTCGAGCGCGAGGAGCGCCACACCCTTGTTGTAGAGCGCCCCGGGGTTGCCGGCATCGAGCTCGAGGGCCCTGTCGTACATCTCGATCGCCCGGTCGTAATCGCCGCTCTGCTGGTACGAGTAGCCCAGGCCGATGAGCGCATCGGGGTTGGAGGGGTCCGCCTCGACCTCGCGCTGCCAGTCCTCCAGCGCCATCTCCGCCACGCCGGCCGGTGTCTCATCGACGATGAGACCGCGGATCACGAAACCGGCCAGGACGGCCACGGCAAGGAGCAGCACGAGCACGAGCAACGCGAGCCACGCCGGCACGAGGTCGGCGTCAGGCCGAGATACGGTCTCGCCCGTCTGCCCCGGATCCGGCTTGTCGTTCACGCTCACGGCGTCTCCGTCCCGCTGGTGATCGCGGTCTCGTACTCCTCGATGGCCTCGAGGCCGGCCATGGCCGCCGCGTTGCCCGGTTCACGCTCCAGCACGTACTCGTACGCCGCGCGGGCGTCCTCCACGCGACCCGCGGCCCGGTAGGCGTCGCCCAGCCGCGCGTAGGCGGCCAGGAACCGGGGGTCGAGGTCCGTGGCGAACTCGAGGTGCTCGATGGCCAACGCATGATCGCCCAGGGACAGTGCCGCCGACGCGAGCTGGAACCGCACCGCCGGCCCGTACTCCTCCACCTCGATGCCGGCACGGGCCACCTCGATCGCCTGCGCGAAAAACGCCGGGTCGAGGTACGTACCCGCCTCGTTGTAGAGGCTCGCGTAGAAGACGTACGTGTCATACTCCTGCGGCTCGTACGCCATCATATCCTCGTATGCCAGAGCCGCGTTCCGCAGCGCCGTCTGAGCGGCTGCCCGGGCCTGTTCGTCGGGCGTGCCGGCTTCCACGGACTCGGCGTACGCTCGCGCCGTGGCCCGCATGATGTCCTGCCATGCCACGCCAAGCTCCAGCCGGTACATGTCGTTGTACGGGTTCAACGAGATGGCCCGTTCGATCGTCTCCACGCGGTCGTACCCCTGTTCGACCATGCGTCCGCGCAGGTACACGTTGTCGGCAACGATGAACCGGACGTTCAGGACGCTTCCTGCCACCACCAACGCCACGATGGCCGACACCAGGAGCATCGGCGTACGCGCGGGCGCGGCCTCGTGCTCGGTGGCTCCGGGACTGAGGAGCAGCCCCATCGACAGCCACAGGAAGATCGTCGACCCGGTCACCGACAGGCCGAAGAGCAGGTGCACCACGTATCCGGCGACCGCAGCCCAGAAGCCCGCAAGCAGCATCCGCTTCGCACCCTGGCCTCGCGCGAACACCATCCGTGCCGAACGCACGAGCACCCACACGATGAGCCCGTACATCAGCAGGACACCGGGGATGCCGATGCCGGTGGCCAGCTGAAGCGGGTAGTTGTGCACGTTGTCGGCCACCGACAGGTAGCCGGCGGCGGTCACGTACTCCGCCGGCTTGAACATCGGGAAGAGCAACCTGAACGTGTCGGCCCCCCACCCCAGCAGCGGCCGCTCCGCGATGGCCGCCAGGGCCGCCTCCCATATCTGGAACCGCGTGAGCGCACTCCCCTGGCCGAACTGGAAGATGGAGATGACACGCGTGAGCACGTTCCTCACGGCGTCGGGCCTGAGCGAGCTTGCCACCGCGGCCACACCGATCGTGGCCGCTCCGGCCCCGATGAACGCCTTGTCGATGGTGGAGAGACGCGTCTCGGTCCCCGAACGCAAGCGCAGGTACGAGACCACCAGGAGGATGAGCGAGACGGTCGCGCCGATCCACGCCCCACGCACGTAGGAGGTCACGCCCACGAACGCATTGAAGAGCGTGAAGACCCAGTAGATCGTGCGCCACAGCCGGTGCTCCTCAGACAGCGCGAGCCCGATGACGATCGCCCACGGAAAGATGAGGTAGCCGCCGAGAAGATCGGGATTGCCGAACGTCGAGAACGCGCGGTTGGTCTCGAACGGCAGGGTCCCCCAGCGGACGGGGTCCAGTGCGACCACTGCGGCCCCCGACTGCACCGCCGTGTCGATGTTCTGCGCCAGACCGGCCGAGAAGAACACGCCTCCCACCAGCGCTATGGCGGCGCCGATGAAGGCGGCCTGCC
>WOYI011542307.1_pt1 | contig 11285 bp, 9 predicted proteins | sample 6423411 | NCBI WGS metagenome assembly WOYI01 (sample SAMN13441803, study PRJNA592873) | oil field metagenome | biome: oil field; feature: oil-well bore; material: oil-contaminated soil; isolation source: oil-contaminated soil from oil-well borehole | place: Germany: Wietze | collected 2016-10-18 ... | reverse complement strand
GTCAGCGCCTCTTCCTGATCGTGGGTCACGAAGACGAAGGTGATGCCGACGGTGCGCTGGAGCGCGCGCAGTTCGAGCTGCATCTCTTCGCGGAGCTTCTTGTCGAGCGCCGAGAGCGGCTCGTCCAGAAGCAGCACCTTCGGCCGGCAGACCAGCGCGCGGGCCAGCGCCACCCGCTGCCGCTGGCCGCCCGAAAGCTGGTGGGCGTTGCGCGTGGCCAACCCGTCGAGCTTGACGAGCCCGATCGCCTCGGCCACCCGCGCCCGCGCCTCGTTCTTCGAAAGCGCCATGTTGCGCAGCCCGTAGCCGATATTCTCCTCGACATTGAGATGCGGGAAGATCGCGTAGCTCTGGAAGACCATGTTGGTCGGCCGCCGGTTCGCCGGCACCCCCGCCATCGGCTGCCCGTCGATCAGGAGCGAGCCGCCCGAGGGTTGCTCGATCCCGGCGAGGATCCGCAGAAGCGTGGTCTTGCCGCAGCCCGAGGCACCGAGGAGCGAGAAGAACTCGCCCCGTCCGATGTCGAAATTGATGTCGCGCAGCACGGTCAGCGTGCCGAAGCGCTTGACGATGTCCCGAAGCTCGATGATCGGGGTCTCGGTATTCATCAGTAGTCTCCGGGATTGTTCGACGGCGCGCCGCGCTTGCGGATGATCTCGGCCGCGATGACGAGGACGGCCGAGCCGACGAGGATGAGCGAGCCAAGGGCGAGGACGCCCGGCAGCTTGTTGGGGAACCTGAGCTGGCTGAAGAGGTAGACCGGCAGCGTGTTCTCGGTGCCGGTGAGGAAGAAGGCGATGACGAATTCGTCGAAGGAGATGATGAACCCCATGAGGAGGCTCGAGATCACGCCGGGCAGCGCCAGCGGGAAGGTCGTCCGCCAGAAGGTCTGCCAGGCGGTGCAGCCAAGATCGCGCGATGCCTCCTCGAGGTTCGGATCGAAGCCTTCGAGCCGCGACATGAGCACCGACATGCAGAACGGCAGGCAGATCAGCACATGCCCCGCCGCGACGGTCCAGAGCGAGAGCTGGATGCCGAAGATCTTCAAGAGGATCACCAGAAGCGCCACGGCGATGACGATGGACGGGATCACCAGCGGCAGCATCATGAAGCTCTGGATCGCTCCGCCGCCCGGCAGCCGGAAGCGGGTCAGCGCCAGCGCCGCCGGCATCGCGAGGACGGTCGAGAGCATCGCGACGGCAATCGCGATCTTGAGGCTGTTCTGAAAGGCGAGGATCATCGAGGTATTCGCGGCCATCGCCGAGAAGTTCTTCAGCGTGAAGCCTTTGAGAGGGAAGGTCGCGAAAGTCCCGTCGTTCAGCGCGAAGACCGGCATCAGGAGCACCGGACCGTAGAGAAACACCACGAAGAAGATCGCGTAAACCCATACTCCGTCGATCTTTTTCAGCATCTTCATGCCCTCCGCGCGCGGATGCGGCGATAGCCGATCGCCCAGAGGAAGATCGCGACGATCACCGCGATGATCAGCATCATCGTGATCGCCACGGCAGCGCCGAGGGGCGCGTTGTTCTGCTTGAGGAACAACTCCTGCACGAGGTTGCCGATCATCGTGCCGCCGGGGCCGCCGACCAGCGTCGGGGTGACGTAGTCGCCGACGGTCGGGATGAAGACCAGAAGTGCGGCCGCGACCGTGCCGGGCGCCGACAAGGGCAGCGTGATCCTGAGGAAGCGCTTCAGCTTGCTGTCGCCGAGATCCGAGGCGGCCTCGAGCAGCGAGCGGTCGATCTTCTCCAGCGAGACATAGATCGGCAGGATCGCGAAGGCGACCCAGGAATGGGCGAGCGTGATCACCACCGCGCCGGGATTGTAGAGCAGGAATTCCAGCGGTTGATCAATGATTCCAATAGCTTTCAGCCCGGAATTGATGGCGCCGTTGAAGCCGAGCACGATCTTCCAGGCGAAGACCCGGAGCAGGTAGCTGGTCCAGAACGGAATGGTGATGAGGATGATCCAGAGCGCCTTGTGCTTGTGCACCCGGAAAGCGAGGAAATAGGCCATCGGATAAGCGAGCGCGATCACCGCGACGGTCGCGCTCAGCGACATGACCACCGACTTGATCATCAGGATCGCCGGGACCGGGTAGGAGAAGTAGAACGGGATGCCGAACCACACCGTCGGCTCGTCCGTCAGCCGGACGAGTTGCGCGTAGTTCTCCAGCGTCGGGGTGCGGTCAAGCTCGAACCCGCTCTGGGTCCAGAAGCTCAAGACCACCAGCGCCGCGATCGGCAGCGCCAGCATGGCGATCATCACGGCGAGCGCCGGCGACAGGAGACCGTAGCCTCGCAGCCACCGGCGAATCCGTTCGGCGTCGCGGACCCGCGATGCCGTATCGGGTTCGGAAGATGCGGTCACGACAGGATCAGTACTTGAGCGCCTTCGTGTCGCCCCAGACCTTGTTGAAGCCGTCCTGCACCGCATCCGTCGGGGTCTTGAAGACGATGGTGTCGGCCATCATCGCCACCGGATCGGTGATGCCCATGTTGGCGATCGCCTCCTTGTCGGCGATCTCGAACGCCTTCATGTTGGCGTGACCATAACCCGACCCCTCGATCAGCGCCTTGCCCGTCTCGGGGCTGAGCCAGGCGTCGATGAAGTCGTAGGCCGCCTGTTCGTCGGCCTTGCCGGTGTTGAGAAGCGTGAGCCCGCAGAACCAGGTGAAACTGCCTTCCTTCGGATTGGCGAATTCGACCGGCACGCCTTCCCGGCGCAGGTTCGCGACGAGGTCGTTCCAGGCATAGGCCGCGACGATCTCGCCCGAGGCCATCGCCTGCTGCACTTCCGAGGAATCGGTCCAGAGGAATTTCGACACGTTGACCGCCCTGGTTCCCCACTCCTTCGCCGCCGCTTCCAGCGCCGCGCCTTCGAGCTTGTAGGCCTCGTCATAGGGCATGCCGCCGACCATGGCGCCGATGACGATCGCCATCTCGTTGTCGGTCATCGCCACCCGGCCCTTGTAGGCCTCGTCATAGAAGATCGCCCAGGTCGGGTTCTCGACGAATTCCGGCGGCAAGAGATCGGGCCGGAAGGCGAGCGAGGAATTGCCCCAGTCGGCCGGCGCCATCACGGTCTTGCCGTCCCACACGACGCCCTCGGCGGACTGGAGCGCCGGGAAGATGTCGTTCCAGTGGCTGAGCCGCGAGGTGTCGAGTTCCGCCGCGACGCCCGCATTGACGAAGCGGGCGACGGAATAGTTGCAGGGATGCATGACATCGGCGGCGAACCCGGCGAGCACCTTGGCCAGCGCGTCCTCTTCGCCCGCGAAGATCGAGAAGTTCGGCTGCGCGCCGTACTTGTCGACATAGGCCTGGAAATAATCGGGCGAATCGTAGCCGCCCCACTCCAGACAGGTCAGCACCTCGGCCGCAACCGACGGGCGAGGCAGGACGAGCGTACCGACACCGAAGGCGCCCGCGGCCTGCATCATCTGCCGCCGCGACAGCTTGCCGTCGATCATTCTGTCAAGAAATTTAATGCGTTGCATGTTCGATTGCTCCCCGGCTTTGGCTTTTATACTGGAAGCTTAGCATCGTTTTCCGAACCGCAAAGGGAAATTATACGATCCTTCAACAGCAATCCCCATTCCCCCCTTGTCTGAAACGCACCGGCGGTGGACAGTCGGCGCATCCAGACCAGGAGCGGCCCGCATGACCACGCCCGACACCATCGTCGTCAATGGCGACATCCGCACGATGGACCCGCATTTTCCGCGCGTTCAGGCGCTCGCCATCACGGGCGGCCGGGTCGTGGTGCTCGGCGCCACGTCGGACATCGCGGCGCTGGCCGGGCCGGGCACCAGGGTGATCGACGCGGCCGGGCGGCTGATCCTGCCGGGGTTTCACGACACCCATCTGCATGTCCAGGACGGCGGCCAGCACCATGCCGAAAGCGCCGACCTCTCGGCGGCGCGCAAGCCGGAGGAACTCCAGGCGACCTTGAGGGCTTTCGCGGCGAGCCACGATCGCGACTGGGTTTACGGTGCCTTCTACTATTCCGGCATCTTCGGCGAACACAACCTCGACCGCCATGTGCTGGACGCCGCCGTGCCCGACCGGCCCTGCATGATCATGGCCTCGGACGGCCATAACGGCTGCATCAACTCCGCCGCCATCGCCCGCGTCGGCCTGACCGCCGCGACGCCCGATCCCGAAAACGGCCATTTCGTCCGCGATGCGTCGGGCCAGCCGACCGGCCTTCTCTACGAACGCGCGACTGGCTGGGTCGACGACCGCAAGCCGAAACCGACCGACGACGATTTCGCCGCCGGGGTCCGCTTCGCCCAGGCCCATGCCAACGCGCATGGCATCACCGGCGTCCTCGATGCCTCGGTCCACGAACAGCACGCCCGCGTCTACCGCCGGCTGGCGGCCGAGGACGCGCTGACGGTGCGGGTGCTCGCCACCGCGCGGGTCGATCCGTCCGAGACGACCGCCGCCGCTCTGGCGCGGCTCGAGGCGATGCGGCGCGAGAGCCAGATGCCGATGTTCCGCATCCATTCGGCGAAATTCTTCCTCGACGGGGTGATCGAGAACCGCACTGCAGCGATGATCGAGCCCTATTCGGATGCCGAGGGCGGCAATGCGCAACTCATGTTTTCTCCCAACCAGATCAACGACATGTTCGCCGCTTTTGATGCGGCGCGGTTCCAGATCCATGTCCATGCGATCGGCGATATGGCGGTGCGCGCCGCGCTCGACGGCATGGCGGCCGCGCGGGCCGGGAACGCGCCCTGGCCCTCGTGGCACCAGATCGCCCATGTCCAGTGCATCGACCCCGCCGACATTCCACGCTTTGCCGACCTTGGCGTCGTCGCCAACATCCAGCCGCTCTGGGCCCGGCACGAACCGTCCGTGACCGAGATCGCCCTGCCGATGGTGGGCGAGGCGCGCGGGCGCTGGATCTACGCCTTCCGCAGCTTGCGCGACGCCGGCGCGCTTCTGGCGCTTTCCAGCGACTGGACCGTCTCCACCCTCAACCCGTTCGAGATCATCGAGACCGCGATGACCCGCCAGCCGCCGAAAAAGGAGGGCAACCACCCGGTCTTCCTGCCGGAAGAACGGCTGACGCTGGCCGAATGCATCGAGGGCTACACGATCAACGCCGCGACGGCGGGCTGGCGGCAGGCCGAGACCGGATCGCTGTCCTTGGGAAAATGGGCCGATCTCATCATGCTCGACCGCAACATCTACGATTGCAGCGTCTACGAGATCGGCGACACCAGGGTGCTCCTGACGCTTCTCGGCGGGCGCGAGGTCTACAGCGCCTGAGCGCCGGTATCGGCGACCGGCAGCAGGATTTCGAACCGTGTGCCCTGCCCCGGCGCGCTGTCGGCGGTGATCGTGCCGCCGCTGCGGGTCACGAGGTTGCGGCTGATCGAAAGGCCAAGCCCGGTGCCCTCGCTGCGCTTCGTCGTGAAGAACGGATCGAAGATCCGCCCCAGCACCTCGGGCGGCATCCCGGTTCCGGTATCGCTGACCGAGATCCGCACCATCGCCCGGCCCTTCGCCTCTTCGCGGCGGGTGCGCAGGGTCAGCCGGCCACCCTCCGGCATCGCCTGGACCGCGTTGACCATGAGGTTGATCAGCACCTGCTGCAACTCGGTGTGGTTCATCGCCACGACGACGCCGGCCGAAAGGTCCATCTCCACCTCGACCCGCGCCTTCGACAGGAGGTGATGCACCAGGGGCATCGTGTCGCGGATCACCGTGTCGGGATCGTTGCCGGAGCCCGCATCGGCATATTCCTCCGGCCGGGCGAAATGCAGGAGCTTCGAGACGAGGATATGGATCGCCTGGATCTGTTCCTGGATCAGGGTGAATTCGGTCTTGAGCGGCTCGGCGCGGGCCCCGAGGTCTTCACGCACAACATCAAGATTGCCCTGTATCACCGCGAGGGGATTGTTTATTTCGTGCGCCACGCCCGCCGTGATCTCGCCGATGGCGGCAAGCTTTTCCGACACGATCAGCTGGCGCGTCGTCGCCTCGATCTGGCGGTTGGCATCCTCGAGGTCGCGGGTGCGGTCCTTCACCCGCGCCTCCAGCTCCTCCGCCCAGTCCCGAAGCGCCCGGTCGCGTTCCTGCAACCGGTCGAGCAGGCTGTCGAGATGGCTGGCGACGCGGCCGATCTCGTCATCCGCGGCGCCGATCCCGGTCCGCGCGCCGAGATCGCCCTTCTCCACCGTCTCGATCGTGGCGTTCATCCGTTCGAGCGGCGCGAAGATGCCTTGCGCCCAGCGAAGGAGGACCGGGACCGAGACGGCGAGGACGATCAACAGCGTCGCCGCGATCTCAAAAAGCGTCTGGCGCTCGGCGGCCTTGAAGGGGGCTTCGAGAAAGCCGACGTAAAGCATGCCGACGCGCGCCCCGAACGTGTCGGTGATCGGCTCGTAGGCCGAGACATACCAGTCGTTGACGACGAAGGCGCGGTCGAGCCAGACCTGCCCCTCGTCAAGGACCCGCGCCCGGACGGCGGCCGAGACGCGGGTGCCGAGCGCGCGCACATCCTCGAAGAGCCGGACATTGGTGCTGATCCGCACGTCGTCGAGGAAGATCGTCGCCGTCCCCTGCCCGCTATCGCCAAGCCGGCCGGCGGGATAGACGAGGGTGTTGATCTCGTCGATGAAGGCGAGGTTGCGGTTGAGGAGCGTGCCACCCACCAGCGCGCCGCCGCCGCGCGCCGGGGCGGCGGCATGGACGACCATGCCACGGGTTTCCTCGGTCCGCTCGGTCGGCACGGCGGCGCGGGTCTCCACCAGAGGCAGGCGCGCGCGGCTGGCGAGGTCGGGCGAGAGACGGTGCAGATCGGCCGCGTCGAAGATGTCGATACCGGCGCCGGCACCGCCGGCAAGTGCCGCGGCGACGACGGGCCAGCGGGCGGGATCGGCGAGGCGACCGCCGGCCGGCGCGGAATGGACCGCGCCGGTGCCGTCGAGGAAATAGAGGAAATCGAGCCCGAGCGCCGCCCGCCGCTCTTCCAGGAACGCTCCAAGCGCCGCCGGATCGTCGCCGATGCCGGCGAAGGCGGCGGACTGGCTCAGCGCCTCGATATCGGCGCCGCGGTCGCTGAGAAGCCCGGCGAGGTGCTGGTGCGCGATGGTCAGCTCGCTGCCGACCTTGGCGATCAGCACTTCGTCGAAGCGGTCGATCCAGTTCTTCACCGTCGAGGCGAGGACCAGCGGCAGAAGGATGAGCGCCGGCAAAAGCGCGATCAGCAGCATCCGCGCCCGGACCGAGCGCCAGAAGCGCGGCGGCGGGGTCAGGGGGGCGGGCTCAGACATTCCATTGCGCGCATTTCCGGTCGATGGTCTTGCGCGACACGCCGAGTCGCCGCGCCGCCTCGGCCCGGTTGCCACGGCAGGCTTCGAGAATGGCGAGGATGTGCTGGCGTTCGACCGCCTGCAGGCTCTCGACCGGCTCGGCCTTGCCCTGGCCGCCGCCGGCGATCTCTGCCGGGAATTCGCCGAGGATCAGCGAGCGTTCGATGAGGTTCCTGAGCTCGCGGACATTGCCGGGCCAGTCGTAGCGGGCGAGGTTCCGCAGCACCTCCTCGGTCAGCGTCAGTGGCGGCACGCCGAGTTGTCGGGCGAGGTTGCCGATGAAGAGTTCGGCCAGTTCGGCGATGTCGCCGACCCGCTCGCGCAGGGGCGGCATCTCGACCTTCAGGACGTTGATCCGGTGGAAGAGGTCGCGGCGGAAGCGGCCCTCGGCCACCGCGCGGTCGAGGTCGGAATTGCTGGCGAAGACGAAGCGCAGGTTAAGCGGCACCTCGCGCTCCGACCCGTCGGGGCGGATGCGGTTGTCCTCGATCACCCTGAGGAGCGTCGCCTGCATCGTCAGCGGCAGTTCGGCGATCTCGTCGAGAAAGAGCGTGCCGCCGCTCGCATGGATCAGAAGGCCGTCCCGCCCCGCCCCGCCGACCTCGCCGAAAAGCTCGGCCGCGAGCCGGTCGGGCGAGATCGCGGCGCAGTTGATCGGCACGAAGGGTTTTTCGGCGCGCTCCGAGAGTGCGTGGAGCGTGCGCGCCGCGATCTCCTTGCCGGTGCCGCTTTCGCCGGTGAAGAGCACCGGCGTCGGCAAGGGGCCCACCCGTTCGAGGGTCTTCCGCACCGCCTCGATCCGCGGCGACTTGCCGATCAGCCGGCCGCGCGCGGCGAGCGCGTCGGCCTTCATCTCGTATTTCAGAAGGTAATTCTCGCGCCGGAGATAGCGCTGGTCCATGCAGCGGTTGACCGCGTTGAGGATCTGGTTCGAGCGGAAGGGTTTCAGCACGAAATCCGCGGCCCCCACCCTCAGCGCCTGGATCGCGGTATCGAGATCGGCATAGGCGGTCATCAGGATCGCCTCGGCGAAGAGCCCGACGCGGCGCTGCTCGGTCAGCCAGTCGAGCCCGGACTGGCCCGGCATCACGTTGTCGAGAAGCACGAGGTCGAAATGCGCGCTGTCGAGGATCTGCGAGGCTTCCTCGGCGCTTGCCGCCGCCTCGATCCGCTTGCAGCGCGGCTCGAACGTGCGGACGAGGAAATTCCGCATCCCCGGCTCGTCGTCGACGACGAGGATCGAGACATGCCGGAGCACCCGGTCGATCTCGGTCGGCGCGGCCGGTTCGGCGTCCTTTTGCGGCGGGGGCCCGCCCTGAAGCATTTCCGTCAACAACCTTTCCGCGTCAATCGAGCCGGACGGCGGGGCCGCTCGTCACGTCGCGGGCCGAAAAGCCCGCGTGATCGAGCGCCAGATCGGCGATCACCGCAATCGCAATCGCGCTCAGGAATGCAAAAGCCATGACCTTCATCGCCCGACGCTCCCCCTCGCCGCGGGTGCCCGACCCGTCATTCCGCCGGCTCCGCCGAAGAATGCCCCGGCGCCTTGCCGGTGACCTCCTCGTACCAGAGCGCATGGTGTTCCCTGGCCCACTGGACGTCAACCTCGCCCGTACCGACGGCGTCGAAGGCGCCTTCCATGCCGACGGTGCCGAGGTAGATATGGGCGATGATGATCGCCATGAAGAGGAAGGCGACGATGCCGTGCCAGGCCTGAGCGAGCTGCATTTCCTGATGCGGGCCGAGCACCGTCGGCAGTTCGCCGAATCCCAGCGCCTGCGGCAGGCCGGTGCCGTTCAGGATCGCGAAGGTCTTGGCGAACATCGGCAGTTCGAACGGGAACAAGAGCGACAGGCCCGAGAGCGAGATCGACAGGCCGAGCACCACCACCGCCCAGAAGACGATCTTCTGTCCGGCGTTGAATTTCCGCGCCGGCGGGTGGACGCCCTTGGAGAAGAGCCCGCCGCCGACGGCGAGCCATTTCAGGTCGTGGCGGTTGGGAATGTTGTGGCCGATCCAGACGACGATGACCAGCGCGAGCCCGATCATGAACGCCCAGGCGAAATTGTTGTGCGCCCATTTCCCGGCCGCCGCGACCGGCGCGTAGGCCTCCTTGCCGAAGAGCGGGATGAGCGCCACCCGGCCGAAGATCATCGCGAGCCCGGTCAGCGCCAGCACGATGAACGAACCCGCCATCAGCCAGTGGCCGAAGCGCTCGACCGCGTTGAAGCGGGTGATCGTCTCGCCGGTATGCTCGCCCTCGATGCGGATCTTGCCGCGGACGATGTAGAAGAGGACGAGGATCGCGATCATGGCGAGGAGCAGATAGCTGCCGTAGTGGAGGAGCGGGCCTTCGCGGAAGGCGAGCCAGCGCATGCCGCCGTCCTGGATCACCACCTCCGATCCCGGCATCCGGGTGGAGACGGTGAGATCGGCCGCGCCGTAGCGGAGGGCCCGCCAAAGCTCGGGGTCGGAGACCCCGCCGAGCGTGCCGAGCTGATCGCTCGGCGCGGCGGCAGCGTCGGGATCGCCGAGCGCATCGCGGCGGAAGCTGTCGTCGACCTTGAGGCCCTGCTGGCGGGCGAGGATATCCTCGAGCGTCTGGCCGCCGCCGGTCGCGGCGCGCGGGTCGGGCGGCGGCGTCTCCTGCCCGGGCGCCGGCAGCGCCAGGACCGCGATCGCGGCCAGAACCGTCAGGAACCTTCGCAGGATCATCGTCTTCCCCGATCTCGTCATTCGCCGGAAAGCCATCCCGCGACGCGCCGCGCCACGGGATGAGGCGTCATCGCGGCGGCGTCAGTTGGCCGCCTTCTGGTCGTAGGCCGTGCCCCAGCCCCAGGCGCCCGAACCGAAGCCGCGCGCCACGACCCGCTCGCGGTAGATCGCCGACACCACGTCGCCGTCGCCGGCCAGGAGTGCCTTGGTCGAGCACATCTCGGCGCAGATCGGCAGCTTGCCCTCGGCGATCCGGTTGCGGCCGTATTTCTGGAACTCGGCCGAGGAATTGTCCTCTTCCGGGCCGCCGGCGCAGAAGGTGCACTTGTCCATCTTGCCGCGCGAGCCGAAATTGCCGGCCTGCGGGTATTGCGGCGCGCCGAAGGGGCAGGCGTAGAAGCAATAGCCGCAGCCGATGCAGAGGTCCTTCGAGTGCAGGACGATGCCGTCCTCGGTCTGGTAGAAGCAGTCGACCGGGCAGACCGCCATGCAGGGCGCGTCCGAGCAGTGCATGCAGGCGACCGAGATCGACCTCTCGCCCGGCTTGCCGTCGTTGATCGTCACCACCCGCCGGCGGTTGATGCCCCAGGGCACCTCGTGCTCGTTCTTGCAGGCGGTCACGCAGGCGTTGCACTCGATGCAGCGTTCGGCGTCACAGAGGAATTTGACCCTTGCCATATCCGTTTCTCCTTATGCTGCGCTGATCTTGCAGAGCGTGGCCTTGGTCTCCTGCATGAGCGTCACGGAGTCGTAGCCATAGGTCTGCGCGGTGTTGGAGCTTTCGCCGAGGACATAAGGGTCGGCGCCCTCGGGATACTTGTCCCTGAGGTCCTGCCCCTGGAAATGCCCGCCGAAATGGAAGGGCATGAAGGCCACGCCCGCGGCCACCCGCTCGGTCACCATCGCCATGACCTTGACCTTGCCGCCTTCCGGCCCCTCGACCCAGACCTGCGCCCGGTCGCGGACCCCGAGGTTGTTGGCGTCGCGGGGATTGATCTCGACGAACATGTCCTGCTGCAATTCGGCCAGCCACGGGTTCGAGCGGCTCTCGTCGCCGCCGCCCTCGTATTCGACGAGACGCCCCGAGGTCAGGATGATCGGGTAATCCTGGCTGAAGTCCTTTTCCTGGATCGAGGCATAGAGCGTCGGCAGGCGGTAGAGCCGTCGGTCGTCATAGGTCGGATAGTCGGCCACGAGGTCGCGCCGGCTGGTATAGAGCGGTTCGCGGTGCAGGGGC
>WOYI011537741.1_pt1 | contig 11291 bp, 8 predicted proteins | sample 6423411 | NCBI WGS metagenome assembly WOYI01 (sample SAMN13441803, study PRJNA592873) | oil field metagenome | biome: oil field; feature: oil-well bore; material: oil-contaminated soil; isolation source: oil-contaminated soil from oil-well borehole | place: Germany: Wietze | collected 2016-10-18 ... | reverse complement strand
GCCACTGCTCCATGTCGCGCAGGCTGGCGTTCACGCCGGCCGCCGGCGCGACGCGGTAGTAGGCTTCGTTGGGCTCGAACGGTCGCCATTCGCCGTGCCCGGCGGCGCGATGGGGATGCGCCCAGCTCGGGCTCGCTTCCAGCGCAGCGCGGCCGTAGCTGGCGGTCTTCATGCCCAGCGGATAGAAGATGCGCTTGTCGACCAGGCGGTAGAAGAAGTCACCGGTCTTGGCGTAGATCACGTCGCCGATCAGGCTGAAGGCGACGTTCTGGTAGCCATAGCACTGCCCGACGTCGCAGGCCATGTCGACCTCGTCGAGCTTGCGCACCAGCTCCTCGTAGGGTACGTCGTCCTCGAGCATGTTGTCGTAGGTGTTGCGTGGCAGGCCCAGGCGCTGGCCGAGGATGTCGCCGACGGTCACCTTTTCCGCCGCCTGCATGTCCTTGAGCTTGAAGAACGGCAGCACGTCGACCAGCCGCGTGTCCCAGCTCAGCCTGCCATCGCGCACCAGCAGCGCGGTGAGGCCGGTGGCGAAGGCCTTGGACAGCGACGCCAGCCGGAACACGGTCTGCGGCGTGATCGGCTCCTTGGTCGTTGCGTTGGCATAGCCCAGCGTGTACTCGAACGTCACCTTGTCGTTCACCACCACCGCGGTGGCCAGGCCGGCGACCGCGCGGCGGCGCGCGAGTTCGTCCAGCCAGTGGCGGTAGTCGGCCAGGGCCTCTTTCACCCGCGCGGGCGGCAATTGCGCCGAGGGCGTGTTCGATACGACCGTGGTTGGCGGGGCCTGGCGGGAGGTGGCGAGGCCGGGCGCGGCCGCGACGACGAGGGCGCTGGCGAGCGCGAGGGACAATGGACGGAACGGCATGCTGCTCTGCAATGCGCTCGGCGTGACGCGGCCGAAGAATGGGGAAATACCGGCAGGCCGGCCATGCTTCTGATCGGTCAATTGTGGTCGACTTCATCAGCGCCGACAACGCGCCGGGCATGCTGCGGCACCGCGACGGCGGTGCGCGCTCAGACCGCGCGCGGCGCCGCCGGTTCCGCCGGTGACGGAATCAGCCCGGCGGGCCCTGCAGCGGCACACTGGCCCGCTCGGCGATGATGATCGTGGGCGCATGGGTGTGGCCGGTGGGCAGGCTGGGCATCACCGAGGCATCGATCACCCACGGCCCCTCGATGGCGCGCACGCGCAGTTCGCTGCCCCCCATCGCGCCGGCATGCAGACCCATGCGGCCGGTGCCGGCCGGGGGTTGGATCGACTCGGCCTTGCGCCGGAGCTAAGGCCTCGAACCCGGCATCGCTGTGCAGTTCGCTCTTTGGAAACACCGGCTGGCCGCGGCAGGGATCGAACGCGTCCTGCGCCAGGATCTCGCGCGACAGCCTTGCCGCCTCGATCATCCGTGCCAGGTCGTGCCCTTCGCCATCGCCCGGGTAGTTGGCATGGATGGCGTGGATGGCGATCGGTCGCGCCGGGTCGGCCGACTGCCGCCGCTGGTGCCCGCGGCGGCGCGGGTGCAGGCAGCACGGGTGCAGGGTGCCGCCGTCGCCGGGCAGGCGGTGCCGGCCGTGCTCGTCGAGCAGGGCGGGCACGACGTGGAGCTGCAGGCCGCAGCGTTCGTCCGTGGCCGGCCGGCTGCGCCCGAAGCCGCCGGGCCTCGGCGATGTTCGACGCGCCCGGCCGCTGCCGCCGGGTCAGCTGGCGCAGGTCCGCGCTGATTTCATTGAGATGCTCGCAGGTGTCCAGATAGTCCTGCCGGCTGGCGCCGACGCCAGGGTGATCCAGCGCGACGTCGATGCCCAGGGCACGGCACGCAGCTGTCCGGCCGGACAGCTGCCCGAAAGCATCAGCCGCGGCGGCGAATTGATCGCACCGGCGGCCAGCAGCAACGCCCGCCACGCAGCAGCACGCCGACCGCGCGGTGGCCGTCGAGCAGCACGCGTTCGACCCGCACGCGGTGTGCACGTGCAGGTTGGGTCGATCGCCTGCCGGTCGCAGGAAGCCGGCCGCGGTGCGTCCGCCTGAAAGGGCGCCACCCTTCCGGTGCAAAACGCCTCTTGCCGCTGACCGCTGCCTGGCTCGCTGAAAGGGTCGCCAAGTGTGCAGCGCCACATTAGTCTTTGCCGAACCCACGCTGGAACACCCCGGTGACTTCATTCCCCAAGGCCACCGCAAGCGAGTGGCGGGCCACCGCCCTGTCCGCTGCGGCATTCTTTTTCGTACTGACCTCGTACTACATCATGCGGCCGGTGCGCGACCAGTTGAGCGGGGCGGTCGGTTCGTCGCAGTTGCCGCTGTTCTACCTCGGCACGTTCATCGCGATGGTGGCGCTGACCCCGGTGTTCGGCGCCATGGTGGTGCGCTTTCCCCGTCGCCGCTTGCTCGGCTGGAGCTATTGCTTCTTCATCGCTTGCCTGGTCGCTTTCGTGCCGGCCTTCCTGGCGCAGGCGCGGATCGGCCCGCGCGCGCTGGGCGTGGTGTTCTTCATCTGGGTCAGCGTGTTCAACCTGTTCGTGGTGTCGCTGTTCTGGAGCTTCATGGCGGACATCTTCGACAGCGTGCAGGCGCGCCGCTCGTTTCCGTTGATCGCCCTGGGCGGCATGGCCGGCGCGGTGTTCGGCCCCGTGGTCACCAGCGCGCTGGTGGGATGGCTGGGCGTGGCGCTCCTGCTGGTGGTGTCGGCGCTGATGCTGGCGCTGGCGCTGGCCCTGTTGCTGCGGCTGTCCACCCACGATGCCGCGGGGCGCGCCTCGCGTGCCGAGGCGGCCATCGGCGGCTCGCTGTGGGCGGGCGTGCGCGAGCTGTGGTCGCGGCCGTTCCTGCGCTACATGGCGATCCTGATGCTGCTGGGCGACGGCATCGGCACGCTGGCCTATGCGCTGGTGGCCGACTACGCGAAGTCGCATTTCGTGGACAGCGCGGCGCGTACCGCGTTCTATGCGCACCTCGATCTGGCAGTGAACGGGCTCGGTGCCCTGCTGCAGCTGAGCGCGACGCGCTGGCTGCTCACGCGCTGGGGCGCCGGCTGGGGTCTGGTGCTGCCGGCGCTGGTGAACCTGGGCCTGCTGGTGGCGGTGATGATCGGCGGCCACGGCAGCGTGGCGGTGCTCGGCGTGTCGCTGCCGCTGGTGGCGATGATGCAGGTGGTGACCCGCGGATTTGCCTACGGCATGACCAAGCCGGCGGCGGACGCGCTGTACACCCGGGTGCCGCGCGAGACGCGCTACAAGGGCAAGAATTTCATCGAGACCACGGTGTGGCGCTTCGGCGACCTGGTGGTCACCAGCGGCGTCAGCGCGCTGGGCACCGCGGGCATCGGGGTGGGCGGCATGGCCTTCATCGGGGCAGTGGTGTCGGCCGCCGCCACCTGGGTGGCGCGCCGCGCCGGCCGTTCGCCGGATCTGCTGCCGGAGTCGCCGGCTGCCGCGCCGGAGAAACCGGCCGATTCGCCGGCGGCGTGAGCCCGCGCCGCCGGCTCAGCTGGTGATGTAGCGCTGCAACTGCTCGATCTGCTCGGCCTGGGCGTCGATCACCGCCTTCACCAGATCGCCGATCGAGATCACTCCCACCACGGCATCGCCTTCGAGCACCGGCAGGTGGCGGATGCGGCTGTGCGTACACAATTGCATGCATTGGAGCACCTCGGTGTCCGGCCTCACGGTGACCGGCGACGCGCTCATGATCTCGCTGACCGTGGTGTCCGCCGAGGATCGCCCCCGCAGGATCACCTTGCGCGCGTAGTCGCGCTCCGAAACGATGCCCACCAGCTGCTCGCCGCGCATCACCAGCAGCGCGCCGACGCGGCGTTCGGCCATCAGCCGGATGGCGTCCAGCACGGGGTCGTCGGGCGCCACCGCATGCACCGTCCTGCCCTTGATCTCCAGCAGATGCTTGACCTGATTCATGACCGGCCTCCGACGCGTGGACTGCGCGTGAGTCTAGCAGCCTGTCGGGCTTTGCTGGTCGAGGCGAGCATTTGGCTGTGCGGTCCAGATTTTCGACGCTTCGCCGGCCCATGGTGGTTCCATGGGTCAAGAAGCGGCGGAAATCTGGACCGCACAGCCGGATTCGCCGCCCGGCCGAGCAAAGCCCGACAGGCTGCTGGCGCCGCGGCGGGACGGTCGGCGTTGCGGCGGCGTGAACCGTGCGCGCCTTACGGTTCGGGACGACGACGTTCGGCGACGAAGTACAGCGGCCGCTGCTTGCTCTCGGCGTAGTTGCGGCCCAGGTACTCGCCGATCACCCCCAGCGCCAGCAGCTGCACGCCGCCGAGGAACAGGATCACCACCATCAGCGTGGGATAGCCGCGCACCGGGTCGCCCCACAGCAGCGCCTTGGCCAGCACCCACAGGCCGTATGCGAACGCGAACACCGCCGCGCCCAGGCCCACCCAGGTCGCCAGCCGCAGCGGCGCGCTGGAGAACGAAGTGATGCCCTCGATCGCCAGCTGGGTCAGTCGCCAGTAGTTCCACTTGGTGTCGCCGGCGAAGCGCGGGTCGCGCTGGTAGCGGATCGAGGTCTGCCGGTAGCCGATCCAGGCGAACAGCCCCTTCATGAAGCGCTGGCGCTCGCGCAACTGGCCAAGGGCGTCGAGCGCACGGCGCGAGAGCAGGCGGAAGTCGCCGGTGTCGCGTGGCAGCGGGGTGTCGGACAGCCGCTCCATCACGCGGTAGAACGCGGCCGCGGTGAGGCGCTTGAGCGCGTTCTCGCCGGCGCGTGCACTGCGCGTGGCGTAGACCACGTCGTAGCCGGCCTGCCATGGCTCGATCAGCGCGGGGATCAGCTCGGGCGGGTCCTGCAGGTCGGCATCGATCACCACGGCCGCGCCTTCGTCCACCGCGTCGAGCCCGGCGGTGAGCGCGGCCTCCTTGCCGAAGTTGCGCGACAGCCGCAGGCCACCCACGCGCACGTCGCTGCAGTAACCGCTGATCCGTGCCCAGGTGTCGTCCTGGCTGCCGTCGTCGACATAGAGCACGTGGGTGTCCACGGCCAGGCCGTCGACCACGGCCAGCAGCCGCGCATGGAAGGCGTCGAGCACGCGCGACTCGTTGTAGGCGGGAACGACGATGGTCAGCTGGGGCATGGCGTGTGGCCGTGACGTCGACGGAAACCGGTCGCAGAGGATGCCGGGCGAAGCTGCCGCCGCGCTTTCATCGATGCCCGCCATGGGCCGGCGGGATGCCGCTGTCGAGATAGCGCGGGCCGCCGAGCCGCGCCATCTGCCGCTGGATCCAGTCGGCGCGGTGCATCACGTAGGCGCTGGGCCGGGCGGCGTGCAGCCGTCGCGGGCTGGGCAGCACGGCGGCCAGGCGCGCCGCCTGCGCCGCATCGAGCCGCGCCGGCGGCAGGTGGAAGTAGGCATCGCTGGCGGCCCCCACGCCATAGATGCCGTCGCCCAGCTCGGCGATGTTCATGTACACCTCGAGGATGCGCCGCTTCGGCCAGGTGATCTCCAGCAGCACGGTGAAATAGGCTTCGAGCCCCTTGCGCACGAAACTGCGGCCGTTCCACAGGAACAGGTTCTTTGCCGTCTGCTGGCTGATCGTGCTGGCGCCGCGCAGGCGCTTGCCCTCGTCGGCGGCGTCCAGCGCGTCCTGGATCTGGTCGAAATCGAAACCGTGGTGGAACGGGAATTTCTGGTCCTCGCCGGCCACCATCGCCAGCGGCACCCACGGCGATACCTGCGACCATGGCACCCAGCGGTGGCGCAGCTGGAAATCCTTCTCGCCGTGCATCCAGGCATCGAGCTGGCGTTCCATCATCACGGCCGAGGTCCACGGCGGCACGAAGCGCAGTACCAGCACCACCAGCCAACTCAGCGCGACCCAGCTCAAGGCGAGCAGGCCGGTCCAGCGCAGCAGGTGGGCAAGTCGGAAGCGTGGGGGCATGGCCGGGCGGCGAGCGGCGGAATCGTCAGTATAAGGGCGCCCGCCCATGCCGTTGCGAGGCGTAGCCGATGGCCCCATATCGCGGAACTGGACTGAGAGGCTGCCTGTGGAAACCACCCTGGTCGAAGACGTATTGCATCGCTTTCTGCTCGAACGCGCCGGCGTGCGCGGCGCGTTGGTGCGCCTGGGCGCGGCATGGCGCGAGGTGGCCGGGCGCGCCGACTACCCGCAGCCGCTGCGCGAGCTGCTGGGGCAGTCGCTGGCCGCCAGCGCGCTGCTGACGGGCAACATCAAGCTCGACGGTGCGCTGTCGATCGAGCTCAAGAGCGCCGGTGCGCTGCGCCTGTTGTTCACCGAATGCACCGATCGCGGCCGGCTGCGCGGCCTGGCGCGCTGGAACGGTGCGCTACCGGAGCCACTCGCGCTGGCCGAGCTGCCCGATGCGGTGATGGCGATCACCATCGGCCAGGCCGAGCGCGGGCAGCGCTACCAGGGCCTGGTCGACCTGCAGCAGGCCCAGCTGGCACCGTCGCTGGAGAACTATTTTGCGCAGTCCGAGCAGCTGCCGGCGCGCATCCTGCTGGCGGCCGACGGCGCGCATGCGGTCGGCCTGATGCTGCAGCAGCTTCCTGGAGAAGGCGGCCACGATGCGGTGGAGGACGACGATGCGTGGACGCGCATCGAACATCTCACCGCGACGCTCAGTGCCGCGGAAATGCTCGCCACCGCGCCCGAGCAGCTGCTGTTCCGGCTGTATCACGAGGAAGGGGTGCGGCTGTTCGAGCCGCGGCCGCTGGCGTTCGGCTGCAGCTGCACGCGCGATCGCGTGTCGGCCATGCTGCGCGCGCTGGGGCGCGAGGAAGTGGAGGCGGCGCTGGCCGCCCGCGATGGCGAGATCGAGGTGATCTGCGAGTTCTGCGCGCAGCGCTACACCTTCGACTCCATCGATGCCGAGCATCTGCTGCGCGACGCCGGCAGCACCGACGTGTCCAGTACGGCGCAGTGATCGGCATGGCCACGTAGCCGAGCGGTCGACGGCTCACTCGGTCGCCGGCAGCAGGTAGGTGGGCGCGTTCGGCCCCAGCCATGCGGCGGCCGGCCGCGCGGTGGAGAACAGGAAGCCCTGTGCGTAGCGCGTGCCGATGCGCAGCAGGGCCTGGCGCTGGTACTCCTCCTCGATGCCTTCGGCGATCACCTGCATCTGCAGCGAGTCGGCCAGTACCTGGATGCCGCGCACCACCGCCAGGCCCTGGTTGTTGTCCAGCTGGGCCAGGTCCGAGGGCAGCTCGGTGATGAACGAGCGGTCGATCTTCAGTGTCTGGATCGGGTATTGGTGCAGGTAGCTCAGCGAGGAGTAGCCGGTGCCGAAGTCGTCCAGCGAGATCATGATGCCGCGCTGGCGCAGGTTCTCCAGCATGCGCTTCACCTGCGGCGGGTTCTCCAGCAGGGCGCGCTCGGTCACTTCGATGCGGATGCTGTGCGCCGCCACGCCGTGGCGTTCCATGGCCGCAAGCAGGCGCTGGTCCAGATCCGGCAGGCGGAAGTGGCGGCCGGACACGTTGATGCTGACGAATCCCTCGCCGCGGGTCAGCGCGGTGGTCTGCGCGAAGACCTGCTCGAAGATCTGCCAGTCGATGCCTTCCGAGCAGCCGCTTTCCTCGGCCACGATGAGGAAATCGCCCGGCGTCAGCACGCCGCGCTCGGGATGGTTCCAGCGCAGCAGCGCCTCGAAACCGACGATGTGGCCGTCCTCGAGCGCCACCACCGGCTGGTAGTACGGCACGAACTCGCAGCGCGAGAGTGCGCGGCGCAGGTCGCCTTCCATCTCCAGCAGGGACAGTGCCTCGTGCCGCAGCCGGTCGTCGAACAGCGCGGCGCGATGGCGGCCATCGTCCTTGGCGCGGTACATCGCGGCATCCGCGTCGCGAAGCAGCTCTTCGGGCTGCTGGTAGTGCATGGAGGGCAGCGCGATGCCGATCGAGGCGGAGGTGAAGATCTCCTTGATGCCGAGCCGGAACGGCACCTGCAGATCGGCGATGATGCGCTCGGCGATCTGCAGCGGCATGTCTGCCTCGGTGATGCCGTCGAGCAGCACGGCGAACTCGTCGCCGCCCAGGCGCGCCACCAGGTCGCGCGTCTTCAGGCAGGCGCGGATGCGCCCGCCCACCTGGAACAGCAGGTCGTCGCCGATCAGGTGACCGACCGAGTCGTTGATGACCTTGAAGCGGTCGAGGTCGATGAACAGCACCGCGAACAGCCGCTGCGGGTCGGCCTTGTACTGGTTCAGCGCGTGGTCCAGGCGCTGCAGCAGCAGCGTGCGATTGGGCAGGCCGGTGAGCGAGTCGTGCAGGGTTTCGTACTTGAGCCGGCGCTCCACGCGCTCGCGTTCGGCGATCTGCTCGCGCAGGTCGCGGTTGGCCAGCGCCAGCGCGCGGGTGCGCTCGTCCACCCGGCGTTCGAGGCTGGCATAGGCCTGCTTGAGCGACTCGTTGGTGTGCTTGCGCTGCAACGCGTTGGCGATGTGATAGCTGACGAAGGTCAGCAGCTCCTGGTCGCGCGCCGTATACGTGTGCTCGGGCGTGTAGCTCTGCACGGCCAGCACGCCCATCACCCGCTCGTTCCACACCAGCGGCACACCCAGCCAGCACACCGAACGCGCGCCGAACTGGTGGATTTCGCCCAGCGCCACCAGCCGTTCCACCTCGGCCGGATCGGCCAGCAGCGGCTTGCCGTGACGCAGGACGTATTCGGTGGCACCACGGCCGTGCGAGCGGGGTGGGCGCACGCTGTCCACCTCGTCCACCGAGTAGGGGAAGGTGATCTGCTTGCCATCGTCGTCGAGCAGCGCGATGTAGAAATTGCGGGCGTAGATCAGGCCGTTGATGATGCGGTGCACCGCGGCGTAGAAAGCTTCGAGGCTCTCTGGCGCGCTGGCCATCTCGGCAATGCGGAACAGCGCCGCCTGCAGGCGTTCGCCGCGCTGGCGCTGCAGCACCTGCTGGCGCAGCACGCGGTTGGCCTCGCGCAGCGCTGCCGTGCGATCGGTGACGCGCCGCTCCAGCTCGGCATGGGCGGCACGCCGCTCGAGCGCGGTCTGCACGTGCTGGGCGACGTAGCTCAGCAGTTCGCGATCGTTCGGGGTGTATCGCGTGTCGTCGCGATAGCTCTGCATCACGATGCCGCCGACCACGCGTCCGTCGCGCAGCAGCGGCACGCCCAGCCAGTGCTCGCAGTCCGGGCCGATCGGCACCAGCCGGCCCTGCAGCAGCTGCGAGACCTCCTCGATCGAGCCCATGATCGGCTGGCCGGCCTTGAGCAGGTTCCAGGTGAGGCTGTACTCGATGTCCCTCAGCGGCACGCTCTCGTCGGGTGGCGGCGGCTCGGTGTCCATCGTGTCCATGTAGTACGGGAAGCGCACGCTGTCGGTGCTCTCGTCGTAGAGCACGATGTAGAAGTTCTCGGCGTACATCAGGCTGCCGACGATGCCGTGCAGCGCGCGCATCATGTCGGGCATGTTGTGGTCGGCGCCGGCCTGTTCGGCAATGGCGTACAGCGCCCGCTGCAGGCGCTCGGCGAGCGCCAGGCGCGAGATCGCCTCGTACAGCCGCGACGTCTCGGCGAGCTGGCGCAGGCGCGCATCGACGATACGTCCCAGCCACGCCAGCTCGGCCTCCACCGTGGCCGGCATCGGCGCGATCGGGCACTCCAGCGTGAGCGTGCGCAAGCCCTGTGGGTCGTCGGCCAGGTCGAGCTGGCGCAGGCCGGGATCGGGCGTCCAGACGTCTCCGTGCAGCCGCCAGCGCACTCGTCCCGGGATGTCCAGGCTGGACAGCAGGCGTTCACAGATATCCGTCATGCTGGCCGCGTCCGCGGCGGCGAACAACTGCTCGATGGCACTGCGCAGCGCTATGGGCAGGGTACTGCTTCGATCGGCTCCGGACGCGCTCTGGGGGGACGCAAAGCTCATCGCGGTGAGTAAATCCGGCATGAAGAACGACAAGCGGCCTTTATATCTCGCCAGCGGCGCTTTGTCGCCGGCCTCGGAGCCTGTCGGGCTTTGCTGGTCGAGGCGAACATTCGGCTGTGCGAGGACCGACTGTCGGCGCTTTGCCGATCCATGGTGATTCCATGGGTCAAGAAGCGGCGGAAATAGGGACCGCACAGGCGGATGTGCAGCCCGGCCGGCCAAAGTCCGACAGGCTCCCAGGGCGAGCGACGGCCCCGGGAACCGGCGCCAGGCGTGGGAGTCCAAGCAGGTCGGTGGCCCGCCGGTTTTTGCCCTGTCGGAACGGCTTCGCGGGCTGTTAGCAAATCGTAAAACGGGCTACAATCGCATCACCTTATCCTCAGCGGATCGCCTCTTCCCCGTCATGCGCCGTCTGTTCGCCCTTGCCATCACCGCCCTGCTGCCGCTCGCCGCGGCGGCACAGGAGTGGACGGGGGATTCAGCCGACATGGCCGCGCGCCTGCTGGCACAGCAGCCGGGCCAGATGGCCGAGGTGCAGCCTGGCGTGGCGGTGCCGCTCTGGCGCGGCGCCGACGGCCGCACGCTGATGCTGCGGGCGGACCAGCAGCCGGCCGGCGACCTGGCAGTCCATGCCCCGCTGACCTTCAGCGTGGTCGATGCGGGCAGCGTGCTTTCCAGCAACCTGCAGTACCCGCTGGGTCCCTCGCTGCAGGCGCATGCGGGTGTCGTGGAGCACTCCTGGATCAACACGCCGTATCGCGTGCTCGGCAGCGAGGTGGGCGCCACCTACAGCACCGGGCGCTACAGCCTGGGGCTCAGTGTCGGCGCGGAGACCGCCAACGGTGCGGCGAGGCTGCCGCGGGTGCTTCCCGGCGCGCTGCCTGGTGTGAACGGGCTGTCCGCCTTCGGCAGCAGTGCGCAGCTCAACGCGCGTGGCCGCGTGGCGCTCGACGGTCGCAGCGGGATCGATCTCGGTGCCAGCGTGGGTCGCATCCATCTGCTGCCCGGCAATCTGCTCGGGGTGGACGTGCTCGACCAGAAAGCCTTGAGCTTCGGCATCGACCGCGGCCCGCTGAGCGGCAGCCTGGTGGGTCGGGTGATGCGGCCTTCGGCGGGCATTCCCGGCGCCTACAGCCCGGATCGCCGCTGGAGCAGCATCGACTTCGGCGTGACCTGGAAGCTGCCCTGGCAGGGCCAGCTCAGCGTGGGCGCACAGAATCTGTGGTCGTCAGGTACCCCGGCCAATACGCCGGCGGGTCTCGAGCCCGATCAGTCCCGTACGCCCTACGTGCAATACCACCAGGATCTCTGATCCCGGGAGCCTGTCGGGCTTTGCTGCTCGAGTCGAACATTCGGCTGTGTGAGGACCGGTTTTCGGCGCCTTGCCGGCCCATGGTGGTTCCATGGGCCAAGAAGCGACGGAAATAGGGACCGC
>WOYI011395121.1_pt1 | contig 11296 bp, 5 predicted proteins | sample 6423411 | NCBI WGS metagenome assembly WOYI01 (sample SAMN13441803, study PRJNA592873) | oil field metagenome | biome: oil field; feature: oil-well bore; material: oil-contaminated soil; isolation source: oil-contaminated soil from oil-well borehole | place: Germany: Wietze | collected 2016-10-18 ... | reverse complement strand
TACTCTGTTTGCCGTGCCTCCCACATCTGCGATGCTCACGCTCCAGACATCCATACGTCACCGACCCCTATTGGTAACCGGGTGTTATCCAGAGGTTGTGGAAAGCATTTCAACAAGGCCCAAAAAGCCAAAAAAGATTGGGACCGGGCCCGATAATATCGACCGGTTTACTCGCCGGCAGGCGCAATCGTCATGCCCTCTGTCCGGACATTCTCTCCACCCTCAACCAGGAACGCCTTTTCGGAGCCGGAGGTTATCTCTCCCGAGTACTGGACGTTCTGGTTGTTCTTCGCCCATACGAGCGTGTCAACCAGGTCCCCGGAGGCGTGGATGTCCACTTCGGCGTTGCTGAACTGACCGTTCGTGCCGCCGAGGCTTGCACCCTTACCGTCGATCCCGGCCGGGTTCACGAGCTCGAAGTTCCTGATCTGGATGTTGCTCGCGAGATCGACCTGGAGGCCGTAGCCGTGCGAGTCGGTGCTCGAGCAGTTCTCCAGCACCAGGGCGGGGTTCACGGAGCGGCTCGGGATACTGTAGTAGCCGGCAGGTTTCCGGTAGGTGTAGTCGGTCTTCCCGGCGCCGGTGTCCTTGTCGACACAGTCGTAGAGTTTGCCGCCGTTCGTCGCGTAGAACCCATACAGGGAGTTACCTTCCGCGGTGCAGTTCTTGAACGTCACGTCGCAGTTCGGGGCGTAGTAGCCGCACCCGAAGTAGTGCGTCGACATATCATTCTGATTGTAGGCCACCGTCGGGTAGGGTTTCTGCCCGTTGTTCCGGCTCACGCAGTTATCGAGGACCGCGTCCGTCACCGTGGGGTCGAACTCGAAGTGGAACCCGGACTCCAGGTTACCTTCCGCGAGGCAGTCTGTCACCCGGAGGCCCTCCATATCGTTTAGTTCCGCAAAGTCGAACCCGGTGATCCAGGGGTTGAACGCACCTTCGCTCCCGCAGTTGATCGCGGCGCAGTTTTCGTAGCGGACGTCCTTGATCACCTTGTTGGACGAACCCCAGGCGTTGTGGAGGAACCCGTACGTCCCGGTATCCACGGCCTTGCAGTTGACGAATTCGACGTCCTGCAGGGTCGGCGCGTAGACCGCCGGATCGTGAATCAGGAGATAGACTGCCTGAATGCTTGCATCCGCCGTTCCCTCAACGTTGTGAATCTTCGCGTGGCTCGCACGGACGGTCATCACACCGAGCCACTTGACGCCGCTGCTGTAGCCGGTTCCCTTGATGTGGAACCCGTCCAGCGTAATGGACTCCTGATCGACGCTGATGCGCCCGTCGTGGGTGAATTCAAGGAACGTTGCTTCCGGACCCTGGCCGGAGAGTGTCGTGCCTGCCGCCGGTGCGATGACCCCGGCACAGTTGAACGTACCCTCGGTCAGAACGACCATACCGCCTTCCGGCAGTGCGGCGAGCGCTGCCTGGATCTCGGCCTGGTCGTCAACGCCGTCACAGACATAGTCTGCCTGGTTCTTCGACAGTTCGGTGCTATCGTTTGCAGCCACAGTGAGCGTGGCCGGACTTGTAGACTCGGCTGCACTTACCGGGGAGAATGCCGGGATGAGGCAGCACACCAGAAGTACTGCAGCCAGTCGTAGAATATTTTGCCTGTCTATCATGCCATTCAGCCTCTCTGTGAGGTATTACTACCGTCTTTCAATTGTAGTATATATATTTTATTCATAAAATAAAATTGCATAAGAGGATTATTAGACAATATGGGCAGCCAGATCCCGTTTAGTTCGGAATAAGGCGTAGGACAGCGGAGATCGGTTGATGCAAAAAGATATTATATGATTATTGAAACTAAAACCAAAGGACATAAATAGTCGCGCCTTCTGTCGCTGATCGCCGGGAGCAACCCTTCTCGAAACGCTTTCACGCAGAACGGATGGAAATTCGGTTCCGTGCGCCGGTATGGCCCGAGGGCTCCGGCCCTCGTTGCCGGGCGGTGGCGTGAGGGGGGACAGGCACCAGCCCGCTGGACAGTATCGGGGGTCACAGGGACCGGATCCGGCAGGGAGGCCGGGCAAAAACAGTCGGAGGAGAGCCGCCGCCGGAGCGGAATCCGGCGGGCTCATACCCATCTACCCGGGCCCATTGGGCCTAACGGCCCTCCCGGACGCAATGTCTATATAGAGCGTCTCCACAGAGAGTGCCCCTATGCGAGTGGCATGCCTGACCTTCTGGTTCTACGACTACACCATCCAGATGGCAAACGAACTTGCCCGGCACACCGAGGTGCTGCTGCTGCTGCCGGACTACAGGTCGGAGGAGTACCTGGAGGGCATCGACCCGAAGGTGAAGGTCCATATCTTCGGCTACTCCCGGTACGCCGGGAGGCTCGGTCCGTCGTGCTACCCGCTGCTCCAAGAGATCGTCACTGCAGTCAATGACTTCGAGCCCGACGTCATCCATTTCCAGGTGAACAACCCCATGCTCTGCCCGCTCCTCCCCCTGCTCCGGAAGTATCCGCTCGTGGCGACGTTCCACGACATCGAGCCGCACCCCGGCGAAGACCGCCTCCTGGATATCGGCTCCCTGCTCTACCGCCTTACCCTCTTCATGTCACGGGTCCTGCCCGACCGGATCTTCGTCCACGGGAAAGCGCTCAGGGAGATCCTGGTGGAGAACCACCGCATCCCGGGCTGGAAAGTACATGTCATCCCGATCGGCGAGCACGAGGTGGCGCCATTTGTGAAGTTCGAACAGGAGGGCCTGGAACCGGACGGCAGCCGGGTCCTCTTCTTCGGCCGCATCCACCGCTACAAGGGGCTCGACTGCCTGATCCAGGCAGAACCGCTCATCACCCGGGAAGTCCCGGATGCCCGGATCGTCATCGCCGGAACGGGGGAGGACTTCGGCAGGTACCAGGAGGCGATGGCGGGCCGCGATGCATTCGAGGTCTACAACTACAGGATATCCTACGAAGAGGGCGCCCGCCTCTTCCAGCAGGCGAGTGTCGTGGCGCTTCCGTACCTCGAAGCATCCCAGAGCGGCGTGATACCAACCGCATACGGGTTCCGGCGGCCGGTGGTGGTGACGAACGTGGGGAGCCTGCCGGAGGTCGTCGATGACGCCAGGACCGGGTACATCGTGCCCCCACGCGATCCTGCGGCATTGGCAGCCGCGATCGTGAGCCTGCTCAAGGACCCGGCGGCCTGCCGGCGCATGGGAGAGCAGGGTTACATGAAACTGAAGACCGAGATGGCCTGGGAAACGATCGCACGGTCGCTCCTCGCGGTCTACAACGAACTTGCACCTGCTCAGGGGAGGGAAAAGCCCCCTGCAGACGAGACCTTCGCCGAGACAGTCCCCGCCAGCGGGAACAAGCGATGACCGTCGGCACCTCCCGGGCCGGAGCAGATGCGCGGGAACGGAACCCCGCTCCCACAACAAGGCCGGGCCTGCGCAACACATTAATAGGTGGACCGGAGAGTAGGTGCATTGATGCGGCGTACGGCCTGTCAGGTGCCATCGAAGACACCCTGTCCATGCACATAGCCGAATAGAGACGTTCAAGGGATACCATGCACCTGCTCAACCCGTTCCAGATGAACGACTGGGATAACAAAACGTTCTTCTGGGCATTTCAGGCATTCCAGCTCGCTTTCGTCGCGGTAGTCTGCCTCGGCCTCTTCGGATACTATATACCGATCGCAAGAGAGGCCCTGGCCTTTCTCTATCTCACCTTCCTGCCCGGAGTCCTGGTGCTGAAAGCGCTCAGGCTCCACGATCGCGGCACAATCGAGACGATGCTGTACTCCGTCGGGCTGAGCCTTGCGTTCCTCATGCTCACCGGCCTCGCCGCCAACATCACCTACCCCCTGCTCGGGTATTCAAGGCCGTTCTCGTTTGTGATGCTCTTCCTTACAATCGTCGCCGTCATGCAGGTTCTGCTCTACCTCGCTCTCATCAGGGACCGTGGACATGCCGCCTCCAGCCCGGAGTTAGCCATTCCCTCCTCCCCTGCAGCACCGTTCCTGATGCTGCTCCCGTTCTTTGCGATCGTCGGGACATACGTGCGCAACGAGTACCACATGGTCACGTTCCTCTTCCTGCTCCTCGTCCTGATCGCCATCATCGTCCTCGCTGTCGGGTTCGACCGTCTCATCCCGGCATCCTGCTATGGGCTCGCGATCTACACTATCGCGCTCTCGCTCCTCTACCATACCTCGCTGATATCGGAGTATATCTGGGGCTATGATATTCACCACGAGCTCTACCTCGTGAATAGCGTGCTGATACCCGGCCTCTGGGACATGAGCATGCCATATAACACAAACGGAATGCTCTCCGTCGTTGCGCTCGTCCCCATCTACTCGCTCATCTGCGATCTGGACCCCATCTGGGTCTTCAAGATCCTCTACCCCCTCCTCTTCGCGCTTGTGCCGCTCGGGCTCTACCGGGCGGTCGAGAAACAGACGGACGCCAGGATCGGGTTTCTCTCGATCTTCTTCTTCTTTGCGTTCTTCACCTTCTATACAGAGATGATCTCCCTCGCCCGCCAGCAGATCGCAGAACTCTTCCTGACGCTGACCATCCTTGCGATGATCGATAAGTCCATGGCCCGGGGCAGACAGGCGTTTCTCATGGTCACCTTCGGCTTTGCCATGATCGTCTCGCATTACGGCCTCTCATACATCTACTTCTTCTCGCTTGTTCCGGCATGGCTGCTGCTCGTCATCCCCGAGCGCCTGGGACCCTGGCTGCCGGAGAGGCTCACCGGAACATCGGGTTTCCTGAAGTCCGACCCGCTCGCTCCATCGGGAACCGGCGGCGGGGGGGTGCCGGTCAGGACACTCGTCCTCCCTTACATCCTCATCTTTGCCGCCCTCGTCTATCTCTGGTACTCGATGGTAGCCGAAGGCACGGCGCTTGCTACGGTCACCGGCATCGGGGACAGGATCTGGAGCACCCTCTTTGCGGACTCATTCAGCCCGACAGCCGCCCAGGGGATGCATATCCTCACCAGCCAGGCCGTCACGCCCCTGCACGGCCTGGCAAAGCTTGTCCATATCGCCACCCAGGGACTGATCGCCGTGGGACTGCTTGCAACCCTGGCGAGGCGCGAGCGGTGGCGCATCGAGCCCGAGTACCTCGCCATTTCGCTCGTCTTCCTCCTCATCAACGTAGCCGGCATCGTCGTCCCGTTCTTCGCAAGCTCGCTCAACACCAGCCGGCTCTACCACATCACCCTGATCTTCCTTGCCCCGTTTGCGATCATCGGCGGCATAGCACTCTACGAGGCGTTGGTGGGGAGGATACGTGCGATCACGGCCGCCCCGTTCATGGGAACAGCCTATAAGCCATTATCGGCATTCCTGGTCGTGTTCTTCCTCTTCAACAGCGGGCTCATCTATCAGGTGGTGGACGACAGCCCGACATCGATGGCGCTCGAGACGACGGGAGACAAACCGGTCTTCAACGGCAAAGAGGTGCAGGGGGCGAGGTGGCTCTTCTCGGAAGGGAGCGAGCGCCCCATCTACGTCGACGGCACACGCTGGTGGCTCCTCCAGGGATTCGACCCGCGCCGTCAGCGATACATCCCGGCAAATGCGTCGCTGCTGGAGCCGAACTCGTACCTCTACTTCGGCATGTATAACCTCGCAAAGGATAGTGTCCGGATCGAGGCGCAGGAGTACGCGGTCACCACGGCAGACTACGTTGATGCAGGGCGGTTCATCCAGAACCAGCATAAGGTCTACGATAATGCCGGCTCCACCATCTACTACCGGTGAAGAGCGGACGGCGGCCCCCGCATGACCGGAGACGGAACTCCTCCCGGGTATGCAGCAGCCCGGAGAACAGTTAGATCCACCCTTTCTTCTTCAGGATTATCCCAACAAGGAGCGTTCCTGCCACATACGTGGTGAGCCACGCATACCCCATGCCGATGAGGCCGAACCGGTTCATCAGGGTGTAGCCGAGCCCGAGGAGGGCAACGCTGATGAAACTGCTGAGGATGATGAGGCTCCGGATATCGTTTCTGACCTTTGCAATCGATATGAAGGTCTGGCAGACGGAGACGAACAGGGCTGACGCGGCGAGCACCTGGAGCAGGGCCATCCCTTCGACGTAGTCCTTGCCGATCAGGTTGAGGATCTGCTCCCCGAAGAGAGAGAGCGCGATGATTGCAGGTACTAGCAGGGCAAACATGCTCGCGAGCGTCCGGAGCACGCTCTTCTTCATCTCCCCCCCGTGGCTTCCCTCGACAAAGAGCGAGGTCGTGAACGCGTAGGGGATCATGAAGAGTATCGAGACGATTGCGTAGGTGATGTAGTAGTTGGCGGTGCTCTCCGCCCCGAGCACGTGGAGCACCATGATCGGGATGACCATGTTCGGCGCGGACATCAGTATCCCGGCGATGTATGCGCCGGCAGAGAACTGCCATGCCTCCCGCAGGAAGACCCGGTCCACACCCAGTGCCGGCCGCACGGAGCACCGGGCGAGGAGGACGAGGGCGAGGACGAGCCCGAGGACGAACGAGAGACCGAAGGCGCTGAAGATGCCCATTGCTCCGAGGAAGACCAGGGGAACCAGGAAGAGGATCCTTGTTCCGTAGAGCAGGTTCAGGGCGAAGTAGTGTTCAGACTTCCGCAGTGCATTGAACGCGCCCTCGAGAACCCAGGTGATAGAGTAGGCCCCGAGGAAGATGAGGTAGAGGGGTGCGACCGTCCTGACGACCGTGAGCTCGGGAGATACGACGTCCACTGCGGCGATGAAGATCACCCCCGCACCAAGCGCCACTGCCGTCGGCACGAGGATGGCGGTCCCGAGAACCTTGTTCTTGTCGCGCAGAGGAAAGAACCGGATCACCGACTGGTCCAGGCCGAGCCGGGAGATGAGGATGAGGAGCCCCATGGACGACATCAGGGCGGTTGCAATACCCACGTCCGCCTGCGAGTAGAACCGGGCTGCAATCATCCAGAAGAAGAACCCAAACCCCGCAGCGACGAACGATGACGCCATGATATAGAATGAATTCCGGATAAGCGGCTCCTGTAAGTGCTGCCTGACCTCACTGAAGTTTTTGGGGAGTGCTACTGCCATCGGTCGCCAGTATCGGATGGCACCTATATAGATGTATCCACCGCTCCGACCCCCTCAAGGCCGGAGATCCTTCAGGAGAGATTTTTCAGGGCCTCGTTGCACAAGACGGCAGCAGAAGATGCTCACCGGATCTGGTGAGGAGAAACGCCCATAACCAATATGGTTACACACTGCACAGGTGTTAGGGGGCGGCACCTGTGGCAAAACCAGGAGGAGGGGAGGGACAAAACCACTGCTCCTGGCAAACGCTTTACAGAGAAGAGGTCCTGCCGAAGAAGTAATCGGCGAGCAGGGCAACATCCTTCCAGTCCACTGTGCCGTCTCCATTACAATCAGCAGCGGCATTGGACGGAGTGGTTCCCTGTGCCATCCCGGCGGCGATCGTCACGTCGGCCCAGTCGACTTTGCCATCATCGTTGAGGTCTCCCCTGACGGGAACCCGGATGGTTCCGGCGACGATCTGCTTGCTCATAACGTTGTTGTTCTCATCGCTCTCGGCGATCCGGTTGACATCGTCCACATTGGCCTTCACGGTGTGAGTGCCCTCGATGGCTTTCCAGGTTGCACCGGCCGACCCGCCGCTCGCGGTCAGCGTAACGGATGCACCTGCGGCGATAGCCGTGGTGTGGGTGTCGGACCAGACGCCGGACCCGGCGGCTCCGTCATCGAATGTAAAGAGGACGCCGTGCTTTGTGCCCGCAGGCGTGGGGGCCGTCCCCTGGTTCTTGATCGTGGCCGAGAGAGTCACCGGGCTCCCGGTAGCCGGGTTTGCCGGTTCCCAGGAGATGCCGGTCACCACAAGGTCAGGCTTCCCGGAGGGAGCCGGTGTGGTAGGAGTGGGGGTCGGGGTTGACCCCGACGCGGTCTTTGAGACCGTTATCTGTTCAGTTCGGACGTTGTTCGCCTCGTTGCTCTCGGCGATCCGGTTAACGTCGTCCACGGTGGCCTTCACCGTGTGAGTGCCCTCGACGGCTTTCCAGGTTGCACCGGCTGAGCCGCCGTTCGCGGTCACCGTGACCCATGCACCCGGAGCGATCGATCTGGTGTAGGTATCTGACCAGACACCCGGCCCGGCAGCACCGTCATCGAACGTGACGATGACACCGTGCGTCGCGCCCGCAGGCGTGGGGGCATCTCCCTGGTTCTTGATGGTTGCCTTCAGGGTCACCGCACTCCCGGTAACCGGGTTTGCCGGTTCCCAGGAGACATCAGTCACCACGAGGTCCGGTTTCCCGGAGGAAGCCGGTGTGGTGGGCACCGGAGTGACCGGAACGGTCGGGGTAGGTGCCGGCGATCCGGTGGACGTCACTTTCACGTTCTGGAGGGTCGCCTGACCGGCCGGAACCGTGCTCACGATGGTCACACCGGAGGACCCGGCGGGGAGGGTCCTGGAGACGATCTCCATATCCTTCACGAGGACGTTCTGGGTTCTGTAACCCTCGATCACGAACGGCTTTGCCGCATCGGAGACGATCTGACCGGAGAAGACGGTATTCACGTTCTCCTTCGCCCATACGAGCGTCTCCACGCGGTTGCCGGATGCATAGATGCTCACCTCGGAGTTATCGAACTGCCCGTTCGTGCCGCCGAGACTCGAGCCCTTGCCGTTGTACCCGACCGGATCGATCAGGTGGAAGTTCCGGATCTTGACGTTGTTCGCGAGGTCGACCTGGAGGCCGAAGGCACGCGAGTTGATGCTCGTGCAGTTCTCCATCACCGTGGAGGGGTTGACCGAGCGGCTCGGGACACTGTAGTAGCCGGCGGGCACCCGGTAGGAGAAGTCTGTCCTCCCGATGCCGGTGTCCTTCTCGACGCAGTTGTAGAGCTTGCCGCCGTTCGTCGTGTAGAACCCGTTCATGGAGTTGCCCTCCGCCGTGCAGTTGATGAACGTCACGTCACAGTTCGGGGCGTAATAGCCGCACCCGAAGTAGTGGGTGGACATGTCGTTCGCGTTGTAGGCCTTCGTCGGGAAGGCTTTCTGCCCGTTGTTTCTGCTCACGCAGTTCTCGAGGACGGCATTCGTCACTTTCGGGTCGAACTCGAAGTGGAACCCGGACTCGGTAGTGCCCTCAGCGAGGCAGTTCGTCACGCGGAGGCCGTCCATGTCGTTGAGTTCCGCAAAGTCGAACCCGGTGATCCAGGGATTGAACTGCCCGTACTTGCCGCAGTTGATTGCAGCGCAGTTGTCGTAGCGGACGTTCTTGATCACCATGTTCGTCGAGCCCCAGGCGTTGTGCAGGAACCCGTAGGTCCCGGTGTCCACGGCCTGGCAGTTGATGAACTCGACATCCTCGAGGGTGGGGGCGTAGACAGTCGGATCATGGACCAGGAGGTAGACCGCCTGAATGCTCGCATCCGCGGTACCCGTGATGTTGTGGATCTTCGCGTGGCTTGCCCGGATGTTCATTACACCGAGCCACTTGACACCACTGCTGTAGCCACTACCCTGAATGTGGAACCCGTCCACCGTAATGTACTCACGGTCGACGTTGATGCGTCCATCGTTGGTGAACTTCAGGAATGTTGTCGATTCACCTTCCCCCATGAGAGTGGAGCTTGCTCTGGGAGCAATGATTCCCGCACAGTTGTATGTTCCGCTGGTGAGGAGGACAACACCGCCGGATGATGGCAGGGCGTTCAGTGCTGCCTGAATCTCCACATGATCGTTGACCCCGTCACAGACGTAGGCAGCCGATGCTTTATCGGCCGCACTGCTGTCGCTTGCCGCGACAATTGTGTTGGGGGTCGCCTCGAGTGCTCCGACGATCGGGATCAACCCGACGATCAGGAACACTGCGATTAGAAGCTTCGTTGTCCGTTTATCTCGCATTATCTCACCTCTTGGGAGATACTGCATTATCTGACAACAGTAATTTAAAAGGCTTTTTAAATTGATTAGGCAATACAGATTATTTAAAATTACAAACGGGCAGTTATTTACAGTCAAAGTTGTTAATTTCAACTATTTTAAAAACTTACAGAAAAATGGGAATATATAAATATTGCACCAAACTTTAGCGCAGATCCCGCGGAGAATACCCCCCTTGATCGCAGATCGCGGTTGACAGTCCGGACGGGCAAACAGACCCTGAATCAGGGATATTATTCTGCAAAGCGTATAAATCCCTGAAATATCCGGGATCGCCATCTGCGATCGACCAGGCGGCAGTCCACCCCCTGCCGCACCCCGGAAAGGCCGGGAGAATGCCTGCAACATCGCCTCCGCGCAATAACCCCCTCGCACAGGATCGGCCGGAGAACGCCATTCAGTACCAGAATATAGCCGGATCCAGCAAAACGTTGTCGACCTGGGTTGGTCACCGGGATGCCGGGACCATGCAGGCGCCGTCATCGGACGGAGAGAGGGGGCCGTGCTTCACGCCCACGGGCGGTCACCGCACCCCCGAGGTGACCGCCACATTCTCAAACGTTACCGCCCCGGAAGGCACCGTATTTGCGAGGATGACACCGTTGGTGAACGGCGCGAGGCTTGCGGAGACGATCTCCATATCCTTGATCCGGACATCCCTGGTGCGAACGCCCTCGATCACAAACGGCTTCGCCGTGTCCGAGACAATCTGCCCCGAGTACTCGACATTCTCGTTATTCCTGGCCCATATCAGCGTTTCAGCCCGGTTACCCGACGCATAGATGTTCACTACAGAGTTGGCCAGCGGTCCCCCCTGCGATCCTCCGAGGTTTGTCGCCTTGCCGTCGATCCCGGCCGGGTTCTCCAGGCGGAAGTTCTTGATCAGAACATCGCTTGCGAGATCGATGTGGAGGCCGTAGCCGTGCGAATCGATGCTTGAACAGTTCTCGAGCACCAGCGACGGCGTTATCGATCGGGTCGGGGCCGCGTAGAACGATGCCGGCTGGACGATCCGGTAATCGGTCTTCCCGGCACCGACGTTTTGGTCGACGCAACTGTAGAGCTTGCCGCCGTTGGTGGCATAGAACCCGTGGCGGCTGTTCCCCTCAGAGTAACAGTTGATGAAGGTGATGTCACCCCGGGGGGCGTAGTAGCCGCACCCGAAGTAGTGGGTGGACATATCGTCCTCCAGGTAGGCCTTCGTCGGGTAGGCTTTCTGCCCGTTATCCTTGCTGATGCAGTTCTTGAGGATGCAGTCCCGCTTCTCGGGGTCCCACTCGAAGTGGAACCCGGACTCCAGGTTGCCCTCTGCGAGGCAGTTCGTCACGCGGAGGCCCTCGATGTCGTTTAACTCCGCAAAGTCGAATC
>WOYI010260823.1_pt3 | contig 11296 bp, 10 predicted proteins | sample 6423411 | NCBI WGS metagenome assembly WOYI01 (sample SAMN13441803, study PRJNA592873) | oil field metagenome | biome: oil field; feature: oil-well bore; material: oil-contaminated soil; isolation source: oil-contaminated soil from oil-well borehole | place: Germany: Wietze | collected 2016-10-18 ... | reverse complement strand
ACGCCGACATGCGATCAGGCCGCAACATCCGAGGGCTCATCCGCTTCTGATGCAGGAGTCGAAACCGGGGGGAGGCGAGTCCAGATGAGTCTTCACACCAGAAAGTCTCCGGACTCGCCGGGACGGTTCACGATGACTGTTTTTCTTTGCGATTGAGGGCCTTGCCATCCTCGCGGCTTGAGCCTGAAGGCTCAGTCGCAGCGGAAACTGTTGCCAGCTGCGACTTCCGAGTCGTGAATTGCAGGCCTTCGTCGATCCTTCCGCGGCGTAGTTTGCGAATATCGAACAGGTAATTCTGCTTTACCTGCCATGGCCCGCGAGATCCCGCCTTCGGCAACTGATCAATCGCGCGCTGGAAGTAGCCGGATGCGAAATCGGCGAAGGGCTGCTCTTCGACACTTTCCCCGGGGTGGGGGGCCACCACGGTGTCGTAGCCGTTTTCATCCATGTAATTCAGTAAGCGACAAATGAACTCGGATACCAGATCTGCTTTCAAGGTCCACGATGCGTTGATATAGCCCATGGTGAACGCCATATTCGGCACATCGGACAGGATCATGGACCTGTAGGCCATCGACTTGGCGACGTCGACGGTCTGGCCGTTGCGAGAGATTTTGGTGCCACCGAAGAGTCGCATGTTCAAACCGGTTGCAGTCACGATCACATCGGCGGTCAACTCATCACCCGAAGAAAGCTCGATTCCCGTTCTGGTGAAGTGGTCGATCGTATCGGTGACCACATCGGCCTTGCCGCTCCGGATTGCTTTGAAGAAGTCACCGTCAGGGGCCAGGCACGCCCGCTCGTCCCACGGGTTGTACTTGGGCGTGAAGTGCTTGTCCACGTCGTAGCCATCGGGTAGCTGGCGCGTAACCCAAGCGATCAAAGCTTTGCGCATGGTGCGCGGGAAGCGGCGCGCCAACTGATATTGCGCCACCGCAAGAGAGATGTTCTTCCAGCGGTTGACGAAGTCTGAGTGCTTGACCGGTAGCCACTTGATGAGTTGGGCGGCGACAGGGTCCACGTTCGGCAGCGATGCGATGTACGTCGGTGACCGTTGCAGCATCGTTAGGTGCCCGGCGCCCGCCTCGACCATCGACGGGATGAGAGTGATTGCAGTAGCGCCGCTGCCGATGACGACGATGTTCTTACCCGCATAGTCCAGGTCTTCGGGCCAGTGTTGAGGATGCACGATTGTTCCACCGAAGTTCTCCTCGCCGGGAAACTTCGGCCGATAACCCTCGTCGTAGTTGTAATAGCCGCTGCACATGAAAAGGAACTGCGCCTCGATCTCGGTCTCTTGCCCTTTTCGAAGCATCCTGATGGTCCAGCGCCGGTCGTCGTCTGACCAGTCGGCAGACAGAACCGCGGTATCAAATCGGATGTGCTGATCGATTCCGTTCTCGGTCGTGACTTCCCGCAGATAGTTCTTGATCGACGCCGCGTCGACGGTCCACCTCGGGGAGTGCCATGGCTTGAAACGGAATCCGAACGTGCACATATCGGAGTCCGACCGGATGCCCGGGTACTTGAACAGGTCCCATGTACCACCCAGGTCTGACCTGCCCTCGAGGACCACATAGCTCTTATCCGGGCAACGCTCCTGCAGGTGCCACGCAGCACTGATACCGGAAATCCCCGCACCGACAACCACCACATCGAAAACTTCTGACATGTGAATGAACGCTAACAGCCTGATCGCCGTGCCGTCAGCATATGGCTTGACTCACGAAAATTGCCCCGCGGAACTGCGCCTCACAGCCACCGACGACGGAAGCTGAATCCGCCGAGTGCATACAGATAGCGGGACACAGCACCTCCGGGGGTTCGCAGACGAGACGATTTGCCGTGATCGGTATGTCCGTCGACGCGGCGCCTCACACCGCGGCCGGGTGTGACGTCGCGTACGGCGATCTGGAAACCCACGCGTAACCCCGTAGACACCCGAAACCCCGTAGACACCCGAACTGACCCCGAGCATTATCTTGACTAATTCCAGAAAGCGGGACACACTCGTTCTGTGGCCACGACGGCGGACCTCCAGCAGATGCTGCGGACGGTCTCGCTGCGGGTGACGCGCCCCCGGGTTGCGGTGCTCGGCGCCGTTTCCCGGCATCCGCACGCCGATACGGATTCGGTGATTCGCGCCGTGCGCGAAGAATTGCCCGACGTGTCGCACCAGACCGTCTATGACGCGCTCAACGCGCTGACCGTCGCGGGTCTGGTGCGCCGCATCCAACCGACCGGTTCGGTGGCTCGCTATGAGTCACGCGTCGGGGACAACCACCACCACGTCGTGTGCCGGTCGTGTGGGGTTATCGCCGACGTCGATTGCGCGTTCGGGGAAGCCCCCTGTCTGACCGCCTCCGATGATCTTGGCTTCACGATCGAGGAAGCCGAAGTAATCTATTGGGGCCTGTGCCCCGATTGTGTTACCTCGCAAAACATTTCGCAATAAGTAACCAGTCCGACAGCCCGGAGAGGATTTACAAAGTGCCTGAGAATCGTCCCATCGAAGACAGCCCGCCGATCGGCGGGGCGCAGACCGATCAGAACGAGGGTGGCTGCCCCGCCGGTTTCGGCAAGGTCAAGCCGCCCGTCGCCGGCGGCAGCAACCGCGACTGGTGGCCGGATCAGCTGAACCTGAAGATCCTGCAGAAGAACCCCGATGTCATCAACCCGCTCGGTGCGGACTTCGACTACGCCACCGCGGTGCAGTCCCTGGACGTCGCCGCCGTGCGTGCCGACATCATCACCGTGATGCACACCTCGCAGGACTGGTGGCCCGCCGACTTCGGGCACTACGGCCCGTTCTTCATCCGGATGACCTGGCATTCTGCAGGTACCTACCGCGTCCAGGACGGACGTGGCGGTGGCGGTCACGGCATGCAGCGCTTCGCGCCTCTGAACAGCTGGCCCGACAATGTCAGCCTGGACAAGGCCCGCCGACTGCTGTGGCCGGTCAAGCAGAAGTACGGCAAGAACCTGTCCTGGGCTGACCTGCTGGTCTACGCCGGCAACGTCGCGCTCGAGGACATGGGCTTCCGCACCGCCGGTTTCGCCTTCGGCCGCGCGGACCGCTGGGAGCCGGAAGAGGACGTCTACTGGGGTCCCGAGCTGGAATGGCTCGACGACAAGCGCTACACCGGTGAACGCGATCTGGAGAACCCGCTGGCAGCAGTCCAGATGGGCCTGATCTACGTTAATCCTGAAGGCCCGGGCGGCAATTCGGACCCGCTGTCCTCGGCCGCGGATATCCGCGAAACGTTCGGCCGGATGGCGATGAACGATATCGAGACCGCTGCGCTGATCGTCGGCGGCCACACCTTCGGCAAGACGCACGGCAACGGTGACGCCGAGCTCCTGGGCCCCGAGCCGGAGGCCGCGCCGCTGGAACTGCAGGGCCTGGGCTGGCACAACCCGCAGGGCACCGGCGTCGGCATGGACGCCGTCAGCAGCGGCCTCGAGGTGATCTGGACGCACACCCCCACCAAGTGGGACAACAGCTTCCTGGAGATCCTCTACGGCAACGAATGGGAGTTGTTCAAGAGTCCGGCGGGCGCCAACCAGTGGCGGCCCAAGGGCGGCGGCTGGGCGAATTCGGTGCCGACCGCGGACCTCAAGGGCCGCACGCACCCGTCGATGCTGACCTCGGACCTCGCGCTGCGGACCGACCCGTCCTACGAGAAGATCACCCGACGCTGGCTGGATCATCCCGAGGAGCTGGCCGAGGAGTTCGCCAAGGCCTGGTTCAAACTGCTGCACCGCGATCTGGGCCCAGTGGCCCGCTACCTCGGCCCCGAGGTGCCCAAGGACACCTGGCTCTGGCAGGACCTGATCCCGGCGGGCAAGACCCTGTCCGAAGCCGATGTCGCCACCTTGAAGGAGGCCATCAGCGGGTCGGGTCTCACTGTCTCGCAGTTGGTCTCGACCGCATGGAAGGCCATCTCGACCTTCCGGGAGAGCGATAAGCGGGGCGGCGCCAACGGCGGTCGGCTGCGTCTGCAGCCCCAGCTGGGCTGGGAGGCCAACGAGCCCGACAAGCTCGCTCAGGTGATCGGCAAGCTCGAGGAGATCCAGGGCTCGGCCGGGGTCGACGTGTCCTTCGCCGACCTGGTCGTACTGGCCGGCAATGTGGGCATCGAAACCGCGGCGAAGGCCGCCGGTTACGACATCGCGGTGCCGTTCACCTCCGGTCGTGGCGATGCCACCCAGGAGCAGACCGACGTCGAGTCGTTCTCCTACCTGGAGCCCAAGGTCGACGGCTTCCGCAACTTCCTGGGCAAGGGTCTGCGACTGCCCGCGGAGTACTACCTGATCGACCGCGCCAACCTGCTGGATGTCTCCGGGCCGGAGCTCACCGCGCTCGTCGGTGCTCTTCGGGTGCTGGACACCAACTTCGGTGGTTCCCAGCATGGTGTGTTCACGGCCAAGCCGGGTGTGCTGACGAACGACTTCTTCGTCAACCTGCTCGATCAGGGCATCAAGTGGGCGCCGTCGCCGGCGGACGACGGCACCTACGTCGGCGCCGATCGGTCCACCGGTTCGCAAAAGTACACCGGAACCCGCAACGATCTGGTGTTCGGCTCGAACTCGCAGCTGCGGGCGTGGGCCGAGGTGTACGCGGAGACCGGTGCGGAGGAGAAGTTCGTCAACGACTTCGTCGCCGTCTGGGCCAAGCTCACCGACGCCGATCGTTTCGACCTGAGCTAACTGCAGCCCTCATTCCAGGCCGGTCCCCTCGGGGGCCGGCCTGGATGTGGTTCCTGGATGTGGTTGTGGGGTTCGGCGCCGTGGCTCAGTGCGCTTTCTTGCCGAACGGCAGCACGTGCACGATCGCCGCGACGATTGCGCCGATCAGCAGGCCGACGACCGCGGAGATCCCGGTGTTGACCAGCCAAGCGATCCCGCCCTCGGCGACGCCCAGGGCGTGTGACACCCAGTGCTCGGCGTCGTGCACGAGCTCGTACGGGGGCCGCAACCCGGCTTCGTAGCTCTGCGCCAGCAGGATGTGGCCGCCCACCCACAGCATCGCCACGGTGCCGATGACCGACAGCGACGACAGCACCTTCGGCATCGCGGCCACCAAGCCGCGGCCGACCTTCTGGGCGAACGCCGACGACCGCTGCGCCAGGGCCAACCCGGCATCGTCCATCTTGACGATCAGGGCGACCACGCCGTACACCGCCGCCGTGATCACGATGGCGACGATGACGAGGCTGGCGAGGCGCAGCCAGAACGTCTGGTCCGCCACCTCGTTGAGCGCGATGATCATGATCTCGGCGGAGAGGATGAAGTCGGTGCGGATGGCACCCGATGTCATCGCCTTTTCGGCGTCCTCACCGGCTACGGCCACGGGAGCGGCATGAGCGTCTGCACTGTCCTCTTTGCGGACCCATGCCACTACCTTCTCGGCACCCTCGAAGCACAGAAACGTCGCGCCGGCCATCAGCAGGTAGGGCAGCGCCCACGGCGCGAAGATGCTGAGCAGCAGCGCCGCCGGCAGGATGAACACCAACTTGTTGCGCAGCGACCCGATCGCGATGCGCTTGATCATCGGCAGCTCGCGTGAGGCGCTGATGCCCTGCACATACTGCGGTGTGACGGCGGTGTCATCGACGACGACGCCCGCGGCCTTCACGGTCGCCTTGCCCGCCGCGGCGCCGATATCGTCGATCGATGCGGCGGCCAGGCGTGCCAGAACGGCGACGTCGTCGAGGAGTGCGAACAGGCCTGCGCTCATGCACCGAAGGCTAGTCGGTGCGGCTATCCGATGCGCCGGTGCGGGTGGCGTCATGGGCGTCATGGTCCACTGGGCACCCGGTGACGGTCGTCGCCTCGGCACCCTGATAAGGATTGAGCATGGGAACCAATCAGCGCGCCAAGATCGTGATGGCCGATGACGAGATCACGGAGTTCATCGACCGCAGCCGCACCGCCACCATGGCGACGGTGCTGCCCAACGGCCGGCCCCATCTGGTGGCCATGTGGTACGCCGTCCTCGACGGTGAGATCTGGTTCGAGACCAAGGCCAAATCGCAGAAGGCGGTGAACCTGCGTCGCGATCCGACCACCACCGTGATGATCGAGGACGGCCACACCTACGACACCCTGCGCGGGGTATCCATCGACGGCACCGCGGAGATCGTCGATGATCCCGATACCAATCTGCGGGTCGGCATCAGCGTGTGGGAGCGCTACACCGGGCCCTACACCGAAGAGATGAAACCCTTTGTCGAGCAGATGATGAACAACCGGGTGAGTGTCCGGGTGGTCGCATCGCGCCGGCGCAGCTGGGATCACCGCAAGCTGGGCATGCCCGGTGTGCCGCTCGGCGGCAGCACCGCCCAGTATCTGGATCGGTGATCCGGGCGCGAACCCCGGGCTGAGCAGCGCCGCGGCGACACCGCTGCCGATGGGCCTCGACCGGTCGAGCAGGGTTGCCGCGCCAGTGGCGACGCCCGCATCGCTGTCGTGCGTCAGCGCGCTGAGCCCGATCTCTGCGCTCTCAGGGAACGCGGGATCGACGTCGGTGTAGGTGAAGGCGCGGATGCCGTCGTGGTCGTAGAAGTCGATCAGGCCCGCGTGTTCCGTGACGTCGACGGTGACCATCATCACCCGTCGGCGCCCAGCAATATTGACGCCCAGGAAGGTAAAACGCCGCCGACGAGTAACTACTGAAGGGTTGACATTGATGGCGCGTCGGAGCGCAAATGTGCTGGTAACGGCGGCGGTCGTTGCGTCTGCCGCATTGTCGGCCAGCGCGGGGATCGCGTCGGCGGCTCCCGCGGGCGCAACGGTCATGCCCATGCCGAGTTACGTACGGGCTTGTGATTTCAGCGTCGCGGAGTACACCTGGCGGACCGGCTATGCCCGCGCAGCCTCCTTCGTCCACCCGGCCACGGCCGACTCGGTGGCCATCGATGTGCAGTTGCAGACTGCCCTGCCGAACACCGACTACTTCGTGAAGGCGTTCGCCATGCCGCGCGGGTCCTCGGACTGCGGCGTCGCGCCGATCGGGGTACGCACCGACGGGGCCGGTGCGGCGACGGTGACGATGCACGTCCCCATCGACTCGTCCACCACCGGGGTGTGGACGTCGGTCGAACGTCCCGACCCGTATGCGCAGCAGCCTGCCGAGGTCTACACCTCGGAGTTCATCGCCAAGGTCTGATCGCGCAGGCACACCCTGAGGTGGTGCCGCCCCCGCTGCCGGCCCCTCGAAACGGCAGCGGGAGCGGCGGGTTCTAAGCGGACTCCGGGAAGAGTCTGCGCATCCGCACCGGATATCCGTGGCGTTCGGCGAGCGAGCGAAGCTGGCGCAACGCGAAGGTGCGTCCGCGGCCGGCCTCCGGAACCGCGATCCCCGCCCAGATGCCCTCCGCGCGAGGCAGCTCGCAGGCTTCCCGCGCGCAGGCCCAGCGGCGGGGGCACATGCGGCAGATGGCCTTGGCCTGTTCGTCCGCGGTGTTGGTCCAGAGGTCGGGATTGCGCGTGCATTCGCCGATCGGAAGTCCGTCCGTGCCCAGTGCGTTCATGATGCCTCCTTGTGCGGCGGCTCAACTGCCGCGCTACGGACGAATGTAGAACACAAACCGTAGCATTGCAACAGTTTAATAGGCGAAGTGCAGCGGCTGGCAGGCACAGCGTGGACCGCAATCGGCGGTAAAAGCATGCTGACATGGGACGAACGCCGAATCTGCGGCGACCAACGCAACGGTTAGACAGTTGCGTCGAAGCAGTTAGGCGACGAGAATCTGCCGCGTTTCGGTACCCAAGCCATAGCAGTGCTCTAGCTTTGGCTACGATCGAAGCACCCGAGTCCCGGTCCCAGGAGGTGTCGCGCGTGTCGGATGCTGCCGGTGCCGCCGCAGCGGGCGCCGACGACCCCGGCATGGTTCGCGCCGGAGCCGCCGCAGCCGCCCGCCGCCGGGAGCTGAACGTCAGCCAGCGCAGCCTGGCCGCCGACGGCGTCATCAATGCCGGTGCGCTCATCGCGTTCGAGAAGGGCCGAAGCTGGCCGCGGGCGGGTACCAGAGCCAAACTGGAAGCAGTGCTGCAGTGGCCCGCCGGCACCATCGAGCGCATCCGTCGCGGCCAGCCGGTTGAGGGCGGTGCGCCCCGCCGGCCGGCCGTGGCATCGGTGGCCGAGGTTCCGTTGATCGCGCAGGCCGTGATCGCCGCGGCGAACACCTTCGGCTCGACGATCGATGCGCTACCCGAGGTCGCCGATCCCGGGTTCACGCCGCGTGCCACCGGGATCCTCGCGGATCTGCGTCAACTGGAGGCGGTTGCCGCGCGGGCCGCCCGCATCCAGGTGACCCCAGATCTCATCCGGGCGCTGAGCAGCGTCCGGGGCCGGATCGATGAACTGACGTTGCGTGCGGCCACGGCGCCGGCGGCGACCCTGGGCCAGCGCCTCTACGCGGCGAGGCGACGCGCCAATCTGACCGTGAGCGAAACCGCCCGGGTGGGCGGGCTCGCCGAGGAGGTCGTCGTCGCTGCGGAGGCCGAACAACCGGTGTCAGCCGCCGATGCCCGCGCCGTCGAACAACTGATCACTCAGATCGACTGGTGCTGAGCCCTATTCAGAAGCGTTCCCGGTTGCGGTCGCCGTTGGCAGGGAAGTGGGCGGCAAGGGCCGCGGCGATCTCGAGGAACTTGCGCCGCGTCTGAGTGGACATCACCCCGGTGCCGGCGATCACCCCACCGGGACGCAGCTGGCCGTCGAAGGGCACTTCCACCACGGCCTGACCCTGTCCCGCGAACTGCTGGGCCAGAATGCCCCGGGTCCGCTTGTCGGCATGACCGTCGGAATCGTTGAGCACCACCACAGTGCGTTGCAGCAGGCTGGTCAGCCCGCGGTTGGCCAGCCAGTCCATCGTCTGCCCCGCCGCGGCGGCGCCGTCGACCCACGGCGAGGACACCACGATCAGCGCGTCGAGGTCACGCAACACCTCCTGGGTGACCGGGCTGTCCATGGTGGAACTGCAGTCGACGATGGAGATGCTGAAATAGCGATCGAGCCGGGCGGTGGCCTCGCGGTAGATGGCCGGGTCGAGCACCCGACGGCGCGCGGGTGTGCCTTCGCCGGCCAACACGAACAGCCCGGCGGCGTTGTTGCCGACCCGGCTGCGGATATCGGCGAAAGTGTCCAGGTGCTGGTCGGATGCCAGCTCCCAGTACGAGCCGATGGCCCTCGGGTCGACCCGGCTGCCGAGCTTGCCGAATGCGGTGTCCGCGTCGATGGCCACCACCCGGTCGTCCTGGCGTAGCTCGGCGAAAACCGAACCCACACTGGCAGATACGGTCGTCTTGCCGACGCCGCCTTTACCGAGGACACCGATCTTGTAGTGCCCGCGCAGCACAGCGCGAATCCTGGATTCCAGCTCGGCCTGGCGCACTTCGTCGGGCGAGGGGCCCAGGTTGAGCAGGCCGAAGCTGGCCTGGAACAGCAGGCGGCGCCATCCGCGAGCGGGCGGGGTTGGCCGTACGGGCACCAGATCGTTCGCGGAGATCCGGTCGGCATAGGAGGCAGGCGGGGTCGGCGGTCCGACGCGGCTCTGGGGATGCCCCGGTGGCGGCCACTGCGGCGGGGGATGTCGCGGCCCGGGCGGCCGGGCCGGCGGCTGCGGACGAGCCTGTGGCGGCCAGTTCGTCGGGGGTGGCGCGGGACGCTGGGCCGCCGGGATGGGGCCGGTGTCCGCGCCGAGCATCGTCCGCTCTTCGGACGGTCCTTTTTCGGCCGGTGGCGCGAAATCCACCGGTGGACGCGACGGCGCCGGTGCCGCGGGCTCGTAGTCGGATTCCTCGGGACCGGTCCAGCCGAGTTCCCGGCGCAGCGCGTCGTCGCGGTCGCTCACCGCGGACCTCCTCCTTGGCTATCGGGTCAGGTGCCCACCAGCCTGCACAGTATCAACCACCGCGATCCGGAACCGGGTCGCGGCCGGGCCGGGAGCGGGCCTGGCAAAGCCGACAGCGCGCGTTTCGGCGGCAGAAGATTGGTGCATCGGGGGGTGGTTCGGCGCTGTTAGGGTCGATGGCAGGGGAACGAATCCGGTGACGGCAGCCGACTCGCCGAGGCGAGCTCGCAACTTGGTGTGAGGCGACATTCGGGGGTGTGAGGCGACATTCGGGAGAGTCACATGTTGCCCGAGACGTCGGAACCACCCGTATCGATCCCGGTCACCGAAATTCCGGAAAATCGCCCCACGCCGGCGGCAACGACGCGACGATTGATCAGCTCACGATTGACCAGCACGGGAGGGGAACCATGCAAGGCGACCTGCACCTCATCACGACTCGTTTGCCGGGCTCGCCGTCCGGCATCGCGACGCGGGGATAGTCGATGTCGAGTTCCTTTGCCGGGCACGGCGAACCCACGCACTACGACGACGTGATCGCCGTCGAGGTCACCATCGACGGCATGCTGGTCATCGCCGACCGGCTGCAGCTGGAGGAGTTCCCCCCCTCGCTGGGGATCCGGCCGAACATCCCGCAGCCCGAGCTGCGAGACAAGGTCTGGGACAGGGTTGCCCGTGACCTCACCACGCAGGGCGTGCTCGATGCCATCGGCAAACCACATCCCGAGGTCGCGGCGATGGCGGACACGCTGTCGCGCTCGGACCGCATGCTCGAGGGGCGTTGGTGGCGTCGCGACGCCGGTGGCAAAATGGCGCGCTTCGTGGTGTGTCGAAAAGGGGCCCGTCATGTCATTGCCGCCAGGGATGGCGACCTACTTGTGCTGCAACGGGTGGCTCCACAGGTCGGTCTGGCCGCAATGGTGACGGCCGTGCTGGGGGTGGCCGAGCCGGCCGATGTCGAGCCGATGACCGGCGTCACGAGCCGGCTCGCCGAATCCAGGACACCGAATCAGTTGGCGCAGTTCGGGATTGCCCCCGCATCGGCAAGGATCTATGCCGAGGCGACAGGCAATCCGAGCAGCTGGGTGGAGATCACCGCCACTGAACGCCATTCCGGTGGCACCTTCACCCGGGCCGGTGTGGCAGCGGGACTGCTGGATTCGCCACAGGGCCGCATCGTGTCGATTCCGCGCAAGGTTAACGGCGAGCTCTTCGGCAGCTTCCTGCCCGGCACCCAGGACAACCTGCAGCGGGCGCTGGATGAGTTGATCCTATTCCTGCCCTCGGGCGCTTGGTTCGAGGCCAAGGCGGACACCGACTATTACTACGACTACTACGACGGCGATTGAGGGCTCCGGCATGGGATACCTGCCGTACGACGACTTCGGCACCGACGACTTCGGCACCGACGACTTCGGCACCGACGACTTCGGCAC
>WOYI011178572.1_pt1 | contig 11305 bp, 11 predicted proteins | sample 6423411 | NCBI WGS metagenome assembly WOYI01 (sample SAMN13441803, study PRJNA592873) | oil field metagenome | biome: oil field; feature: oil-well bore; material: oil-contaminated soil; isolation source: oil-contaminated soil from oil-well borehole | place: Germany: Wietze | collected 2016-10-18 ... | reverse complement strand
AAACGCGCTTCAATTAATTTAGAGGTTTCGGCAATGAATTCTGGCGTAACCGCTGATTTTTCCGCCAATGGAGGGGCTAGGAGTGAAAGAGAGGGTAACGTGGGAGTGTGATCGCGGTTTGCAGCCGTCTCTGTTTGGGGCTTACGCAAAGGCAAAACTTTTACCGGCCCTTTCGGCGGCAAAGTTTCCTTTAAGATGGCAACGCGCGTGTTGTCCTCAGAGTCGGCATCATTGATTTCATGGTCCTGCACTGACTTCTGGTTCGTGGTATCTGCAAAGGAAGAAAAAGTTATTTCTAATTTTGGCTCGATACTGGTTTGCAAACGGGGAGATAGCGCTGTATCAGCATGGAGATAAGGCTCTTTTCGCGTTGTTTTTGCAGTCCTGGGTGTTGGCGGCAGCTCTTTTGTCCCAATACCAGGATCTTCATGTTTAACAAGCAAATCCGTGTCGTCAAGATAGGGTGATTCATATGTTTTGTTTTCAACGCGCGCCGTGTTGGATGGTGATAAATCCTGATCCTCCTCGGCGGTAATATCCTGCCAGACAGCATGGAAAAGGCGGCGACTCAAGCGCCCCAGGGCCAAAACCATGCGTTCGACGCCAAATCCGAGGACTTCTAGGCCATCTAGCACCCGCAAACCAAAAAGACGTTGGATGCCCAGTAAAGAAGCAGCTAGAGCCAGAAGAATGGTGATCTCCTGGCCAAAAACTGACTGGAGCCATAACACCAGATGATTGCCGAGAACTCCGCCTGACCCATTAGGCAAATGGGTGCCAGAAGCATAATAAGCGCTTAGGATAGAAAAAGCTGGTAAGGCACCTAAAATGCCGATCAAGCGTTTTGCTGCAGGCAGAGGGTTAGGCGCCATGGGGAAGACTCCCGTTAAAGCAACGATAAAGGTTGCGCCAATAAAACTCAAAGCGCCAAAGCCAAAAAGATAATAAAGAATATCGGCGCCAATGGCGCCAACATGCCCTAATGCGTTGTGGATGGGCATGTTATGTGCAAAAGCTCTGGACCAGGCTGGATCATAAGGAGAATAGGTTAAAAGGGTCAAGGCAAAGTAAGTGGTCAGAACAAGGAAAAAGATCGCTTCTACACCTTTGCCTAGAGGAAAGATGGCGCTCTTTTTTTTAAAAGGTTTTGTTTTCTTTCTGCTGGGTTTGTTAAGCGGCTTTTTTTTCATAGGCGAATTCAAAAAGCAGGCCGGAGCTTTTTACGCTTGGGAAGAAAGAATTTTTGCAAGAGGGCAATGCTTTCTTCAGCCAGAATACCTTCTTCAATTTGGGTATGCATGTCAAGCCCTTCATGGCGGAAGAGGTTTAGAACACTACCACAAGCACCAGTCTTTGGATCTTTTGCACCAAACACCAAACGAGGTACCCGTGCGCTGATAATTGCCCCAGCACACATGGCGCAAGGCTCCAAAGTGACATAGAGGGTCGTTTCAAGCAGGCGGTAATTCCCTAGTTTTTCACCGCCCCGGCGTAAAGCGATGATCTCGGCATGCGCTGTGGGGTCATTCTGGTGTACAGGGCTATTGTGGCCTTCTGCAACAACGACGTCGTCCTTGACGAGCACAGCACCCACTGGCACTTCCTCTAAAGCAGCGGCTTCTGCGGCGATAGCCAGGGCGCGGCGCATGAAAAATTCGTCTCGTTCTATTCCCATTCAATCGTCGCTGGTGGTTTGCTGGAAATATCGTAAACAACGCGGTTGACGCCGCGTACCTCGTTGATGATCCGGCCTGCGGTGCGGCGAAGCAGGGTATCTGGAATCCTTGCCCAATCAGCAGTCATGAAATCCTCAGTCGTTACTGCCCTTAAGGCAATCACATATTCATAGGTTCTGGCATCGCCCATAACACCGACACTTTTGATCGGCAGAAAAACGGCAAAGGCTTGTGCGACTTGAGTATAAAAGCCGTTGCTGCGTAGCTCCTCAATAAAAATTGCATCGGCTTTACGCAGGATGCCCAGGTATTCTTCCTTGACTTCACCAAGGATACGGACTGCAAGCCCTGGGCCTGGGAATGGGTGCCGATAAAGGATCGGATCCGAAAGCCCCAACGTTTTTCCCAGGGCGCGTACTTCATCTTTGAAAAGCACGCGTAGGGGCTCAAGAATTTTTAATCCCAGCTTTTCTGGGAGGCCGCCGACATTGTGATGCGATTTGATGGTTTTGGCTTTGCCAGATACAGCGGATTCAATCACATCAGGGTATATGGTGCCTTGGGCAAGCCAGCAGATATTGGGGAGTTTTGCGGCTTCTTTTTCAAAGACCTCGATAAAAATCCGCCCAATGATTTTGCGTTTTTCCTCAGGATCTTCGATGCCGGCTAAAGCGTGGAGAAAATCCTGTTTGGCATCTATCGTGTGAATCTTGACGCCCAACCCTTGTGACAAAGATTGCAGCACTTCTGCAACCTCGCCTTGGCGTAAAAGGCCATTATCGACGAAGACGCAAACGAGTTGATCGCCAACGGCTTCATGCAGTAAAGCAGCGGTTACCGCAGAATCCACGCCACCGGATAAAGCCAAAAGCACACCATCGCTACCTACCTGTTCTCGGACGGTGGCAATGCTTTCTTTGGCGAACCCTGGCATGCTCCAGCTTTCTGCGCATTGACAAATATCAAATAAAAAATTATGGAGTATGGTCTTACCGCTAAGCGTATGGCCAACTTCAGGATGAAACTGCAAGCCATATAACTTTTTTTCTTCATTGGCTATTGCAGCATACGGGGTGGAAGCATTGCATGCAATGACTTTAAAGGATGCCGGCAAATGGAAGACACTGTCACCATGACTCATCCAGACTTCAATTTCGCGCTGGCCTTCGGGTGTGAGACGCTCGCCCACACCTGTAAACAAAGGGCTGTCCAAAAGCTCAACGAGGGCATGGCCGAATTCTCTAAGGTTGCTTTTTTTAACCTCGCCGTAAAAATGCTGTACCATGGCCTGCATGCCGTAGCAGATACCCAGTATGGGAATACCCGATTCAAACAGGAAGTAAGGAATGGTGGGCGCCCTATCGTCTGTGACCGAAGCAGGGCCGCCTGAGAGAATAATGCCCTTGGGGGCAAATCGCTCAATTTTTTCTTTTTCGAGGTCATGTGGCACGATTTCACAATACACGCCCAGCTCGCGGATTCTTCGGGCGATCAGCTGGGTATATTGCGAACCAAAGTCAACAATGAGGATTTGATCTTTTTTCATAGATTACTCAAAGCGGTAGTTTGGCGCTTCTTTGATAATTTGCACATCGTGGACATGGGACTCTCTAATGCCAGCCAAACTAATTTCCACAAATTGCGCTTTTTCGTGCAGTTCTGCCAGATTTCGGCAACCGGTATAACCGCAGGCAGCGCGAATACCACCAAGTAATTGGTGGATGACTTTGGATACACCACCTTTATAAGGCACGCGCCCTTCAATTCCTTCGGGAACAAGCTTTTCTGCTTCCGTATCTTCCTGAAAATAACGATCTTTACTACCACTTTCCATGGCGCCTAAAGAACCCATGCCGCGGTAGGTTTTATAGGAGCGGCCCTGGTAAAGCTCAACTTCTCCGGGCGATTCATCGGTCCCGGCAAAAAGTCCACCGACCATTAAAGCATCGGCGCCAGCGGCAAGTGCTTTGGCGCAATCGCCGGAATAGCGGATGCCACCGTCGGCGATGACTGGAATGGCGCGATGTTTCAACTCATTGGCAACATTGGCAATGGCTGTAATCTGTGGCACACCAACGCCGGCGACGATCCGGGTTGTACAAATCGAGCCTGGACCAATGCCTACCTTAACAGCGTCGGCGCCGTGATCCACCAATGCCCGGGCGCCTTCACCGGTCGCAACATTGCCGCCAATTACTTGCAGGGACGGGTAATGCGTTTTGATCCATTCAATGCGTGACAATACATTTTGAGAATGACCGTGGGCCGAATCGACAATGATGACGTCGACCCCGGCTTCAATGAGCGCCAAGGCGCGATCAATCGCTTCTGAAGCACCAATTGCTGCGGCAACCAGCAGGCTGCCGTTCTTGTCTTTGCTGGCTTTGGGGTATTCTGCTTCTTGCAGGATATCTTTGATGGTAATCAATCCGCACAACTCGCCCTTGTTGTTGACGACCAGCACTCTTTCAATGCGATGCTTGTGCATAAGCGCAATGGCTTCTTCACGGCTTGTATCTTCGCCAATGGTGACAAGCCGGTCTTTAGGTGTCATCATGTTTTTAGCGGTTTGCGCACGGTCCGTTTCAAAGCGGTAATCACGGCGGCTGACAAGCCCCACCACTTTTTTGCCTTCTACGACGGGGAGGCTTGAAATCGCATGTTTTTGGCAAAGGCTGAGGATTTCTCCAAGGCTTGTCTCGGGCGTGATGGTCACTGGATCTTTGACGATACCGCTTTCAAATCGTTTGACCTTGGCCACCATGGCAGCTTGCGCTTCAATGGATAAATTGCGGTGGATCACGCCGACCCCGCCTTGGCGGGCAATAGCAATCGCCATGCCAGCCTCGGTGACCGTATCCATGGCAGCCGAGATAAGGGGCATGTTCAGACGGATCGCAGCAGTCAGGTTGGTGGAGACATTCACATCGCGTGGCACCACCGCCGAATAGGCGGGCACCAAAGAAACATCGTCGAAGGTATAGGCTTTTTCTAGGATTCGCATGGTGAACATTATAAAATAAACTCCATTGATTAGCATCAAAGATAACCATTCAAGGGAAAAAATTACGCTATTTTTCTTTTTTAACCTTTTTGCGTACCACCTTTTTAGTGATCACTCTCTTTTTGGCATTTTACTGGAGAATGGGAGAAGCTCCGCTTTTTGACATTGATGAAGGTGCTTTTGTCGAGGCATCAAGGGAGATGATGGTCTCTGGCGACTATCTTCACCCCATGCTCAATGGCCTGCCGCGTTATGACAAGCCTGTCCTGATTTACTGGCTGCAAGCTTCAAGCATGCGTATGTTTGGCTTGAATGAGTGGGCAGCGCGTTTTCCTTCAGCGCTTTTCGCCAGCATTTGGGTCATGGCTGCGTTTTTTATGGCGCGCTACTGGTATAGCAGGAATACAGCGTTTTGGGCCGCATTCCTTCAGGCCACAAGCTTAATGGTGCTTGGTATTGGTCGGGCAGCAACCGCAGATGCTGTTTTGAACGCGTGTTTGGCCATAGCGATGTTCGCCATCTTTGTCTATACCGAAAAACGCCAGAAATATTTTCTATATCTGGCCTTTTTCATGATGGGAGCAGCTTTTCTGACCAAAGGACCTATTGCGGTTTTTATCCCAATTGTGGTGAGTTTCCTGTACGTTGTTGTCATTAAAAAAGATTGGCGCTTTTGGCTAAGGAGTGTCTTTAATCCATTGGGGCTTTTCATTTTTGGAGTGATTGCCCTGCCGTGGTATATCTATATGCTAAACGCTGATGGTATGGCTTTTGTGAATGGTTTTTTCATGCGCCACAATGTGGCCCGATTTATGGGGCCTTTGCAAGGACATGGCGGCAGCCTTGTTTATTACGTGCCTGTTTTTCTTGTCGGAACATTACCGCATACAGCGCTGGCTTTATGGACATTACGCCAATCGTTTGTCCATGCCCGGGACGCTTTTGGCCGTTTTGCCTTGTTATGGTTCTTTTTTGTATTTTTCTTTTTTTCTCTTTCCGGAACAAAGCTGCCGCATTATATGCTGTATGGCATGGCAGGGTTCTTTGTTCTAATGGCTAAATCCATGGAGGAGGCGCTCCCAAAACGTATTCTGCTTGTATTCCCGGTGTTGTGTATTGCCATGCTTGCGGCTTTGCCATGGGGAGTGGAAATGGCTTTGCCCTGGGTGGATAGCGGCAAGATACGGATTTTGTTGCAAGAAGCTTTGGCTGTCGTACCGAATGGTTATTTTCTTGCCATGTCGGCCGTGTTAGGAATGCTTGTTTTAGCGTTTTTCTTTTTTAAAGAAGCCATTGTTTTTGTATCCGGAATCGTTTTTCCGGTTATTTCTCTTTTCCAGGTGCTGCCTTGGGTGAGCGCTTTTTTACAAGCGCCTGTCAAAGAAGCGGCATTTTTGGTTAAACATGAAACAACCCCTGTCGTTGCTTATAAAATCAACCAGCCGAGCTTTAGCTTTTATTTGGAAAGAATTGTTGAAAAACGAGAGCCTTTGCCTTTGGAAATTGCTTTGGCGAAACGAGGGTCGTCTTTTCCTTTCAAGGTCAAGGTGCTTTACGAAAAAGGCCCCATTGTTCTCGTGCAGCGCTTGCAAGAGTCATGAAGGGACGGATGGATAGCAGGATTAACGAAACGGCAATCATCAAAGTAAACCGGCCTGCATCATAGGGTGTGGAATAAAAAAGCAAGGCCAAAACGGTTGGAGCCAATAGCAAAGGGAATATCTGTTCAAAAAAACGGTTTTTCAGGTGTTGGCCAAAAGCAATGCCAAAACAGGCAGCGCCAATGCCACCTGCTGCGCCTGCCAGAACGTCAAGCGGCCAATGAGCGCCGACCATGACGCGAGCCAAGGCAACAAAAAATCCCAAGAAGAAAATGAAAAATTTCACCCAGGTTTTGGGGGTCGTTTGTGCCATAAGGGTAGCCAGAGCAAAAGCTGTGGCGGCATGGCCGGAAGGAAAAGAGCCTGTTTTGTAAATTGGGCCGAGAACATGAAACGTGTCCAAGGGCAAAACAGCGGCTGGTCTTGGAAAGCCAAACGCGTCTTTGAAGACATGAACCCAAAGACTGGCCAAAATAATGGTTAAAAAGGTGCTTGCACTGAGCTTTGGGTGACGCAGTAGAAAAGGTACAAAAATCGCCAGGGCCACGAGTGTATCCCCAAGAATCGTTAGGCCAACCCAGACCTCTGGCGGTAGAAAGGGCCCGACTTTGGTATTGAAGATATAAAAAACGCTTTCCTGGTCGCTGATGGCAACGCCTAAAGCTGCCAACAAAAGCAATCCCAACGTGGCTAAATACAGGGTGCTTCTAGTAGAAAACATTAGTTCTTTTCGAATCCTTTGGCGTCTTCCTGGAAAACCTGCATGCCCATTTCGGTTAAAGGATGCCTTAGGGCTTCTTCTAGCAAATGTGGCGGCACAGTGACAATGTCGGCGCCTGCTGTGATTGCTTCTGTAATCTGTGCCGGGTTGCGGATAGAGGCGGCGATGATTTCTGTTTTGATGACAAAATTGGCAAAAACAGTGGCGATTTCATGGATAAGGCGGGTTCCTATCGCGTAGCGGTCGCCACCTTGGGCCACATACGGCGTATTATAGGCGCGCATACTCTTTTTTTCGGCATTGAGCGTAAAAATGGCGTTGCCTTGTGGGCTCGAGTCATCATCATGCTGCTGGCAATAATCGGCTAGACGGCCGACAAAGGGGCTGACAAAGGTTGCGCCAGCATGGGCGGCATACAAGGCTTGCGTGGTGTTAAAAATCAAGGTGGCATTGGTTGGAATACCCGCGTCGTAAAGTTTGCGAATAATTTTTAAACCACAGAAAGGGTCATCGCGAAAACCACCAATGGGCACTTTGATGACAGCATTATCCCCCAACGCTGCTAGCTCATGCGCTTCTTCAAGCATGATGGTACTATCCGTTGACGTCAACTCCAGGCTGACAGGGTAGTGGCGCATCAAGCGAAGAATACTGCTTAATATTGCTTTCATCTCCTCCCAGTCTTTGGCCCCTGCTTTTTTAAGCAGGGTTGGGTTGGTTGTGACCCCCTGGATAAGATGGGCATCCATCAGAGGGCGAATGGCGTCGATATCGGCAGTGTCGGCAAAAAAGCGAGGCCCGTGGGCTGTGGGATGATGCCTGTCATGGATAAAAGGCAATACACTCCGCCTTGCCGCAAAGGCAGCATTTAAAGGGTACATCCAAACTCCTTTAATAATAAAGCAGTTTCAGCAAGGGGCAGACCAATGACGCCACTAGGACTGCCTTTAATGCTTTCAATAAAACGGGCGGCCTTACCCTGGAGAGCATAAGCGCCTGCTTTGTCTTTCCATTCAAGGGTAGCAAGATAGTCCTCGATGGTTTTTTTGTCAAGCGACATGAAAGTGATCGCGGCAACCGTTTCGATGACTTTGGTTTTATCATGATAGACGATGGCAACGCCAGTATGAACCGCATGTTTTTTTCCGCCAAGTGCCTGCAGCATCAAGCGCGCTTCTTCCAGAGAGCCTGGCTTGCCAAAAATTTGGTTACCTAAAGCTATGGCGGTATCGGCGGCAAGAATGATGCGTTCAGGGTATATTTCTTCTCCCGCTTTCGCTTTGGTCATGGCAAGACGCCGGACATAATGGCTGATGGTCTCGCCTGTTTGGATGCTTTCATCGACGGGGGCGGTTCCGACTTCAAAGGGAATATTGAGAGAGGCGAGCAGCTCACGGCGCCTTGGAGAAGACGAGGCAAGAACGACTTCAGGCACGGTGGTAAGGGTGCCCTGCCAGGATAGACCTGGCGCGGTAGAGTTGTTCAGCAAGAATGATTTGCGCCAAGGCGTGAGGTAAAGTCAAAGGCGAAAGACTAAGAGCAAAAGAGGCTCTATCCATCACATCTGAACAAAGACCTTCGGTGCCACCAATGACAAAAACAAGGGGTAAGCCCTTGCTTTGCCATTGCTCAATGTGGTACGCCAACGCTTCGGTGGTTAAAAGCGTTCCTTTTTCGTCAAGCGCAATCACGAAAGCACGTTCAGGGATAGCCTCGAGAATGGCCTTCCCTTCTTCTTGGCGGATGCGTCCCTTTTCCTTGTGGCGGCAAGGTTTAAGCAGCTTTAAGCGCAACTGACCAGAAAAGCGCTTTAAATAGTCATCCAGTGCCGATTTGACCCAGAGCGGAGTTTTGCCTGCAATGGCGATCATTTCGTCATTCAATGCACTTCTTCTGTAAAGCTTGTATCCCACAGGTCTTCTAGATTGTAGTAAGCCCGTGCTTCAGGTTCCATCAAATGGATGATGATCTCGCCGCAATCGATTAAGGTCCAGGAGCTTTGTGATCCTTCGACGCCAAGAATGGTCGCTTTTTCGGTTTTCAGGCGATCAAGCAGTTTTTCGCACAGGGCATTGGCCTGGCGTGCCGAATGTACCGTGGCGATAATCATATAATCGGTGAAGGAGGACTCTTTGCTTACATCTAAAGCGGCAATGTCCTCGCCCTTGACTTCTTCGATGGTCGATAAAACGAGTTCTTTTAATTGATTTTGTGTCATCTCAGGCTCTGTAAAGGTCATGGTGAAAAATATAGTCTAAGACAGTATCCGGGAGCAAATAGCGCGGCGAACGCCCACGGCGGAGGAGGCCACGGATACCGGAGGCGGATATCTCCAGCGCGGTAATGGCGTGGACATAAATGCAGCCGGCAGTTTGCTCGTGCAATCGCCTGGAAGAGTGGACAAGCGTCTGGTTTAAAAGTGCCTGTTGTGGCAAGGGAAGCAGGTTATGTTTAAGCGTAAAGCCAGGGCGATGCGCAATGACAATGTGGACGAAACGGATAAAGTCTTGCCAGCGGTGCCAGCTTGAAAAAGAAAGCCAGGCGTCGGCTCCTAAAAAGAGACAGATAGGTATATCTGGATATTCACGGCGGATTTCTGCCAAAGTGTCGATGGTGTAGCTTGGCCCTGGCCGCTCGCATTCCCGGTTATCCAAAAGAAAAAGAGCATGGTTGGTTATGGCAAGGTCAACCATGGCTGCCCGGTGTCTTTTGTGGACCCGCGGTTCTTGCCGGTGCGGCGGCACGCCAGCCGGGATAAAACGCACTTCGTCGGCATGGATTTCTTCGGCGATTTCCAAAGCCATGCGTAGATGCCCAAAGTGTATAGGATCAAAAGTGCCACCGAGAATACCGATCACCTGCGAATCTCACCATGCCCTAAGACAACATATTTTTCAGTGGTCAATCCCAAAAGACCAACAGGGCCCCTGGCATGGAGTTTATCCGTGGAAATACCAATTTCGGCGCCAAGCCCATATTCATAGCCATCGGCAAAACGGGTAGAAGCGTTGACCATAACCGAGCTCGAGTCAACCTCGCGCAAGAATTGCAGTGCTTTGCGATAATTTTCGGTGACAATGGCATCGGTATGCTTAGAGCCATAACGATTGATATGGGTGATGGCCTCATCAACGTTGGAGACGATTTTGACTGCCAAAACAGGCGCCAAATATTCCGTATACCAGTCTTCTTCTGTGGCAGCACGCGCTTTTGGGCAAAAGTATCGCCCCTGGTCGTCGACGCGTAGCTCTACTTCTTTTTCTGCAAACAGCGCGGCAAGTTTTGGCAACACGTTTGGCGCAATTTTTTCAGCAACGAGCAAGGTTTCCATGGCATTGCACACGCCAAAGCGTTGCGTCTTTGCATTGATGGCAATGGTGACTGCCATATCGGCATTGGCTTCATCGTCGATATAGACATGACAATTGCCATCTAAATGCTTTAAGACCGGCATTTTTGCATGTTTCATGACCTCTTCGATCAACCCTTTGCCGCCTCGAGGAATAACCAAATCAATGGCTTGAGATTGCAATAGGGCAGTGACGCCTGCATAGTCGGTGGTTTGCACCAGTTGTAGCGCACCTTCAGGCAAGTTGTTTTCTATGATGGCTTCTTGGAAAAGGCGGGCCAAAATGGTATTGGAGTGCCAGGCCTCCCTGCCGCCTCTTAAAATGACAGCGTTACCGGATTTCAGGCAAAGTGCACCAGCATCGGCAGTGACATTGGGGCGGGCTTCATAGATCATGAGCAAAACACCAATAGGAACCCGCATTTTTCCCACAATAATGCCGGAAGGCCGCGGTGTCAATTGGTCAATTTGGCCGATAGGGTCGGGGAGGGCAACGATTTCATGGAGACTTTTTTGCATGGCTGCGATGCGTTGCGGATTTAAAGTCAAACGGTCTAGCAAAGCATCGGTCAAACCTTTATTTTTCCCCGCTTCCACATCCTTGGTGTTTTCTGCAAGGATGATTTTTTCCTTATCGCCTAAAGCCTTGGCAAAGGCAAGGATGGCGTTATTTTTTACCGCCGTTGGCGCTGCTGCTGTTTTGGGCGCCGCAGCTTTAGCTTTTTTGATGAGTGTTTCGATTTCAACACAGAGTTCCATGATCTTCCTTGTCATGTAAAAGAAGCCAACGCATGGCAACCCAAGGATTCCCCGGGTAGAGGCCCTTGATCATCCAGTCAATCTTAGCCATTTGAAAGTGTCTGGCAGGTATTTCCTGGGGCCATGGGAAGCCTCTGGCTAGGGCCCATAACACTCGGGCAGGCTCAACGCCTTCTATCTCGAGTTGTTCGAGTG
>WOYI010200485.1_pt1 | contig 11306 bp, 15 predicted proteins | sample 6423411 | NCBI WGS metagenome assembly WOYI01 (sample SAMN13441803, study PRJNA592873) | oil field metagenome | biome: oil field; feature: oil-well bore; material: oil-contaminated soil; isolation source: oil-contaminated soil from oil-well borehole | place: Germany: Wietze | collected 2016-10-18 ... | reverse complement strand
GCTGCTTTCGTTGACAGCAAAGGCAGGTGTTCGTTGTCGGAGCTGTATAAAGCGCATGTGCTGATGACAAGGTTCCTGATCAGGGCCACGTTCGCTACTGTCGGAGATCAAAAGAGTCGAGAGGTTCTAGATCGCAACCGACGCATCGGGGTAGGACATCTTGGAGTTGCTTCGTTCCTTGCTATGCAAGGACGTAGGTACTCGGAAACTCCAAACGACAGCTACATGCCAATTTTCCTTAGTAGCTTGGCTAAGAAAGTGGATAATGCTGCTATAGAGTTCTGCCACGATCTTCGCATTCCTGTGCCAGTGAAGAAGCGTACAGTTGCCCCTACAGGCACTATTTCTAAGTTGGTTGGGGTTAGTGAGGGTATTCACCCGATCTTCTCAAAGTACTTTTATCGACGTATCAGGTTTAACAAGCACAGTGATTCTGCTGCGCTTGACGAATTGCTGATGCAAGGGTACGATGTAGAAGATGACTTGTTCGCACCTAACACAGCGGTTGTCACTATCCCAACCAAGGATACGCTGGTGGAGCTTGTCACAGATATTTATGGTGAGTCCGGTGAGCAGTATGTGGAAGCTGCTAATGATTTGTCGTTGGACGAGATGATTGCGTTCCAAGCGATGTACCAGACGTGCTGGGCCGACAACGCGGTGTCTTTCACTGCTAACGTCAACCCTGACGCATATACTGCAAAGCAGGTTGCTGATGTATTGATTGAGTACAGTGGTGAGATTAAAGGCGCTACAATCTTTCCAGAAGCATCGTTCCCACAAGCACCTTATGAAAGGATCACCAAGCAGCAATACCTTGACGCAGCAATACATGAAATATCAGATGGTGTAGACGAAGAGTGCGCCTCCGGCGCTTGCCCAATTAGATGAAAGAGAGTAAAATGTCCGCTATTGAAGATCCGTTCGAGGCACCTATTAAGACTGTTGAAGAATCAGCTAAGACCTCTGAAAATGTTACAGCTCCTCCTATTAGCACAGAAGGTGAGCAAGTCCGCATCACGATGAAGTCTGGTGCAGGGTACGAAGTACCTTGGATCACGGTTGACTTTCCGTCTATTGATGTTGCTCATGAGAGGTTGTCAGATGCTGAGCGCAAGAGCAAGCTCATGGATATCTTCAAGATCACGGCAGGTGCCTCTGCTAAGTTCGCAGAACAAGTGGCAGAGCTTAAGCCAGCAAATGTATCGTCTCCTACGGCAACAAGCGTAGGATACAATCCTAGGGCCCCACAGGGTATCGCCGAAGCACCTGGGGGGGAGAAGCGATTCTGCCCCCACGGTGAGATGCAGTTCAAGACAGGGGTGTCCAAGGCAGGTAAGGCTTACCAGCTTTTCTCTTGTACAGCACCGCGAGAACAGCAGTGTAAAGCACAGTTTCTTTAAGTAACAGTAGTGTGGAGGGGGAGGCTTAAGCCTCCCCCTCCGGTTATAAGAAAAAGGTGAATTACCGTGCAAGATAACCAAGAGGATGACATAGGTCTATTAGCTCTTTCCATGATAAGAGCTGCTACCGACAATGGAAATAGGACTGACTTATATGACTTTATTGAAGAATTGCGCATTACCGAAAATTAAGGATAAGTAATGCATGTAAAACTGATCGCTTCAACAGGTATTGATGATTATAAGTGGGCTGGCACTGGATACGAAAAGGACGATTGTGTAACTGATGCCGATGAGTTGGCAGAATTTGCCGGACGAAATTGTTACCGTTCATTTCACAAGCCTAATGAGAAAACACGACTAAATGAAGACTATCTAGCTCATATCCTAGAAGTTGGTCATGAGTCTGTACTTGAGCATGCTTCTGCTACGTTCTATATCGAAGCTAGCAGGTCGGTTCTTACTGAGTTGGAACGGCACCGTCACCTTAGTTTCAGCGTAGTATCTCAGCGATACGTAAACCCTATACTTCTTGGTATAGAAATCCCCCCAGCCATCACAGAGCTGGCAGGTGGAGAGTATGACGCTGCGCTAGGTATTATTCTAGATGCAGATGATTACGCTACAGAAGCTTATGAAGCTCTTTATAAGTTGTTTAGTAATAAAATGGGCCGCAAGCAAGCCAGGGAAGCAGCACGAGCTGTGCTGCCTAACATGGTAACCTCACCGATGGTTGTTACAGGAAACCACCGTGCTTGGCGGTACGTTATCAAAGCTAGGCACCATGTAGCAGCGGACGCTGAGATTCGTGAGCTGGCCAGGAGGTTGCTTAAAGAACTACGATGGATTGCGCCAAACACATACCAGGATATCCCAGACGAACCTTACGGAGCATAATATGTCTAAGCGAGCTACTATCGTACATCTAGACGCTAATCCTACACACGCTATTTTGGCCGGTGACCCAATCCTTGATACTAAAGAGGGGGTGTTGATCATAGCATTCGATGATGGCACATCTCGAGTGTATAATTGGGATTATGTGATAGACTATTATACGATGACCGAGGCAGAGTACGACAGTATGACATATGAAAGTGAAGTGTAGAATTAAATGATTGAGCTTAAGCACGAATTAGACGGAGACATTATAACTATCAACGTGGTTGAGTGCTCTGACGATCTTCCGTCTTTTCGTGACTTTATCAAAGCTCATAAAAACTGCTTAGCAGTGGACACTGAAACTACTGGGCTGGATATTTACAGCGACACTTTCAAGTGTCGCCTAGTACAGTTCGGTAATAGGTCCGAGGCGTGGGTGTTGCCGGTAGAGTTGGATCAAGCTGTTGTCAACGAAGCAGTGGCAGCTATCAACGAGTTGGACCGAATCGTGTTCCAACATGCCAGCTACGACCTACAAGTTCTTGACCGTTGCTTCGGGCTTAAGATGGAAGATGTTTGGCCAAAAGTAACTGATACACAGATTCTAGCAAAGTTGGTTGACCCACGGCCTTTTGAGGCCGGTGGGTTCGGCCATTCTCTTGAAGAGCTGATCACAGAGTTCATCTCCAAAGAGCAAGCTGATAAAGTAAAAACTCTCATGGTTAAGCTTGCTCAAGAGTATAAAACTACTAAAGCTAAAATCTGGGCCACAATAGACTTGTTCCATGAAGAATACCTGCTATACGCAGGTATGGACACGGTGTTCACTTCTATAGTGTGCAGTAAGCTGGTGCCTTTAGTGCCAGCTGTATCTAAGAATCTTGTTCCGTTTGAGCATAAGATAGCTGAAATTTGTAGCTACGTTGATCGTAACGGATTCTTGCTTGATGTAGAGTATTCTCAGTCGCTATCTGATAAGTGGGCTTACGAGCAGTCGGTGTGGGAGGCCATAGCGTTTACCGAGTATGGCCTAGAGATGGTTAACTCTACTGAGCAAGCTGCGGATGCTCTTAAGGAGACTGGAGCGGTGCTAACGGGCGAAACTCCAAAAGGGAAGGTGCAGGTTAACGACGCTGTTTTACAGGAGCTTAGCGATAACGGCAATGAGTTGGCGGCCATCATCCAAGAATCTAAGAAGCTCAAGAAGTGGAACACTACGTGGGTGGCTAAGTTCTTGGCTAATAAGGATTCAAACAACAGGTGCCACCCGTTCACTAACCCACTGCAAGCTCGTACGTCTAGGATGTCTGTCACCGGTATACCAGCACAGACGCTACCGGCGTCTGACTCTACGGTGCGTAACTGCTTCGTAGCAGATGAAGGACACGTTATCGGGTCTATTGATTACCAGACACAGGAGCTTAGGGTATTGGCAGCTTTGTCTGGAGATGCTACAATGATTCAAGCGTTTAAGGACGGCGCTGACCTACACCAGATAACAGCTGACGCTGCCGGTGTATCTCGTAAAGTAGGTAAGATGACTAACTTCCTTAAAGTGTTCGGAGGAGGTAAAGACACTCTTTCAGCTAACGCCGCTATTGATGTGGAGTTGGCTAAAAAGGTTCTGGATGCGTTCTCCAGCACGTATCCCGGTGTTGAGCGGTATGGCAAGCAGTTAGCTAAAGAAGCCAAACGTGACGGCTACATCATCACTAGGTCTGGCCGCCGGTTGCCTGTAGATTCCTCACGTAGTTACTCTGCTTTGAACTACGCTGTTCAGTCTACAGCTAGAGATGTCACTTGCAGGGCTCTGGTTCGCCTGCACGAGGCAGGTTTCACCCCGTACGTACGATTGACTATCCACGATGAGATTGTGGCTTCACTTCCCGCTGAGAGGGCACAGTGGGGTGCCCAGGAGATTGGGAGGATCATGCAGGAGAAGATGGGCCCGGTGCTTATCGGCACCGACCCAGAGGTTGGTGGGCGGGCGTGGGGTTCGCTCTACGAGGATCATTAAGGAGAAACATGTCTTACATCTTTACACTCACTGACGAACAAGTTGTTAAGCTAACAGAAGCGTTCGGATGCGAACATCTCACCGTTGAAGAGGTAATGCAAAAGGTCAATAACGCTATTGCGCCAGAGGTTGACGATACTTGGACGTTTAATCTAAGTGTCAAATCACCGAGTGGTGATGAGTTTGCTAGCTTTGATACTGCAAAGTTCGATCCAGCTGATTACGGTGCATTCTGTGAAATCTTGGATATTCTAGCAGACGAGGTATATGATGGTATCGAAGAAGTTATTGATGATTAAAGAAGCTGAACTAAAATACGCATTGTCTTGGCATCAGTTGAATAGACGTATAGAGAAATCTTTTAGGGACGAACTTGTAAAGCTAAATATGGCTATATTAAAGGAGATCGACAATGTCTCAAACTGATCATTTGTTCTTTGACGAGCTGTATCAAATGTGGTCAAAGACCACCGGAGTTAGCGATGGCTCTTATTGGATTCCTGAGATTGAGGAATTTATTGATGAACCAAACAACTACCGTGTAGTGTCGCACAACCCTAAAACTGGAGTTAATCACGTCATAGCATTTTGGATGAACGAAGCTGATGCCGAGTTCCTGTCTGGGTGCCAAGGAGCGCTGCCTGAGCTTGTGAGGGCACTGCACGACGCTCACGACGAAGCTGATCGTGCTGACGAAGCTAGAGACATCGCTATGGGAGATCTGGCAGAGACTTTGTTGGAGAACGCTGCGTTGCGTGAAGAAATAGTTGAACTAGAGAAACAACTAGGAGCTTACAGTGAATGATTATGTTAAGTTGAAAGATCACAGCCGCAACTCTGTATATATCCTAAAGTCAGAGATAGTTACTGTGTATCAGAAAGACGGTAACTGTAACATCACTACCAGGTCTGGGCATACATACTTCGTCACTAACTCGTGTGATGACGTTATCGAGGCGCTTATCAGCGATGACGATGACGCTGCTTTGTACCAAGGAGCTGGATACTATCCTGATCAGATGTACTTGGATTTAGATTGGGGAATTAGATGAAGTACCGTATCTCCAGTGTAATCTAAAGGTTGGCGCTCCAACCTTGAAATCACACCCAACCTTTTCAAGGTTGAGCCCTCGGGCTGTCTTTCGGGACAGCTCGGGGGTGTTTTTTTATACCTATAATTAACTTAGATAAGCTAAGTATATAGTAGAAAGTAATCCCCCCACCGAAGTGAGGGGATACTCTCATCCAACTTTTGCCATTGTCACCCAAGTCTCAGTACCGCCAGCGTCACCTACGATGCCTTGGTTACCGGCGCTTGCCATACCGAACTTTACGTATTCTCCAGCGTTTAGATAGCACATCATAGGTGCGCCGCCAGCGAATTTTAAGTACTGAATTGAATTAGCTGGTGAACCACCTACCCAGACCCCGGCAGAACCTTCCCCACGGGAATGCAACGTACCATTCTTATACAGCAGTGCCTCCCACGTCTCGGTACTACCGATTACGTCGGAGCATCTGATGCGCATACCGATGATGTACGTGCCAGCTTTTTGCACAGTTATCTTCTGGTTAGTAGCGTCCCACGTAAGATCGTTACTGATGTATTCTACAGTGTCCATACAGTTAGCAGGAAGTATATTGTCATTACCAGTCTTGGTAATAGCGGCCCCGCTGGCCCGGTACGCCCGGAACGTAGTACCTGAAACAGTAGACGGAAAGTTATCGGAAACAGTGATCTTAGAAACAGCACCGGGGGAAGACTGGCCAGAGCCACGATACTGGGCACCCATGCCAAAACCCCAACCACGATAGTTAGGGCCGATCTGAGTAATACCGCCAGAATCTAGGTAATTCAAAATAACAGCACCATTACGAAGAAGGCGGTATCTGTTTATCGTACCAGTAGTTCCGCATTCAAGAATGTAAGTAACACCAGCTGCTTGAGTAGTACTAACGCTGGAACCTAATGCAGTATCAGTACTACCGTTAGCGCAAACCAATTTAGCTGTTGAATCAGTGATCTCAGCGCGCACATGAACAGTACCAGCCGCATTCGCCCGCCCGTAAATAAAGTTACTGCCATGACCATAGTTATACGGCCAACCTGCCCCAGCTTCGGCTGTAGGAGATCCAATGGTCATACGGATAGCTTGATAATCCGTCAACGTAACTTTATCGGCAGGATCAGTACGAATAGCCATGCACCACTCGTCTGCGTTACCGTTATCAATCCATGACGCATCGTGTCCGTTAGGTGTAGCCATCTTACCTAGTGCACCGGCAGAGTACGTTTGTAACCACCCAGTACCGAGATCTGTCGAGCTTACCCTCTCAAAGTCATCCCCACCAGACATACCGTTATTGTTAGACGCATCCGCATCTGACTGTAGCTGGTTGATAGCTGCCGCATTAGCCGCTGTAGTAGCAGCGAGCTCAGCCAGCTGCGCTGTAGAGGCAGCTGTAGTAACCGGGTTAGAAGCACCAGCGGTCTGACCTGTAATACTGTTCCAAATACCTGTAGTGAGATCACCTAGACCTGGTATGTTTACATCAGGCAACATACCTATGATATCGCCAGGTATGTTGAGAAGATCATCTACAAGACCGTTTAGGTTAGTGGCAGCTGTGTTAGCTGTAGTAGACGCAGAACTAGCGGTGGACAAAGCTGTCTGCGTATCCCCGAAAAGACCGCCAACCCAATCTTTAACACCTTGCACAGCGGCGTTGATCGGTGTAACGATCAACCCTGTAAGAATATCAATAATCTGATTGATAACCTGGTTGATATTATTCCAAGAATTAGCAAGCCAGTCGTTCCAATCACCGATATGTAGGAACTCAGCTACGTTTGTCAAAGCACCCATGATAGCGTCAGCAGCTGACGTTACCGTATCCCAAGCGCCCTCTATCATATCAGGCAACAAGTCCTTGAACGCCTGCAGCGCCTCCAACGGAAGCTTTAGCAGAGCGTCTCGCAGCAACTGCAACGCATTAGTAGGGTTAGGCATTGTAGGCGTAAACATGCCACGGATAATGCCCTCGGTGTAGTTTTGCCCGAACTTGTAGTCCCCACCGCCGATCTGGAAAGCCTCACCCGACCCTATAGCAGTAAGTGGTGTACTAGGATACGTCAAGGCTAACTCCTTTTATTATTAGACCTGTTAAGGTCTCCTTCGATACGTTCGCTACGCTCGGTTCGCAATTCTTCCCTAATACCGTGTAGATCCCTGTGGATATTGTAGAATCCATCACGCGACAACTTAGCTAGACCGTCGATGTCATCGCGTAGATTAGTTCCGTGGCTATTCTTAACTTGCTCTTTAATATCCTCAAGCTGAGTAGAATGACTCTTACTAGCCCTAGCCAACAGGATAGGTGCAACAGTTCCTATAAGAGAGAACAAACTGATAATAACCAATACAACTACGTCCATCCAAGAATCTGGATTAAACACATTCATTACGAAACTTCACCGCCCAGCGGGGGGCCTATCTTTCCATCTTTGATCAAACCGGCATCGGTGTACTGTTGCAACATAGCTTTGTTTTCCTGATCTGTAAGCTCCTTGATGTTAGGGATGCGCATAGGCTCCGGCTCACCGTCGCTAGGGCTCACCCACCTAGCAGCATTGTTCAATGGATGATGAGGACCCCGGAACGGGTGCTGGTACTTAATCTCTTGCTCAGGTAGTTTACTGACATGGATGTTTCCATCTCCGTCTGCTTGTTCCCTAAACCAATCAATATGCCTAAACCCGCACTTCCACAAGTGCTCAGACCATCCTGTGAGGAACGCTGGATGAGTTACAGCTCCTACCCCTGCCACCATAGGCAGGTTGCGTAGAGCCCACTTAGCGTGCTCGCTGGGATTGTTTAATTCGCTCAATTTGGCGAGCCTTTCAAGTAGGGCAAGAGGAGGCCACCGTAGTGGCCGCCTCCTGCGTTGTATTACAAAATGCCTGCTGTACCTAAAGCTCCGGTGAACTTCTTAAGCTCCTCCAGAACGTACAAAGCAGGGCTTCTCGGTTCACGATAACCAATCTCTACATCCCAACCGGACGGGCCATCTTTGTCAACTTTATACTTCAGTTTTTTAATACGTTCAGCAAACAGTTGATGTTCAACCGGGTAACCTAGCACCGAAGTACCTACACGACTTCCGATCCAACAATGACCATGGCCTTTGTCGCCAAAGATGTATGGTGCAGCGTCAGACACCTTTATAGTGTGGGCCGTCCTAGTACGTGTGGCGTGTATAGCAGCTGCTATAGCTGCGAACGCCGACACGGTGAACGCTTTCATAGAAGCGCCGTCCATGTTCTCAAAATAGTGGAAGTCACCTAGCCCAGACTTTATGTCCTCTAGTCCTGATATTGGCAGTGACAACTCAATAGCCCTAGTAGTAGGTACTTCCATGAACGCACCGAACACATCCGTGTACAGCGGCTGAGCTACAGCGTCGATCAAACCTCCTAGCGGAGGTAGGTCAATGGCCATATTGTAGCGAGACGCTACGGATGCTATAGCAGTGTTAATAAACGAGGTCAAGATGTCGCCACCAATATTAATCAGAGCTGAGATACCTTCGTTGATACCTGGCATAGACTGGCCACCAGCTATAAAGCTGGTATCAGTACTTTCGTAGTAAGAGAACTCAGAACCCACAATGCCAGTGAGAGGCCCCTCCTCGAACACGATCCACGGATACTTAGGAGCGGTACCTAGGTACAGCGGGTTGAAGTAGTCAGCAGGGGAAGTTACATCTCCTGTGTAAACCTCAACACCCTCTACCTGCCCTGTGCTGGAAACGCTAGCAACAGATCTAACGAACCCAGTTAACCACGAGCCACCAAACGCAACCTCTGTGCCCCAGTCAGAATTATCCTCAATGTCCCACACCAGGCAACCGTGACGCAGTGGGATAAGCGAAGCTAGATCCTCGACCAACGGTATATCAAACTCGCCTTTAAGATCCTCGAACGGATGCGGGTCTCTGTCTTTAAGGTAGCGCCTACACGTTAAAGTCAGCTGATGGTCCTCCAGCAGCTGCTTAACAGCATCATAGAACGTACCGAACCTAGAGAACACCATAGAGATAGGGGAATTATCAAGCAGGAACGGAGCTGGCTTAACAATGTTACGCCACGTAGACGGAACGAAACTTAATCCCATCCATTCAGTTAGATCCGTTGGGTCATCAGGTAAAGTCCACAGTGACGTTTCCAGCCTAAGCAAGTTCACGAACAACGTAGTGAGAATACACCACTTAGCCGGACCAAAGATGATCCATGCTTTAGGGAACTGAATAATAGAAGGCAGGAAAGGGTTACACCAAACACGAATATGTTTCACTTGCTCGAAATCGCTCATAAAAACAATTTCTAGATAAGCTACTCCACCTTTTTCTTTCACAACACTGTAGTGGTCCATACAGCCAGACCAACGAGCACCCTGCTTCTCTATAACTGTATGGACATTGCGCTTGGTGCGGCCACGGTGATCCATAACCCATTTAGCAAGGTAATGGTCCAAAGGCAACCTTAAAGTTGCCGGTGATGTCTCATTCTCGATGAACTCAAACTCTAGACTAAGCTCTCCGTAAACCTCACCGCGTAGAGCATATCCGCCGTCGTAAAGTTCCACTGTAGGCGGTTTAAGCCTGTACGCTTCGGTAGCAGCTCTGCGATCTTGGATCTTATCCCACAACACTTCGCACTCGTCAAGAGTGCTAAGGCCGCTCATTCTAGGCCCCAGCAGCGCGACCAAGGCCTAGGTAGCCTAAGCGAGATAACCTGTCCAGCAGCACACCCGGAGGCTGTAATCTCGAACTCACGGCTCTCAGTGTATGGTGGAATCATGTTGCGGAACCTGACACCGTTCATACGAGCCCACACCGGAGACCTAGACTCTGATGTCATCTGCTCAACCCTGCGATCGGTGTCAACTATACAGTTCTCACCGTAAATCAACCCCGGCAACCTGACCCTACGGTCAGCGTACTCCGGGTCCTCGAATGAGTAATCAGGTAGAACAAACTGAGTGAACGGGGCACGTTCCCAAGGGATATCAATGCCAGGAGGGAAAGGCCAAGGAAAATCAGGCACTCCGTCAACAGCGCCAGGAACAACCCATTTAGGAGCAATGTACTGGTCAGTTGGATTCAAACCTCCGTTGAAACGATCAACATTAATGGTGAGAGTTTCTTTAGGAAGAATCCTCCACAACAAATCACCAGCCTCTTTAGTGAGCATCAGAGACGGATTGAACCTAGTATCTGTTTTAGTTTTAACAGAGAATACTTTATCTTCCTCATACCAAAACGGATCATACGCTATACACGACATCACCGTAAGGTTAATGCTGTTACCACGAGGATCTGTTTTCATATCAACTTTAGGTGACTCGAACAAATGCAACTTCAAGTACCTGGTGCCGGAATCTGGCGTAGTAATATATAGTTTGCACGGCCGGTCAAACGACCATGCTTTACGCCACTCAGAGTCCCTAGACAACCAGGAACGCGGTCCTGAGTTGTTATCGTTTAAGATCTGAACTCCGAAGATAGCATCGCGTTTTAGGACGCGATGGTTCAAGTAGCGAGCACCGGGATAGTTACCCGGCTCTTCATAGGTGACCTTGACGGGGGGGTCGTAAAAACAACCCTCCACGTCTGTGGCCAAGTACACACCTTGGTCACCGGTAGTCAAATTGAAGAACTCACCATTGACACCTTCTAACTCTACGATGGTGTCGGTGATCAACAGTTAACCTCCTGGTAGTTTATCGGCCTAGCATAGATGCCATAGCGTCAGTTCTCTCGGACCTATCTTTAGCCGACATAGCTTCGTCAACAGAGCCAACGTTGAAGATGTAAGAAATACCTTGCGTGATGGCTTTGGATATGAAACCGTTTCCGCTGATACCAATGTCCGACATGAACTGACCGGCAGTTGCTTTTGCGAAGTCCACAGGGACATTCATCAGATCACCAGCTGCTTTAGC
>WOYI010635834.1_pt1 | contig 11308 bp, 10 predicted proteins | sample 6423411 | NCBI WGS metagenome assembly WOYI01 (sample SAMN13441803, study PRJNA592873) | oil field metagenome | biome: oil field; feature: oil-well bore; material: oil-contaminated soil; isolation source: oil-contaminated soil from oil-well borehole | place: Germany: Wietze | collected 2016-10-18 ... | reverse complement strand
TACCCCATCCTCAGCTACGCCGGTAGCCTCTGCAATCTCCGATTCTGGGAACTGGTTTTCTAAGGCATACAGCACGAGATCCACCTCTTCTGCAGTTACTCCAAGAACATCCTGATACTTATCAGTAATGCCAGGGATGATGTCAGGGTTTGGAGTGCGTTCAAGGATCTCTCCTGGAATACTGAGAGTATGTGCCAGCTGTATAATCTGGGTCCTGTAGAGATGCCCTATCGGCATCATGTCAGCCGCATCATCGATGCCGTATTTCACGCACAAACCGGTGAGTTCCTCTGATTTGTGGGCACACCCGACCACTTGCAGGTTGTTCTTTTCCGCATAGGAATAGGCTGCTACAAGCCGCACCCGCTGTTTCGTAAAGAAAGAGGCAAGGCCCTTTCGAATCAGCGTATCCCCCTGTCCCTTTAACACCCTTACATAATTACTCTCCCCATCAGATGAGGTCATAAACCGTCTGACAAGCCGTTCCTTCCACCGTCGTGTCGGAAAATAAGAGAGGATATAGGAGTAGGTGCCGAAGGCTTTGAGCATTGGGGAGATATCAATGCGTACACTTGTAATGTCGAGGTGTTTTGCTAGCATGTTGGCATAGTATTCAGCATCCGGATTGCCCTGTTTTTCAGGCAACTGCAGGAGCGTCACCCTTGACTTCCCAAGGGCATCTACGCACAGAGCAGCAACTACACTCGAATCCAGCCCTCCGGATATCGGGACAACAACTCCGTCTCGATTACAGGAGGAGATGATAAAATCTTTAATCCTCTCAGCAGCATCACCAGGATCAATCTGTAATGTTCCAACAGTTATTGGTTCCATGCCTTCATGATACCATACATGAAAAGAGAACGTAACAGGTATACCTACCCGAGTCTGAGCAGGAAGCCTACTTGAGCTGTCGTATTCCGGCTTGAAACCTTACCTAATCTCTTACCATGAGGCTATTTCCAAGCGTCTAGCAATTTAAAATAATTTTGGCTCACTCACAAATATTGCAATTGATATGTATGCAGGCATCAGATGTTCGTAAAGGCTATTGCTGACACTAAGAATGGTAGAGACGGGTATGACTGCTCACTGGTGGGATCTAGGAGAGTGGATGGGAAGTCCCTCCACATCCTTATGCATCCCGACAAGATTGACAGGAAGACGCTGCAAGGACTACTGCTCACCGATATCGACAAGTATGAGAAGGCTGATGGGCAAGAGCAAACCGGTTGTGGGTGTTGCGGTAGCCAAGAAGATGATACAGCTGAGCTACATCCAGGTGAAGAGCAACGGGGATCTACGAGTTCACCAAGCAGCAGGGTCTGGAAGCTTTCCGGAGAAGGCTACGATGCCACAAGCTTACTGAACTGCTTGAATATCTGCCCGAGATTGCCAGGGCAAAAAGGGAAGAGACAACTACAATTACCTCTCAGAAAAAAAGAGATTCGCTCAAGTTCTGCAAGTGAATTATGGCACTGTCCTCGGAATCTGAGAGCCGCCGGGTGGCAGCTTGGGTTCAGATATGCGTAGTATCGTTTTTTATCTAATCGCTTTTCTCTTATCTTTTTTCTGGGGAGAACCTCACAACCATATGAACCTGGGCAGGTTGGGTAGAAGAATGGTTGGCAATGGAGTGCTCGATGTCACAGTGGTAGACAAGGAAGTCGCCTTTGTGAAGCTCTGCAGTGTTTTCCCCTACAGTCACCTCCACAGCACCCTTGACCACGGTCAGGTATTCCTGCGTTCCTGGGTAGTGTGGTTCACTCTCGAGCTTGGAGTGTCCGTCAAAGGAAATAAGATACATCTCAAGATCCTCCACCATATGTAAAGGGGAGAGAATCTTGATGGTGACACCCTTATCGTGGGTCTCCAGCTTCGGCCCCTCATCACCTGCGGGGTTGAGAGAAAAGACTCTCTTGGGTTCTCCTTGTGCATCAAGGAGGTCATTGAGCTCCACATTAAGGCCTCTGGCGATCTTCCACACTGTTGCGACGGTAGGGTTTACCTTGTCGCTTTCAATCTGGCTGAGCATGGCCTTGGATACCCCCGACCTCTCTGATAGTACGTTGAGGGTGAGCTTTCTGTTATTTCGTAGCCGTTGTATGTTCTTTCCGATTGCAGGAGGGTTGATTTCCATGGTGACTCCTTCCCCTTGAGTTTGACATAGTGAAAATTGTTCAATATACTAAACATGTACATTGTAATATTGCTCTGCGCTATTGTCAAGGAAAGGCATTTTCGGAGGTGTTTATGAAACGTATTCTAATCATAGGTTCACTAGGGCAACTTGGTTCGGAAATAGCATATGAATGTCGCAAACGGTATGGCAATGATAATGTCGTACTGACTGATTTACGTGATGACATCAATGTGCCTCTGGTACAGGGTGGGCCTTTCTACAAGGTTGATTGCAGAGACGGGGAGGCTGTCCTTGAGATTGTGAAGAAACACAACATAGATACCATCTACCATCTGGCAGCCATCCTTTCTGCAACTGCAGAGCGCAATCCGCTCAATGCATGGAACATCAACATGGGCGGTCTTATGATCACACTCGAGATAGCGCGCCAGATGGGCTGTGCTGTCTTCACCCCTTCCTCCATCGGAGCCTTTGGTCCTACAACTCCCAAGAAGTTCACCCCCCAGGACACTATCCAGCGTCCTACCTCCATCTATGGGGTTACCAAGGTTGCAGGCGAGTTGCTTTGCGACTACTATAACCATAAGTACGATGTGGATACGCGAGGGGTCAGATTCCCTGGGGTCATCAGCAATCTGACCCCTCCCGGAGGCGGTACCACAGACTATGCGGTGGAAATCTATTACGAAGCGGTGCGCAAGCATCACTACACGTGTTTTTTGCGGGGGGATACCTACTTGGATATGATATATATGCCCGATGCAGTCCAAGCCGCCATCCAGATCATGGAAGCCGATCCCAGCAGGCTGCGCCATCGCAATGCCTTCAACATTGCAGCCATGAGCTTCTGCCCAGAAGAGCAGGCTGCCTACATCAGGACCCATATCCCCGATTTCACCATTTCGTACGAGATAGACCCGGTCAAGCAGGCGATAGCCGACTCCTGGCCGGATGCCCTTGAGGATTATGCAGCACGTGTCGAGTGGGATTGGAAGCCCAAGTTTGAACTTGCTGCGATGACTAAGGATATGCTCGATACCATCAGAGGGAGGGAGTAAGATGAACAAGACCGTTGAAAAAGAACTGCGGGAATTCCTTGACCAACTGGAAATGGAAGGCTTGGACAAGAAGGAGCGGGTTCTCTCTAGCAGCCAGGGAGCCTCAATTGAAGTGGGCAAGGTGAGCGTACGCAATTTTTGTGCAAATAATTATCTTGGTCTCGCTGACAACCTGGAGGTTGTCGAGGCTGCCAAGGGTGCTATGGACAGGTGGGGATATGGCCTCTCCTCGGTAAGGTTCATCTGTGGGACCCAAGGTATCCACAAGGAACTGGAAGGGAGGATAAGCTCCTTTCTCAAGACGGACGACACCATCCTTTTTTCCTCCTGCTTCGATGCCAACGGTGCTCTTTTTGAGCCACTGTTGGGTGAAGAGGATACAGTCATCAGCGATGAGCTCAACCATGCCTCAATCATAGATGGGATTCGCCTCTGCAAGGCAAAGAGACTTCGGTACAAACACAGTGACATGGCATCCCTTGAGGATTGTCTGGTTGATGCCGAAGGATCGAGAAGGGTTCTTGTTGCGACAGACGGCGTTTTCTCCATGGATGGGGATATTGCCAAATTGAAGGAAATCTGTGACCTTGCCGACATCTATGGGGCACTGGTCATGGTCGATGATTCCCATGCCACAGGATATATCGGCAAGCATGGTAGGGGAACCCCTGAGGCCTGTAACGTGGAAGGGCGTATCGATCTCATCACCACCACCTTTGGAAAGGCCTGCGGCGGAGCCAGCGGTGGGTGCATCACAGGTCGACAGGTCCTGATCGACCTCTACCGCCAGAGGGCACGGCCTTACCTGTTCTCCAACACGTTGGCTCCTGCCATCTGTGGCGGGACGCTGAAGGTGTTGGATATCATTGAACGTGGGGATGTCAAAGGGGCTCAAACCCTAGAGAATGCCCAATACTTCAGGAAGAAGATGGAAAAGGCCGGCTTTGACCTGGTCAAGGGTGATACAGCTATTGTCCCTGTGATGATATATGACGAGGTAAAGGCTGTAGCGATGGCTGACAAGCTGCTTGCCTCTGGCATCTATGTCATCGGCTTCTGCTTCCCTGTCGTTCCCAAGGGGAAGGCTAGGATTCGTGTCCAGTTATCAGCCGTCCACACAAAAGAAGACCTTGATGCTGCCGTCAAAGCCTTCATTGCAGTGGGGGAGGAGATGCACCTGATCTAGGAGAAGATTCTCTTTTCCAAGGCCAGTCCATACTCCTTCAGCTTGGAAAGCACCAGTTTGTCTTCTGCACTGACTGCGGTGCTTTCCAGGTTTTCCTCAACTTTTCGTTTGAAGAAATTCCAGTTTATCTTTATTGTTCCCGGAGGGTTGAGGGTCCTGTTTGCACAGAAACTCCTCCATTTGGTCTTCTGGGCATCAGTGAGGACCTCACTCCAGTTTCTCGCCACATGCCTGAACAGCATCTGATTGCATCGCTCATCCTCAAAGTCCAGGGTAAGCTTGAGCTTGTCCTTCGGGTCCGCCTTGCGGATGAGGGAGAACCTTTTCAAGTCCTCATTGGGGAAAAACCCGTCATACAATTGGAAGTCCACATCTTTCACCGATTCAAAGCTATCGGTGATCTCCCTGCCCACCAACAGGAGGTTGGTATTGTTGATTATCTGCTGATGCCTTGCAAGGGCTGCACCCTTGTCCAGGCCTAACTTGATGGCGAGTTCATCGGTCAATACCGAAGAGGGACTGACAAAGGGGCACTTGTTCACTGCAAGGGTGAATACCCCATCGACCTTGAAGATGTTTTCACTGGTCGCTTGGAATAGTGGTGTGGTATCCTTGCTCAGGTCAAAGCAGAGGATGCTGTTGGGGTTCTCCTTCAGGTGGGTTATCGGGGTGATAAGGCGGGAACACCCCTCCTTGTTGCTGAAGAAGGATGCGGTGTAGAGGACTGGTTCGCCAAAGGGAGTCTCGACCAGAGCCTTTACCTTTGCCTTGGTTCGCAGGTTGAAATAGTAGGAGTAGAGCTTGGGCTGACTTCTCTTCACCAGGCGGGCAATGGCTATGGTGGCCTTCACGTCCACCAGGGCATCGTGGGCTCCTTGCTGAGGGATCCCATTTGCTTCTGTGAGGGCTGTCAGCTTGAAGGTGGGGTTTCCTGTCTCCTCTTTTCTGGGAGGCCAGATGATCCCCTCAGGCCTGAGGTCATAAGCGGCCCTTACCAGATCGATGATATCCCACCTTGAGCAGTTGTTATCCCACTCGCGTTTATAGGGGTCCATGAAGTTGCGGTACAGGGCATTTCTGATGAACTCGTCATCGAAACGTATGTTGTTGAAGCCGGCGACAACGGTGTTGGGGGTGGAGAATTCTGCATTGATGCGCTCGATCATATCGCTTTCACACATCCCCTTTTCATTCACCTCTTGTGGGGTTATGCCTGTTATGAGGCAGGAAAGTGGGTCAGGCAGGTAGTCATCGCTCATCTTGTTGTAGAGGACTATAGGCTCTCCGATGGGATTCAGGTCGTAGTCTGTTCTCTGTCCTGCAAATTGGGCTATCCTGTCGTGGCGGCTATCGAGGCCGAACGTTTCAAGATCATACCAGAATATGGTGCCTTTTCTATAGTTTTTGTTCATGGTGCTATCATATCACAGAACTCAATTTGTGTCTTTTTTCTATATCCAGTTGTTCTCTTTGTTTTAGTATAATAGTATGGAGTGGAGTAGCCAATGAAAAGAACGATAACAGTCATGATGATCCTATTCCTCTGTTTTGGTGCTTTTGCCAAACCTTCGGCAAATGATGTCACTGTAGCGCTTGCCGCCATTACAGATTCTACAATTGCCTCTATTGCAGGATTCTTGAACAATCCCCCTCTGGAACTCCCGGGCTTGAGCCTTATGTTCAGGGAGAAAGAGAGTCTTCCTTATGCCCTTATCTTCAGGGATTCTGACCTGGGAAGTTATCTTCAAGTATTTGAGAAGACCAGGGCCAAGAGCGACGAGACCTTTTTTGCTTCTTTGATGCGAGCGTCCAAGGGGCCACTAAACGATATTGCCCTGCAATATCTGACAGTGCATGCATGGGAGGATGGTCATGCCCTTCTAAACGGGGCGGCGGTCACCTCCTTTGGGAAAGGAGTCACTCTCTCATCCCTGATGGGATCGGCTCTGATGAACGGGGGGATGAGCCCCATCGCAGTGGCTGTGGATGTTCGCGTATCTGGGCGTAGGGTAAGTGAGTCTGTGTCGGTGAAAGGGGTGTTTCTCATCCAAAGTGATGTACAAGGGTATTTTGAAATTAAGCCGATTGAGCTGACAATAAACGGAGAAGCTCCGTATGTTTGAAAAAATGGAGGGAGTATGGCAGATATCATAGCAAAGAGTGAAGCATTTCTTACCAAGTGGGGAGTCTCTCCATCGAGTATTGATATGGGGGATTTGCTTTCACAGTTTACTCACGAGATGGAGAGGGGACTTACTGAGGAAGGGCAAAGCTCATTGCAGATGATACCTACCTATACCAAGGTTTTTGATGAGGTAAAAAAAGGCGAGAGCGTCATTGTTCTTGATGCCGGTGGAACCAACTTCAGGACCTGTCTGGTTACCTTTGATGAGCAAGGCCTAGCCCATATCGAGAACTTCAGGAAGACCGCCATGCCAGGTGTTAAGGAAGAGGTTTCTGCCAAAGATTTCTTCTCCTGTTTTGCCGATGAGGTCGAGCGACTCATAGACAAGAGTGACACCATCGGATTTTGCTTTTCCTACGCAGCTACCATAACAGAAAACCATGATGGGATTCCCCTGATGTTCTCCAAGGAGATTAAGGCTCCTGAGGTCATCGGGCAGCCTGTGGGGGCAAACCTGCTTGTCGAGCTTGCCCGTCGTGGCTACGACGTCTCCAAGAAGAAGGTCTCTGTACTCAATGATACTGTTGCAACCCTCCTGGCAGGGACTGCTGCAGCCTCTGAGGTTCCCTACAGTGGATATATCGGCTTTATCCTGGGAACAGGAACCAATACGGCCTACGTAGAGGCGAATGCAAAGATTGGGAAGATTAGAGAGTTTGAGGGAAGCCAGATTGTCAACGTCGAGTCAGGAAACTTCGACTACTGTCCAGGCCCATTGGACCGTGCATTCTTTGACTCAACCAAACAACCTGAGCAGTACCATCTGGAGAAGATGATCAGCGGAGCCTATCTGGGCCCTTTGAGCACTATTGTCATAGAGAAGGCAATTGAAGAGTCCTTGCTCAGCGAAACCTTTGCACAGAGGTTCAGGCAAGTGGCCCCCATCAACACCACGGTGATGAGCAACTACCTTGAAATGCCTTTCAATACGGGGTACGCCCTGGTAGCCTGTTGCGAAGGCAACGAGGATGATGCCATCGCACTGTGGGAGATCATCAATTCGATCATAGCGAAGGCTGGCAAGCTCACTGCTGCCAACCTTGCGGCAACGGTACTGAAAAGTGGTGCAGGCACTGACCCTAGGCGTCCGATCTGCATCAATGCCGACGGCACGACCTTCTACAAGACTGAATACCTGAAGAAGTACACTGAGTACTACCTGCATAAGTATCTGCAGTTGGAGAGGAAGCGGTACTACCGCTTTGTGCGTATCGATGATTCACCGACCATTGGAGCGGCCATCGCTGGCTTGAGTCTGTTGAACTGCTGAAAGACTAGGGTCCCGTTTCGTAGCAGACCTCCAGAAGAGCCATGGCTCTCTGGAGGTTTGCTAGTTACTGTGCTATTACCGTGTTCTATGCTACTTGGTAAAGAGAACGTCATTCTCTTGGAAGGATGGGATGAATCAGAACAGACGTTCACTATGCTTCCCTTTGAGAATGATTAATTGCACTGTGTGTATCAATATATGACACGATTCCATTGCATTGGTCTACTGCTCCAGTGATTGATTATGGTCTGGGAAAACTCAAGTTGAACGAGTTTTCCCCGTCCTATATTCCACGCTTCAGTATCCCTTCGGATCACAATGCCTTCAGGGGAACCCTCCCGGTAATAACTTTTTGCTTCTCTTAGCAATACCAGCAGATCTTCAATGGAATAGATTCCGGAACTGACCCTGCGTATAGGGTTCAGCCCTGCCTGTTGCGCCCAGAGGTTGCGACGATCAGAACTCCAGAACCTTTTTGTCTCTTTGTCAAAAATATCGAAGAGCAGATAGTAATCAGGCAGGTTTGTGTAATCCAGAGAATGGCGGGCTGCGCACCATTCTCCGAAGACAATCATATTTGGCGCTAGGTGTTGTCGGATCTGATACTTATTCCTTTCAAGCCAAATAGGGAGATGTGTGAATTGTCCTATATAGGGCTCTATCAGGTAGTCACCTCTGTTCTGGATTCTGATATTTTTATTTTCATCAAGAGAAAGACCAATATTGGCACCATCAATTTTCTCTTCGACAATGACTTCTTTGGATAGCAAATCCTCAACTTCTGCTTGGGTTAAGACCTTATCATCACGCAAAGGGGCTGAACCAAGCCATTTGATATAGGGGGTATGAGGGAAACGGTAGAATTTGCTCACATCATTCTCCTGGAAGGGTGGGGATTTCCTTGTTGGGGAACTTCCTCATATAGAAACGACAGACATCATCTGGACAGACGAACTTTATTTGGACTTGGAAATCCGCCAACCGCTGCCACCAATCAAGCCACTTGCAATCAGTTGCCTGAAGAATGTTCGGCTTATCAGGATGAGCACTCGCTACTGCTACAAACTTCCGATCAGGTGCATCAAATTGATCTTGAAGGGCTTGATCAGGAAATTCTTCAAACCCATCTTCACCATTGTCTGTAACTGCCACGGTTTCAACGCATGAGCTATTGCACATATTCCGAAGAAGCCATTTTAGGAAGATGTCACCGGTTCCTTTTGGTTGGTTTGGGCTTGTCTTATGGCAATATTCGGTAATAATCCTGAATCTGTCATCAAGTACAGTGATGTTTTTCTGTGCTTGCTTAAGTTGTCTTATACATTCGGCCATACAATCAGGGGATATGTCTTTGTGCTTTCCATTGGCGACAAGAAGAACATTTGTGTCTATCACTTGTTTCATTCGGTCTTGTCTCTTATCAAACTCTTTTGTTTAGCAATGGCCGCAAGAGCTCGAGCAGAGATATCATCCATCTCATCTCCGAAGAAATTTTCAGGCCAGTTCTCAATCTCACCAAACATGTTGAGACGAAGAGGCTCCAACTCTGTTCCATCCCCTGATTTTCGACAGAAATACACAGCAACATCCTCTATAGACACAACGTCCTCGGCTATACGTCGTTGCAAACGATTCAAGAAGTGCTCTGAATGGCTTTCAACGATGAGCTGGACATTCCGTTCTTTTCCGTCTTCTCTGGACTGGATGGCAGAGATGAACACATCTGCAAGGTTTGCCTGCACTTGTGGATGGAGATGGATTTCAGGTTGTTCCATCCAAACGGTTGAATGAGGTTCGCAGTAGAATGCTTGGACGAGCGCTGGCAGTACTTGAGATATACCAAATCCTACATCCGTGATTTTCACCTCGCTTGATTTCGGATGAGTCTTCAAAAGGACCTCATACTCTTTACGGCCTTCTGCCACAGGTTTTACTGAGAAATCATGAATTACGCCCAAATCTTTGAGCCATTTGGCAATAAACTCATCGAACGAATAATTCCGCTTGTTCTCGCTACGGTTGAGTTTCCTTTCTTTGGAAACTGCAGCTAGAAGTGCCGCTATGGTAAGTTCCCCTTTCTGGCCTACATTTTCTGGAGCGTCTCCTGACCAAAGGTATGTTCGCTTGGGGTACTCTCGCAATGGGCCGAGGTACTGAATACTGGAAAAGAGCTTCTCTGTCTGAAGCGCAAGATCGGCAAGAAAATCAGCGTTCTGGAACTTTGCACGGCTCTGGTCTGATATTCGGTAAAATTTTAAGGGATCTTCCAAAGGCCAACCTCGTCCCATAGCCCTCACTAGTTTAAGGGGGAAACTTTCAATCTCTGGTTTACCTGTTTCCGAATAATGGAACTTTGTCGTCAGGCTGAGCTTAGTATCTTTCTTCAGTACATACTCCAAAGATCTCACCTTAGGCTGTTCGTTCTTATCTGCAGTAAACTCTACTGCCAAAGTAAGATTGTTCCCAGTATATACCTGATCATCAATGACATTGTGTACTTCTAGATTCGTTGGCAAATCCCATTTGATGGAAAAACTGAGAGGTTGAGAAATGTCATGATTATGAATACACTCTCTATAAGTCCCTAGATCAATCATGGATTTGTCATCTCCCAAATGGAGAGAGCGTTTATTGTCGGTTGATTGGGCTGTCTGCTTGAGGGCCAAGAGCAAATGCCCTAGACTGCTTTTACCTGCACTATTGGCTCCAAAAATAACAGTCAACGGAGCAAGTCTAATCTCCCCGGTATCTTTCCATCCCTTGAAATTTTTAATATGTAAAGAAGTTAGCATCTCTTAATCCTTGAAAATAGGTTCTTTCACCCATTTTTCATATATTCCATACTATTCAACGTATATCCATACAGCACGTATAAGGAGCTCTGGAGCCTCTGGGTTCCTTTTTCTCCAATCATTTTTTTTGAATCTACCACCGCTTGTGGTAAGGCTTCAGATAACGTGAATTGAAGAAAAGGCTTGTCAAAAGTCTCGGCCATCTCACACAAAACTTTCTTGGGGGATCTTGAAAAGTAGTGACTGTGAGTCCACCTAGGTCAAATCAAAAAAATCCTTTCTACAATTCGCCTTTTTACAATTTTGCTACCTCAGTATAGCAGAACATATCTGTATAGTCATTACTCATTTTGTAATTGAAATGTATACACTAGTCAAAATAAGCGGTACTACCGCTTTGTGCGTATCGATGATTCACCGACCATTGGAGCGGCCATCGCTGGCTTGAGTCTGTTGAACTGCTGAAAGACTTGGTGTCCGTTTTATAGCAGACCTCCAGAAGTGCCATGGCTCTCTGGAGGTTTCAATTTGCCTCTGAGCGTTGCTTTTTCTCGCTGATATGACTAAAGCCCCTAAACAAGCATACGCCTAGGATGGTAAGCACTACTGCAGCCTAGAAGATTCCACAGGAGAATGGAAGGGGAGTTGGTTGCACTCAGGTCACTGACTGCCTG
>WOYI010785925.1_pt1 | contig 11312 bp, 8 predicted proteins | sample 6423411 | NCBI WGS metagenome assembly WOYI01 (sample SAMN13441803, study PRJNA592873) | oil field metagenome | biome: oil field; feature: oil-well bore; material: oil-contaminated soil; isolation source: oil-contaminated soil from oil-well borehole | place: Germany: Wietze | collected 2016-10-18 ... | reverse complement strand
GCCGAGGATGGGCTTGCTGGATGAGCCGCTTGGATCGAAGGCGCAGACCGGGCGGAAACCCAGACGGCGGTTTTTGAGCAATTGTTCAATCACAGGTTCGGATTTTTCCGCAGACCCGACGATCGCCACCGGCAGGCCCCACCAGCTAAATCGTGAGAATCGGTTGCGAACGGCGAAGCGGCTGAGCATCATCAGGACGGCAGAGAAGAACCATGAGAGCAAGAAGACGAACCGGGAATAGGCCAGGCCCAATTGCTGCAGGAAAAGCATCATCCCAAAGAAAATTGAGGCCAGTGTAACCACATAGATCACCTTCTGCATTTCGTGGACGGCTGCCAAACCGAACCCTGGGTAAAGACCATTGACCCAGGCGAGCAGAACGGCAAAGAGGATGTAGAAAACCATGCTGTTCAGGATCAGCGGCCAGTTGACCGCTCCGCCAAATACCGGCTCCAGCAGGAAACGGATGGCGGCAGAAATCAGCACTGCCGCGCAGAGGGTGAAGACATCCACCAGTACCAGCACGAGGTTGACGGCCCAACTGTGGTTTTCTGGTTTAGCTGTGCGGAAATTTTGATGGCCTGATTTCATATTGTGCATCAACCCCTTTCAGGAGGTGAGTTTAGTTCTGATCCTTAAAGTAATCCTGATAGCGCTCATTTACAAAGGATTTGAGATCGGTCATAAAGCGGGCCTTGCTGAATAGCTCAGCATGCTTGCGGATGATGAAGGCATCCGGCTGGGGTTCTTTCTCAAAAGCTTCGACGGCCTTGATGATCGCTTCCGGGGTTTGCTCGTGGAAAAAGGCGCCGGTTTCACCGGGCACCACGGTCTCCAGCGCGCCGCCCTTTCCGTAAGCGATCACGGGCGTGCCGCAGGCCTGGGCTTCCACGGGGACGATGCCAAAGTCTTCCTCGGCTGCGTAGACCAGCGCCCGGGCGCGCTGCATGGCATCTTCGATGGTGTGATCATCCTGAAAGCCAAGCAATTCGATGTTGGGCGTGGCGATCTTCTTCAGTCGCTTCATGTCGGGGCCATCGCCGATCACCATCAGATGTTTATCCGGCATTTGGGTGAAGGCTTCCACGATCAGGTCGATCTTCTTATAGGGCACCAGGCGGGAAACACTGAGGTAGAAGTCCTCTTTTTCAGCTCGGGGGCTAAACCGATCGAGTTCCACTGGGGGGTAGATTACGGTTGCATCCCGCTTGTAGATTTTCTTGATCCGCCGGGCGATGAAGGCGGAGATCGCGAGATAGTGATCCACACCGGCCACCGTACGCATATCCCAGAGCCGGATGTAATGCAACAGCGACTTGGCCGTAAAGCCTTTAATCCCCCGGGTGAGCCCAGCTTGTGCCAGGTATTGATGCTGCAGGTCCCAGGCATACCGGATCGGCGTGTAGACGTAACTGATATGCAGTTGGTCCGGCCCGGTGATCACGCCCTTGGCGACCGCATGACTGCTGGAGATCACGAGGTCGTATGCGGAGAGATCCAGCTGTTCAATAGCCAGGGGCATCAGGGGCAGGTAGGAGCGATGTTTGCGTTTGGCGAATGGCATCCGGTTGATGAGGGAGCCGTGGACCGTAGTGGACTGGATGATGTCCCGGCAGTTCCCCTTGGGGTCATAGATCAGGGTATAGACCGGCGTACCAGGCCAAATTTCCAGCATAGTCTTGAGCACGAGTTCAGCGCCGCCATAGGTTGTCAGCCAATCATGAACGAAACAGATTTTCATCAATGCCTTTCCCTGTCAGGGTTGGATGCCGTACCCCCTAGTATAGTCCGTTTTTATCTGGAAGAAAGAGTTGCAGATCCAACCTTTTTTCCGGATAGGGAATAATTGGACGTCGATATAGGTGGTTTTTTATGGAATCGGATTATGTTGAATTCCCTTCATTCATCCTGGTCTGAATTGGCCGCGCCATAGAAAAATAAATACAACCCCTAACGAGATTTTCTTATCCGGTCCTTATTACCGCTCGCCGCGCACCTCAGCCTGGAGCTGTTCGTAGAACGCAACCAGCACCTGATGCCGTCCCTCAGCCAGGGCCTTGCCGCTGGGGGTGAACATGCGGTCTTTGATCTTGCGAAGCTTGAATAAAAACTCATGATAGGAGGAATGTCGCTCGCCGGGTTCTTTTTGGCCGGTCGCCAGGAACTGCGCTGAGGGCTCGGCATAGGCCGGCTGTCCATCCAGCGCGGCATAGGCGATGGTGCGCGCGGCGCCGATGGCGCCCAGCACGTCCAGTTTGTCGGCGTCAAACAGCACTTTCGCTTCCAATGTCTTGGGGGCGTCTTCTTTCCCCCGGAAGCGGTGTGCCCGGATGCAGTGCTGTACGGCCCGGATCTTCTCCTGCGGCCAGTCCTTTTGCGCTAGGATCTCCCCGGCAAAGTTCGCTGAGGCGACGTGATGTTCGGCGCGGGCGGTGCCCTCGCCCCCCGGCGCACTGCCGCACGAATCATGCAGCAGGGCCGCTGCCCGCACGATCGTCAGGTCCGCCCCTTCGGCCTCGGCCAGCCGTTCAGCCACCCGGTAGACCCGCAGGACGTGGTCGAAGTCGTGGACGGGGTCGGCGTCCTGATACCATCCGCGGGCTTCGTCAATTGTGAGGGATTGCATATTCACCGCTTTCCTATCAGGGCAAATTGATATGGACATAGCCAAGGAAATAGCCCGCAATCATCAGGATCGCGAACAGGACCAACGCCACCCGTGCGATCTTCCAAACCGCTTTGAACACACCCCGCAGGACGAAGACCCCAACCAGCAGGGCTGCGCCGGCAGCAGCAATATAAAGGACGTTTTGAATGGTCTCGGTCATACAGTGTTCATTTCCGGTCTGAACTGGAGAAAACGAAGCTTAGGTGACAGGGTAGACCTGACCCTGCTTGATGACATAGGCTACAAGATTGGTGCCGAAACGGTATCCCAGATGGCGGTAATCGCCGACGCTGAGGATCAATAGGTCGGCCTGTTTCCCGACTTCCAGCGAGCCGACCTCGTCCGCCCGGCCGATGGCCGCGGCGGCGTTGATGGTGGCGGCTGCAATGGCCTGAGCCGGGGTCAGGCCCAGCTTGCGGCAGGCCAGGGCCAGGATGAACTGCATCGACTCACCCCAGGCCGTGCCCGGGTTGGCGTCGGTGGCCAGCGCCAGCAGCCCGCCCGCTTCCAGGATCTGTTTCGCAGGCGTGTAATCCACTTCGTTCAGGCCGAAGGGCGTGGCCGGCAGGGAGACGGCCACGGTGTCCGTTGCGGCCAGGGCTCGGATATCCACGGCGGAGGTGCGCACCAGGTGGTCGGCCGAGGCTGCACCCAGCTCCGCCGCCAGGGTCGCCCCGCCGAGGTTCTCGAATTCGTCGGCGTGGATCTTCAGCGGAAAGCCCAGTCGTCGGGCGGCTTCCAGGATCCGGCGGGATTGCACCAGGTCGAAGGCGCCCCGCTCACAAAAAACGTCCACGAAGGGCAGCGGTCGGCCTTCGGCGTGTCCTGCCCACCAGGCTTTCACGGCCGGGAGCATATCATCGCAGAGCAGGTCCACATACGCGTCTGCCCGGCCCTGATATTCGGGCGGTACGGCATGGGCACCCAGGAAAGTGGGCACGAGGGAGAGCGGGCCTTCGGCATCCAGTGCCAGGATCGCCTGCAGCTGCCTGAGTTCTGCGTCGAGTTCCAATCCATAGCCTGTCTTGACTTCCGCCGTGGTCGTGCCGTGATGGAAGGCGTGCCAGACCCGGGGACGGGTTTGCGCCACCAGCTCTTCAACGGTGGCTGCGCGGGTGGCTTTGACGGTGGAGAGGATCCCGCCGCCCGCCTCGAGGATTTCCAGATAGGTCTTGCCCGCCAGGCGCATTTCAAACTCCGCAGCCCGGTCGCCGGCCCACAGCAGGTGCGTATGCGGGTCCACAAACCCGGGCAGCACGACGTGCCCCTGCGCGTCAAAGGTTGCGGCTTCGGGGAACTGCGAGATGAGGTCGGCGCCCCGGCCGACGGCGATGATCCGCCCATCCTCAATGACCACGGCGCCGTCTTCGAGCAGACCGAGGTCGCCCAGGCGCTGGCCGCGCTGGGGTCCGCCTGCCAGGGTGAGCAGTTGAGACGCGTTATGAAGGATGAGGGGTTGAGGTTGACCTGTTGCCATAGTGTCCCCCATTATACCAACGGCCAGGGGTATGCCCGCCGGTCTTCCGGGGGCAGGGGGAAGGTTCCCTCTGCCAGCAGGGCGGTCCCGCGGAGCCGCAATGCGTCGATTTCCTCCGGCAGGAGGAAGGGAGTGAGGTCCTTGTGCAAAGGCGCACCGGATTCCAATTGGGGAAGGAAAGCCTGCAGGTCCGCCAGCAGCGCCTCGGGAATGGGCTCACCGGCATGATCCCAGACGACGGTCCGCAGCTTATCTTCAACGTGAAAACACAACCCGTGGTCGATCAGCCAGAGTTTGTCATCCGGCCCCACAAGAAGGTGCCCCGCTTTGCGGTCGGCGTTGTTGATCAGCAGGTCAAACAGCATCACCTGCGGCAGTTTCTCCTGATCGCGTGCTTCAAAATTGAAATAGTGATATTCGGGGTTGTGTTCGATGAAGAGCTGTGCCGACCCCGGCCCCAACCCGGACTCATCCGTGCGAAAGACGGTGGGCGGCACCAGGCCCCACCCAAGCGCTTCGCAGACCAGATAAGCAGCCACTTCTCTTTGGGCCAGGGTCTGGTCCGGGAAGTCCCACAAGGGGCGTTCCCCGCGCACCGGTTTATAGACCGCCTTCAGCGTTTGTTCCTGATGGCGGCATTCCACCATGAAGGTATAGTTGGAGCCGTAAACAAACCGGCCTTCCAGACGCAGCACGCCCTCGTGCAGCGCCTCGAGGATCCGGCTCTTCTCCATGCCCATTATTAGTCTCAGGGGGTGGTTTTATGCCCGTTATTCTTGGGTGAGAACTCGCCCGGCGGCAGGATCGGTTCGCCCGTTGAAGGCCAGACCGGACGGCCTCGGCTGGCCAGTTCGATCCCCCAGCGGCCCAACGCCCAAAGCTGCGACCGGGTGCACCAGTAGCGCACCACACTCAACTCATCTTCCTCCGCGTCGGGATCCTCCAGCGGGATTTCTTTGGCGATCACTACCATCAAGTCCTGCTCCGGGTCATAGCCCAGGCTCAGCTCGCCTACTCGAAAGAGCGGATCCAGCGGCGGCTCCAGGGTCATTTCTTCTTCTTTATAGTTGGGCGAAGCCTCGATCAGATCGGGGGTTTTCTCCCGCAGTTCGGTCATCAGGCTCTCAATTGCGAGGGCCAGCGTCTGCACCTGGAATTTCTCAACCAGCAGAGTGACGACCTGGTCTGGCCCCTTGCCCTGTAAATAGAAAACCCGTTCACCGGGTTTGCCGATCGCATCAACAGTGATCTGCGTGACCGGATTAAGATCGATTTCAATGCGTGACATATGGTTCCATTCTGTCTTTTGTGATTTTATTCGATTCTACCAGAATTGACCTTGGGAGGGTGGATCGGTTGTGAGTTTGTTGGACAAGAAAGCCCGGGAGACGTTTTACCCCAGGTACATAATTTCGATGTTGCTGTCGCCCAACAAGTTCTCCAATTTATTGACCAGCGGTTCGGTCAACCCGGTGGTGAAGTTGGGGAAATTGATCTCGAATAAAAAGCCATTCTCACGGACTCGGAAGGCGAATTTATCCCGCCCGGGCCGCGAGACGAGGATGTCGTGAAGCCGCTTCAGCCGCAGGACGTCCTGGTTCTTGTTGCCCGTGGAAGTCAGGGTGATGGTGATGCAGCGCGGCTTTTGGTCGGGCTGGGGGAGCGGGTCCGGTTGGGTCAGCGTCGGCCGGTACATCACATAACGCGCCGGGCTTTCAGGGGGCTCCTGCACCTGTTCGTTCACTGCTGCCTGGCGGGCCATCGTCTGCGGCTGGCTGGCCCGGATGGCATCCGCCGCCGGCGCGGCGTAGGACACGCTCGGCGCGGGATTATGCTCAAAAACAGGATTATCATCGTCGCCCATTTCGGGCGGGACGAGGTCTATTTGCGGGCCGCCAGATGCAACAGGTTGATCGGCGGGGGCTGCCTGATACGGTGACGCAGCAGCGGCATCCGGTTCATTTGTATTGGGCGTGCCGGCACTGGGATTTACCGCAGCGCTTTCTTCCTGTTCCCTCTGAGCAGGCGCTTGCTGCGGCGCGGGTTCCGTTGGCAGATCGTCCGGATCTTCCTCGTCGTCGTCAATCTCGTCGACATCATCGCTGATACCCCCATCCGTGGGCGGTGGGTCGTCGAAGGGAAGGTCCGGGAGGAATTCTTCCAAAAGGTCATCCCTGGCGGAGAGATCGGGTTCCTGCGTTGCGGCAACAGGCGAGGGGGAAGCCTCCAGGTTTTCCAGGATGACTGACGTGATTTTGTTGACCAGGACTTTGGGGTCCCCCTGTCCGGTATCCACCCGGCCCTCGACTTGCAGCACACTGTCGATTTCGATGAGATGGGAGTATTGCTCCCAGGTCCGGGGGAAGATCACCAGGTCGATCTTGCCGTATATATCTTCCAGCGTGGCAAAGCCCATGGCCTTGCCATTCTTGGTCGTATGCTGCCGGAAGCGGTCCACCATGCCGGCCACCGTCACGATTTCATTTTCACCGGCTTCGCCCAGTTGGTATGAGAAGTGCGTCACCCGTTTGGCAAAGGTTTCCTCGTAGCGGCTGAGGGGGTGATCTGAGACATACAACCCCAGCAGTTCCCGTTCCCAGTTAAGTTCTTCCCGCTGATCGATATAAGGCGCATCCTGCAGGACGATCTGATCGTTCATCGCATCTGAGGCGTCGAAAAACGATAACTGACCGCTTTCCTTGGCCCGGAAGGCGCTGGCGCTGACGGCCATGATCCGTTCCAACTCGTTGAGCAGTGAAAGCCGGGGGCCGAAGCGGTCCAGGCTGCCCACTTTGATCAGGCATTCCATCGCCCGCCGGCCGACCTGGCGCAGGTCCACCCGCTTGGCAAAGTCGGTCAGGTCTGTAAAGGGGCCGTCTGCCTGAGCCGCCATGATCAGGTCAACGGGGTTTTGGCCCACGTTCTTGATCGCGCCCAGGCCGAAGCGGATCGCCGAAGGCTGCCCTTCGCGGTCCTCGATGGTGAAATCATAACCGCTGGTGTTCACGTCCGGCGGCAGGACTTCGATGCCCATCGAGCGGCAGTCGGCGACGTAGGCGGCGACCTTGTCCGAGTCGTTCTTCCAGGCCGAGAGCAGCGCCGTCATATATTCGACCGGATAATGGTATTTCAAGTAGCCGGTCTGGACGGCGATCACGCCGTAATCGGCGGCGTGGCTCTTGTTGAAGCCGTAACGGGCGAATTCCTCCCAGTCTTTGAAGATCTGTTCGGCGTCCTTTTGGCTGATGCCGCTGTGCGCCTGGGCACCCTCGATGAATTTCCTGCGGTGGGCATTCAGCTGCTTGACCTTTTTCTTGGCGATGGCCTTGCGCAGGCTGTCCGCGTCGCTGGCTTCATACCCCGCCAACTGCATCGCGGCCTGCATGATCTGTTCCTGGTAGATCGGGATGCCAAAGGTATCTTTGAAGATTGGTTCCATTGCCGGATGGCGATAGGTCGGTTTCTCTTTGTTGTGCAGCCGGTCGATATAGGCTGGGATGAACTGCATGGGGCCGGGGCGATAGAGCGCGATCATGGCGATCACGTGCGCCAACTCGCTCGGCTGCATCTCGGTGATGTAGCGGGTCATCCCCGTGCCTTCCAGCTGGAACATCCCGGTGGTGTGCCCCTGGCTGATAAATTGATAGACTTCCGGGTCATCGGTCGGGATGGACCGCAAATCGAATTCCTTGCCGTAACGCTCTTTGATCAGGGCACAGGCCCGCGACATGATCGTGAGGGTGACCAGGCCGAGGAAGTCCACTTTCAGCAAACCGAGGTGCTCCACCACCGACATCTCATATTGGGTGACCGTGTTGATCGGGTTGTCGTCCGATTGGCTGGTGGGTCGGTGCAGCGGCACATATTCGATGATGGGCTTATCGGTGATGATCACACCGGCGGCATGCGTCCCAGCGTTGCGGACGGTGCCTTCCATCTTGCTGGCGGTATCGATCAGGTCCTTGAAATAGCCGGCCGAATGGTATAACTGCTGCAATTCGGTGGACGTTTCCAAAGTGTCTTTGATGTTGACCGGTTTACCGGGGATCGCGGGGATGGTCTTGGCAGCTTTGTCCACTTCTGAAATGGGAATGTCCATCACCCGGCCGACATCGCGGATCGAGGCGCGGGCACCCAGGGTGCCAAAGGTGATGATCTGGGCGACCTTGTCTTCGCCGTATTTTTCGGCGCAATACTGCATCATCTCGGCCCGGCGGTCGTCCTGGAAGTCCAGGTCGATATCGGGCATGTTGACCCGGCCCTTTTGCAGGAAGCGCTCGAACATCAGGTCGTGCTCGAGGGGATCAATCAGGTTGATATCGAGGGCGTAGGCCACCAGTGACCCGGCCGCAGACCCGCGCGCGTTGTACCAGATGCCGCGTTCCTTGGCATGGATGCAGAGGTCCCAAACGATCAGGAAGTAGGCATCGAAACCCATGCTGTGGATCACGTCCAATTCATAGTCCAGGCGTTCCTGGATCTTCGGTTCGGACGCCCGCTCACCGTAAATCCGCTTGAGACCCTCTTCACAGAGGTGCCGCAGGTAGGTCTGGGTGTTGAAGGGTTCCGGCACGGTGAACAGCGGCAGGTGATAGCCGGTGGGGTTAAGGTCCACTTCGCAGCGCTCGGCGATCAGCAGGGTGTTCTCGATGGCGCCCGGGATCTGCCCGAACAATGCGCTCATTTCCTCTGCGGTGCGCAGGTAGTAGGTGTCATCGCCCATGCGCATCCGGTCTGGATCGGTGATCAGGCTGCCGGTCTGGATCGCCAGCAGGATATCCTGCAGACGAGCGTCCTCGGGGTTGATATAGTGGACGTCGTTGGTGGCGATGAACTGCATGTCATAGCGGTTACCGAGATCGATCAGACGCTGGTTGGTTTGGGCCAGACCCGGGATGTTGTGGGATTGGAGCTCGATGAAGAACCGGTCGCGGCCGAACACGTTCAGGTACCACTTGAGGTCCCGTTCGGCTTTTTCAGGGTCGTTGTTATGGAATGCCCGCGGAATCTCACCGGAGAGGCAGCCGGAGGTGACGATCAGACCTTCACTGTTGGCGGCCAGATAGTCCCGGTCAATCCGGGGACGATAATAGAACCCCTCCAGCTGCGAGGCGGAGGCGATCTTGAGCAGGTTCTGGTAGCCGGTCATATTCTCGGCCAGCAGCAAAAGGTGAGCGGCACGTTTATCCTTGCGCGGGTCACGGTCGGTCATCTTGCGGGGGGCCAGGTAGGTCTCCAGCCCAATGATCGGTTTGATGCCCGCGGCCGACGCCGCGTCGAAGAACTGCACCGTGCCGAACATGGTGCCGTGGTCCGTCAGTGCCAGGGCCGGCATCCCCAGTTCTTTGGCGCGCTGCACCAAAGGCTTGATCTGGCTGAAGCCATCCAGAATCGAATACGTTGAGTGGACGTGGAGATGAACAAACGACATAAGGATAAATTCTAAAAACTATTGAATGGTTAAAAAGTGCGCCCTTAAAAATTTTAGGACGCAGTTATAGTTGTTATTATAGCACGCCGGATTCTTAAGTTCGACCGAGGATCCTTAAAATTGCGATGATTTTAAGATTACCTCGACAAAGCTGCAACAACCCGGCAGGATAGCGCCCTTCGCTTTAATGGATTGTAGGATATGTGAATCTTAAAATGCAAATTTAAATGTTTGCCTTATTGGTCAGATTGATTCCTTTTTGACATCCCCCTTCGTCAGAGTAATACCATTGTGATTATGAGAACGGCGGAGCAGCCCGAAGCGATCTGGGAAGGATCAATTGGAGCATCGCGATGTTCCGTGCGGTTCGGAGACATAGCTAACCCTTTTGGAAGAATAGAGCATTTGGTGGACTGATGAGAGGTTGCAACCTGGATAATAAAAAAACCAGATTGCACCGTTTCGACTTTCAGGCTCGATCGCAATGACAGAAGAGGCCAGCCGTAAGGAGAGTTGACAAACCCCCAATAAGACCTCCCATATTTGGAGCCATGGTCCTTCCATCTCCGGATGTAAAAAGGGTGGGTTGAAGCCCGAAGGGCGTAACCCGCCCGACAAATTCGGAGTTAATTTTTAAAAAGAGCATTATTCACCTGGAAAGATCACCTATCCCCTCAAATGCGATGCTCCAAACCGTGTGTAATAACTGAATTTTTTCCCCAGGGCCTGCCTGCGTTCGTTGATCGCCACATGATCCCGGGCGTCGGCCAGGGGCTCCTCACCGTTGAGGCTGGCGCGATAGAGGTCGAAGACGGTGACGGCCCCGGCGATGGAGAGCACCACCAGCAGGGTCTCGATCAGGAAGTTGGCGAAGATGGCGCCTTCGGCGAAAAGGGGAATGATCACATAGAGGTACAGCGGATAAGGCGCGACCAACAGCAGGCCCTGGACGATCTCATTCCAGGCAAACCGCCTGGCGCATTGGTCGCAGACATAGTGGGCCTCCGCCCCCAGAATCGGCGTTTCAGCTGGGTTGAGCTGCTGGCTGACCGCCCGCTCGCGGGCGTTGCCCACGCTTTCGGTGTAGTGGAACTGCGCCTCGCCGCCTGGCCGGGATTGGCCGCAGCGCAGGCACACCTGGCCCTCCTCCGGCGCGACACCGGCCGCCCGCCGCACTCGCGAGAGGGTCAGGATGGCCAGCACAAGGGTGGCCGCAGGGACGACGATGGCGATGATGACACGGACGATGGTTAGGATTAAATCCATTTATTTGCCTTTTCTTGTTTGTTCTAGTGCGATTTTACCTTAATTCGCACTTTTTTTCTGTGGATTCTCAGTCTGGTGACGCTTTCTGAATCAAAAAAACGTGCTGTCCCGTTTGGCTGGGGCAGCACGTTGAATCGTTCGGTTTGGTCTAATTACGGTTGGCGGAGATAATGATGTAAGGGTTGCGTTTGGTCTCGTTGTAAAGGTAAGACTTCAAGGAATTCAGCACGTCTCGCTCGAGACTCCCATTTTTGGAGCCGTTTACGGTCTTTTTGACCTGCTTATTGATGCCATTCATGATGGGCTCCAGGTCATCTTCCAGCATGAAGCCGCGGGTGACAATATTGGGTTGGCCTTGCAGCTTGCCGGTTTTCTTGTCGACATCCAGGTTGACCACCAGGATCCCATCCCGGCCGAGGCTCTCGCGCTCGCGGACGATGTCCTGATCGACCACGCCCACGCCGCTGCCA
>WOYI011469009.1_pt2 | contig 11314 bp, 8 predicted proteins | sample 6423411 | NCBI WGS metagenome assembly WOYI01 (sample SAMN13441803, study PRJNA592873) | oil field metagenome | biome: oil field; feature: oil-well bore; material: oil-contaminated soil; isolation source: oil-contaminated soil from oil-well borehole | place: Germany: Wietze | collected 2016-10-18 ... | reverse complement strand
TAGGTGCTGGTCATGCGCCGACGCCAGCGTCAGTGCTCGACCTAGAACAGCCTGGGCAGTGCCAGTGCCGAGTCCACGGCCAGTGCGCAGAAAACCACCGCGAGGTAGTTGTTGGACTGCAGGAACAGCCGCAGCGGTTTGACCGGTTCGCCGCGCTTCACACCCGAGTAGAGCTGGTGTGCCATCACCAGGAACCACCCGCCGGCCAGCAGTGCCACCGACGCATACAGCCAGCCGGTGGCCAGCACCAGCGCCATCGTCGTCAGCACCGTCAGCCACGTGTAGATCAGGATCTGGCGGGTGACCTGAAGCTCGGTGGCCACCGTCGGCAGCATCGGCACGCCGGCGGCCTTGTAGTCGTCCTTGTAGCGCATGGCCAGCGCCCAAGTGTGCGGCGGCGTCCAGAAGAAGATGATCAGGAACATCACCAGCGCGGGCCACTGAACGGTCCCGGTCACCGCCGACCAGCCGATCATCACCGGCATGCAGCCCGCGGCGCCGCCCCAGACCACGTTCTGCGACGTGCGCCGCTTGAGCAACAGCGTGTAGACGAAGACATAGAACGCGATCGTCACCAGCCCGAGCACGCCAGAGAGCAGATTGGTGGTCCACCACAGCCAGGCGAACGAGCCGGCGGTGAGCACCAGCCCGAAGATCAGCGCGTGGCGGGTCTGCACCGTCGCCCTGGCCAGCGGCCGAAGCGCGGTGCGCTTCATCACTTTGTCGATATCGGCATCCGCCACACAGTTGAGCGTGTTGGCGCCTGCGGCGGCCATCATGCCGCCGATCAGGGTGTTCAGGATCAGGAGTGGGTCAACGGTGCCGCGGTCGGCAAGCAACATCGCCGGAATCGCGGTCACCAACAACAACTCGATGACGCGCGGCTTGGTCAACGCCACGTACGCCAGGACTGTGGTCCTGATCCGCTTCGGCGCCCCACTGACCGGCCGGCGCTCGCGAATGCTCACGCAAATAACTCCTCGGGCAGCGGTCACGCGGGCTTCTACTACAGACGATGGTAGACCGCGCCGGAGTCGCCCCGACACCGCAGGGTGGTTCTCGGAGTTTGTTCGACGTTAACGGCGGCCTAAACCTGCAAGAACCGGTCTGCGTCGGATGCCCCCCCGGCACTAGGGTGTTTGAGGTAGCGAAGTCCGCAGCGCACGAAGAATTAGGAGTGAAGGTAGTGACCACCGCCGAAGAAATCTCTGCCCTCACACAACCGCACCACCCCGACGACTGGACCGACCTCGACACGGTCGCCGTGGACACCGTGCGCGTGCTGGCCGCCGATGCCGTCCAGAAGGTCGGCAACGGCCATCCCGGCACCGCGATGAGCCTGGCGCCGCTGGCGTACACCCTGTTCCAGCGCCAGCTGCGCCATGACCCGTCCGACACCCACTGGCTGGGCCGCGACCGCTTCGTGCTGTCCTGTGGGCATTCCAGCCTCACCGTCTACCTGCAGTTGTTCCTGGGCGGCTTCGGCCTAGAGATCGAAGATATCGAATCGCTGCGGACCTGGAAGTCCAAGACGCCCGGGCACCCCGAGTTCCGGCACACCAAAGGTGTCGAGATCACCACCGGCCCGCTGGGCCAGGGCCTGGCATCGGCCGTGGGAATGGCGATGGCCTCCCGCTACGAACGCGGCCTATTCGACCCGGACGCACCGGCCGGTGAGAGCCCGTTCGACCACTTCGTCTACGTCATCGCTTCCGACGGCGATATCGAGGAGGGTGTCACCAGCGAGGCGTCCTCCCTCGCGGGAACCCAGCAGTTGGGCAACCTGATCGTCTTCTACGACAAGAACCAGATCTCGATCGAGCACGATACCGATATCGCGTTGTCCGAGAACGTCGCCGACCGTTACCGGGCCTACGGCTGGCACGTCCAGGAAGTCGAGGGCGGCGAGAACGTCGTCGGAATAGAGGAAGCGATCACCGCCGCCAAGGCCGTGACCGACAAGCCGTCTTTCATCGCACTCCGCACGATCATCGGCTACCCGGCGCCGACCAAGATGAACACCGGCGGCGTGCACGGCTCCGCGCTCGGTGACGACGAGGTCGCCGCCACCAAGAAGATCCTGGGCTTCGACCCCGACAAGACGTTCGAGGTCCGCCCCGAGGTGATCGAGCACACCCGCAAGCTCGTCGAGCGCGGCAAAGAGGCACACGAGAAGTGGCAGACCGGCTTCGACGCCTGGGCCGAGCGCGAGCCGGATCGCAAGAAGCTGCTGGACCGGCTGCTGGCCCAGGAACTGCCCGAGGGCTGGGACGCGGATCTGACCTACTGGGAGCCCGGCTCCAAGGCGGTCGCCACCCGCGCCGCGTTCGGCCAGGTGCTCAACGACGTGGCTCCGAAGCTGCCCGAATTGTGGGGTGGCTCAGCCGATCTCGCTGGCAGCAACAACACCACGATCAAGGGCGTGAAATCCTTCGGCCCGCCCAGCATCTCGACCGAGGACTTCACCGCCGACTGGTACGGCCGGGTGCTGCACTTCGGTATCCGCGAGCACGCGATGGGGTCGATTCTGTCCGGCATCGTGCTGCACGGGCCCACCCGCGCCTTCGGTGGGACGTTCCTGCAGTTCTCGGACTACATGCGGCCGGCCGTGCGACTGGCCTCGCTGATGGACATCGACACCATCTACATCTGGACCCACGACTCCATCGGCCTGGGTGAGGACGGACCCACTCACCAACCGATCGAGCATCTGTCCGCACTGCGGGCCATCCCCAACCTCTCGGTGGTGCGCCCCGGCGACCCGAACGAGACCGCGTACGCCTGGCACAGCATCGTGTCGCGCGGCAGCGGTAGCGGCCCGGTGGGTTTCATCCTCACCCGACAGGGCATCCCGGTGCTGGAGGGCACCGACTCCGAGGGCGTGGCCAAGGGTGGTTACGTGCTCGGCGGCGGGAATCCTGCTGATGATGCCGACGTCGTCATCATTGCCACCGGCTCCGAGCTTCAACTTGCCGTTCAAGCGCGAGAACTGTTGGCGGCCAAGGACATCGTCGCTTACGTGGTGTCCATGCCGTGTGTCGAATGGTTCGAGTCCCAGCCTGAGGAGTACCGCGATCTGGTGTTGCCGCCCGATATTTCGGCACGCGTCGCGGTCGAGGCGGGTATCGCACAGTCCTGGCACAAGCTGGTCGGAGACACCGGCGAGATCATCTCGATCGAGCACTACGGCGAATCCGCCGACGACAAGACGTTGTTCCGGGAGTTCGGTTTCACCGCAGAAGCCGTGGTCGCCGCCGCAGAACGCACACTCGACAACTAGCACAGAAAAGGGCGAAATCATGGCTCAGAACCCGAACCTCGCGGCGCTGAGCGCCGCCGGTGTATCCGTGTGGCTCGATGACCTGTCACGCGAACGCCTGCAGACCGGCAACCTGGCCGAACTGATCGCAACCAAGAGCATCGTCGGTGTCACCACCAACCCGTCCATCTTCCAGGCCGCGCTCTCCAAGGGCACCGCCTACGACGCGCAGGTCAACGAGCTGGCCGCACGCGGTGCCGATGTGGATGCCACCATCCGCACGGTCACCACCGATGACGTCCGCAATGCCTGCGATGTGCTGGCCAAGACCTACGAGGCATCCGACGGCGTCGACGGCCGGGTGTCCATCGAGGTCGACCCGCGGCTCGCGCATGACACCGACAGAACCATCCTGCAGGCCATCGAGCTCCGGAAGATCGTCGACCGGCCCAACCTGCTCATCAAGATCCCCGCGACTCTGGCCGGCCTGCCCGCCATCACCGCGGTCATCGCCGAGGGCATCTCGGTCAACGTGACACTGATCTTCTCCGTCGAGCGTCACAAGGCGGTCATCGACGCCTACCTGACCGGACTGGAAAAGGCCAAGGAGGCGGGCCACGACCTGTCCACGATCCATTCCGTCGCTTCGTTCTTCGTATCCCGCGTGGACAGTGAGATCGACGCCCGACTGGAGAAGATCGGCACGCAGGAAGCGCTGGACTCGCGCGGGCAGGCCGGTGTGGCCAACGCCCGCCTCGCCTACGCCGCCTACGAGGAGCTCTTCGGCGGCGAGCGTTTCGCCGCGCTGCAGGAGTCCGGTGCCCGGGTGCAGCGCCCGCTGTGGGCGTCGACGGGTGTCAAGAACCCGGACTACTCGGACACCCTTTACGTGACCGAACTGGTGGCGACCAACACGGTGAACACCATGCCGGAGAAGACCCTGGACGCCGTCGCCGATCACGGCGTGGTCACCGGCGACACCGTCAGCGGGACCGCGGCTGCCGCTCAGGGCGTCTTCGATGCCCTGGTCGAGGTCGGGATCGATCTCGACGACGTGTTCAAGGTGCTCGAAGAAGAGGGCGTGGAGAAGTTCGAGAAGTCGTGGCAGGAGTTGCTCGAGGCCACCCAGGGACAGCTCGACGCTGCGAAGAAATGACGGAAACCGCTGCCGCATGGCATAACCCGCTGCGAGACAAACGCGACAAGCGCATGCCCCGCATCGCGGGGCCGTGCGCGGTGGTGATCTTCGGTGTCACCGGTGATCTGGCCCGCAGGAAGCTGATGCCGGCAATCTACGATCTGGCCAACCGCGGACTGCTGCCGCCGGGTTTCGCGCTGGTCGGGTTCGCCCGGCGCGACTGGGCGGACGAGGACTTCGGAAAGATCGTGTACGACGCCGTCAAGCAGCACGCCCGCACACCGTTCCGGCAGGAAGTGTGGGACCGGCTGGCCGAGGGATTCCGGTTCGTTCAGGGCGCGTTCGACGACGATGACGCGTTCGGCCAGTTGGCCGACACGCTGCACACCCTGGACACCGAGCGCGGCACCGGCAGCAATCACGCGTTCTACCTGTCGATCCCGCCGAAGGCGTTCCCACAGGTGCTGCAGCAGCTGTCGCGGTCCGGGCTGGCCGAAAAGCCCGGCGACACCTGGAGCCGGGTCGTCATCGAGAAGCCGTTCGGACACGACCTGTCCAGCGCCGAGGAGCTCAACGCTCTGGTCAACAGCGTTTTCCCCGAGGCGTCGGTGTTCCGCATCGACCACTATCTCGGCAAGGAGACCGTGCAGAACATCCTCGCGCTGCGCTTCGCCAACGAGATGTTCGAGCCGATCTGGAATGCGCACTATGTCGACCACGTCCAGATCACCATGTCCGAGGACATAGGGCTGGGCGGGCGCGGTGGCTATTACGACGGTGTCGGCGCTGCGCGAGACGTCATCCAGAACCACCTGATCCAGCTGCTGGCACTCACCGCGATGGAGGAGCCCGTCAGCTTCTCCCCCGCCGAACTTCAGTCCGAGAAGATCAAGGTGCTCGCCGCCAGTAGACTCGCCGAACCCTTGGACGAGACCACCTCGCGCGGCCAGTACGCCGCCGGATGGCAGGGCGGCGAGAAGGTGATCGGACTACTCGACGAGGAGGGCTTCTCGAAGACCTCGATCACCGAGACGTTCGCGGCCATCACCGTGGATGTCGACACCCGCCGCTGGGCCGGCGTTCCGTTCTATCTGCGCACCGGAAAACGGCTGGGCCGCAGGGTGACCGAGATCGCCCTGGTGTTCAAGCGGGCACCACATCTGCCGTTCGACGCCACCATGACCGAAGAGCTGGGCAAGAACGCCCTGGTGATCCGGGTGCAGCCCGACGAGGGCATCACCCTGCGCTTCGGGTCGAAGGTTCCCGGCAACGCCATGGAGGTCCGCGATGTCAGCATGGACTTCTCGTATGGCTCCGCCTTCGCCGAGGAATCGCCCGAAGCCTACGAACGCCTGATCCTCGACGTGCTGCTGGGCGAACCGTCGCTGTTCCCGGTGAACGCCGAAGTCGAATTGTCTTGGAAGATACTCGATCCCGCGCTCCAATACTGGGAATCGCACGGCAAACCGGACACTTACAAGTCTGGCACCTGGGGCCCGGACTCGGCATTCGATATGCTGCGCAGGACCGGCCGGGAATGGAGGCGACCGTGATCCGAGGAGGAGCCGAGCCGTGATCCGCGAAGGCGACGACGAGTGAGCATCGCAGCGAGGTACGAGCGAGGAGCGCAACGAGGAGGAGCCGAGCCGTGATCATCGACCTGCCGGACACCAACACCGGTGCCATCAACAAGAAGATCGTCGCCCTGCGCGAGGAGGGCGGCGCGATCACCCTCGGCCGGGTGCTTACGCTGGTAATCGCACCGGATACCGAAGCCGTGCTCGAAGATTCGATTAAGGCGGCCAATGTGGCCAGCCGTGAGCATCCCTGCCGCGTCATCGTGGTGATCCCCGGGGACCGACTGGCGACCGAAGCCAGCCTCGATGCCCAGTTGCGGGTGGGCAGTGACGCCGGCGCCAACGAGGTTGTGGTGCTGAGGCTATCCGGACCGCTGGCCAACCACGCCAGCAGCGTGGTGACACCGTTTCTGCTGCCCGACACCCCGGTGGTCACCTGGTGGCCCGATCTGGCGCCCGCCAACCCCGCCGAAGATCCGTTGGGCAAGTTGGCGATCCGCCGGATCACCGATGCCACCAACGGCACCGACCCGCTGGCCTGCATCAAGAGCAGGCTGGCCGGTTACACCGCCGGCGACACCGATCTGGCCTGGAGTCGGATCACGTACTGGCGGGCGCTGCTGACCGCCGCCGTCGACCAGGCTCCGCACGAACCCATCACCTCGGTCGTGGTGTCCGGGCTGACGGACGAACCGGCACTGGACATCCTGGCCGGCTGGCTGGCCGCTCGACTGGACTGCCCGGTGAGCCGCGCCGTCGGTGATCTGAAGGTCGAACTGACCAGGTCGAGCGAGACGATCACACTGACCCGCCCGCAGGACGGCGTCACCGCGACACTCACCCGCACCGGCAAGCCCGATGCTCAGATTCCGTTGGCCCGCAGGGAAACCCGCGATTGCCTCGCGGAGGACATGCGGCGTCTGGACTCCGATGAGATCTACTTCGAAGCATTGCAGGGAATCGACAGAGTGGCTTATGTCTGAGCGTGTGGTGGAGACCTATTCCGACGCGAACACGTTGGCCGCAGCGGCCGGCGCGCGCCTGGTCGGGGCCATCACCTCGGCCATCGCCACCCGCGGGCATGCCGCCATCGTGTTGACCGGCGGCACCGTCGGCATCGCGCTGCTGCGCCACGTCGCCGCCTACAGCCCCGATATCGAGTGGGCGAAGGTGCAGCTGTTCTGGGGTGATGACCGGTTCGTTCCGGCATCCGATTCCGACCGCAACCACCGTCAGGCATATGAGGCGCTGCTGGAGAGCATCTCCATCCCGCCGGCCAATGTGCACGCGATGGCGCCCAGCGACGGTGCCTTCGGGGACGCCATCGAAGACGCAGCGAACGCCTACGAGAAGTTGCTGCCTGCAGAGTTCGACGTGCACCTGCTCGGTATGGGCGGCGAGGGCCATATCAACTCGCTGTTCCCGGACACCGCGGCCGTCCGCGAAACGTCCCGCCTCGTCGTCGCCGTCACCGACTCACCCAAGCCGCCGCCGCGCCGCATCACGCTGACACTGCCCGCAGTCCGGCGTGCCCGCGAGGCCTGGCTGTTGGTCGCAGGCGGCGAAAAGGCCGACGCGGTCGCAGCGGCGATCGGCGGTGCCGATCCGGTCGACATCCCCGCGGCGGGCGCGATCGGCAGTAAGGCGACCGTGTGGCTGCTGGACAAGGCTTCGGCGAGCAAGCTGTAATCCGCTCACTCGTCGGCCACCCGATCGGGCCGACGTTCGGCGCAGCGGTCGGCCAGCGCCTCGCCGTAGCCGGCCAGGTAATCGGCCACCGCCCTGGCCGAACGGGAGTCGGTATGCACCCGGGCACCGGTTCCGCAGAATTTACGCATACGATTTAAGACGCTGGCTGGCGCCCTTTGGTTCCATCAGCCGCCATACTGACTCCTATGACAGACAAAGGCGACGGTCGCACCCGTCCGGCAACCCGGCGCATCAAGACGCTGACGCAGGCAGCGCTGAACGCCGACGCCACCGTCGTCCAGGTCGAGACGCTGCTCACCGACCTCGATCACACCGTGGTCACGCTGAACAGCTCGATCGGCGACCTGGACGTCACCCTGGACCGGTTCAACAAGACCATCACCAGCATCGACGAGCTGGCTCCGCGCCTGATCACCATGGTGGAACGCCTCGAGCAGATCGTGGCCCGGGTGGAGGTCATCGTCGAGATCGGCGAAGCGGTGGCCTCGCCGCTGGCGACCGTCGAGACCGCCATCAGGGGTGCGGTGTCCTCGGTGCGGCGCGCGGCCCACCGCTAACCGGAGTTGCGCAGCGCGCTGGCCAGCCCACTCATCGTGAGCAGGATGCCGCGTTGCACCAGTTCGTCGTCCTCGCCGGAGCGAAACCGGCGCAGCAGTTCGACCTGCAGGTGATTCAGCGGCTCCAGGTAGGGGAACCGGTTGAACACCGACCGGGCCAGCGCCGGGTTGTCGGCCAGTAGATCGTCCTGGCCGGTGATCAGCCCGTGCATCCGCACCGTGCGCTCGTGCTCGGCGACGATCTTGTCGAAGACGCGGGCTCGCAGATCCTCGTCGGCCACCAGTTCGGAATACCGGGCCGCAAGGCCCAGATCCGACTTGGCGAGCACCTGAGCCATGTTCGACAATACCGTCCGAAAGAACGGCCACCGCTCATAGAGGTCCCGCAGGGTTTCCAAACGCGCCTCGTCACCGGCGACGAATTCCTCGAACGCCGTGCCCGTTCCGTACCAGCCGGGCAACATCACCCGCGACTGACTCCATGCCAGGACCCAGGGAATCGCCCGCAGATCGGAGATCGCGGTGGTGGGCTTACGCGATGTGGGACGACTGCCGATGTTCAGCGCCCCGATCTCGCTCACCGGAGTGGATTCCTTGAAGTACTCGACGAATCCCGGTGTCTCATGCACCAATTCGGAGTAGGCCCGCTGCGCGCGGGCAGCCAGGTCATCCAATACCGAATATGCCGGTTCGGCTTCCTCGCCCAGACCCTCCGTATCCAGCAGTGTGGATTCCAGCGTTGCCGCCAGCAGGGTTTCCAGGTTGCGGTGCGCGATCCTGGGTTCGGCGTACTTGGCGGCGATCACCTCACCCTGTTCGGTGATCCGCAGCGATCCCTGCACCGCGCCGGGGGGTTGAGCCAGGATCGCGTCATAGCTCGGGCCGCCGCCGCGCCCGACCGTGCCACCACGACCGTGGAAGAGCCGCAACCGGATTCCGGTCTTGCGGGCGGATTCGACGAGTTCGAGTTCGGCGCGATACAGCGCCCAGTTGGCCGCCAGGTAGCCGCCGTCCTTGTTGGAATCCGAGTAGCCCAGCATCACTTCCTGTTGCCCGCCGCGCGCGGCCACCGCGGCCGCGTACACCGGCACTTCCAGCGCCGATTCCAGGATCGAGGATCCCCGCTGCAGGTCGTCGATGGTCTCGAAAAGCGGCACGATACCCACCGGCGCAACGGCGGGCGCACCATCGGCTCCGCTGACATCGAGCAGGCCGGCTTCCTTGAGCAGCACCGCCGCTTCCAGGATGTCCGACACCGACTGGCACATCGAGATGATGTAGTTCGGAACCGCCTCGGCCCCGAACACTTTCACCGCTCGCGCCGCCGCGCCGACGATGCCGAGTTCCTTCGCGGCCAACTCGGACAGGTCGGCGCCCGGCCCGATCAGCGGGCGTCGGGTGCCGATCTCGGCGGCCAGCAGCGTGATGCGCTCATCCTCGGACAGCGACGCGTAGTCGGGGTGCACCCCCGCCCAGGCCAGCAGTTCGGCGATGACCTGCTCGTGCACCTCGGAATTCTGTCGCATGTCGAGCCCGGAGAGGTGAAAACCGAAGACCCGCACCGCTTCTCGGAGCCGGCCCAGCCGGTCATCGGCGAGTACGGCGCTCCCGTTGGCGCGTAGCGACTCGTCGACGGCGTCGAGGTCATCGAGCAACTGCGCAGGCGTGTCGTAGGCCGGCAGGCCCAGATCGAGTTCATGCTCGGGCTGGCTGTCCAGGATCTGAGCGGCGGTCGCGGTGAGCCGGGCATGGATGACGCGCAGGGCCCGCCGGTACGGTTCGTCGCTGCGCGCCGGCTCGTCACACTGACCGGCCAGCGCATCCAGACCGGTGCTGACCTTGACCAGCCGCGCCGACATCGACAGTTCCTCCTCCAGCGCGGTGATCTCGCCGAAGTAATGCGTGAAGGCGGTGAAGGCGGCCCGGCCGGTCGCCAGCCGCACCACGTCGGCGGTGACGTTCGGGTTGCCGTCGCGGTCGCCGCCGATCCAGGAGCCCGGTCGCAGGATCGGCTGCGCCAGCACCTGGGTGCCCGGCCACCGCTGCTGCAGCGCGCTGCGGACCTCGGCGTTGACCCGCGGGATGACGTCGAGGAACGCCGCCGGGTAGTACCGCAGCCCGGTCTCGATCTCATCGGAGATCTTCAGCCTGGACAACCGCACCAGTGCGGTCTGCCACAGCGTGAGAATGTGCCTGCGCAGTTCGGTCTCGATATCGCGCCCGGACTCGGTGCGGGTGTGGCCGTGCAGGCGCAGCCGCATCAGTTCGGTGATCTGGTGTTGGGTGTCGAATACGGTGCGCCGCCGCGTCTCCGTCGGGTGTGCGGTGATCACCGGTGCGACGAGTGCGCCGACGAGCGCGTCGGCGACCTCGGCGGCGTCCAGCTGGGCGTGATCGAGCTTGCGGTAGGTGGCCGCCAGACTGCTGTCCTGCGGCGGCTCACCGGCGGCCTCGTGCACCGCCCGGCGGCGCTCCCGATGGATGTCCTCGGCGACGTTGGCCAGCAGCGCGAAATGGGTGAACGCGCGGATGACCGGGATGGCCTGATGCACGTCGATATCGCGGAATAGATCGGCCAGCTCGGCACGATCGATCTCGGAGCGCCGAACCCGGAACGACTCGACCCGGGCCCGTTCCACCAGATCGAAGACGGTGTCACCGTTCTGGTCGCGGACCGTGTCGCCGAGGATCGCACCGAGCAGCCGGATGTCTTCGCGCATCGGCTCGGTGGCCTCGCGTCCGCTGGGGGTGCGTTGCACCGAGCCGATCGGTTCCAGCGCCGTGTCCACTGTTTCGCCCTGTGCCATGGTCCAAGTATCGACCGGTGCTGTTGCAAGCGCATGACGAGGCCGGTGGACCGGTTCAGGCCTGGGTTCCCGACACCGTGCGGTTGCGCCCGGCGCGCGTGGCCCGGTACATTCCACGATCACTCTGCGCAGGATTTCGTCCGCCGACACCCCGGGTTGACCATCGGCAATGCCGGAGCACGCCGAAATCTTAGGTCAGGCCTTGCATTTGAGGTCAGGCCTTGCATTTGAGGTCAGGCCTTGCATTTGAGGTCAGGCCTTGTATT
>WOYI010716063.1_pt1 | contig 11317 bp, 11 predicted proteins | sample 6423411 | NCBI WGS metagenome assembly WOYI01 (sample SAMN13441803, study PRJNA592873) | oil field metagenome | biome: oil field; feature: oil-well bore; material: oil-contaminated soil; isolation source: oil-contaminated soil from oil-well borehole | place: Germany: Wietze | collected 2016-10-18 ... | reverse complement strand
GAACAAACCCTCTTACTTAACGAAAGAAGGCAAAGAAAAACTTCAGGCTGAACTGGAATTCCTGAAAGGTTCGGCTCGTGAAGAATTGGCCAAACGTCTCCGCTCTGCCATTCAGCAGGGAGACCTCTCTGAAAATGCCGATTATAGTTCTGCCAAAGAGGAACAAGGGTTTCTAGAAGGTAGAATTGCTGAACTTACCACCATTTTGACCAACGTGATCCTCATCGATGAAAAAGGCGCTCCTAAAGAAACCGTTCAGGTTGGCTCCAAAGTGACCATCCAGGAAGACACTTACCCCGAGGAAACCTATTTTCTGGTAGGTCCGCAAGAAGCCGATCCGGCCAAGGGTCGCATCTCCCACAACTCCCCCATTGGTCAATCTTTGATGGACCATCGCGTGGGCGATGTGGTAGAAGCTACCATCCCCACTGGCAAGATCAAACTCAAGATCCTCAAAATTGAATAGTGATCCACAAAGAAACAATCTTGTTTCAGCAAAATACACGCAATAGATGGCAGCGCTGCCATCTATTTTGTTTACTATGCGGATTTACCTGGAATCAGTTGAGACATATAGGGTAAATAAAAAACCCATAAGGATCAAATACACGAAAATTACAGTCCACGGTCTATAAAGACGTCTGGATTGGTGTTAGAATTTTTGGCAATCAGGAATTGAGATTTATTGAATTGAAATGAGGACGCACAGTGGCATTATATTTAGATTCTGCAGATATCAACGACGTGAAACAGGCCATGGCACTGGGGTTTGTGGCGGGGGTCACTACCAATCCTGCATTGGTGGCCAAGACCAACCGACCCGGCTTGGAAGCGTTGAAAGAAATTTTGAGCCTTACCAGCGGTAAGGTTTGGTTTCAGGTGACCGCTGACGATCTGGATGATCGTGCCAGCCAGGCGCGCCAGATCTTTGCTCTGGCACCGCAGCGCTTACAGGTTAAGATCGGCGCCACCACTGAAAATATTGGCTTGACCGCGCAATTGGCCAAAGAAGGGATTGCCATCACCGTCACAGCCGTCTCCAGTGCTGCCCAGGCCTACCTGGCTGCCGAAGCCGGCGCCAAATACGTGGCCCCTTACGTCAACCGCCTCACCCGCCAATTGGGCGATGGTGTGGCAATTCTCAAAGACTGCGTACAGGTATGCCGCGGTTCCGAAACCCGTGTCATCGCCGCCAGCCTGAAAACCCCTCAAGAGGTCATCTCAGTGCTGTTGGCAGGGGCGCAGGACGTGACCATCCCCCTGTCTTTGATCTTGGAAATGGGCAATCATCCCCTCTCTGATGAAGCCATTGAAGATTTCGCCAAAGCCAGCAAGGGATAAAACTGGTCTCTTCGTCGGTCAACTGGCTGTCTCTGGTGGGAAGACCTTCTCAGGGGCAACGCGCGCTTTAGGACGCTCAATAAGCTCAAGCATGATGCCGAAAGCAGCTTCGGTATCCAGGTAAGCGTAGTGGCCATCGCCTTCCAGTCCAAAACCGGCGCCGTCCATGATGACCTCAATGCCGGCGGCTTTGGACTGTGCCAGAGACTCTGCCATGTTCTCCACCAGCAGCCCCAGATGCTGAACTCCGTAGCCGCGGCTGCGCACAAAATCGGCGTAGACTGTGCTGCCTTCCATCACTTCGATCAATTCAATGCGCGTGGTGCCAAAGTTTGAGAGCGCCAGGCGCATTTTATATTCCGTCGGCTGGCCGTGATAGCTCATTTGCTTGAGCAAAGGCTTGCCGTAGGTATAAAAGCTCCACGGACCGATGCCAAAGGTACGCCAGTAGGCTTCTACGCTTTTCTCCAGGTCTTCCACCACCATGCCAATTTGCGCCACCCCTTTGTTCAAGAACGGCAGCGGCTGATTGATCTCTACGCTCATGCTTCACCTGTTATGTTTGGATTTAAGTTGGTAAATTTTTGTCGGGTTGATTAACTTTGTTCCAGGTTCGGGGCAGGTTACCTGATTTTGAGATCTACACCTTATTTAAGCAAATGGGTTCTGTAGATTTGTCCTTCACGAATCAGGATCCGATTCGACAATCACCTTGCTTGAGAAATCCGGTTCTTTTCTGATTGAATCTGCTCTTTATAGGATCTTCTGATTGTCCTTCAACAACACATCATGAACGCCGCCTTCCACGATGCTGGTGGAAGAGACAAGGGTGATCTTGGCGTTCTTTTGCAGATCGGTAAGGGTGAGGCAGCCGCAGTTGCACATGGCGGATTTGACCTTGCTGAGAGAGAGGCTGACGTTGTCCTTCAGGCTGCCGGCATAGGGCACAAGCGAATCAACGCCCTCTTCAAAAGAGAGATTGGCGTCACCGCCCAGATCATAGCGCTGCCAGTTGCGTGCGCGGGCACTGCCTTCGCCCCAGTATTCCTTCATATAGCTGCCGTTGATGTTCACCTTTTTGGTGGGGCTTTCATCAAAGCGGGCAAAGTAGCGGCCCATCATTAAGAAATCAGCGCCCATGGCCAGAGCCAGGGTGATGTGATAATCGTGCACAATGCCGCCATCGGAACAGATCGGCACATAAACGCCCGTCTTCTGGTAGTACTCGTCGCGGGCTTTGGCCACATCCATCACCGCCGTGGCCTGTCCGCGCCCGATGCCTTTTTGCTCACGGGTGATGCAAATGGCGCCGCCTCCAATGCCGACCTTGACAAAGTCAGCACCGGCATCTGCTAAAAAGCGAAAGCCATCGCCATCCACCACGTTGCCGGCGCCGATCTTGACCCGGTCACCATAAATTTTGCGCACGTATTCCAATACGACCTTCTGCCATTCGGTGTAGCCCTCTGAGCTGTCAATACACAACACATCCACCCCTGCTTCCAGCAACGCCGGGATGCGTTCGGCGTAGTCACGGGTGTTGATACCGGCGCCGACCATATAACGCTTGGAGGAATCGATCAGCTCATTGTCGTACTCTTTGTGCGAGTTATAATCCTTGCGAAAGACCAGAGACACCAGGTGCTGCTCCTGATCAATAATGGGCAGGCAGTTGAGTTTGTGATCCCAGATGATGTCATTGGCTTCGCTCAGGCTGGTGCTATCTCCAGCGCAGATGAGATCCGCAAACGAGGTCATGAACTCCTGCACTTTGGTTTCCAGCGCCATGCGGCTGATGCGGTAATCGCGGCTGGTGACAATGCCCAGCAATTTGCCAGTGGGCGTGCCATCCGCGGTGACCGCCACTGTAGAATGGCCGGTACGCTCCTTCAAATTCAGAACGTCTTTTAGCGTGTCTTCAGGGGTCAGGTTGGAATCGCTCACCACAAAACCAGCACGGAAATTCTTTACACGCATTACCATCTGCGCCTGGTTTTCAATGGATTGCGAGGCGTAGATAAAAGAAAGCCCGCCTTGCCTTGCCAACGCAACCGCCATTTTGTCGTTAGAAACAGATTGCATGATGGCCGAGACCATGGGGATGTTCAGGCGGAGCGCCGGAGTTTCTCCCTTTTTATACTTCACCAAAGGAGTGGTTAAATTGACATTGGCAGGAATGCACTCCACTGAGGAATAACCCGGTACCAGTAAATACTCGCCAAATGTCCGGGAGGGTTCATTCATATAAGTGGCCATTTCTTAACTCCTTGTTCGCTTTTTGGATATTTTTTATTACTGAATGGAACTGAATGTGAGGGTATGGATAGAGCGGAAGATCCTCGTTTTCTGGATCAAAACACAGGCCAAAATGGTATCAATCAATTCTTTGAAAAAGTGCAGCGGATGGATCCACTGCGGTATAAATCCCAATCACCGCCAGGATTAGAAACGATTGTACAGTATTTTAAGGACATCCCATAATGTTTTCATTGTACCCGACAGTTTAGCGGGTAGATTTATTGATAAACACTCACCTATAAAAGGAACGCGTATAAAAAAACTCCCGGGAGCAATTCCCGGGAGTTTATCAACTTATTTACTTCGGCCAGACGGCCAGTTCCAATGTGAGTCGTTCAAAGTAGCTGCCGGCAGGCATGGCGCCCTGACCGTAGACCAGTTCGACCACACGGGCTTGTAACTGCAGGGAGGCTGTCTCCAGCATGACCTGCAAACCTTCGTGGGCTTCCACAGGTTCGCCTTTGGAGGCAAGCCGCTGACGAGTGGCCAGATCGTTGATGGCACGGGTGCTCATCAACACTTTGGTCACGGTCTGGATATCATTCTTGTCGAACAGCCATACTTCGAAGGCAGACACCCGCTTGGGTTCGCCCACACCGACGGTATCAGAGATGCCCACACCGCACTCACCCAGGAACTCACCATTGGCCGCATCAATGCTGAATGAATCATCGTAGAGATCGTCACCAATGGCAAAGGTGGTCATAAAGTGCGCTGCCGGGCCGTTTGGAGCAGCAGTGGTTTTGACCGCCTGCTGGACTTTGGCCGGGGCAGTATAGCCCTCTTCTTCCACAGAGGATTGGTAATCCATTTCCTCAGAAGAGTCGGAAACCTGCTCGCGGGTGCGGCGGTTCTTGAAGAAGAATATGTAGATCAACACGCCGCCGATAGCCAGGAACAAGACGCATAACAATCCCAGAAAAACGCCGCTGAGATCTGTTTTGGTCGAAGTGCTCGGGCTGGTCGGCACAGCCGTGGCATCGAGGATGGGTGCGGTGGCCCCGCCCAAAGTTGCCAGGGCTGATTTGAGGTTCACCACCACTTCATCGCTGCCAGAATACGTACAACCGCCGCCCAGGAGCGAATCAAAGGCGAAGGCAGATTGCTGGGCGCTGATGCCCATAAACTCCAGGCGGCTCTTGGCCAGGCTGGCGTCGTTGTTTACCTTGTAGGAATCTACCACCATGCACAGGTAATTGGCTTTGATATCCTGCCGCAAGGTGGAAGCATCCAGGTCTTTCCATTTGACTGGCAGTAACCACCAGCCAAGAAGTGGCAAGCCAATGAGCAGCCCCACCACAAGCCCCGTGATGCCAGTTGCCAGGGGATTCTTTGAGAATGATTGAAATAGATCGCGAATTTTTTCCATATTGACTCCTACAAGCCGAAATCCTCAGTCTTATCACACAAGAATCATTGTAGAAGATTTTTTATCTTCTGACAAATGATTTCAACGACTTATTGGTTGCAATATCTATACCTAATCTTGAACAGCCTCACCGACCTGCTCGATCAGGAAGGATTCTTCGCAATTCATGCACTGCAATTCTCGTTTGTTGGCTACCACCAACAGGCCGCCGCAATTGGGGCAAGGCGTGGCTACCGGTCGTTTCCAGGAGGTGAAATCACAATTGGGATAATTTGCACAACCAAAGAAGACACGGCCTTTGCGGGTCTTGCGCTGAACGATCTCGCCGCCATCTTTGGGGCAGGTCACGCCGATCTTCTCCAGAAAAGCTTCTGTATAGCGGCATACGGGGAAGTTGCTGCAACTGATGAACTTGCCAAATCGTCCCCAGCGGATGACCAGCTCGTGCCCGCATTCCGGGCAATCTCGGCCTACTTTTTCCAATTCAGCTTTTTGCACAGGCATCTCAGCTTGCGCCTTTTTGACCTGCGGTTCAAATTTTTCGTAAAAATCGCCGATCACTTTGTGCCAATCGGCTTCACCAGAGGCTACCAGGTCCAACCCCTCTTCCATGCCGGCAGTGAAATGCAAGTCCACGATCTCCGGGAAATGATCCACCAGCAGATCGTTCACCAATAAACCGGTTTCGGTGGGGAAAAGCCGTTTGGCCTCACGCAGCACATATCCGCGCTGCTGAATGGTGGAAAGGATAGGCGCGTAGGTGGAAGGCCGGCCAATGCCGTTCTCTTCCAAAATCTGCACCAGGGAGGCTTCTGTAAAGCGCGGTGGCGGCTGGGTGAAATGCTGCTCGGGCAAAAGTCGCAGCAACTGCTGTTTCTGACCCTCCTCCAGGCCGGCCGGGATCTTCACGTTCTCGTTGTCGTCAGCTTTCAGGTCTTCATCCAGCGCTTCTTCATATACGCTTAAAAAGCCCGGAAATTTGAGGGTGGATCCTGAGGCACGGAACAAGTATTGATGTTCTTTTCCAGCCGCAGTCACTTCTATAGATAGAGTATCATAGAGGGCGGCTTCCATCTGAGAAGCTACAAAACGTTGCCAGATCAATTGGTAAAGCTTGAATTGTTCTGGCGAAAGGTTGGCTTTCACCTTATCTGGCTGGCGCAGCACAGAGGTAGGACGAATGGCCTCATGGGCTTCCTGTGCAGAAACTGCCCGCGTCTTATATTGAGGCGCTGTGGGCGGCAAAAATCCCTCGCCGTAAATGCCCTTGATAAAGTTGCGGGTCTCTTTTTGAGCCACCTCTGAAACATTGGTGGAATCGGTTCGCATGTAGGTAATAAGACCGGTCACCCCGCCCTCACCCAGGTCAAGACCTTCGTACAATTGTTGCGCGATCATCATGGTTCGGCGCGCGGTAAAACCCAACTTGCGTGAGGCTTCCTGCTGCAGCGTACTGGTAATGAAGGGGGCTGCCGGTTTACGGCGGCGTTCGCTCTTCTTGATCTTGGTGATGGTAAAAGGAGCTTCTGTAATATCTTTCAGATATTTTTCGCTGGTCTCTTTATTGGTTAGGTCAGGGTCAGCGTCATCAATCTTGGAAAGCTTGGTCAGGTAAGCCTGGCTCTTGGCTTTTGGGGTCAGTTCAGCGGCAATGGACCAGTACTCGACCGGATTAAACGCATCAATCTCGCGTTCGCGTTCCACGATCAGACGCAGCGCCACCGATTGCACGCGGCCGGCGGAAAGACGGCTGCGTACCTTTTCCCAGAGCAGCGGGCTGATGGAATAACCCACCAAACGGTCCAGAATACGCCGCGCTTGTTGAGCGTCCACCAGATCCATGTTGATCTGGCGTGGATGGGCGAAAGCCTCATTGATGGCAGGTTCGGTGATCTCGTGAAAGACCACGCGCTGGGTCAATTCCGGGTCGATCTCGGCAGATTCTAGCAAGTGCCAGGCAATGGCTTCCCCTTCACGATCAGGGTCGGTTGCCAGGTAGATCTGAGCAGCCTCTTTGGCCAGGGCTTTCAGTTCCTTGACCACGGCGCGTTTCTCATTGGGAACGCGGTACTTGGGCGTGAAGTTGTTGTCTACATCCACCGATAATTCAGAACGCAGCAGGTCACGTACATGACCCACTGAGGCACGCACCGTGTATCCCTTGCCCAAAAAACGGCCTACAGTTTTGGCTTTGGCAGGAGATTCTACGATCACCAGCTTGCCGCTTCTGGGTTTTTGCGTCTTGCCGGGGGAGACCATACCTTCGTGCTGCGGCGTCTTGCCAATGCGGTAGACCTTGGTACCGCAAACACTACAGGTACCTGTGGTGACAGGCGTGCCGTTTTTGTTAAAAGCGGCAACTGGACCCTTGATCTCCCTCTTTGTTTTACATCGCACGCAATAAGCTTCTACCATAGCCTCACCTACAAGAAAGGGGTTAATTGATGTTCTTTAAGATAAGCGACGAGTTCCTTAACTTTCTCGCTCTCGCCCCGTTGACAGATCAATACCGCGTCTCCGGTATCGACGATGATCACATTTTGCATGCCGATCGTTACGACCAATCGGCCCGGATCAGTGGAATAGATCAGGGAATTCTCAGTGTTCAGACCCACATGTCGCGCATGCAAAAGAATGTTTGCATTGGCATCGGCCGGGATCACTTCGAACAGTGAATCCCAACTGCCTACATCATTCCAACCCAGATTCCCCGCAGGCAGGACCGCGCAGCGATCAGACTTTTCCATAATACCATAATCAATCGTCTCCGGCGTGATGCTGCTCCATACTTCGTGGAAGTGCTGAGAGCTATGGTCCTCGCCAATATCATTGTGGATCGCGATCAGTTTGGTAAAGAGGTCAGGCATCAGTTGTTTAAATTTTTCCAGAATGGTTTCCACCTTCCAGATGAACATGCCAGAATTCCAACTGTAGCCGCCGTGCTCTAAAAATTCCTGGGCAACTTCAGCATTCGGCTTCTCTTTGAAGGCCTTCACTTCAAACGCCTGGAAATTTTCAAAGTTTCCCAACGGTTTGCCGTTTTCAATATAGCCATAACCGGTACTGGCAAATGTGGGCGGGATGCCCAACGTTACCAGATACCCTTTTTCTGCCACTTCCTTGGCGGCTTTGAATACTGTCTGGAAAGCCACCACATCGCGGATAAAGTGATCGGCGGTGAGAACAGCCATCACACCCAGCGGATCACGCTTTTGAATCGCTGCTGCCGCCATGGCCACCACTGAGGCCGTGCCGCGTGGCATGGGCTCAATGAGAAAATTCTTGATCGGGATCTGTGGGCATTGATTGTAAAGTTGCTCCGCCTGATCAGCGACGGTGACAACGTAGATCTGTGCGGGGCTGAACAGACCATCCAATCGATCTACTGCAATTTGGAATAGGGTGCGATTACCGATCAGGTTGATCGATTGTTTGGGTTTGGCTTTGCGGGAGAGCGGCCACAAGCGTGTACCGCCGCCACCTGCCATGATCACTGCGTAAAAATGATTTACCATCTATCAACCAACCTTATAAATTGACTTGGTCTCGCGAGCGGCCACGTAATTCATGCCGCCCACCTGGGTGACGAGCCCTTTAAGCTCCATCATCGTGAGTGTAGCGGAAACTGCCTGGATAGGCAAGCCTGAGATGGCGCAGATCTCATCGATGTGCCTGGGATCTTGCGTCAAGCACGATAATAACCGATTTTCTTCAGGACTGGCAGCAATTGCCTTTCGACTGGCCTGTTTTTGCGGGATTTGCTCCAATTTGAGGGAATCCAGGATCTCGCTCATGCGCAGCAACGGCCGAGCACCCTGCTCGATGAGACGGTTGGTGCCCTCACTTTGCGGGGTTAATATGCTGCCGGGCACGGCGAACACGTCGCGGCCCTGGTTCACGGCAAATTCTGCGGTGATGAGTGCGCCGCTGGTCTCACCCGCTTCCACCACAATGGTCGCCAACGATAACCCTGCGATGATGCGGTTCCGTGGCGGAAAATTGCGGCTTTCGGGCTGTGTGCCCAACGGGTAATCACTGATCACGGCTCCCTGCCTGGAGATATCTTCAGCCAATTTACGATGCTCAGGCGGATAAATGGTATCCACGCCGCTGCCCAAAATGGCCAGGGTACGGCCGCCTGCCTGCATGGCTGTTTGGTGGGCAATGGCATCCACGCCACGCGCCAGACCGCTGACTACCGTAACGCCGTTCTGGGCCAAATAGCGGGCGATCTCGCTGGCCACCTGACGCCCATAAGGGGTCACGCGCCGGGTTCCCACTACAGAAACAGCCCAATCATCTTCAACATTAACAGACCCGCGTATAAATAATACCGGCGGGGGTTGATCGATCTCTTTAAGACGTCGCGGATAGGCATCGTCATTCCAGGTGATCACCTGTACCCCTGAATCGGCAACCCGCTTCATCACCACATCTAAATTGACTTGTTTACGAACCACGAGAAAGTTTTCTACTACACGGGCGGGCAGACCGGCTGAGATGAGCGCACCGGCAGGCGCATCCCAGGCGATCTCTAATTTGCCGAAATGCTCTAAAAGATTTCTGACCCTCACGGCACCTACGCCGCGCACCAGATTAAATCCCACCCAGTAAGCTTTTTCTTCCATCAGGTAAATTCTAATCCCAAATTTGGGGGCGGACCGTGATCACTCGTTTTTCTTCATCTACTGAAAGGATCACATCCTTGATCGCAGGGAGAAGAATCTCTTCGTCCTCCTCTGCACTCTTGATCACATATACCTCATTCGCCCCCGTGACCAATACTTCCACCAACGTTCCCAGCAATTTGCCCGTTTCATCCACCACCTGCATATCCAGAACTTCATGCGGATAGTGTGTCCCCTTTCGCGGGCGGCTCAATTCCGAGGATTGCACATAAAGCACAGCATTGCGCATGTGTCCTACCTGGTCGCAATCATCCAGGTTTTCGAACGCGATCAAATAATTCTGGTCCATACCTCGCACAGAGCGCAGCGTGTAGGCTTCTTTTTTCTTGCCAATGAAGACCGTTTTGCCGGTCTTCAAACTTACCGCATACTCCAGATATGGCTCAAAGATGACTTCGCCTTTGACCCCGTGAGGTCGGCGGATCTTTCCGACGGCAATCAACACAGGCTCGCCCGACTTGGGCGAGCCTGTTTGAGTTTGATTTTCGTTGTTAGAACTTGAAGGATTCATCATCTCGGTTCAACAACATCCAGTGAAGCCTGTTTCCCTTCACGCGCTGCAGCGACCCGCAAAAGAATACGCATCGCATTTGCCACTCGACCACTTTTACCGATCACGCGACCCATATCTTCTTTGGCCACGTGCAGCTCAAGACTTTCACGACCACCGTTGTGCGATTGATTCACAACCACCCGTGAGGGGTCATCAACAAGCGCCAGCGCAATGTACTCGATCAGCTCTTTCACAGCTCCTCCTTGAGAGGCCCTACCAACGCCAAACTAGGCTTTGACAGCGTGTTTTTCGAATGCAGTCTTGGATTCAGCGAGCAAACCCTCGAGGGCTTCACCCTTCTTGAAACGTGCGAAGCGATCCAAGAGGCCTACTTTGGTGAAAAGGCGGCTCACAGATTCACTGGGAACTGCACCGTTCTTCATCCACTCATAGACACGATCCTCTTTCACCTCTATAGTGAAGGGATCACTGGTGGGATCGTAAGAACCAACGATCTCCAAGAAGCGACCATCGCGAGGGCTTTCAATGTCCGCGACCACAATACGATAACTGGGGTGATGACGCATACCAACTCTGCGTAAACGAATTCTAACCATCGAGCACGTCTCCTGTTTTAGTAAATGATCAAATTTGAGGTGACCGTAAAAACTCCACGTGGCGAGGGGGCGCTGAAGGGGGCGCTTTACCGCCGTTTCATTTTGATCACTTGAACATACGGGGAATTCCTCGCCCGCCTGTTTTCTGCAGGGTTTTCAACAATCGCTGTGAATCTTTGAATTGCTTCATAACACGATTCACATCCTGTACATCGGTTCCGGATCCTCTGGCAATGCGCCTTCTGCGATTTGCATTTAGCAATTCGGGGTTGCGCCTCTCAGTGAGGGTCATAGAACTGATGATGGCTTCTGTCTTCCTTAGCTGGGCTTCGGCATCTTCATTGGAGACGTTCTTGGCTGCCTGACCTAACCCGCCGGGGAGCATGTCCATCACCTGGCTCAACGGACCCATTTTACGCAATTGTTTCAATTGTTGCAAGAAATCCTCAAGGGTAAATTGCCCCTTGAGCATGCGCTCTGCCTGGTCTTGCTGGTTCTTTTGATCGAAGGC
>WOYI011460680.1_pt2 | contig 11325 bp, 14 predicted proteins | sample 6423411 | NCBI WGS metagenome assembly WOYI01 (sample SAMN13441803, study PRJNA592873) | oil field metagenome | biome: oil field; feature: oil-well bore; material: oil-contaminated soil; isolation source: oil-contaminated soil from oil-well borehole | place: Germany: Wietze | collected 2016-10-18 ... | reverse complement strand
TTTCCTGGTTATCAACAAGTTGACGCTGACATTCTAAAACAGGCGAAGGGAAAAGTAACGAGCAACGAGCGACGAGTAAACGGAAGTAAGGGTCTTCAGACCTGTCACGGCGTATGGTCGATGCCGGAAAGCTCAAAGCTCATGGCTCATAGCAAAAAGAAAAGATAGACGGTAAGTTGAAAAAAGCCCTGCGGTCGAAAGCCGCGGGGCTTTTTTGCATTTGATGGATAAAATTCGGTTGCGTTTGCTGTGGATATACCGTAATTTGCTTGTGGCTGCTTGATGGTGTTTCATTACACAAACAGTTATCTGTTCCCTGGGAGGTTGCGAGATGAATTTTAAGATCATACTGCTCATCGTGGTTGCCTGTCTTGCTGTTGTCTTCGTTATCCAGAACGTGTCGGCCGTGACGGTCAGTATTTTTTTCTGGGAAATTTCCTTGTCTCTTGCCCTGCTTATTTTCTTTGTCCTAGCCTTTGGTTTTGTTATTGGCTGGTTTTTGCACAGCTTTTTTGCGCATCAGAAAATAAAAAAAGAAGTAACTGATATTCAAAACGATATGCGTTTACAGAAATGATAAGACAGCCATTCGATTAACCTTTTACAACCTGACAGACTGAAAGGCTCAACCGTCCATCCACTCTTTTTTGCCCAGCACACGGGCAACCATCATACTGGAAACATTGTCGCCCACGGCATTGACCATGGTGGCGGGGGCGTCCACCAGTGTACCGATCATCGTGATGATCGGAAACGCTTCGGGAGGAAAACCGTACAGGGACAAAATCAAGAGCTCGCCGATCGTGCCGCCGCCGGGAATGCCGCTGACGACCACGCCGGTCAAAAGCGCGATGCCCAGAGCGGTCAGAATCGTATCGATGCCGGTAAAGTGCATCTGAAAAATGCCGAAGAGAAAGGCAATCTTCAAAACAGCGGCCAGGCATGATCCCTCCATGTGCATCGTTGCGCCGATGGGAATTACGACTTCGCTGATATCTTTAGGCACGCCGATTTTATCCGCGGCCTGCAGATTGGCGGGAATCGCTGCCATTGAACTGCCGGTGGCCAGCGCTGTAACTGCCGGTGGAATAATGTTGGTCCAGAATTTTTTCACGCCGGAGGCCCGGCCGGCGATGAACGCATACAAAGTAAAGGCCAGGAAAAAATATAAAATGGCGGTCGGATAGTAAACGGCCATGGCACGGGCGTAGGATCCCAGAAGTTCCGGACCGAAGACGCCGACCAGATAGGCAAAATAGGCGCAAAGGCCGATCGGTGCGTAATACATGATGTAAGAGATCAGCTTCATCATCACGGCATTGGCGGAAGTCAAAAACCCGGCAAAGGCTTTTCCTTTTTCTCCCGCGGCGGACGCGGCCAGTCCGACCAGCATTGAGAAGATAATCAGCGGCAGCATATGATTCTTGGATAAAATATTGGGAAAATCCGGAACGGTGAAGGCCCGAACCATTTGATCGCCTGCCTTGATTTGTTGAAGATCCGTTGTTGCCGGCAGGGGAATGTGCACACCGGATGCGGGAGGATAAAAAATAACGGCGGCAATCATGACTGCCGACGCGATGATGCCGGTGACGAAAAATATGAGGATCATCACGGACAGAATTTTTCCCAGGCGCTTCAGATTGGTCATCGAAGCGACGGTGGACGAAATGGAAAAGAAGACCAGCGGAACAATAACGGTAAAGAGCAGGTTCAGAAAGATGTCTCCCAATGGCTTCAGCCGGACGGCTTCCTTCTGATAGATCATGCCGAGAATGGCGCCGAGCATGATCGAAAAGATCAGTATCAGCGAAAATCCGTAAGATTTCAGAAACGGCGGCAAATTCCTTTTCATACTTTTCACTTCACCGGAAAGTTAAAATATGTGTCGGGATAAGGTTCATTGTTGAGCGTGAAGTGCCACCACTCTTCGGGCAGGTTCCTGAACCCGTATTTGGCCATCAGTGTTTTTAAAAGCAGGCGGTTGCTTCTTTGCTGCGGACCGAGGTCTTTGTTTTTCGGATGCGACAGTTGGTGGAAGCAGTCAAAGCCGGTGCCCATATCCAGAGAGTTGTCCGCGAAGCGGACGCCCGCGGGCAGATAACACTCCTTGAGGGGGTCGCCGGCTTTATAGGCGGGCTGAATCGGTGCGGGCAGCGGCACAATGGTCAGATCCACCGTGCTGCCCCGGCTGTGGCCGGAGCGTTCCGCGATGTAGCCGTCGCGGAAAAGGTTACGCTTGTCCACGGTGGGATAAAACTCTTTTTTGGTTTTGGTGTCGTCAATATCTTTGGCCCAGCGCACAAAGTGATCGACGGCCTGTTGCGGCCGGAAGCAGTCGTAAATTTTTAGCGTCATGTTAAAGGGCGCCAGGTCTTTTTGGACGTTGGCCAGCGCTTGGGCGGCCTGTCTGGTCAAAATGCATGTGGAAGCGTAGTAGCCGTCAACTTTGACACCCAGAAAATTATGCTCGCTGAAATAACGAATATCCAGAAGAGCGTCGGGAATGACTTCTTCAATATGAACAAAAGTATCGGGCATGACATCGGCGCAAAGAGGCGAAGGGGGGAGTGTTGCAGGCAACAGGATTAGGCTGAGCAGCATGGCCCAAGATAGTTTAAATTTCATAAATGAACCTCCTCTTATCATGGGTCGGGGTTGATGAGTATCACAGGATTGGCCGCCGGATTGAGCCAGGCCAGAACCTTCAGGATGCTTTTTTCAGACACGGCGACGCATCCAGCCGTTGTTGACCTTGCGCCGGCCCAGATGTGAAAAAAAATCGCACTGCCGTGATGTTTGACAATCGGATCGGTATTGTATTCGATAACCAGTCCGTATTTGTAAAGGTCATCATCTCTTTTCATTGTCTCGTAGGAAGCCGCCTTTGTCTGGTTTTGTTTGACCCAGCGGTTGTAATCCGGGTCGGCCGGATCATCGATCCACACGTCATCCGCCAGAGACTGCCGGTAGGGCATTTTGGTGACGACGGATTCGGGATATCCGAAAGCCGTTCCCATACGGTAAAGTCCCGAGGGCGTCCGTCCGTCCCCTTCCCGCTTTTCACCCTGCGGCGCAAAGCCGTTTCTGCCGATGACGGCATCCATCGGCTCCATGGCCTGCCGCCAGACACGATTATATTTTTCCAGCGCATAAACCTTTTGGGAGGTAAAAAAGAGGAAGCTTTCATCCGCCACCAGGAGAACCTGGCTTATGTTTTCGGACAGGCCTGCGGGTGTGGTTGATTGCATCCTGTCAGGGATGGATGGTCGCATCAGGCAGGCGGACAGGGACAGAACAACCGTCAGGATCAAGAAAAAACGGTGACAAAAAGCAATTTTCATTCTTTTTTGATTTAAAAAGATCATGGATGGATTTGTAATGCAAAGTTCTCAATTTTTCAATCAATTTGTGGTGTTGATCATTCATTCTTTGATTACCGGTTACGGATGATCGGGTTGATGTTCTCCTTGGCGCATCGAGCGATTTTCACTGGAAAAAAATTCAGGTTTTTGAATTAAATTATGATATAAGTTTGCCGCATCAACGCAATGAATTATTTTGTTTTGCAACGTTTGAATAAAGGAGGTCTTTTATGAAGTCGCTGTCTAAAGCAGGAATCTCAGTCGTTGTCAGTATGATTCTTCTGTGCGCCGGTATCGGCTTTGCAGAGGAGAACCAGGATGGCAAGGTCGGTATGTCGGATTGGACTAAGATTATCGAGTCCAAGGTAACGGATCAGGTAGGCGACAAGGGGCTGATTAATTATCAGGATGGTTACATAGAATCCGTCGGCACAGGCGCACCGCCGGAACGGTTTTACGGAAAACCTCAGGCGCGTCCCATGGCCCTGCGTGCGGCGCAGGTTGACGCGTTCAGAAACCTGCTGGAAACCGTGCAGGGCGTTCAAATCGATTCACAGACGACCGTCAAGGATTTTGCCGTGGAAAGTGACGTGATCAATACGGCCATTTCCGGCATGGTAAAAGGCGCGCAGATTGTCAGAAAGGAATACCTGTCGGATGGAACCGTAGAAGTGACCGTGCGTATGCCGCTTTCGGGCGTTGCCAAGGCCGTCATTCCCCAGGCCATTGCGGATGATAAAAAGGCGGACATGAAGGAGCACAAGCCGCTGTCTTTTTCCAAAAAGCCCGCGCCACAGGATGAAGTTTATACCGGTCTGGTCATCGACGGCCGGGGCCTGCAGGCTCGCCCGGCCATGTCTCCTAAAGTCTTCGATGAAAACGGTTCTGAAGTTTACGGGACGCTGATCGTGAACAAAAACTACGCCATGCAGCAGGGCATTTGCGGTTATGCCCGCGATCTGACCGCCGCACAAAGTAACACCAGAGTAACGAACAGTCCGCTGACCGTCAAGGCCGTCCGCGCTCAGGGCGCCGGGATGTCGGAATTCGTGATCAGCAATGAGGACGCTAAATTGATCCGTTCCGCGAAACAGAACCTGGCCTTCTTGCAGAAGTGCCGTGTCATGGTTGTTCTGGACTGATCATCCCGATTCAGAATGTCATTGAAAATCATAAAGGCCGCTTCATCAGGAAATGAAGCGGCCTTTTACTTGCTCTATTTCTCCTTGCAATATTTTTTTGACGTTGTTAGATAACGTGCCATTATTGGAGGGATGTTGTTCTCCTTATCGAAATCCTCATTAATAAGGAAAGAAAAAATGATTCGATCGATTGAAGAAAGTCCGCTTTACTTTATTGTCAATCCCAGGAGTATCGCTTTTTTCGGCGCTTCCAACAATTTTTTGCGCATGGGGTCCATGATGCTTTCATCCGTACAGGCGTTGGGTTATGAAGGACGGATTTATCCCATTCATCAAAAAGAAAAAGAAGTGCGCGGGCATAAAGCCTACGCCAGTATTCTGGACCTGCCCGAGGTTCCGGATCTGGCGATTATTGTTTTGCCGACGGAGGTGGTCTGCCAGACGCTGGAAGACTGCGGGAAGAAAGGCATCCGGCATGCCATCGTCGTATCCGGGGGATTCCGCGAGGCGGGACCGGAAGGCGTTATACTGCAGAAAAAGCTGGAAGCCGTCGCCCATCAATACGGCATCCGTTTTCTCGGTCCGAATTGTCTGGGCGTTGCCAACCCCCACCTCAAACTCAATCCCACGACGATCACGGCGGAGGGCCCTCCCGGCTTTGTGGGTCTGGCCTCCCAGAGCGGAAGTTTTATCACCCAGATGTTCGATTATCTGCATCGTCACGGGATGGGATTCAGCGCGGCGATGAGCGTCGGAAACGAGGCCAATATCGATATCGTCGATTGCCTGGAATACCTGGGCGCCTGTCCTCATACGAAAGTCATCACGCTGTATATTGAAGGCATTACCCGGGGGAGAAGGTTCATCGAAACGGCGAAAGCCATCACGCCGCACAAGCCCATTGTGGCTCTTTACGTGGGCGGTTCCGATGCGGGCAGGCAGGCGGGCCTTTCTCATACGGGTTCCTTGTCGGGGCCCAACGAGATATATGACGGTATGTTCCGGCAATGCGGCATTCTCCGGGCGCAGACCCTTTCGGAAATGTTTGACTATGCGCTTGCCCTGGGGACGCTTCCACGGCCCGGAGGAAACAGGGTGATCATTCAGACGCACTCCGGGGGACCTGGCGCCACGGCGGCTGACGCCTGCGGAAGGGCCGGTCTCGTGTTGGCGACGCTTTCGTCGGAAACCCGGGAAAAACTTCAGCCGATGATTCCCAAAACAGCCAGCACGGCCAATCCGGTGGATATGACCTTCAGCAGAAATTTTGGCGAACAATTTTTCGATATTCCCGATATTCTGCTGCACGAAAAAAACGCCGATATGTTTCTGGCCTATTTTCTTTCTCCCGGCATCTTTATCGAACGCATTTTGAGGGAAATGGGGGTTCCCGAAGCATCACTTCCGGAGGAGCGGGATAAGATGATCACGGCGCAGGCGGACGGCTTTTTGCGACTGACCGAACTTCATCCTGATAAGTTGATTGTCGGTTTTACTTACCGGAGTCTTCAGGAAGGGATGGTCCGGTACCTGCTTGATCGGGGGCTTCCCATTTACCAAGACCCCGAGCGCGCCGTGCGGGCCATGGCGGCAGTCCTGCACTATTACCAAATGCGTGACAGCATTGTAAAAAGCGATGTTTGAAATTTTATTTCAGACGTTGCACAATGGTAATCCATACCGCCCGTAAAACAAATTTGTCGCAGGAAAATGGGCACAGAACTTCAATAAAGGATGCAAGCCATGAACACAGATCCGTCAGAGGAAAGTGAAAAGCAAAACCGTCTTGAGATGATCCGGCAGGCCTTGAAGGACAGGGCGCCCCTGATGCATGAAGACTTGGAATCTTCCGGCCGGCTTCAACAGTTTCTGGAAGCTCACGACGCGGAAATGATCGCCAGCTACAACGAGGCGAAAAACAGGGCATGGGAAGAAACCAAGGACAACTTCCTGAATTTTACCGATATTTCCTGCGATGAAACCTCATCGCCGATGTAACCGGGACGAATTGCGGCATTGAACCCCGGTTATCGGCGCCAGACCTTTATCCATTTAAAAATCTCTCCACTTAAAATTACTTCTTGACATATCATGTCTATTTGGCTATATGGCCAAATACGAAGGGAGAAGAATGCTGATGAAAGATTCAATAAAACCCCATTACGAAGCCCGCGCAAAGATTCTCAAGGCGATGGCGCATCCGAGCCGTCTGCTGATTATCGAGGAGCTGCAAAAGCAGGAACGCTGCGTCAACGAAATCACCAAAATGGTCGGGGCCGACACGTCCACGGTCTCCAAACATTTAAGTGTGCTGAAAAATGCAGGATTGGTTATCGATGAAAAAAGAGGCAACTGCATTTATTATACGCTGCGCTGCACGTGCATTCTCGATTTTATCAATTGCGTGGAGGATGTGCTGGCCGCAAAAGCCGAAGATCACAAAAAAATTATGAAAGCCTGCAAAAAATAGGAGGTGGGTATGAAGATTGAAATATTGGGAACGGGTTGCGCCAAATGCCATAAGCTGGAAGAACTCGTCCGTGAGACCGCTGAAGCAGAAGGAATCCATGCGGATATTTCCAAGGTTGAGGATATAAAAAAAATCATGGCCTATGGCGTGATGACGACACCGGCTCTGGTTGTCGACGGCAAGGTGAAAGTGGCGGGTAAAATTCCAACAGAGGAGCAGATCAAAGGCTGGCTCAATAGGTAGGCAAAAATCGATAGCTCAGAAAATGATAAGGGAGATCGCAAGATATGGAATTGCGCTTAAAATTCATGGGAATCCTGGTATTCCTGATAGTATTGACCTTTGCTGTTTCTTCGTTGCCTTGCAGCCAGGTTTTTGCTCAGGATAAAACCGGCAAGTCAGCGGCGCAAAGGCCATCGGTTTTTAAGCCGTTGGTCACGTTTGTGGAAATCGGCGCCGCCAGATGTATTCCCTGCAAAGCCATGCAACCCATTATGAAGGAAGTGGCGGAAGAATACAGGGGGCAGGTCAGGGTTCTTTTTCACGATGTCTGGACACCGCAAGGGAGGATGGACGCTGAAAAATATAATATTCGCGTGATTCCCACGCAGGTTTTTCTGGACAAGGACGACAAGGAGTATTTCCGACACGAAGGATACTTTCCGAAGGATGGCGTGGTCAAGGTGATCAAGATGCAGGGGATCAAATAAATGCTGGTTGATCTCTTTACTTCTCTCACGGCGGCGCTGACGCAGTCGCCGGAAATCGCTATCGCCGCGGCGTTTGCCTGGGGGGTGCTTTCCGTCATTCTCTCGCCCTGTCATATCGCTTGTATTCCCCTGATTGTCGGCTTTATCGACGGTCAGGGGAACATCAGCACGGGCAGAGCCTTTGTTCTGTCTCTTCTTTTTGGATTGGGGATCCTCATAACGATTGGGCTCATCGGTCTGATCACGGCGCTGGCCGGCCGGATGATGGGCGATATCGGAGGTTACGGGAATTATTTGGTGGCGGTTGTATTCTTCGCCATCGGCTCGAATTTACTGGGGATTTTGCCTTTGCCCTTTATGGAAGGCGGTGCGAACCCGAACTACAAGAGGAAAGGGTTTCTCGCAGCATTTATTCTGGGGCTGATCTTTGGCGTCGCTCTTGGTCCCTGCACATTTGCCTACATGGCAACGATGCTGGGTGTGGTCTTCAGCATGGCCTCCACTCAAATTGTTTTTGCTCTAGCTTTGCTTCTGGCTTATGGGATCGGACACTGTGCCGTGCTGGTTTTGGCGGGAACTTTCACGGAGGCCGTGCAGCATTATCTTCATTGGACGGAAAAGTCAAAGGGTGCAGTGATCCTCAAAAAGATTTGCGGAGTGCTTGTGATATTAGGCGGTGTTTACTTGATTGCATTGAATTTTATGCAAGGATGATGGATGAAAAAAAGGATTTTGTTTTTATGCACGGCGAACTCCTGCCGCTCGCAGATGGCCGAAGGAATCGCCAATCACTTCTGGGGCGACCGGCTGGAGGCTTTTTCCGCAGGAACACAAGCCTCGTTTGTGAATCCGACAGCGATTGCGGTTTTGAAGGAAATCGGCATTGATATTTCAAAGCATCGCTCCAAGAATCTATCCGAATTCGACGGACAGACGTTCGATGATGTGATTACACTGTGCGGCGAGGCCAATGAAACCTGCCCGCTGTATATTGGCGGGACAAAAAAGACGCACATCGGATTTGACGATCCGGCCAAGGTAAAGGGGACAAATGAAGAGGTCTTAAGCGAGTTTCGCCGGGTGCGCGACGACATTAAAGAAAAGCTGACAGCCTTTTTTTCAGGCACAAAAAAATGAATTGAGGAGGGAGTTATGTCGGAACACATAGGCAGCAAATTATCATTTCTGGATCGCTATCTAACGGTGTGGATCTTTGCGGCTATGATTTTGGGTGTGGGTATGGGCTATTTTATTCCCGGCGTTGAATCCTTTATTAATTCATTTCAGGTGGGGACAACCAATATTCCGATTGCCGTCGGGCTGATTTTGATGATGTATCCGCCGTTTGCCAAAGTGAAATACGAGGAAATGCCGCAAGTTTTCCGCAATGGGAAAGTCCTTGGACTGTCGCTGGTCCAAAACTGGCTGATCGGACCGGTTTTGATGTTTATCCTGGCGATTGTGTTTTTACCGGACAAGCCCGAATATATGGTGGGGCTCATTATGATCGGTCTGGCGCGCTGTATTGCGATGGTGATCGTCTGGAACGAACTGGCGAAAGGCAGCACCGAATACGCGGCGGGACTTGTCGCTTTTAACAGTATCTTTCAGGTGCTGTTTTACAGCGTGTTTGCCTGGTTTTTTATCACGGTTCTTCCGCCGTATTTCGGGTTTTCCGGCAGCGTGGTGGATGTCAGTATTCGACAGATCGCTGAGAGCGTCTTTATCTATCTGGGCATACCCTGCATCGCCGGCGCGCTGACCCGTCTGATGGGCATCAAACTTGTGGGAAAAGAAAAGTACCATTCGCGTTTTGTGCCGCTGATCAGTCCGCTGACACTGATTGCGCTTTTATTCACCATTGTCGTGATGTTCAGCCTGAAGGGCAACTTGATTATCAGCCTGCCGCTGGATGTCGTGCGTATTGCCATTCCACTGCTCATCTACTTTGTGGTGATGTTCCTGGTCTCATTTTATCTGGGCAAGAAGATGGGTGCGGATTATTCCAAAACCACGACGCTGGCTTTCACGGCGGCCAGCAACAATTTCGAGCTGGCGATTGCCGTGGCGATTGCGGTATTCGGCATCAACTCCGGCGCGGCCTTTGCGGCCGTCATTGGCCCGCTGGTGGAAGTGCCGGTGATGATCGGGTTGGTGACTGTGGCTCTTAGATTTCAGGAAAGGTATTTTCAAAAATAATTGACGGATCAAGAGCGTAGCGATGATTTGAATAGCCGATTTCATTTATGATAAAGTTTCGTCCGCCGATACGAGAACCGTTGCCGGATGGGGCTCAATTTCCTTGGGGAGGTAAATTTTCCGATGTTCAAGATTAAACGATGGCCGTTGTTGTTGGTGAGTGTCCTGGGGTATCTGACGATTTTGCTAACATTTAGCGGTTCCTTGACACCGGCATACAGTCAGGATTTCGTTCGCGTGATTCCGTCGCTGGGCAAGGGGCCTTACGAAGTCATCATGTTTGCCGACTACTTCTGTCCGCCGTGCCGTCGAATCGACATGAAAGCCGAATCTTTGTTTAAAGAATTATTGGCGACACAACAAGTCAAAATAACGTTTATCGATGTCCCTTTTAATCGTGCCACCCCTGTTTACGCCAAGTATTACCTCTACGCGGTGAATGCAGACCCCGGCATGAACCATGTTTTTCATGTCCGGAAAACACTTTTCAACGCAGCTCAGGTCAATAGGATCCAGGAAGAAGGCGCTTTGGTTGCCTATCTCAATGAGCAGCAGATCGCCTGGAAAGCCATGAATGAAAAAGCTGTTTTCCCGCTCATGAGCGCCGTCATTAAAGAAAATAAGGTTGATGCGACGCCCACCTGTGTCATTAGGTATTCAGCCACGGATGTGAAAGAATATGTTGGTGATGATGAAATTTGGGATGGATTGACAAAGCTTAAAGCCCATCTGTCAACAGTAAAAAAATAGGAATATAAGGAAAAAAATCATGAAAGAATGGCATAAATTATTATTAATCGTCGCAATATTCCTGGGCGCTTATTACCTCCCGTGGGAATCCACTCTCATACGGCAGTCCGGACTGGAAGCCTTTATGATGCTTCAGGAGTATGCCCGCCAGCATGTGTTGACGTGTCTGGTCCCCGCTTTTTTCATTGCCGGGGCCATTACAGTCTTTGTTTCGCAGGCGGCTGTGCTCAAATATTTCGGCGCGAAAGCCAATAAAATCCTTTCGTATTCGGTTGCCTCTGTTTCCGGCTCCGTGCTGGCGGTTTGTTCCTGCACGGTGCTGCCGCTTTTTGCCGGCATCTACACACGCGGTGCGGGGATCGGTCCCGCGACGGCTTTCCTGTATTCCGGCCCGGCGATCAATGTTCTGGCGATCATTCTGACGGCCAAGGTTCTGGGTTGGCAGTTGGGGCTTGCTCGCGCCGTTGGTGCAGTGGCTTTTGCCATCATTACAGGTTTGTTGATGGCGTTTATCTTTCGCAAGGACGATGCCAACCGGGAAACGGGTGAAATGTTTCTACCGGAGGAAGAAGGCAAGGGAAGGGCGCTGTGGCAGGATGCCGTTTACATGCTGGTGATGGTGCTGATTCTGGTCTTCGCCTCGTTTGCCCGCCCCTCGGAGGATGACGGAAGCCTCTGGCGGATGATTT
>WOYI010702351.1_pt1 | contig 11334 bp, 9 predicted proteins | sample 6423411 | NCBI WGS metagenome assembly WOYI01 (sample SAMN13441803, study PRJNA592873) | oil field metagenome | biome: oil field; feature: oil-well bore; material: oil-contaminated soil; isolation source: oil-contaminated soil from oil-well borehole | place: Germany: Wietze | collected 2016-10-18 ... | reverse complement strand
GAAGAAGCTCTACAGCACCATCTTGATTACCCGGTGCGCTTTCAGCGCTTCATATAAGGTTGTTCGATGGGATTCACTTTCCACGGTAAGTTCCACATTCAGGGAAACATATTTGGCCGTTTCACTTTGACGTGACAGAGATATCCGGCAGGGGCGGTCCCGGATAATGTCATGAACCGCGCTTTGCATTTCATCCTGATCAGCGCCGATCACTTTATAAATCCATGAACACGGATATTCCAGACGAAGATTTTGTTTTTTATTATTAACCATGCCGAGCCTGCTTTTGATGAGGGTCATTATCCGGAAAAGTAAATAAAGTCAAGATGTTTCGTTGCTTTATCCCTCATCAGAATACCTTTGACAAGGGTTGATGACTCTGGTAGAAATCACACCATTACTTAAAATCCATAAAAATTTTTTAATCAAGGAGGTCCCATGTTGAAGAAATCACGTTTTTCGTTGTTGCGGAATGGTTGTTTCCTGTCGTTTGCCTTCATTTTGTGCGCCGTCTTGATTGCGGGACCGGGGGTGACTTCGGCGCAGGCCGCCGGAAAGACCTCTTACGCAAAATTGGCGCCGGGTACAAAAATCAATATCAACAAAGCCGACCAGACAACTCTGGAAAAACTTCCCGGAATCGGACCCGGGAAGGCCAAATCCATTATCAACGGCAGACCCTACAAGACGATTAACGATGTGATGAAGGTCAGTGACATCAAGCGCAACACTTTTGATGCCATTAAAGAGTTTATCGTTGTCGAATGAGCGTCCCGGATTCACCATTAAAAAAGAGGAGAATTGATTTATGAAAAAAGTTTTGATTTTAGCTTGCGCGTTTTTGTTTGTTGCGACCATGGCATTTGCGGCGGGACCCAAAACATACCAGGTAACCGGGCCGGTTCTGGAGATCAAAGGGGATGTGATCGTCGTTAAGAAAGGCAGCGATAACTGGGAAGTGGCCAAAAGCGCTGCAACGAAAGTAAATGGAGACTTGAAAGTCGGCTCCAAGGTTACAATTGAATACACAATGACCGCAACCAAAATTGATGTCAAGGAAGACAAGAAGGCCGACGCCAAGAAGAAAAAATAGAAGAGGTATCATCCGGGGGGACGCATCATTAAACTCATCTTATAAAGCAATGATCGGAAAGGGCGGCACAAAGAGAATGAAAAAAATATTCATGGCCATAGGATTGCTGTTTTTCATGCTGGCCTGTCAGAGCGGCAATTCGCAACCATCGGAGGTGAAAAACAACATGACGAAAATCAGCGAGACAAAGAATGCGGCGGTGGCCACGCTGGCTGGCGGATGCTTCTGGTGCGTGGCTTCGGATATGAAAAAACTGCCGGGTGTGGAGAAAGTCGTTTCCGGTTATGCGGGCGGCAAGGGGGAAAATCCCACGTATGAATCCTATGAGAAAATGGGATACCTGGAAGCGGTGCAGGTTTATTATGATCCGCGGCAGGTGTCTTATGAGCGGATATTGAATTACTTTATGAAACATATCGACCCGACGGATGCCGGGGGTCAGTTTGCCGATCGCGGTTCCGGCTACCGTACCGCTATATTTTACAACGATGAGCAGGAGAAAAAAATGGCCCGCCAGGTATTGCAGAACATTGCCGGATCGGGGAGGTTCAATAAGCCGATCGCGACGGAAATCACAAGATTCACGGGCTTTTATCCGGCGGAAGATTATCATCAGGATTATGACCAGAAGAATCCATTGCGCTATGAATCCTATCGCACGGGATCAGGCCGGGAAGGGTTTATCCGGGAAGTCTGGAAAAATGATGAAGCCCCGACAGCGGTTGCGGATCCGAAATACAGCAAACCGGACAAAGAAACCTTGAAGAAAAAACTCACCAAAACGCAATACGATGTTACCCAAAACTGCGGAACGGAGCCGCCTTTTCAGAATGAATATGTCCACAACAAAAAAGAGGGCATCTACGTTGATGTCGTTTCCGGGGAGCCGCTCTTCAGTTCGCTCGATAAATATGACTCGGGCACGGGATGGCCGAGTTTTACCCGGCCGCTGGAGCCGGCTAATGTTGTGGAGAAAGAGGACAGCAGTCTTTCGACAACGCGCACGGAAGTCCGCAGTAAACACGCCGATTCTCATCTGGGACATGTGTTTCCGGACGGTCCGGCGCCGTCCGGCATGCGCTATTGCATGAATTCCGCGGCCCTGCGGTTTATCCCCAAAGAAGAGCTGGAAAAAGAAGGGTACGGCCGGTATCTGAAATTATTTTCACCGGGAAAGTAGGAACGACCTCATACAACCTTCAGGTTAACCGGTTGTCGCGGCCGTTTCCTGCAAATACGCTTAGGAAATCGGCAGGTTAACGGATGAACGGAGACTGTTTGGCCTGAATGTGCGCGGCGATTTCGCGGACGTTATTCATGACGGCCTGCAGATCGATGGTCAGCAGCCGACGGTTTTCCATGACGATTTTTCCGTTAATGATGCTGGTTTTCACATCTGAGCCTCGCGCGGCATACACAAGCTGAGAGTATGCGTTGTAAAGCGGCGTCAGATGGGGCTGGTTCATATCCAGGACGATGATGTCCGCCTGTTTGCCCGCTTCGATGGAGCCGATCAGATGATCCATCCCCAGGACGCGGGCGCCGTCGATGGTGGCCATTTTGACGACGGTTTCTGCACGCATGACGGTGGGGTCCAGCAGGGTTACTTTATGAACTTTTGCCGCCAGATCCATTTCCTGAAACATATCCAGGTCGTTGTTGCTGGCGGAGCCGTCCGTGCCCAGGCCGACCGCCATGCCTTTTTCCAGCATTTGCACGACGGGCGCGACGCCCGCGGCCAGCTTCATGGAACTGGCCGGATTATGCGATACGCTGACGCCCAGATCGGCCAGGATCACGATGTCTTCAGGCGTCAGCCAGTTGCAGTGGACGGCGATGGTCCGATGATCCAGCACCCCCAGCTCTAAAAGATGCCGCACCGGTTTTTTGCCGTAGCGTTTTTCAATGATATCGATTTCATCGCGGTTTTCCAGAAGGTGGGTCAGGTACAGAATACCGGCCTCACGGGCCGCCGTCTTCACATTGACCAGCGTTTGCGGGGAACAGGTATAGGGAGAGTGACAGAAGAAAGCCGGCGTGATCATCGGCGCATGGGAAATCCAGCGCTTTACAAAGCGATCGGCCGCCGCCATCATTTTCTCATATTGGGGATTGTCCGGCGTGGCAAAATCGGCGAAGCCCTGTGAAACGACCGCGCGCATGCCGCAGGCCTGCGCTGCTTCGGCAATTTGATTTTCAAAAAAATAGCCGTCGCAGCAGGTGGTCGTTCCGGAAAGGATCATTTCGGCCATCGCCAGCATGGAACCGTGATAAACCGTTTTCTTGTTAATGAAGCGCGCCTCCGCGGGAAAGATGTGATGGTTGAGCCAATCCATCAGCGGCAGATCGTCCGCCATGCCCCGGAAGCAGACCATCGGCAGGTGTGTGTGCGTGTTGACCAGTCCCGGCAAAATAAGATCGCCTTGTGCGTCAATGATTTTTTTTGCCGAAAGAAGGCGGTGTTTGTCCACCAGCGCAATGCGGCCGTCCCGGATGCCGATGGCGGCATCTTCGATAATATCCATGTTTGCGGACAGGGTCAGAAGTGTTCCGCCGGTGATTGCGATATCGAAATCATTGGATTCCATTATTTCCTTCTCTCAGTTGAATTCCAGTTTGTAGTAGATATCAATGCCGCTTTCCTGTCCCGTCTGTGTTTCAATCTGCCAGTGCTTGGAAAGATCATAGCGCAGAAAGAATAGATTGCCGCCGGAAAAAAGCGAGCGGCCATAACTGATGTACAACTCCGGAGTCAAATATTTACCCACGGCCAGCATGGTTTCCGAAACACTTTCCGGTGAGATGGCGACGCTTGTTCCCGCGGGCGTCACGTTGATACGTTTATACCCCATCCGGTTGCTTTTCTCCAGGACATCCGTTGAAATTTCAAGCGAGGCCAACCCCAGGCGGTTTTGAATCTGCCTGAGCAGATTTTCGGTTTGCTGCGACGTTAAAATAGCGCTGGCGGCCGACGCCAGGAGATTGGCCTGCTTGCTGTCGGAGCCGAGCGGGTGACCCAGCATGATATAGGCCAGAATGTCCATATCCTGCATGAAGGGATCCGAATAAAGTTTGATCAGAGGTTTCTGGAGCGTACCGCCGACCGTGACGCCCGCCTGAACATCCCCCACCTTTCGCAGCGCCAGAATATCCAGCGTCGGCTGGTTGATCGGCTGACCGGCATAGAATAAGCGCCCGCGGACAATCTCCAGATTCACGCCGTAAGTTCGGAAGCGGCCTTTCACCACCCGGATTTCACCCCGGCCGGCAATTCGTTCCGTATCCTGAAAGGACAGATCGATCCGGCCGCCCAGCTTTGCGTCGATTCCGGACCCATTAAATTGTACCTCATCGCCCAGCGTCATTTTCACCTGCACATCCAGATGGATCGGCGGTTTTTTAGCCGCGCGTTTCGTTTTGCCTTCCCTGATCACATCGGAGCTTGATTTTACAGGCCCCTGCGACGGCGATCCGATCACCCGCATCAGCGGCAAAAGCACTTCTCCCCGAACGGATATTTTTTCAGTTGTGCCCGTAAAAGTAAGCCGGGGCGAGCTCTGAACTTGAAGTTCCGGGAAGTAAATGGTTTGAAAGCGCTCGCCGCTCAGGCGTCCTTCGAAGCTGACAATCTGAAGCCCTTTCAGCCGAATCACCGCATTTCCGTCAATATAACCGGGGCCGGAAGCCGCCCGGAAGGAATCGATGGTTATGGTATCCCTTGTGAAGCGCGCGGCAATCTGCGCGTCTTTAACGGCGATGCCGGCCGTTGGCAGATAAGCTCCGGCTTTTGATAAACGGATGCTGCCCTCAAACAGCGGGTTGGCAGGGCTTCCGCTCATCCTGACATCCATGTCGAGATCTCCACGGCTTTCCTGAACCGCCCCCGGAAACAGGATACCCAGCGCGCCTTTTTCCTGAACCCGTCCTGTGAACGACCCCTGAAGATTTCCTCTGGTATTCATGGCCACCGGGAAACGCGCTGCTATCGGCAAACGGATTTTGCCCTGCAATTTTCCAAGGTCTCCCAGAATCATCGTGATGTCGCCTTGAAGCGCGTCTTCCCGCCAGACCCAGGAAAGCGATGCCTGGCGCAGATCGATGCTTACGTTGCCTTTCTGCCCCTGCCAGTGGATTTTTGACTGCGTCAGGGCCGTACGGCCTGCGAGGGAAAAACGCCGGTTCGGCAAAAGTTTTCCACTGATCTCTCCCGCCATTTGACCTTCCAGCCTGGTCTGCCCGGGCAGCCATGTTGAAAACGGTGCCAGATCGAATTCCTGCCAGCGCAGCGTCAAATCTCCTCCATCGGGCATCGAGCGTTTCGCGGGCAGGGAAGATGTAAAATTGCCTTGAATTGATCCGCCTTGAGCCAGAACGGCATTCAGTCCGACACGGGTGCCTCGTTCATCGGCTTTGAGGGTCATCTCACTTTGCCGGATATTGACGGTTTGTCCCTGCGTCCGAAGGGTTCCGGATAAAATAATTTTTCCCGCAAGTTTGATGAAATCCCGGGGCAACAGGCTTAATTGAAGATGACCGCTGCTTGTTCCGGAAAGGAGCTCCTGATCCATCCAGATATTGGCTCTGGCCGGATTCAGCTCATTCCAGTCGAGCGCGAGAGCTCCGATCAGAGGCGTCCAGGACAGTTTCCCGGAGAATCGCAATGTTTCCGATCCCCGGCCCGTGACCTTTATCGGTTCCAGCGATAAACTTTCGGCGGTGACGGCCAGTGCGGCAGGTTGATCAAGCCTCCAGGGGCCGACGCTGTCCGTGCCGTCCAGTCGGACAACTTTTCCCTGCCAGCGATCTTTAAGCCAGGCGCCGGACACGGCCAGGTGCGCTTCATAAGGACCCTTGCGAAGTGAAGCGGCCAGTGTGCTCTGATCAACCGTTCCTTGGGCCAGCAAAGTCAGGGTGTCCGCCGTGAAATTTTGATAACGAAGTTTGGTGCACGTTGCGTTCAGCGACAGAGGAGATTTTTCCTGATCCTTCCAGGCGGCGTTCAGGCCGGCCGACGTGATCTCCAAACCATCCGCCGTCAAGCCATGGGCCGAAGCGGAAAGAACGCCGCTGAACCGATCGTTGCGGCGGCGCACCCATCCGGACGCTGCAACCGAACCTGCGGTTTGCGGAACCAGCCGGGATACATCGCTGATCCGCGCTGTGAAATCCACGGCAGTCTTGACGTCTCCCCGGGCTGTGATCTGAAAACCCTTTCCCTGCAACGCCAGATTTGCAATCCGGATATCGTCGCCGTCAAAGGTCGCACGCAGGTCGCCGGTCAGTTGCCGTCCGTGCAGCCGGCTTTGCAGCAATGAACAGGTGATTTCTCCGGTGATCGGCTTTTGTTCCGGCGCGGAAACCCGGCCGGAAAGATCAAAATGAATTGCACCCTCCCAGTCCGGATCAAATTTTGCCGGATCGAGATTCCGGCCGGAAAGCGCGCCGCTGATCGACAAACCGTTTTGCCATGCCAACGTCAGGTTGCCGCTCAAGGCGCCGCCCAGCGCCGCTCCCTTAAGTTGGCTCAGAGTCACACTTTCGGCGTTTCCCGAATAATCGCCTGCCATGCGGAGAGATTGCCAGGTTTCCCCCTCATTGGCCAGCGTGATGCGTCCCTGATATTGTCTGCCGGTTCCGGCGAAGGTTAAAGAACCGGAGAGCTTCGTCGGGATTTTGAGTTCGGAGGAAAGATCGATATCCACGGCCTGAGCCCTCAGCGTCAGAAAGAGCTCGGTTCCGCTGAAGGTCAGCGCCCCGTCGCCTGTCATCGAACCCGGCCGGCCTGTACGCCGCACGCGTATGTTTTTCAGCGGGAAGCCTTTGGAGGTCATGCCGGTATCCGCCGACATTTGCCAGACCGGTTGATGATTCTGAAGACCGGCAAGATGAAGGTTTCCGGAAAGCTCACCCGAACCTTGTCCCGGTCCGAATTTTCCGTCTAGCCTAAGCGATTCAATGCCGGCCGTCGGTTGAGGCAGGATTGCGGCAAGATCCATTTGCAGCAGGGGGCGTTTAAACCCGGCCAGCAAACTTCCGTTAAAAACGCCCAGGTCGGAAACAAGGCGGAGATTGCCCACGGACAGTTGAGCATTCCTCCACGCCACTGAGGCGACAATTTCTTGAAACTCCAGCGGTTGTTCATCCGGACGGCGATACGTCAGATGGCTCATTTCCAGACGTCCGATTTTGCCGCTGAAAGAAGCGATCCAGCCGGATGCCCGCGGCCAGATCAGTTTCGGCTGTTTGTCCGGCGCGTGGTCGTCAAACGATATCTTTTCGGCCGCAAGATTTCGAATGTTGACATGACCGACCAGCAGATCCAGCGGCTGCATGGAAAGTTCCAGTTTTTTGATTTGGATCCTTCCCTGCGGCCAGGTCATGTCCATGTTTTTGAGACGCAGTGTGCCTGCCAGTTTTCCTTCGATTTTTTCCGCCGAAATTTTCACGTCGGTATGGCGGGAAACCGTATCCAGCAATAATTTTGCGCCTGCAGAGGTGCCGAATAATCCCAATGCGCCCGCCATGCAGATTCCCAGCGCAGCCACAGCCGTTATGATGATGAGATATTTCAGCATCCGTTTCAAAATTCAAACCCCACGGTAAAGTGAATACGAAATTCCGGGTCATCCACGCGGATCTGTCTGGCCAGGGACAAATTCAAGGCGCCCACCGGCGTATAGTAATGAACGCCGACGCCCGCGGCCTGAAACAGGCTCAGATTGTTGAAAGAATCAAAGGCGTTGCCGGCGTTGTAAAACATGGAAACGGCCCAATCCTCCAGGATGGCGCGATACAATTCCACGCAGCCGGTTAAAAGGTGCTTGCCGCCCACGACATTACCCAGTGCGTCACGGGGGCCCAGTGACTGGTAGGCGTAGCCGCGGACGCTTTGATCGCCGCCCGCGAAAAAGCGCAGGGACGGGGGCAGTTCGTCGAGAGCGTCTGAAAAAAGAGAAATGCCGGCTTTGGCGCTTGTTGAAAGAGACAGACGCCAAGGCAAAGGCAGAATATGACTGGCCTCGCCGATCAACTGCAGCAATTCGGTCGTCGATCCCATTGCCCGGTGTGTGCCGCGCAGATCCAGGGCGTAGCGGAATCCGCGGCTGGGGCGGATCAGGCTGTCATAATGATTGTCGGAAAAACGGATGCCCGGCAGCACATACCTTGAGGTCGAATCCTGAAGGCCGATGGTGAATTCTTCCTGCTGAAACTTGACATAAACCGTGCCCTGCTTTTGATGGGTAAAGCTGTGCGTCCGGGCCAATTCCAGGGCAATGATCCGGCTGTCGTACGTTGTGATGGCCTCTTTTTGAAGATTGAGCTGCAGGGAGGTGAAGGTCCGGATATCCCTGTTACTCGGAATCGTGTAGCGGGTTGCGAGCCCCTGCAATCGTTCTGAAATATACAGGTGGGAATCCAGCTCGTGGCCTTTATGAAACATATTCATATCGTTGTAGCGCAAGGCAAATCTCGCTCCCGTGTCCGTTCCGTATCCGATGCCCGGCCTGATGCTTCTTCGCGGTGCGGGTGTCAAAGAGACGCGAACCGGCACTTTAAAATCCCGGGCCTTCTGTTTTTCCGCCATAACCGTCACCCGGCGGAATCGCTCCGAATTATTCAACTGGAGCTGAGATTCGGCAAGCTGGTTATAATTAAAGGTGTCTCCGGGCTTAAAGGTGAGATAGTGACGCAGAAAAGCGTCGGGATAATCGGGGGCGCCCTCGAGTGCGACATCAGAGAAAAAATAACGCTCGCCGGTTTGCAGCACCAGCATGATGCGCGCAAACCGGGCGGCTTCGTCGATGCGAATTTCGTGGACGGTATATTCGGCGTCCAGATATCCCAGCTCCTCGGCTCTGGACTGCAGCGCCAGCTTGGCCTGCTCGTAAACGGGATGCGAGAGGACGGAACCCTTCTGCAGGGGAAAGGCGGCTGCCAGCGCCAGCAGCGAGGCCTCGGTTGCACCCCGGCCGGTCACGGAGACGCTGACGTCGGATAAAATGACCGGTTGACCGGTATCCACTTGTACCCGCAGCCGGTATTTCTCCGCTTCGGGGATTTCGATTTGGATGACGACGCGGGCGGAATAATAGCCGAAAGGTTCAAGTGCCGCGAGTACTTTCTGATCGGCCTGACGGACAAAGCGCTCCAGCCAGAGCCTGTCCACTTGATTGTCTTTTACCAGACCGTAAGGAAGGGTAAGCGCCTCCAGAATATTTTTACGCAAGTCTCCATCAACGCCTTCTATGACGATTTCTATCGGGTCTGCCCCGGCGATGGCGGTAAGCCCCGGACACAAAAGGAGGCACAGCAGCAGAAGGATACAATACGCCTGCTGCTTTAGTCCGCTGCCGGCGGCGGTTGCCTGTTCTGAAATGGTCATGGCCCTGATTGTTTTGTTAAAAGACGGCCTTGGCAGCCATCTGTTCATGATCGCTATCTATTCCACCTTCAGTGTCGCTGTTTTGCTGCCCTGGATATTGCAGGTCACCGTGACCTCCAGGACATCATTGGGTGCAGCCGGAACCTTGTACGTGTAGGCGAAGGTTTCCTTGCCGGTTTGCGACGTGTAGCTCTTGATGTCGGCAGGCTCGTTGTTCTTTTTGATGGCAACCTGCTTGATGTAGTGCATGCCCGTAAAAGACGACTTATGCGTGATGGTTACCGTCAGGGTTTGCGTCGGCATATCATAGCCCAGGGCGATGTCCTTGGGTGGATCGGCCAGTGCGTGTTGAGGCAACATAAACCAGGCGGCCAGAAGCCAGGCGCAGAAAAGTATGGTCATTGAAAATTTATTTTTCATAATTCAACCTCCTGATGGTTTGTTATTTTTTACAGTCAACGGGCGCGATGCATCCTGCACGGGTAAAACTAACCGGGGAATTTGGCATCCAAGAGTTTGCCGCCAATGAGCCCCAGCAAAGCGCCGCACAGTGAGACGATGATGGTCAGAACGAAATAGATCATGTGTGTTGGCGTGTTCAGAAGCTGTCCCGATAAAACGAGCGCCGCCATCACGACGGCTGTAATGAAAAAAATCAGGCTCAGGATGATTTTTTTTCTTAGCAGAGGCGTTGTGACTTTTCGAAATCTTAATTTGCCGTCCATCAGACCGGTGGCTATGGCGGGTATCAAAAAGAACGGCAGCAGCACCGACAGGGTTTTTATCGTCGAAGACAGCGTTTTCATGAGGCTTTGCGGAACAAAGAAGGCGAAGCATGAAAGGATGAACAGCGTTAAAGCGAAGGCCTGCGGGAAATGAACCATAACCGGGTGGGTGTGCAGATCCAGGATTCTCCGCCTTTTGAGGGATACGGGATGATTATAAGGTTCAAACATTTTGGCCGGGACGCCGCAAGCCGGGCAGACGTCTTTGATATTGCCCTGATCGGTAACGTAGCCGCAAGCTTTACATCTCATAAGATTAGCCATGGCGCTTCTCCCTGTCTGCTGAGTTTGCATTTATACTAATACAATTTCGCTGGAAATGACAACAGAAATTAATGATTGAAAAAGGCGGGACAATTCTATATTCTACTTTCCACTACAATCATGGAGGAAGCTATGGACGCGTTATTCCTTGCCCGTTTGCAATTCGCCTTTACCATCGGATTCCATTTTCTCTTTCCGGCCATGACGCTGGGTGTCGCTCTGATTATTTTGATTTCCGAAACACTGCATCTGGCCACCAAGGATGATGTGTATCGAAAAATTACGGATCTGCTCGCCAGGCTGCTGGGGCTGATTTTTGTGGTCGGCGCGGCCACCGGCATCGTTATGGAATTTTCTTTCGGCACCAACTGGTCTCAATATTCGCGCACGGTGGGGGATATCTTCGGGCCGATCCTGGCCGCCGAAGGCGTCATCGCTTTTTTCCTGGAGTCGGTTTTTGTCGGCGTTCTGATTTTCGGCCGAAAGAAAGTATCGCCCAGGGTTTACTGGGTTTCCGCTCTTCTGGTGTTCGTCGGCGGCCATTTATCCGCCTTCTGGATTATTGTGGCCAATTCCTGGATGCAGACGCCGGCCGGTTATGAAGTGAGCGCCATGGGCAAGGTGATTCTGACGGATTTCGGCGCCGCTGTTTTTAATCCGTCCACCGTTGCCCGTTTTCTGCACACCGTTTTGGCCACCTGGATCACCGGCGCTGTTTTGGTTTGCGGGATTGCCGGTTACTACGTCCGGAAAGGCCTGCACGGTGAGACCGCCCGGACCATGCTCAAAATCGGCATTATTCTTTTCGC
>WOYI010138002.1_pt1 | contig 11341 bp, 9 predicted proteins | sample 6423411 | NCBI WGS metagenome assembly WOYI01 (sample SAMN13441803, study PRJNA592873) | oil field metagenome | biome: oil field; feature: oil-well bore; material: oil-contaminated soil; isolation source: oil-contaminated soil from oil-well borehole | place: Germany: Wietze | collected 2016-10-18 ... | reverse complement strand
CGCTGGTTAACCGCTGACCTGCTGTTGGCCGACCTGCTGGTCGTCACATCGGGGCGATATACCTTTACCGCGTTGCTGCTTACCCGGGTAGAGGTCCTGCCGGAACGACTGTTAGTGCTCTCCAGTCGCCGCACGGGAGCTGTCCTGCCCGTTTCGCGTCGGTAGTCGCTTGCACTCGGTCCGCTGTAATAGCGGTTATCGTTATACACGTAGGTATTGTGGATAATTGTAGTCCGGTTGTAAATGGCAGGGCTGTATCTGCTATAGTACCTGTGCATATTGCGGTGATACATGTGGGTGTGTGGCAGAAAGGTCCAGTAGCGTCCCGGCAGGTTGATGTTGATGTTGATGTCGATGCCGGGGCCCATTGGAGCCCATCCGTAGTAGCCGCCACCACTTCTCCAGGTGACCCAGGCAGGTGCCCATTCATAGCCGGGAACCCAGGCCCATCCGTAGTATTCGTCGTAATACCAGCGGCCGTAGTGGAACGGAGCCCATCCCCAGGAGTAGTCTGATACCCAGGTGTTTCCGTAGTCGGTCATCACCCAGTAGCCGTTGGTGGCATAGGGATGAAAATTGCCTCCCACGTTGGGGATCCAGATCCGGCCATAGGCGCGGTGGTTGATCCATCTGCCGTAAGGTTGAAGCTCATTGTAAAAGAGATTGAATGAGACAGCCCCCTGGGGATCATCATACTGGTTGTAGTATCCCTGACCGTCATCGTAGTATCCTCCCTGAGCGTATAAGTCGTTGGTAGTATAGCAAGAGGTCAGCATCAGCGCGATGGCTGTGAGAAGGAGATGGGTTCTTAAAGCTTTCATATCTGTAGTTGTTAAAGGGTGCAACATCTATTGTTTAGCAGTATGACACTTTTTTTACCCGATGGTTTAACAAATGGGGCGTTATTTGAACAGCTGATCGATACCGGAGAAACCCATGAAAGCCATGGCAATGATGCCGGCAGAGATCAGTGCGATGGGCATCCCCTGCATCGCTTTGGGCACCCGCGTCAGTGAGAGTTGTTCCCGTACCCCGGAGAAGATGATCAGCGCCAGTCCGAAACCGATGGAGGTAGCAACGGCATAGACAACCGATTCCAGCAGGTTGAAATCTTTCTGGATCACCAGCAGGGCCACTCCCAGGATGGCGCAGTTGGTGGTGATCAGGGGGAGGAAGACACCCAGTGCCTGGTAGAGAGAGGGTGAGATTTTCTTGAGGATGATCTCCACCATCTGCACCAGTGCGGCGATCACCAGGATATAGGAGATGGTTTGCAGGTATTGCAGGTTGAAAGGTTCCAGCACGCCTTTGTAGAGGATGAAGGTGACCAGCGTGGCGATGGTCAGCACGAAGGTGACCGCGGCGCTCATGCCGATGGCGGTATCCACTTTCCTGGAGACACCCAGAAAAGGACAGATGCCCAGGAACTGGGAGTAAACGATGTTGTTTACAAAGATGGCAACGATGATGATTCCAATATATTCCATAATCAATTGTTCCTTTTGTGTTTATGCCTTTTTGTGCTGTAACTTGTTAAAGATGGCGATCAGAAAACCCAACACGATGAAAGCTCCCGGTGCCAATACGAAGATCAGTGACCCATATTGCTCCGGGTAGATCGTCTGAGAGAAAATCTTACCGGTACCCAACAGCTCACGCGATACCCCCAGCAACGTGAGCGCCAGGGTGAAGCCCAGGCCGATGCCCACGCCGTCGAAGATGGAGGATAGCACGCTATTCCTGGAGGCGAACGACTCGGCCCGTCCCAGCACGATGCAGTTGACCACGATCAGTGGGATGAAGATGCCCAGGCTCTCGGCCAGCGCGGGCACGTATGCGTTCATCAGCATCTCGATGATGGTCACAAAGGTGGCGATCACCACGATGAAAGAGGGAATACGCACCATGTCAGGGATCACGTTCTTCAGCAGCGAGATCACCGCGTTGGAGCTGATCAGCACGAAGGTGGTAGCCAGTCCCATGCTCATCCCGTTAATGGCCGAGCTGGTGGTAGCCAGTGTGGGGCACATCCCCAGCAGCAACACGAAGATGGGATTTTCCTTGATGATGCCGTTGATCAGTATCTTTAATTGCTTATTCATTGTGTTCTCCTCCTTTCTTTGTCATTCCTTCCGTTTCTTTCTCCGTTGCAACAGTAGCACCTGAAAGCGCATCCTCCCTGCTACCGCTATAGACTGCATAAGCCCTGTTCACCGCCTCCAGAAAAGCCCGTGAGGTGATGGTTGAGGCGGTGATGGCATCTACGTTACCCCCATCCCTGGTCACGGCGAGTGCTCCCTGTGAGAGATCCCGACCGATTATCGACTGTCCCGGTTTGGTGGCATCACGGAACCACTCGGTCATCCTGGACCCCAGGCCGGGCGTTTCGGCATGCTGCAGCACTGCATAGTTGATGATATGGTGCTCCATGTCAAAGCCTACCATGATCTCGATTTTGCCACTGAAGCCATTGTTGGAGTAGCTGTTGAGTGCGAAGCCCACCAGCTCATCACCTTTCTTGGCCGGGTAAACCAGCAGCGAGTCGCCACTGCCGTCGGCCATCCGGAAGGCCTCGGCCACCGGGTCGTTGTCGAACGCGGGCACCACCTCACGGATGGCGTTCTGTAGTTTCATTGCCTTTGCTTCGGCAATGGGTGTCGCGGTCATCTTGTTCACCTGAGCCAGCAGCAGTGCCACCGTGAGACAGATGAGTGAGAGCGAGAGGAACATGTTCCTGAATGATGATTCTAGTTTAGCCATTTCTCACTACCTCCCCGAATCGTTTAGGTGTTGTGTAACTATTGATGAGCGGTGTAAAGGCATTCATTAGCAGGATGGCGAACGAGATCCCCTCGGGGTAGGCACCCCAGAGGCGGATCGCCACGGTGACGAAGCCGATGCCCACGCCGTAGATGATCATTCCCTTTTTGGTGAGCGGCGAGGTGACATAATCGGTTGCCATGAAGATCGCTCCCAGCATCAGTCCCCCCGAGAAGAGGTGGATCAAAGGGTTGTATTGCGGCAGCGGGTCGATCAGGAAGAGGATGCCGGTGAAGAGCGCCACGGTTGCCAGGATGGTAACCGGGATGTGCCAGGTGATCACCTTTTTCCAGAGCAGGTAGATCAGTCCCAGCAGCAGTGCCGCGGCACTCATCTCGCCCAGGGAGCCCGGCTCCAGCCCCAGGAACATCTGCCGCAGAGGGAGTGCCCCGAGTGCCTCGGGTGACTGCTTCAGCAGCCCCAGTACGGTGGCCGAGCTCACCGCGTCGGTGGCAGTACCGGCGATCGCCGTTGCCGGCCAGCTGGTCATCTGTGCCGGAAAGGAGATCAGCAGGAAGATGCGTCCCGCGATGGCAGGGTTGAAGATGTTGTTGCCCAGTCCCCCGAAAGTAAGCTTCACCACTCCGATGGCGAAGAGGGCGCCCAGTGCCAGGATCCATACCGGCAGCCCTGCCGGCACGTTAAAGGCGAGCAGCACGCCGGTGATGATGGCAGAGCCGTCGGAAATGGTTGGCTCTTTTTTCAAGACAAACCGCGCAATCAGGTATTCGAAACCTACGCAGAAGAGCACCGAGAGGGTGGTGATCAGCAGCGCCTCGAGCCGGAAGGTGTAGAGTGCCACCAGGAACGCCGGTATCAGGGCGATCAGGACGGCAACCATGTTTTTTTGAATCGTGTCGCCGCTGTGTATGTGTGGCGAGGGTGAGACGATCAGTTTTTGTTCCATAATCAGCTATCTCCCTTTGTGTTAATTCTTTCTGGCTCTGATGATGCCGTTCACTTTGCTCTTACCCAGTCGGATGTAGTCGAGCAGGGGTCGGTAGGCGGGGCAGGTGTAGCTGCAGGAGCCACACTCGATGCAATCGGTGATGGCGTTCTTCTCCGCCCGGTCCCACACCTCATACTCGGTGAGGGTCATCAGCAGGGTGGGGTTGAGCCCCATGGGGCAGACCTGCACGCACTTGCCACAGCGGATACAATCTTTCATCTCCCTGCGTTTCGCCTCCGGCGCGGGCACGATCAAGATGCCCGAGGTACCTTTGGTGACCGGGATGTCGATCGACGCCAGTGCCTTACCCATCATGGGGCCGCCGCTGATCACCTTGCCGGTGCTCTCAGGCAGTCCCCCCGCAGCATCGATCAGTTTCGTCAGCGGTGTGCCGATACGGGCACGCAGGTTGCAGGGCCGTTGTACCTCTTTGCCGGTGACGGTCACCACCCGCTCCACCAGCGGCTTGTTTTTCTGCACCGCCTCATAGATGGCAAACACGGTCCCCACGTTCTGAACCACCGCCCCCACCGAGATGGGGAGTGCCCCGGAGGGTACCTGCCGGCCGGTAAGGGCATCGATCAGCTGTTTCTCACCCCCCTGCGGGTATTGTACTTTCAGCGGTTGCACCTCGATGCCGGGGTAGGCAGCTACTTTCCTGGTAAAGAGCGCCACCGCATCCTTTTTGTTGTTCTCGATGCCGATGATGGCGCGCTGCACGTTGAGCACCCTCATCACCAGCGTGATACCCACCAGGATCTCATCACTCTTCTCCATCATCAGCTGATGGTCGGAGGTGAGGTAAGGCTCGCATTCCACACCGTTGATGATCAGCAGCTCCGCTTTCATGCCGGGCGGAGGGGTCAGCTTCACATGCGTGGGGAAGGTGGCACCTCCCATGCCGACGATGCCGGCAGCAGCAATCTTATCCAGGATCTCTTTCGGGGTGAGGCTGCATGCGGTGACCAACTCATCTGACCGATCGATCTGTTCCTCCCACACATCCTCTTCTACCTTGATAAAGACGGCGTCACGTTTGTAGCCACTGGCATCCATCGCCTTGTCGATTTTCAGCACCGTGCCGGAGACCGATGAGTGGATCTGTGCCGAGACAAATCCGACACTCTTGCCGATAAGGCTGCCCACTTTCACCTTGTCGCCCTTCTTGACGACCGGCTGACAGGGAGCCCCGATGTGCTGCAAGAGCGGTATCACCACCTGCTCGGGCACGGCAATGGGTTGTATGGCCATTCCGGCGGAGAGCTTGTTCTCTTTGGGGTGGATGCCGCCGATACGAAAACTCTTTAACATATATTTTTCTTCTTATTTATGCGGTTATGGGTACCTCCTTCTCTTTGGCTGCCGGCGGGGTCTCCTTGCGTGGAGGGAAGTTGAGTTCCAGGATGGAGTTGGTAGGACAAACCGGAGCACATTTCCGGCAAAGACGACATTTGTCGTCAATGATATAGGCCAGGTTATTTTCCATGGTGATGGCGTCGAAGGGGCATACCTGCTGGCATTTGCTGCAGCCGATGCAGGCTACGTTGCAGGCTTTCCTGGCCACGCCTCCCTTATCTTTGTTGACACAGCTCACGTAGATGCGACGAGACTTAGGCCCCTGCTTACGCAGCTCGATGATATCCTTGGGACAGGCTTTCACGCAGGCACCACAGGCGGTGCATGTGTCTTCCACCACCTCGGGAAGCATGGTGACCGGGTTGATGTGGATGGCATCGAACGTGCAGGAATCCACACAGTCACCCAGACCCAGGCAGCCGAAGGAACAGCCGGTATCACCACCATAGAGCGCCGCGGCTATGGAGCATTTGGAGGCCCCGTCGTAGAGGTTCTGCCGGGGACGCTCCTCGCAGCTGCCGCTACAGCGTACCACTGCAATCTTCTTTGTTGTTTTGGACGCGGTCTGACCCAGGATGGCCGCTACACGGTCCATCGTCTCCTGTCCCCCCACGGGACAGGAGAGCTCTTCCAGCGAGTCGGCACTGACGCAGGCCGCCGCGAAGGCTGCGCAGCCGGGGAAGCCACAGCCGCCACAGTTGGCGGCGGGGAGGGCATCCTGCACCTCCTGGATGCGGGGATCCTCTACCACTTTAAACTTTTGACTTACCAGGTATAGGATGCCGGCACTCCCGGCACCAATGGCACCCAGTGTGGCTACGGCAGTAAGGATTACACTCATAATTGCTGATTAATGGTTTTTTTTAATACTGAATTGAAAGGTATGAGCCATGCTGTTTCGGAGAAGATAGAGAAGCAGGTAGTAGGGTGCCAGTGCCAGCAGGGCACTGAGTGCCGCTTCTGTCTCGCTGAAGTGCCAGTAGCTTGTGGTTAGTATAAGCATGGCGATGAGGATGATCAGCGGGAGTAGAAAAGCCCAGAAAACCGCTTTGTAACCGATTGACTCCTTCCCCTCGATGATCACCTGTTCGTGAAGTGTGAACTGACCCGAATGATCAGAGATATCGACAAGCTTCTCTTTCGAGTCGGCAGCCATGCAGGCTCCCTTTGCGTGGCAGCTGCTACAGGCCGATTGCTGCAGGATGCGCACGGTGATCTTCTCTCCGTTGATCTTCTCGATAATTCCCTCGTGTGTGATCATGAAACGGTGGTTTTTTTAATCTGTCGCTTCTTCTTCTTTTTCCTATGGACTTGCAAAGTTAAGGATTATTTTCGTGAAAAGATACGCATTTATTGAACTTAAAGAGACCTTTAATTGTGAACGGTCGTTCCTGCTGATCGTTTTCTCTCTTTGAGCATCCTGCACGTTTCAAATCTCACAAAAAAAAGGTTCTCCACAGTCCCTGCCGGGTCCCTCCCGCTACATCTCCGGGTTATTCTCCAATAATAATCCCCTGTTGAGTCACTTGATCGCAATTTTAGCGAACAGCCGGCGAACATTTAGGTTGCTAAATTTGTTAAAAACTGAAATTGCCGCTTTTAAGCAACCATATTAAACAAACATATTAAAATCACTGAACCCGTATGATTTTCGATATTGAGATGATTCGCAGGGTTTACGCGGATCTACCTGAAAAAATTAATAAAGCCAAAGAGAAGCTGCAGCGCCCCCTGACGCTCACCGAGAAGATTCTCTTCTCTCATCTCTCTCCTGGCGTACCGGTACTTCACTACAAGCGGGCATCCGACTATGTGGATTTCGCCCCGGACAGAGTGGCGATGCAGGATGCTACCGCACAGATGGCCCTGTTGCAGCTGATGAACTCGGGCCGTACCACTGTGGCGGTACCCTCCACCGTGCACTGTGATCACCTGATACAGGCCTACCGCAACGCCGAGAGCGACCTGGAGACGGCCAGCGTGACCAACAGAGAGGTTTATGACTTCCTGCGGGATGTCTCCAACAAGTATGGCATTGGCTTCTGGAAGCCTGGGGCAGGCATCATTCACCAGGTGGTGCTTGAGAACTATGCCTTCCCGGGGGGGATGATGGTGGGTACCGACTCCCACACACCCAATGCGGGCGGACTGGGTATGATTGCCATCGGCGTGGGTGGAGCCGACGCGGTGGACGTGATGGCTGGTCTGCCGTGGGAGCTGAAGATGCCCAGGCTGATCGGGGTGAAGCTCACTGGTCGCCTCTCCGGCTGGAGCGCCCCCAAGGATGTGATCCTCAAGGTGGCCGGAATTCTCACCGTGAAAGGAGGCACCAATGCCATCATCGAATACTTCGGCGAAGGGGCCAAAACACTCTCTGCAACGGGTAAAGGAACCATTTGCAACATGGGTGCCGAGGTGGGTGCCACTACCTCCATCTTTCCTTTCGACGATAAATCAGCCCAGTATCTGGAGCAAACCGGTCGCGGGGAGGTGGCCGATGAGGCTCGCCGCATCATGGAGCATCTGCAGCCCGACCCGGAGGTGCTGGCCAACCCTGAGCGGTACTATGACCAGCTGATCGAGATCGATCTCTCCAAGCTGGAACCACACATCAACGGACCGTTCACCCCCGATGCGGCCTATACCATCTCCGAGTTTTCAGCGGTGGTGCGCATGAACAACTACCCCCGCAAGATGGAGGTGGGACTGATCGGCTCCTGCACCAACTCCTCCTATGAGGACCTGACCCGTGCCGTCTCCATTGTGAAATATGCCCGTGAACAGGGCGTGCCGGTAAAAGCTCAGTTCATGATCAACCCGGGATCAGAACAGATCCGTTACACGGCCGAACGTGACGGCATTCTGGATGAGTTTGGCAAGGCGGGTGCCACCATCATTGCCAACGCTTGCGGTCCCTGTATCGGTCAGTGGAAGCGCGATGATGTGGCAGACAACCGCCCCAATTCCATTGTCACCTCTTTCAACCGGAACTTTGCCAAGCGCAACGACGGGAACCCCAATACCCATGCCTTTGTCACCTCTCCCGAGTTGGTGGCGGCACTCACCATTGCCGGTGACCTCTGTTTCAATCCGCTTACCGATACCCTGCTCAACGACAAGGGTGAGGAGGTGAAGCTGCCCGAGCCGAAAGGATTTGAGATGCCTCCCAGGGGTTATGAAGTGAAAGATGCTGGTTACCTGGCACCCTCCGCAGATGCTGCCGTGGAGGTCGTCATTGATCCCCATTCCACCCGGCTGCAGAAGCTGGAGCCGTTCCCTGCATGGGATGGCAAGGATTACATCAACCTGCCGCTGCTCATCAAGGTGCAGGGCAAGTGTACCACCGACCATATCTCGATGGCCGGCCCCTGGCTCCGCTATCGCGGTCACCTCGACAACATCTCGGACAACATGCTGATTGGTGCTGTCAACAGTTTCAACCAGCAGACCAACGCGGTACTCGACCCCGAGACGCTCGAATATGTGCCGGTGCCGGCGCTGGCCCGCAAGTTCAAGAGCAAGGGAGTAGGTTCCGTCGTGGTCGCCGAGGAGAATTACGGCGAAGGATCCAGTCGTGAACATGCAGCCATGGAGCCGCGTCACCTCAACGTGAAGGTGATCCTGGTGAAGTCGTTCGCCCGGATCCATGAGACCAACCTGAAGAAGCAGGGGATGCTGGCGCTCACCTTTGTCAACAAGGATGATTACGACAAGGTGCAGGAACGCGACAAGATCAGTGTGATCGGCTTGACCGGGTTTGCTCCGGGTAAAAACCTCACCATTGAGCTGCTTCATCCCGATGGCACGACAGATCGTTTTGAAGCATCGCACACCTACAATGAACAACAGATAGAGTGGTTCAAGGCAGGCAGTGCCCTCAACGCGATGAGGAAATAACCAAAAGTGGCTCAAACCCTTTAAAATATAAGCGAGCGAACAAACAAAATGGTTTAAAGAACTGTTATCTGAACATTCTCTACCCATTTTACCCAACAATTTATTGGAAAACCGATCATTCAATAATCAAACATATCTCAAGATGAATAATGAACAAATAACGAAGACTTTATCTGACTCCGTTGCTTTTACCAGCAATATCGACAAGGAGCTCTTTACCAAAATGGGTGTGAAGCGCGGACTGCGCAACGAAGATCACTCCGGTGTGCTGGCGGGACTCACCCGCGTGGGTGACGTGGTAGGCTACGAAAAGCAGGAGGATGGTACCCTCAAGCCGGTGCCGGGGAAGCTCTATTACCGCGGTATCGATGTGGCGGAACTGGTGAAAGGGGTGCAGGCGGAAAACAGGCTCGGTTTTGAGGAGACTGCATTCCTGCTGCTCTCGGGGCGTCTTCCCACCAGGAAGGAGCTGGATGCGGTGAACAAACTGATAGCACAGACCATGCCGCTGAACCATCTGGCCACCATGAACATCCTCTCACTCAAAGGGAAAAACATCATGAACATCCTCGCCAGAAGCGTGCTGGAGCTTTATACCTATGACGATAACCCCGATGATATCTCACCTGAGAACCTGGTGCGGCAATCGATCAACCTGATTGCCAAGTTCCCTACCATCATCGCCTATGCCTACCAGGTACTGCGTCATGATCAGCTGGGACGTTCAATGCATATCCGTCACCCCTATGAAGATCGTTCCGTAGCAGAAAATTTTCTTTTCATGATGAAAGGGCGTGACGACTACACCGAGCTGGATATCAAAATCCTGGATCTGGCTTTGATCCTGCACGCAGAACATGGTGGAGGAAATAACTCTACATTTTCGGTCCGTGTAACCAGCTCAACCGAAACCGACACCTATTCGGCCATCGCTGCCGGCATCGGCTCCCTGAAAGGGCCACTCCATGGTGGAGCCAACATCAAGGTACAGGGGATGCTGGAAGATATGAAAAAGAATGTAACCGACTGGACCAGCAAGGAGCAGATCGATGCATACCTGAACAGGATCCTGAAGAAAGAGGCCTACGACCGTACCGGATTGATCTACGGGATCGGACATGCGGTCTATACCGTGAGCGACCCGCGTGCTGAGCTGCTGAAAGAGATGGCCCGTGAACTGGCACGCGAGAAAGGGCGTGAAGAGGAGTTCAACTTCATGGAACTGATCGAGGAGCGTGCCGTGGAGGTCTTCCTGGGCTTCAAGAAGCAGACCGCGAAGGCGCGTACCTGCGTCAATGTGGACTTTTATTCAGGCTTTGTGTATGACGCACTTGGCCTGCCGAGAGAGGTGTTTACCCCTTTGTTTGCCATGGCCCGCATTGTGGGCTGGTCGGCACATCGTATCGAAGAGCTGAACTTCACCAGTAAGCGCATCATTCGCCCGGCATACAAGAACGTTCGCGAGAAACAGCCTTTTGTCCCCATCAATGAAAGATAAACCTATCACATGCAGAAAATAAAAGTAACGAATCCGGTGGTGGAGCTGGATGGTGATGAAATGACCAGAATTATCTGGTCATTTATCAAAGAGGAGCTGATCCTTCCCTATCTCGATCTCGACATCAAATATTACGACCTGAGCATCCAGAACCGTGATGCCACCGACGACCAGGTGACGATCGATGCTGCCGAGGCAATCAATAAGTACAATGTAGGCATTAAGTGTGCCACCATCACGCCCGATGAGGTGCGCGTGAAAGAGTTTGGACTGAAGAAGATGTGGAAATCGCCCAACGGTACCATCCGCAACATCGTGGGGGGTACCGTCTTCCGCGAACCGATCATCTGCAGCAATATACCCCGCTACGTGCAGGGATGGACCGAGCCGATCATCATTGGTCGTCATGCTTTCGGTGACCAGTATCGCGCGACCGATACCGTCATAAAGGGAAAGGGAAAGCTGACCATGACCTTTACCGGCGAAGACGGTGAAACCCAAAGCTGGGAGGTGTATGACTTCCAGGGTGACGGTGTGGCCATGGCCATGTACAACACCGATGAGTCGATCTACGGCTTTGCCCGTTCCTCCTTTCAGATGGCGCTGACAAAAAGATATCCGCTCTACATGTCCACAAAGAACACCATTCTGAAGGCGTACGACGGTCGCTTCAAGGATATCTTCCAGGAGGTGTATGAGAAGGAATTCAAGGATGCCTTCGGGAAAGCAGGCATCACCTACGAGCACCGGCTGATCGATGACATGGTGGCTTCCGTGATGAAGTGGCACGGCGGCTTCGTCTGGGCCTGCAAGAACTACGA
>WOYI011165636.1_pt2 | contig 11342 bp, 10 predicted proteins | sample 6423411 | NCBI WGS metagenome assembly WOYI01 (sample SAMN13441803, study PRJNA592873) | oil field metagenome | biome: oil field; feature: oil-well bore; material: oil-contaminated soil; isolation source: oil-contaminated soil from oil-well borehole | place: Germany: Wietze | collected 2016-10-18 ... | reverse complement strand
TGTAATGCCTCGTTCCAATTGCTTCAGAACACACCTGCCCTGTGAGATCGACAGAGATGGCCGTATTTATCGAAACCATGTTGTCATTTTGCGCAACCACGTATGGATCGTTGACGTAGTTGCCTCTAAGCAGAAGCACACCCGGGTTATCCTCAATGAAAGAGTACATTTCCTTTGTCCCAAGAGCAAAAGTCGCTATGAACTTTCCCGGCCAGAGACTCTTCTTCCTATTTGTTATTGCTCCCCTTTCGAACAGGTGAATCATCGACTCAGTAAACATTTCGGTATGAATTCCGAGGTCGTGCTTATCTTCCATAAGTTTTGCGACGGCGTTCGGAATCCCTCCGATTCCAATCTGCAAAGTTGCTCCATCTACAACCAGCGAAGAAATATGTCCCGCGATGTTCATCTCAGTCTCCGAGGGTTCAGTGTCGGGCAGTTCAGGAATGTCAAAAGTGTTCTCTATCACATAATCGACCTCACTTATGTGAACGTGAGTGTCACCATGAGTCTTTGGAGCCTTCGAATTTACTTCCAGAATTACCATCTTCGCGTTCTCTACCATATCTCTTTCATAAACTGTCGACAATGAAAGGGTCATGTATCCATTTCTGTCCATTGGCGAGGCAACACCCCAGAATATATCGGGTTTGTTTGCCATAATTCGCTCAACGCCAGCAGTATGAAGATTGTTCGGGATGTATGTCACTGTCCTAAGACCGCCGCTGACTGCCTTCCTAGCGCCCACTGAATGGAACCAGGACTCATTCAGAAATCTGCCTTCATATTCTTTATTAACGAAGAACGGATACTCTCCAATATTCAAACAAGTCGCAACGGCTACATTCTCCACGTCCTCAACCCTGTGGAGGTTCTTTAGAAGACCCTGAGCTTCCATTGCCGCCATGCTTGTCACAATTTTTGTTCCAGACTTAATGTTCCTGAGACCTTCCTCAATCGATATCTTCTTCTTTCTGTATTCGTCATTCCAGTTCAACTAAAAGCACCTCCATAACCTTTCATCATAAGAGAAGCCAGTTCCAACAAATAGTCGTTCCATTTTTCGTAGTCTTTCTTCAATTTGAAAAGAAGATCAAGCCCCATGAAGTGTCCTATTCCCATGAGGAAGACTCCCAGATCTCGAGAGTCTATCGGTTTAATCTCATCCTTCAACCTTGCTTCTTCAAGAGCGCTAATATACGATGTAAGAAGCCTTTCATAGTAGAAACGGCCAGTCTCTGGTTGTACAAACTCAGATTCGCGTACTATGTTATAGAGCTCCTTGTGAACATCCATGAAGAGCAAGAACGCCTTAAAGGATCTAATCTCTTTGTTTAACCTGCCTTCAACACCGGAGACAGCGTCTCTCATCGTTCTTCTTAGACTCCTGTTCGCCTGATAGACAAGCTCTTGAAGTAGCTTTCCCTTACTTTCAAAATGAAGATAGAACGTTCCCTGACCGTAGCCCGCCTTGCTAGTGATGTCATATATCGACGTGCCGAAATATCCCTTCTCTCCCATCAGTTTCTCCGCAGCCAAAAGGATGACTTCTTTAGCCTTTCCTTCACCGTTTGCTCTAACTCTATCTAGAGTAAAATCCAGAGACCTCAAATCCAACTCTTCAGACTTCACAAAACCATTGAGGGTAAAGTCGACGAGTGATTGGACTGTCGAATCGGGCACCCTTGTATCGTTATAAATGATCCAGTAAATTGCGGCAAACCGGGAGCTCCCAATAAGAAACCACAGTTCAGGCATTGAAAGGGAAGATCTATCGTCCAGGACAGTTGAGAGAAAGGCATCTTTGTACGTTTTGTCTACGGAGCTTTCCACATCCGTAAACCTGTACTCGGCCTCATGAAAGGCAATGAACTTCCTTCGCGATTCCCAAAGAATATCAAAGACCGTTCTGTAAAGGTTATACAGCTTCTCCTTCGTAGTGTGTCCTGTTACCATAGTAGAGGCAGACTCAAATCTGGTCTTGATATCCTGTACAATCTCTTTGAATACCTGTTCCTTACCGGTGTAATGTCTATAAAATGCTCCATTTGACAGTCCACAGGTTCTGCATATATTGGCGACAGAGGTCATTTCAAAACCAAGGCGACTGAACAGCTCTTCAGCCGCCTCTTTAATCTGTAGTCTTGTTCTCTCACTGCGAGAGATCTTCAAATCACGAGGCCCCCGTCGACGCCTATTATCTGACCAGTCAAATAACTCGACTCATCGGAAATCAAGAAGAAGTAGACATTCGCAATTTCCTCGGGGAGTCCCATTCTCTTAAGAGGAATCTTCTCTTCGAGCGCAGTCAGTATCTTCTCCGGCATTTTCTCAGTCATCGGTGTCTTTATGAATCCAGGCGCCACGGCATTTACCCTGATTTTCGCACCCTTTCTCGTCAACTCTTTAGCCCATGTCTTAGTCATTGCAATAACTCCTCCCTTTGAAGCGGAGTAGTTAGACTGACCGATATTACCGTATACGCCGACGATGGACGAAGTGTTTACAATCGAACCATGACCTTGATCTATCATGACCGGAGCAACTGCTTGCGTCATGTTGAAAACGCCTTTCAAATTGACGTTGATAACCATGTCCCAATCTTCTTCGGACATCCTCTGGATCAGGGCGTCTCTAGTCACTCCAGCATTATTGACAAGCCCATCGATGTGACCGAACTCGCTTTTGATTTCACTGATAAGCTCAGCTATTGCAGGCCTATCTGTCACGTTCAGTTCTTTTGGAATTACCTTGCCCGGAAGTGCGGAGAATTCCTTCTTAAGATTATCCAGTCCTTCGACGTTCATATCACAGGCGTAGACAATCGCGCCTTCGCCGGCAAACTTTTCGACTGCAGCTTTACCCAGTCCACTCGCGCCACCGGTTATGATGACAACTCTACCTTCTATTCCCATCTTATCGCCTCCTAATTCTTACCCCATTTTACTGTCGTTGCAGCCCAGACGAAGCCTAATCCGGCACCTACCATAACGATCACATCGCCATCTTTGATCTTTCCTTCTTTCAACCCCAATTCAATGGAGAGAATCTGATCATTTTGCCCAAGATGGCCGTAGTAATCAAGGTAAGTACTCTGATTCTCCTTTAGCCCGAGCTCTTCAAGAACTGCAAAATGAGCCGATCTTTTGAAATGCAAAATTGCTAAATAATCGATATCACTTTCAGAATAGCCGCTCTTTCTGAGTGACTCTCTAATTACCCAGTAGAAATTTGGCATTGTAGTCTCTCCAAGGCGTTTCTTGAATTCTGCAGTATCTCCTTGGACAGAGAAATGATAACTCAATGTGTCTTCGGGACTCATAGGCCATTTTTTCGTTCCTCCTACCGGAACAACACACAGCTCGGAGAATGATCCGTCACCCTTGAACGCCGAAGATAGAACGACATTCTCATTATGGCCTTTCTTAAGAACCACAGCAGCTCCGCTCGCTCCTACATCAAGCATGAATGAGGTGGATGGCTCAGAAAGATCCATAAGGTCCACATTTCTGTAGCCGCTCACGAGCAGAACAGTATCAACATCGTCTTTAGCGATCATGAGACTCTTCGCCACGTCAATACCGGCCATCATAGATCCACACATCGCTTCCATATCAAAAGACCAGGCGTTTTTGGCACCGATTTCGTCAGCAACCTTCAACCCGGCCAGCCAGCATGGGTAATCTTTATGCTGAGCACCATTCCAGATTATCAGATCAATGTCTTTGGGATCCGTTCCGGCATTTTCAAGAGCTTTCAATGCCGCTTTGATTCCCAAATTGCTTGTGGTCTCTTCAGGACCAGGAACGAGCCTTCTCTTCACTCCAAATTTCAGTTCAATTACATCTTTTGGAATGCCTGTTGCCTCGGCAATTTCCTCTGGAGTCATGAAGGTCTCAGGTATGTATGTCCCGATTCCCGCTATACCAACTACTGGAAATGAACTCAACAAGATCACCCCTTATACTTTGCGCGTCGTGATTCACCTCTCATATATGAAAGATGAATCATCTCTCACTTTCAGAATACACTAAATTGACCCGGTTGCTAAGTTCATCTAATGCCGTTTAATGACAATTATCGGTGAAAGAAGATGAATAACTCCCAAATTGTCGCTTTTTCTAACAATTTTTAAGTACGAAGCCGATAATTGCCGTCATAAACTCTCCCGATTTTTCAAGGAAAGCTCCGTGACCGGCATCCTTTATAACAAGGAATTCTGAGTTTCTGACTCTTTCATGGATCATTTTCATCTCTTCTATCGGAGTAATAATGTCGCGATCGGCGCCAAGAAGTAGCGTCGGGCACTGAATCTCATCTAGTTCATCCAGAACGTTGAAATCAGGATTTGAAGAGATAAGTCTTATGAATCCTTCAAACCATTCTCTGTTGAGTGTTGATTTGAACATCTTCTGACGCTCCTTCAGCCAAGCAAGGTTTCGATTGTAGAAGTAATCTGAGTATATGAAAGGTATTGCAAGTTTGAAAAATCGCTCGCCGTCGAAAAGCTCTGCCGCTTCTTTCCATGCTTCACCGAGTTCTGCGAGATAAGGAGAGATCCTCGCCGGCGTGTTTGCAAGCACTAATGATTTGACTCTGTCAGGACTGGCAATAGCCAAGATTTCAGCGACCTGTCCGCCATAGGAAAGGCCAACTATGTTTGCTTGAGCAATTTTCAGGTGATCTAGAAGATCAACAACATCACTCGCGTGAACAGAGATGTGGTATTGCAGGTCCTTTCTTTCTGACCGGCCCTGATCTCTGAAATCCATCAAGATTAGCCTGAAATGCTTAGTGAAACCCGAGATAAAACCCGCCCATGATGGCGTTGACATCATAATGCCGTTTAGTATGAGAAGTGGTGGATTCTTCTCATTTCCATGTTCTTCAAAATAGATCTGTGTACCATCCGTTGTTTTTAATAGTGACATATCTTCACCTCCGTAATGATTATGGCACCGATTAGGGCAGTTAGTCAAAACCCTGCCCTTTGATGATAAACTCATAAAGAAGAGCCAAACACGATGCCGAGATCAGTGAATTATTCGAAGAAGGGATGGTTTGAATGTCGAAATTCATGAAGGATATGTTGGAACAACCCGAAGCAGTCAGAAAGCTGATTTCAACATCCGACGTTTTATCCGCAAAAGCAGAGGGACTGGACTTTGACAAAGTGTTATTCACCGGAATGGGGGCGTCTTTCCACGCTGCAGAAGTGGCCGCTTCCTTTCTCAGATCCTCAGGTGTCGACGCAGTAAGCTCGGAAATGTCCGAGATAATCGCTTATTCATCTACAGAACTAATCAAGAAGTATACGACAATCTTCTTAATAAGCCAGTCTGGAGAGAGCGCCGAACTAGTTAGGTTCATCGAGGACAACAGGGCACTTGTACCAAGGATGGTCCTAATAACAAACAGCGGCCGGAGTAGTGCGTCAAGAAATTTCCCTGACGAGAGAGTTTTTCTTCTCAATGCGGGTAATGAGAGATCTTTGGGAGCCACAAAGACCTTTGTGAATAGCATTGTTTTGATGCTGATAATCGCGGCTTCTAAGACGGCCAGGCAGATTGACTTCTCTAAACTACCTTCCAGGATGGAAGAAGCTCTTGCACTTGATGTTTCATGGCTCGCGACTCTCCTATCTGAAAAGAGGGAGAGGATACTTGTGGCCAGAGGATTTGGAATCGGGGTAGGCAGGATGGCAAGACTAATGTTTGCTGAAGTTGCGAAAATGAGCTTGATATTCTACACAGGTGCTGCTTTCAGGCATGGTCCGGTTGAGCTTTTGATAGACAGACCGGTTGTACTTACCTTGAATCCAACCGGAGCCACTCACGACTTAATGCAGGAACTTCACAGTGACATTTCGGACAAGTGTGACTTGATAACTCTTTCTAATGCAAACAACGGGAGCGTTGAGACCGTATACATTTCCGAGGGCCTCGATGAGATACTTGCATCGATTCCCATGATGAATGTCCTTCAAAAGACCGTGGAAGAAATAGCCCGAAAGAGGGGATTTGATCCAGGAGCCGGGGTGTACGGAACGAAGGTTACTACCAAAGAGTAGTCTGATATCACTATCATTGCTCTTCAATAAGGGCTTGCATAGGGATCTGCAGAAGTAAGCCGTAGACTTCGAGTGCCGAAGTACTCTTATTGCCGAAAAGCCAGCAAAAGCCCTTCAGCTGCAAATCGAGCGGAGCACTTCAGACAGTAATGGTTCTTTATGAACTACCGCAGTAGACAGGTTATCAATCATCTCATACTTGCCATGAATCATTCTAGAGAAAGGTTGCACTTATCAACCCCACTAGCGGATGGACCTGAAGAATCTCGATTTCACTCGCGCCAGAGGCCTCAAAAACTTCTCTCATGAACGAGACGCTTGCTGGATGATCTGTCTCACTCTCTTCGAAGTAAACATCATCCCACTCGTCTTTGTGTTTGCTGGGGTCGTCAAACCACATGATATCACCTATAACGATTCTCCCAGGTCTCTTGAGCATTTCAGCCAACCCAGAGACGGCCTCCTTCTTCATCGGATCAGTAAGATGGTGAAGAGAATAGATTGCGACAACCTTATTCACATTTTGCCGAAAAACATCCGTCTCTTCACAAGGGTCCTCAAAGGAGCCCCTGAAGAATTCAACATTTTTGACACCAGAACTGGCCACATTTATTCTGGCGTCCTCCAACATCCTTCTGCTTATATCGATTCCAATTACTTTCTTGCAGTAAGGACTCGCAGCCACAGCCCATCTTCCCCGACCCGTTCCAATGTCCAGCAAAGTGTCTTCCAAATCCAGCTCAAGATAGTCGAGCGCAAGCGCCCCAACCATAGCAATTATGTCTCCCTTGAATGGGTCGATGTCTGCTATCGGGGAAGCCTCAGGAAGGTTGTCAAACACCTGCTCCAATTTTCTTCGATCATACTGATGCTCCAATTAGCTCACCTCATAATTGTGTTCATCTCTTCTTGATTATACCCCAGAGCTGAAAACTGAGAAGAAAGTGCTGGAACGGTGCTAGACGATTTTTGTCTCTGTGCCCTCTTCAAAACTCCTGTAGGCAGAACAAACTACCTTCAAGGCTTGTAATCCATCTTCCCCTATCGTAAACGGGCTTCTACCTGACCTGAGCACTTCAACAAACTCCTCAATCAATAGCTGATCCAGATTATCACCGTAATTCTCCCAGCTTGAACCACTTTCATTTGAGTAGACTTCGATTTTCGAGTTGAAGATGTCCAGAAAGAGTGTTCCCTTTGTTCCTACAATGCGCAACGTAACATCTCCCCAGTAAGGGTGTGCCCTTGGTCTCGACCAGCTGCAGTCCAATGTCATGTACTGGCCTGTCGAGAGTTTGAACATCTCCAGTCCGCAATCCTCGACCTGTATATCGTATATCAGGGTACCGAAAGTAGCGTAGACCGTTGTGAATTCACAGTCAAGAAGCCACCTCACAGTGTCGACCACATGAACGGTATGATCCATCACGGCCCCGCCTCCACTCAGCTCGGGATCCGTGAACCACCCTCCAGGCATTCTCCCATGGTTAGTCCCGACCAGGTTGATTACATCGCCCAGAAAACCGGCCCTTATGATCTCTTTGGCCTTTCTGACAGAGGCGCTGTACCTAACCGGAAAGGCCATTTGAAGTTTAACGTTATTCTCCTTGCAGATCTCCACCATTGCATTTGCGTCTTCTAGGGTTGTTGCGATCGGCTTTTCGCAGAGAACGTGTTTTCCCTTTCGAGCGGCGATCTCAACGAACTTCCTGTGAGTCGAGTTCTCGCTGGTTACTATCACTCCATCGCTTCCGGCAACGAGTTCTTCGAGATCTTCGCAGGACTTAATCCCAAGATCTCTGCATGCTTTGTTCATTCTGTATCCATCGTCATCGTAAAGCCCAGTGATCTCGACATCATTCATTCCCTTCAACGCTCTCGCATAACTGTAACCGTGCATATGCGCAATACCGAGAATCCCAATTTTCGTCATCTCAGTGCACCTCCGAGAGTTCGACCGGTCTGAGCAGTTTTGCCGACAGGTTGGCCGCCAGTGCGATTCTCAACGACTCGATGGCCTCTCTTCCGTTTACAGGTACTTCCTTGTCTTCATCTACCGAGAGTGTGAACGATTCTAGCTCAGCAGCGTAAGGATCAAAATGAGCGGGATTTTCCTGTGCGTATTTTGGTTTTCCCTCGATCGAGGTTTGCAGCTTAAGTGTCGTTTCTCTCTCGTAACTGTTGGTGATCATTCCCCTCGTGCCGATGAATTCGTAGAACGTCCCAAAACCGACGGGCATCCCGGGCGGTTCGGCCCAACTACCTTCAACGTGCACCAGAGCGCCGGACTCGAACTTCAGAATTGCCATCCCATGATCGAAAGAGCTTTTTTGCTTATCGGAACTCAGCATAGAGGACCTGGCTTCAACCGTGGTCACTGGACCAAGAAGTGTTCTGAGAAAATCGAAATCGTGTATGGATAGATCAACAAAGACGCCTCCGCTCTTTTCTGGATCTGCAAACCAATTGTCAATCCCATGAGAAGGGAAAGAGCCGCCTCTGTAGAGCCGCGCCATCACAATCTCACCGATGTTCCTTGCCACAGAGAGTTCCTTTACAGCACTGTATTGCGGAAAGAAGCGTACGACATGACCTACCATGAACTTCTTTCCGCTCTTTCCGGCCGCTTCGTCCATTGCTCTGGCGTCTCTCAGCTTGAGAGCGACGGGCTTTTCACAGAAAACGTGCTTCCCGGCCTCCAGTGCGCTGATGGCAAGATCCCTGTGAGTGAATGTCGGCGTACAGATGTCCACTATATCTATACCGTCGTTTTCAAGGACTTCCTCAAAGTTGGCAACGGCCGCTCCATAAGTCTCCGCGAGCACTCCTGCCCTGCTTGCGACTGGATCGACTATCCAGAGGGAACTCGTTTGGTTCATGGCTCTGTAGGCTCTCGCGTGGACGTTCCCCATCATTCCCGCTCCAAGTATGGCTATCGAGTGCATCGAACACCTCCTGATTAGTTCAAAAAACTATCTCCCGGAATAGGAGGAAGAGCTCCGCATTTATCAGCCGGAAACACTATAGTTTCTCCACTTTCATATTCATTACGGTCAGTTTTGCGTTTTCGAGCCCAAGGAAGTCATCCACTGAAACTCCACGAAAGTCTTTTCCAAACATTTCATATAGATGTGAAGAAATGCTGATCTCTGGTAGTCTTCCAATGAACCTTTCCCCATCAAACAAGAACGCTAGCTGGGCAGGGGTCGCAAAATGACCATCCTGAGTGAAGTCTCCGCCGCTGGCGATAAGAACAAATATGCCCTTCTGACCTCCCAGAAGCTGCTTCACGGTCTCTTCCGATTCAGAGAACTTGAGCATCGGCGTGCCAAGTTCAGGTAGCCCATCGAATTCTCCACCGGCAGAGCCAGTGAGCGGCAAACCAAAAGTGAACGCCGTCTTCTTATCTGTATACGGGGATTTCACTACACCGTTTTCGATCAAAGCGAATCGATCGGCATCATTTACCGTCCCTTCCGAATCGAAGAAGGGTTCATTGAAACCGTCCATGACATTTCTGGTCTGCAAAAGGGTGAGCTTCTCAGAGAAGACTTTCATATCAGTCTTCCCGGAAAGCAGCGATCCACCTGTTGCAAACAGCATTCCGTTAAGGGACTCATATAGCTTCTTGTAGTAGGTGATATCTTCTGACATGAACACTACCGGGTATTGTCCCTCTTCGATTCCATCGAGCCGATTCTTGTAAGCTTCACATACCATGTTAGTGAGCTCAATAAAGCTCTTCTTCTGGAACTTCCTGCCCCCATAACCTGTCATCGCATCGATAATATTCGACGATTTCTTGTCTTTTATTACGAGTGACAGACTTACCGATTCTCTCGAGGATTTTAGACTAAGGCCCAGATTGTTTCTCAGTTGGGATTCAATCTTACTACTCCTGAAGATGTGGCTGAAGCTAAACTCGGGTTGGTCGGTCCTAAGCCTTTCGAGGATCTCTTCCGTTGCTTCAAGTAGCTCCGCACTATTCTGGAGATCGGACTGGACGCATTCCTCTCGTTCCAGATCTTTCGTTGCCTCGTAAGTATACGGTATCCCCAGATCCAGAGACCGTTTAGCTCTGACGTTGAGCTCCGTTTCGTCGCATTCGCCAAGCGAACCTGCAACTCCCATCGATTTACCGTCGTAAAGCCGAACAGAAGTACGCAGAATATCCTTTTTTCTCAGTGAGCTTACACGAGTCTGAACAATTTTCACTGCATTCTCTGTATAATGGACTACCAACTTCTCTTCTGTCATAGATAGCACCTCCTTAATGAACGTTCAGCGAACGGACTCGAACAAAAGGTCCGCCAAATCCAACTGGAAGAGAAAACTGCTCCATCTTTCCACACCCTCCAAGAGAGAATGAGAGAAGTTTGAAGTCCTCAGTAAGCCCTTCTATCTCGTTCAACGTCTGGAAAACGCTCCCAGTTACAACGGAAATCTTGACCGGCTCCGTGATCTTTCCTTCTCTTATCAAATAAGCCCTGTTTGGTGCAAGCGTAAAGGTCGACATTCCGGTCCCGTGATTGAGAGAATCGACATAGACGCCATCTTTGATCCCGGAAAGAAGTTCTTCAAAAGATAGTTCTCCAGGGGATATGAAAGTTGTTGTCATCCTCACTACTGGTTCATACTCGAAGTTTACGGCTCTGGCGTTTCCCGTCAATTCCTCTTCCAGGGCAGCTGCAGTCTCTGCGCTGTGCAATCTTCCCGACAGACAACCGTCTCTTATCAGGTAAGTTTCGACTGCCTTCGTTCCTTCGTCATCGAATGCAACATGCCCAACGCCCGGTTTATTTCCGTCGTCGATGATTGAGAGTATTTCGCTTCCAACTTTTCGTCCGATTTTCCACTCTTCCATCATAGTCTTGTCTCCAAGCATGAAGTCTGCTTCGCTCTTATGCCCAAAACTTTCGTGGGCAAAGACTCCTGCTGCTTCAGGAGAAAGAATTACCGGGTATTTTCCCGGGGTGACGGGTTTGGCATGTCTTATGAATTCTTCAGAGGTCTTGACTGTCTGCCCAACTTCTTCGTCGAGATCTTTAATCGCATCCAGTGTATTTCCCGCCAGATCGAATCTATCCATGAACTGCTCTTCACCACAAACCATCTGATAGAGCAGTCTAAAACCGACCCGTTGATAATCAAATGTGAGATCTGCACCTTTGCTTGAAAAGAAGCTCTTAACAACTTTCTGATCAATATATTGACCTCTCCAGAACTTCACAAGCTCGCTCTCTCCAATGAGAGGAAAATAACTTGAGAGCAA
>WOYI010354185.1_pt1 | contig 11349 bp, 3 predicted proteins | sample 6423411 | NCBI WGS metagenome assembly WOYI01 (sample SAMN13441803, study PRJNA592873) | oil field metagenome | biome: oil field; feature: oil-well bore; material: oil-contaminated soil; isolation source: oil-contaminated soil from oil-well borehole | place: Germany: Wietze | collected 2016-10-18 ... | reverse complement strand
TGGGGAATTTCGCAAGAGGCTCAAGTGTTCCCCTTGTTGGAGACCAAGCCGATGGCCCGTGCCGGACGCCCGGTCACGAAGCGGCGGATCACCGATGCCGGGCGCATCGAACTGAAGGCCCGCCTGCGCGTTCGCAAAGCACCCGCCGACGAGAAGCCGCGTATCCGGATCGTGCCGGCGGGCTGCGCCGAAGGCCGGTCGGGCACGGTCATCACCCAGCGTTTGCAGGCGACGCTCCAGGCCGCCGGTCAATGGCGACGCCACTGCGCGGCGTACCGGCTGGCGGGGCCGAGCGATGCGCCGCGTGCCGGATGTCCGCGCACGGTGGACGATGCGCACGTCCAGGCAAGCGGGGACAAGCTGTACAAGGCCGGGGTCATCCACCGGCAATCGGGGAGGCATCGTGAGGCCGTCGAGCTGCTCCCGCTCGATCGGGTGCACCGGTTCAATCATCAACGACCGCCGGCACCGACCGGGTGCATCCGGCCAGCGGAAGCCGAGGCGGCCTGCTATCGGCACCAGGCCATGGGGTGCAAGGCGGCGTACATGCGGCCGCAGGCACGTGGGGGAGGGCGCGCCTGGCGTGCTGATGGCACAAGGGGGCGTGCCGTGTACTTCGAGCGGATTGGGCCATGAGCATGCAGCGCCCTGCCGCCTTGCCGGGACGGCGGACGCGATGGCGCGCCATCGCGTCGATCGGCGTGCTGCTGGGCGGCTTGCTGGCGGCATGCGCGGCTTGGGCGGTCGAGTTGCCGATCGCCACGCTGGGTACCGATGTCGGTCTGGGCCAGCAGGACATCCGCGTCCTGTACCAGGATCGCGACGGGCTGGTGTGGGCCGGCACGAACGCGGGCCTGTACGTCTTCGATGGTGTGGGTTTCCTGCGTATGGGCGGCGAGCAGGGGTTCGAGTCTTCCGCGGTCGTCGGCATGGCCGAGGATGCTTCCGGCGATCTCTGGGTCGCCACGCTGGCCGGCATGCAGCTGCGCCACCAGGGCCGCTTCGCCGTCGTCGAGCCGGCGGGGCATCCGCTGGTGGCCGATCCGGGCCAGACGCTGGCGGTGCAGCCCGATGGCGGCCTGCTGGTGCTCAGCCGACATCGCCTGCTGCTCGTGACAAGGCTGGCCGACGGGAGCTGGACGGCGCAGCCGTTCTTCGCGGGGGAGCGGCGCGAGCAGGATCCGTCGCTGGACCGGGTCGGCGTGGTGGCCGTGCAGGGAGAGGCCGTCTGGTTCAGCTGCGGCAAAGAGCTGTGCCGCTTCCGGCAAGGGCAGATCAGCCATTTCGGCACCCGCGAAGGTGTGCCCGCGGAGGCATGGCAAGCCATCCTGCCCATGCGCGACGGCAGCCTGTGGGTGCAGGGCCGGCACACGCTGCTGCACTGGACGGCCGGTGCGCCGGGTTTTGTCGAGCAGCCCCTGCCCGACGGACAGGCGTGGCTCACCGGGGCCGGCGGGCTGCTGGCGCAGGATACCCATGGCAGCCTCGTCGTCGGCACGAAGACAGGCCTGCTGCGCCTCGAAGGCGGGGACTGGAAAGTGTATGGGGACAGGCAGGGCATCCTGCCGCGACCCATCCAGCCGGTATCGGCCGTGCTTGCCGACCGCGACGGCAGCCTGTGGCTGGGCAACCACGGCCTGGGCGTGCTGCATTGGGTGGCGAGCAGGGCCATCGAAAACTGGAGCGGATGGCCTGGCTGGGGCACGCCGGAATATGCGACGCCGGATCGCATCGACACGCTCACGCTGTGGATGCCCGACGACGGCAGTTCGCTGCCCTCCGCCGGCGACCCGTATGAGCGGCGCTGGCCGCTGAGCTCGATGCCGCCCAGGGATGCGCACCTCGAACGTCCTTCACGGGACGGCTCCACCTGGGACTTCCATTTCGTTGGACGGATCACGCGGCGCCTGCCTGGCAGCCGCCGTTTCACGACGGTGGCCGTGCTCAAGAACTACATCCGCGGCGTGCTGACCGCTCGCAACGGCAAATTCTGGATCTACACCCAGGGCGGCGTCGATTCGCTGGATCCGGAAACCGCCGTGGTGGAGCACTCCGACTCATTCCAGCTCGGCACCCACTGCTCCGATGCCGCCGAGGACAATGCCGGTCGCATATGGGCAGCCTGCAATACAGGCATCTATCGGCATGACGTGCAATGGCAACAGGTCTTGTTCCTCGTCGGCAGGGCGGGCAATCGCCGGAGCGTCTCGGTGGTGGCGGAGCGCATCGCGATCACGCCCGACGGCAGGCTGTGGGTGGGAACCCCGGAGGCCCAACTGCTGGTGTCGCAGATAAGCATGTCCGGCGAACTGCTCATGCAGCCGGCCAACGATGTGGCATGGGCGCGCACGCGGCTGGATTTCCTGGAGACCGACAAGCGCGGGTGGCTATGGGCCGGCAATGCTGCGAACGTGGATGTTTTCGACGGCACCCGCTGGTCGCGCCTCACCTCCCGGGATGGCTTGCTGCTGGACGAGTCGGGCAGCCTCGCCTTCCATGCGGACGACGATGGCTCCGTCTGGATCGCCTCGAAGGCCGGCCTGTCGCATCTGATCCATCCTGCCCGGCTGCTTGTTCCGCCGATCTGGCAGCCCCGCGTCATCGCGGCCGATTACGGCGGCAGCGACCTTCTTTCCGACCCGGTGGCGTCATTCGACCCGGGCAAGCGGGTCACCTTGCATCTGGCCGTGACCGGCAACAGCGCGGGCGACCCGGTGCGCTATCGCTACCGGCTGGAAGGCGTCGACAAGGACTGGCACGAAACCGGCGAGCGCAGCGTCGCCTACCCGCTGGCCGGTGCCGGCACCTACCGTTTCGAAGTGCAGGCGGTGGACGTGAACCGTGGGCGTACGTCGGCGACGGCGACATGGGTATTCACCTTGGCCACGCCATGGTGGCGTTCGCCGTGGACGCCGTTGCTGGCGCTGCCGCTGCTGGCCGGCGCAGGCGTGGCAGGGGCATGGCGTTGGCGCAGCGCCGCCCTGACGGCCAGGAACCGCCAGCTCGAGCAAACGGTGGATCGGCGCACCGCGCAGCTGGAGCAGGCGCTGCATGCGCGCAACGACCTGCTCGCAAGGATCAGCCACGACCTGCGCTCCCCCCTGGTCAACATCATCGAATGCGTGAACCGGTGGCGTGCCGGCGACGTCCGGCGCGATTACCCGCGCATCATCGAGCAGAGCATCTGGCATCAGGTCAGGCTGATCGATGGCCTGCTGGAGTTCGCGCATGACGAACACATCCGTGCCGAACTGGAAGAGGCGCCGGGCTACCTGCACGCCTTCCTCGCCGAAGTCGTTGCGCAGGCCGCGCTGATGGCGGAGCGCGGCGGCAACCGGTTCGTCCACCGCTTCGACGCCAAGCTGCCGGGGGTGGTCAGGGCCGATTTCCGCCGCCTGCGGCAGGTGCTGCTGAACCTGCTCGGCAACGCCGCCAAGTTCACGCACGAAGGCCTGGTCGAGTTCGACGTGGCGGTGGTGCAGGGCGACGCCGAACGCGTGCGCCTCAACTTCGTCATTCGCGACAACGGCATGGGCATGGCGGCCGACAAGCTCGAATCGCTGCTGGAGCCGTTCGTGCGCGGCAGCAACGCCGAGTACCGCGAAGGCAGGGGGCTGGGCCTGTCCATCGTGGCGCATTGGCTGGACCGCATGCACTCGCGGCTGCAGGCGCGCCGGTTGGACGCCGGCGGCAGCGAGTTCTCCTTCGCGGTGGATTTCGACACGGCCAGCGAAGCCGAGGTGGACTCCTGCCTCCTCGACGACGACCCGATGGAGAGCAACCTCGATGGCGGCGGCCGGGCCATCGTGGTGGCCGACGAGCAGCCCCGGAACCGCGACATGCTCTGCGACCTTCTCGACAGCTACGGTTTCGCCAGCTTCCCGGCCGGCGACGGCGAGGCAGCCCTGCGGATGGTGGAGGCGCAAGGTGCCGTCATGCTCATCACCGACCAGTACATGGACGGCATGGATGGCTGGGCGCTGCTGGCGGCGCTGCGGAAAAACCATGCCGGCCTGCCGGTGATCCTCTGTTCCGCCACACCGCCGCGCCGCCCGGCCACGTGCGCCCCCGGGCTGGATTTCGATGCGGCGCTGCTGAAGCCCGTCAGCGTGCGGCAGTTGCTGCAGGTGATTTTCGGTAAGCTGCCGGGCGCTTGAGAAAGCCGCCGCCGCGACCGCTTCAAGCGCCCGCGTCGCCATCCCCGGCTTGCACGCTCGAGCGATAGGCCGTGGGCGTCATGCCCGTGCGCTCGCGGAAGGCCGTGGTGAAGTTGCAGGCGCTGCGGAAGCCGATCTGCTCGGCGATGTCCTGCATGCCCAGATGCGACCGGGCCAGCAACTCGCGGCCGCGGCGCAGGCGCTCCTCGCGGATCCAGTGGAACACCGTCACGCCCAGCCGCTCGCGGAAAATCGCCGACAGCCGCTTGCCGTGCGTGCCGGCCTTCTTGGCTATCTCGCCCAGGCCGGGCAGATCGCCCAGGTTCGTCCGGATGAAGTGCATGGCCGCGCGCAGGATCACCTCGTCCGGCGGCAGCGGGGTCTCCGGTTCCTCCGGCGCGTCGGCCTGCGCGGTGCGGGAGGCCAGCTTCAGGTGGATGCGCACGCGCGCCAGTACCTCCATCGGCAGGCAGGGCTTGAGGATGTAATCGACGCCGCCGTTGAGCAGGCCTTCCAGCCGTTCCTTGTCCGCGTTGGCCGCGCTGACGAAGATGACAGGGATGTCCCGCGTTTGCGGGTCTGCCTTCAGCATGCGGCAGGCGGCAAAGCCGTCCGTGCCCGGCATGCACACATCCAGCAGGATGAGGTCCGGCCGCAGCGCCTGGGCGCGCTGGCAGCCTTGCCGGGCGTCGGTGGCCAGGTTGATGCGCATGCCTTTGGCGAGCAGCAACTCGGTGGTGTCGCGGATGTCTTCCGGGCGATCATCGATGATCAGCACGAACGGTTGCTTCGCAGTCATGCCATTTCCCTGCACATGCCAGTGCCTGTCGGCGCGGTCCGCATCATAGGTCGATGGGCGCTCCGGCAAAGCCAGCGTACTCTGCGGCAAAAGTGTGCGCCAGCGCACGCACTAAACTGACGGTACAGGGCGGTGTTTGGCACGCGATCGCGCCAAACGTAGCGATTATCGCGGTGTCCCGCGTGCAGGCTTTGCACGCGTGGGCAGGTTTTGAAGCCGTCCTTTCACTTCATGAACTGGACACCTTCGCCATGAACCACATCTACCGACTCTGCTGGAACCGCTCGCTGCGCGCCTGGGTGCCGGCTTCCGAACTGGCGAAGAGCAAGGGTGCCGGCACGAGCTGCAGCCGTCCAGCGGCGCGCCTGCCGCTGATGCTCAGCCTGCTGTCGCTGTCGCTGGGCATGAGCGGCCTCGCCTGGGCAGGCAACACGCCCACGGGCGGCCAGATCGTCGGCGGATCGGGCCAGATCACGCAGTCCGGCAACGTCACCACCATCCAGCAGAACAGCCCGACGCTGTCGGTCAACTGGCAGAGCTTCGACATCGGCGCCAGCCAGACGGTCGATTTCCTGCAGCCGGGCCGCAGTTCCATCGCGGTCAACCGCATCCTGGGCAACAGTGCCAGCGAGATCTACGGCCACCTCAACGCCAACGGCCAGGTGTGGCTGATCAACCCCAACGGCGTGCTGTTCGGCCAGGGCGCGCAGGTGAACGTGGGCGGCATCGTCGCCTCCACGCTGGATCTCGACAGTGGCACGCCGGGCAGCGGCAGCGTGCGCTTCGCCGGCAAGGGTCGCGGCAGCGTGGTCAACCAGGGCAGCATCACCGCCGCCGAGGGCGGCTACGTGGCGCTGCTGGGCAATACGGTGTCCAACCAGGGCGCGATCCGCGCGCAACTGGGCACGGTGGCGCTGGGCGGCGGCACGGCGATGACGCTGACCTTCGCCAACAACCACCTGATGCACCTGGTGGTGGAGGCGAACGCCGTCAAGAGCCTGGTCGAGAACCGCCAGCTCATCGTCGCCGATGGCGGCAACGTGCTGATGACCGCCGGCGCGCGCAACTCGCTGATCGCCAGCGTCGTCAACAACACCGGCACCGTGCAGGCGCGCACCGTGGCCGAGCACAACGGCATCATCACCCTGCTGGGCGGCATGGAGGCGGGCACCGTGGGCGTCGCCGGCACGCTGGACGCCAGCGCGCCGAACGGCGGCAACGGCGGCTTCATCGAGACGTCCGGCGCGCGGGTCCACATCGCCGATGGCGCCGTCATCACCACCAGGGCAACCGGTGGCAAGCATGGCACGTGGCTGGTCGATCCCACCGACTTCACCATCGCCGCCAGCGGCGGCGACATCACCGCCAGCACGCTTGAAAGCCAGCTCGCCAGCGGCAACGTCGCGTTCACCAGCGACAATGGCACCGGCGGCACCTCCGGCAACGTCAACGTCAACCAGGCGGTGACGTGGAGCGCCGACACCACGCTCACGCTGACCGCGAGCAACGACGTCAACCTCAACGCTGCCATCACCAACACCGGCGCCAGCGGCAAGACGGTGTTGAACGCGGGCAATGCCTTCGTCAACAACGTCGGCGCTTCGGCGTTGAGCGGCCACTGGGCGATCTACAGCGCCAGCCCCACGGCCGTGGGCGAGAACCTGGGCGGCCTCACGCCCGGCTTCATCCAGTACAACGCCCCGATCGGCACGGCGGCAGCCCCGGGTGTCAGCGGCAACGGCGTGTTCTACAGCATCAACCCCACGCTCACGGTCACCGGCCTCACCGGCACCGTGACGAAGCCCTATGACGGCACCACCACCGCCACGCTCGCGGGCAGCAACTTCACCGATACCGGCCTGATCAACGGCGATGCCATTGCGTCGGCCACCGGCACGTACAGCCAGTCGGACGTGGGCAGCAACCTCAAGGTGACTTCGCCGTCGTCCATCTCCGGCATCAACATCGTCAACGGCAGCACGCCGGTCTATGGCTACGCCCTGTCCGGCACGGGCAAGACGGCGAACATCGGCACGATCGACGCGGCGCAGCTGTCCGCCACCATCATCGGCAACCCCACCAAGGTGTACGACGGCACCACCACGGCCACGCTGACCTCGGCCAACTATTACATCACCGGCCTTGCCGCGGGGCAGAGCATCACGGTGGGCCAACCCAGCTCGGTGGGCTATGCCAGCGCCGACGTCAACACCCATGGCGGCACCACGCCCGGCGGCGGCGAGGTGGCGATCGGCGCCACGTTCGCCAGCACCAACTTCGTCGCCGGCTCGGGCACCAAGCTCTCCAACTACATCCTGCCCACGGCCACCACCATCACCTCTGCCGCGCTCGGCCAGGACGCGACGGCCGGTTACGGCATCATCACGCCGGCACCGGTGTACCTGAGCGGCGTGCAGACCACCAACAAGACCTACGACGCCACCCCCAGCGACCCACTGGACATCCGCAACGTCAACATCTACGGCGTGGTCAACAGCGACGACGTCACGCTCGACACCAGCGGCGGTACCGGCAACTTCGCCGACGCCAATGCCGGCAGCGGCAAGACGGTCACGCTCAGCGGCTTCACCCTGACGGGCAGCAATGCCACCAAGGTCGCCGACTACGCGCTGATCGTGCCGACCAACCTCACCGCCGATATCTCCCCGAAGGCGCTCACCGTTGCCGGCGTCACCGCAACCGACAAGGTGTACGACGGCACGACTGCCGATACCCTGAATACCGGCAGCGCCGTGCTCAGCGGCTTCGTGAACACCGCAGACCAGGCATCGACGACGCTGTCCACGGCGTCAGCCACCGGCACCTTCAGCCAGGCAGACGTGGGCAACGGCCTCGCGGTGGACGTCAACGGCCTCGCCGTCGACAACAGCAACTACACGGTGACCCAGCCGACGGGCCTCGTCGCGAACATCACCCCGGCAACGCTGGCCATCGCCTTCAACCCGAGCGTATCCCCCGACAAGATCTACGACGGCACCGACTACGCCACCTTGAACGGTGGCGACTTCACCGTCACGGGCATGGTGGGCAGCGAGCAGGTGGCGGTGAGCCAGGCGCCTGCAACCTACACCGGCACCGGTGCGCCCAATGTCGGCACCTACGATGTCACGGCCGCGCTGCAATCGTCCGATCTCGGCTTCAGCAACGGCGCCAAGGCCGGCAACTACATCTTCAACTCCACCGTCACCGGCACCGGTGCGATCACCCCGGCACCGTTGACGCTGGTCATCGACGGCAATCCCACCAAGACCTATGACGGCACCAGCTCGGCCTCGCTGAGCGCCGCCAACTTCACGCTGAGCGGCGTGATTCCGGGCGAAACCATCAACCTGGCTGGCTCCTTTACGGGCAACTACTACAACGGTTCCCCGAGCACCCCCGAGAGCAATGTCGGCACATGGGGCGTGGTAGCCGCGTTGAGCGACGGCAACTACCAGTTCACGGCGAGCAGCGGCAACCCCACCGGCTCGCTGGGCAACTACAGCCTGCCGACCACGGCGCTGGGTTTCGGCACCATCACGCCCAGGCCTGTCACGGGCGGTCCCCCGTACCAGGTCACGGCGGGCATCACCGATGCCACCAAGGTCTACGACGGCACCACCGCGATCACGCTCGGCTCAAGCAACATCCTGTTCGACGGCTTCTTGTCCACCGATGGCGTCACGTGGACGGCTACCGGCGTCACCGGCACCTTCGCCACCAAGGACGTCGGCACGCAACCGCTGACCGCCTCGTTGAATGACGGGAATGTCTCGTTCACCTGCGGCGGCGGCGGCACGGGCTGCCTCGGCAATTACACCGACGGCTCCCACTTGCTGTCGACTCCCGGCTGGTCGATCACGGCCTACGGCAGCGGCATCATCCAGCAGAAGGATCTGTACATCACGCTCAGCGGCGTCACCAAGCAGTACGACGGCAACACCACGGTGCTGCCGCTCGGCACCGGCAACTTCACCGTCTACGGCTACGCCGACAACAACACCGGCGGCGCGCAGGACAGCGGCTGGGTCAGCGGCGAGGCGGCCACCATCACGCCCACCGCGTCGTTCACCTACGGCTCGCCGAATGTGTCGCGCGATGTCAATGGCAACGTGCTCGGCGACATCGAGGTCAAGGGCACGCTCACGTCGAACAACTACACGCCCAACGGCAACACGCAGCTGAGCAACTACAAGCTGGTTTACAGCATCGACCAGAACGTCGGCACCATCACGCCTGCACCGCTGTACGTCAACGGAGTCCATGCGCAAGACAAGATTTACGATGGCGGCAATGGCGCCTTGATCAATATCAGCAATGGCCAGCTGGCCGGCCTTGCCGATGTGGACAAGAGCGCCAGCGCCATCACGCTGAACATGGGCAACGCCACCGCCAGCACGGCCGACGGCATCGACAGCAGCACGGGCGGCACCATCGTCGCCAACGGCAACGGCACCTTCACCGCCAGCGGCTCACCCGTGGGCGGCATATTCGCGGGCGCGAATGCGGGCAGCGGCCAGACGGTGACCACCACCGTCAGCCTCGGTGGCAGCTCGGCGGGCAACTACACCCTCGAGATGCCCACGCTCACGGCCAACATCACGCCGCGGCCCCTGACAGTCACCGGCATCACGGCCAACGACAAGACCTACGACGGCAGCACGGTCGCCGCGTTCACGTTCGGCACGCCCACGTTCAACCCGGCCAGCGGTACCGGCTCGTCGGTCACGGGCTTGCTGGCGCAGGATTCGGGCCATGTTTCGCTGGATGAGGGCAGTGGCACGGGGACGTTTGCCACGCCCAACGCCAACACGAATCCGGGTGGCGACTACCTGTCGACCACCGGCGCCCCAATTGCCGTGACCGCCAGCGGCTTCACGCTGAACGGCGGCGCGGCCGGCAACTACGTGCTGAGCCAGCCCAGCAGCCTCAGCGCCAACATCAATCAGGCGCCGATCACGCTCTCCCTCGACGGCCCCATCCAGAAGGTGTACGACGGCACCACCTCCATCACCATCCCCACGGGCAACGAGCAGTCCTCCGGCAATACGTCCGCCGGCTACCACACCTCCGGCTGGGTGAGCGGCGAGGGCGCCACCATCACCCAGACGCACTCGGCGTCCTACGCCAACGCCGATGCCACCGTGGACGGCAATGGCAATCCCATCGGTAGCGGCAACGGCAAAGTCGACGTCACCGCCAACCTGGTATCGTCCGACTGGCGGCCCGGCAGCGGCACGTCGCTGTCGAATTACGCGTTGCCGGCCACGGTGACCAGCAACGTGGGTGTCATCACGCCGCTGGTGCTCGACCTCAGCGCTACGCGCGTGTATGACGCCACTGCCACCATCTATGCCAGCCTTTCCGGCAACGTCACCAACGGCGACAACGCCAACGTATTCGGCACGCTGAATGGTCTGAATGGCGACCATTTCACCGTGACGGGGCAGGGCGCCGCGTCGAGCAAGAACGTGGGCACCTACACGGGCGCCGCCGGCTTCACCCTTGGCACGCTGGCCCTGCAGGCCGTCAGCGGCAATGTCAGCAACTACACCTTGGTGGGAGGCGTTGATACGTACACCATCACCAAGGCGCCGTTGAACGTCACCGGCGCCACGGTGACCGCCAAGGTCTACGACGGCACCACCGCCGCGTCGGTGAACGGTGCGACGCTGACGCAGGGCAACGTGTCGGGCGACGTGCTGAGTGGCGACGACGTCACGATCGGCAGCAGCAACATCGCCGGCACCTTCAACAACAAGAATGCCGGCAGTGGCAAGACGGTCACCATCAACCCGTCGGACATCGCCGGCACCGATGCCGGTAACTACCAGCTTGTGCAGCCCGCGGGCCTGACCGGCGACATCACCCGGCGGCCCGTCACCCTTGACGGCTTGCGCCAGTACAACGGGCTGGACACGGTGCTCGGCAACAGCAGCGCCATCACCTGGCAGCCAGTCGGTGCCGTTTCAGGCAATCCGGATTCTGGCGTGGTGGGCGGCGACACGGTCACGGTGAACGGCGGCAGCGGGACGGTGGCCTCCGCCGATGTGGGCACGTACAACAGCGACACCAGCACGTTCTCCACCACCGGCCTGACCCTGAGCAACGCCAACTACGCGATCGCCACCACGGGCAACACGTTCCAGATCACGCCGATGGTGCTCACCCTCAGCGGTACGCGCCTGTACGACGGCACCGCCAATGCCGATGCCGATCTGGTGACCTCGCTCAATGGTTCCGGTTCCGGTATCACCGACTGCGGCTCCGACTGCGTGGCGCTCGCCGGCGCCAACGGCGAAACGCTGAACCTCGCTGGCACCGGCACGGGCGCGTTGACTCAGATTTGAGGTAAGCCCCCGGCTTAGCCGGGGGACTCACCAAGGTTTGACC
>WOYI010951969.1_pt1 | contig 11353 bp, 9 predicted proteins | sample 6423411 | NCBI WGS metagenome assembly WOYI01 (sample SAMN13441803, study PRJNA592873) | oil field metagenome | biome: oil field; feature: oil-well bore; material: oil-contaminated soil; isolation source: oil-contaminated soil from oil-well borehole | place: Germany: Wietze | collected 2016-10-18 ... | reverse complement strand
AATAAACCACCCAATTTAATAAGCGAGAGGATGTATTGATGGAAAAGTCACCCCATTTCCCCGCCCCTTTTTATCGTTGGCGTCCGCATCCCTGGCATGGGTTGGAGACCGGCCCACAACCGCCGGGCGTGGTCAACGCCTACATCGAAATAACGCCTTTTGACCATATCAAATACGAAGTGGACAAAGCCACGGGTTACCTTTATATCGACCGGCCGCAGCGGACGTCCTCGCTCCCGCCAGCCCTCTACGGCTTCATCCCCCGTACCTATTGCGGCGAACGGGTCAAGGACTTGTCACAAGACGCCAAACGCGGTGATGGCGACCCCCTGGATATCTGCGTGGTCAGCGAACGGCCCATCAACCGCTCAGAGATTTTCCTCCACGCTGTCGTGGTTGGCGTGATCCAACTGCTGGACCACGACGAAGCCGACGACAAGATCATCGCCGTGCTGAGCAACGACAATATCTACGGCGACATCCGTGAGATCGACGAATTACCGGAGGTGATCGTAGAGCGGCTGCAGCACTACTTCCAAACTTATAAGATGATCAAAGGCCAAGAGCAGCTGATCAAGATTTTAAAAGTCGCTGGCCAGGCCAAAGCCAAGCAGATCGTCCAGGCCGCGATTGAAGATTATAACGAAGCCTTCGGCCAATAACGCCCATCCAGCCCAACCAATCCCTCAAAACGCTTGTCAGGATTCCAGCTTCACGCTAGAATCCAGACATGCGTTTTGACGTTTTTTCCCTCTTTCCTGAAGTATTTCCCCCTTATCTTAATACCAGCATCCTCAAGCGCGCCCGGGAAGCAGGCCTGCTCGAGGTCCAGACCCACAACATCCGCGATTGGGCCACCGATAAACACCACACCACCGACGACACCCCCTATGGCGGAGGCGGCGGCATGGTGATGAAGCCCGAGCCGCTCTTCGCGGCAGTGGAATCCATACTGGGGGCCCCGCCCGACTGCCCTGTGATCCTGCTTTCTCCGCAGGGGCGTCCCTTCACCCAGCAGATCGCCTTCGAACTGGCCGAGCAGCCCCACCTGGCGCTGATCTGCGGGCGGTATGAGAGCCTTGATGAACGCATCCGGAAGCACCTGGTGTCGGACTCGATCTCCATCGGCGATTACGTCCTCACCGGCGGCGAGCTGCCGGCCCTGGTGGTGATCGATGCGGTTACCCGTCTGCTCCCCGGTGTCCTGGGGGACCCGGAAGCCCCCCTGGATGACTCGCATGCCACCGGGCTGCTCGAATATCCACATTACACCCGCCCGCCGGAATTCCGCGGCTGGGATATCCCTGATGTGTTACTCTCCGGCAACCACGCTGAAATCGACCGCTGGCGGCGGCAGGAAGCACTGCGCCGCACACTGCGCCTGCGGCCCGACCTGCTTGCCCAGGCCAATCTCAGCCAGTCCGACCTGGCCTTCCTCAAGGAACTGGGCTATTCGCCCGACCCACTCAACCCAACTGAATAATGGAGATCCAATGGAACAAAAACGCTTGAACTATTTGAAAACTTTTTTGCTCGGTTTTGGTTTTTTTGGCGTCAGCGTCATCTGGGGGACGTATAATGCCTTCGTCCCCCTCTTCCTCGCCAATAAATTCGGCGTCCGTCCGGGTGTGATCGGCTTCTTCATGACCCTGGACAACATCGCGGCCCTCTTTATCCAACCGCTGGTGGGCGCCTGGTCCGATCGGCTCCGGACCAGGATCGGCCGGCGTCTGCCCTTCATTTTGGTCAGCGCGCCCATTTCGGCCGTCGCTTTCGGGCTGGTCCCGATCGTCGCCGTGCTGCCCCTCTTTGTTGCCTGCACCGTCACGCTGATCCTCTCTATGGCCATTTGGCGAACCCCGGTGATAGCATTGATGCCCGACATCACCCCCTCCAAATTCCGCTCCCAGGCCAATGGCATCATCAACTTCATGGGCGGCGTGGGCGCGATCATCTCGTTCCTGATCGGGTCCAAACTCTATGACATCAACCAGGCCTATCCCTTTTGGTTAGGCTCCATCCTGGTGGTTTTGGCCGCGCTGCTGGTCCTCCTTTTCATCCGGGAGCCCAAGGTTTACGATGAAAATCCATCGGCTGAAAAGCCGAACCTCTGGCGGAGCCTGAAAGGGATCGTAAAAGATGAGGACAAAAGCGCCCTGCGCATCTTCCTCGCGATCATGTTCTGGTTCATCGCCTATAACGCCATTGAGGCTTTCTTCACCCTCTACGCCAACAAACATCTGGGTATGGCAGAATCCGACGGCGTCCGCCTGCTGAGCCAGCTCTCGCTGCTCTTTGTCATTTTCGCCCTGCCTTCCGGGTTCATCGGCGGGAAGATCGGCCGGCGCATCACCATCTCCATCGGCATCGTCCTGATGGCGATCTGCATGCTCCTGATGGCCATCCTGCCAGTGCCCCTGCTCACCAACCTGCTCTTCACACTGCCTGTCCTTGGGGAGGTGCCCGTGGTCGGGTTGATCCTGATGTTCGCCGGGATAGGCTGGGCCTTCATCAACATCAACTCGCTGCCGATGGTGGTCGACCTGACGGACAATATTCATATCGGCACCTACACCGGCCTGTATTACCTCTTCTCCACCCTGGCGGCGATCCTCGGCCCGAACATCAACGGCTGGCTGGTCGAACTGGCGGGTGGGCGCTACTCGGTCATCATGTACATCGGCCCGGTCTTCATGGCCCTGGCGCTGCTGATGATCATGGGCGTAAAGAAAGGCGAAGCAACCTCACTGCCGGCCCAAAGTGAATAGCAAGGATTGTTAACGTGCAAAAAAATGCTTGTGTGAGTAAAGAATTCCAATTATACTTAACACACTGGCATTCAAGTGAATGCCTTGTTGATATTCCAAACTCTTACTAGGAGGAGAATCTGTATGTCTAAGAAACTATTAACTGTCTTAACCGTGTTGGTCATCGGGAGCATGTTCTTTGCTGCCTGTGCATCACCCACGGAAGAGCCAACCCCAGTCCCAACCGAGGAAATGACTGAGGAAGTCACTGAGGAAATGACCGAGGAGGTCACTGAGGAAGTAACTGAAGAGGTCGTTGAAGAGCCCACGGAAGCCGATTGCACCAGCGAAGATGTCCTTTGCGTTGGTCTGGTCACGGACGTCGGCGAAATCGACGACAAGTCCTTCAACCAGAGCGCCTGGGAAGGCGTTCAGCAGGCTGAAACCGAATTTGGCGCCATGGTCAACTACGTCGAGACCAAAGATGCCAAGGACTATATGGCCAATATTCAGCTCTTTGCTGATCAGGGCTACGACATTATCGTGACCGTTGGCTTCGCCCTCGGTGAAGCGACCCTCGAAGCCGCAGCTATGTATCCTGAGATTAATTTCATTGGCGTTGACCAATTCCAGGCTGAAGCTGTAGACAATGTTGCTGGTCTGATCTTCGAAGAAGCCAAATCTGGCTTCCTGGCTGGCGTTTTGGCTGGCAGCCTGACCGAAACCAACACCATAGCTGCTGTCCTCGGCACCGATCTGGTTCCTCCCGTTGTTGCTTTCAAAGAAGGTTATGAAGCCGGCGCTGCATGGGTGAACCCCGATGTGACCGTGATTTCCACCTTCCATCCCGGTGGCCTGGATGTCGCTTTCACCGACCCCGAGTGGGGCGCCACAACCGCCGCTCAGGCGATTGAAAATGGTGCTGATGTTGTCTTCGGCGCCGGTGGCAAGACCGGTAACGGCGCGCTGATCGAAACAGCCGCACACGAAGGCACCTACTGCATCGGTGTTGACTCCGACCAGTGGCTCACCGTCCCCGAGGCTCATCCCTGCCTGGTCTCCAGCGCGATGAAACTCATTACCCCTGGTGTATTTGATCTGATCGGCATGTCCGTTGATGGCTCTTTCCCCGCCGGCAACTACGTTGGTGACGTTGGCCTGGCCCCCTTCCATGATTTCGATGACATGATCAGCCAGGACATCAAGGATAAAATCGAGGAAGCTCGCGCTGGTCTCGAAGACGGCTCGATCACAATCGGCGAGTAAACAAAAAAACATACCCATCGTCACATTTCAAGATGTGATAAAATTTCAAGGCGGCGCAATTGCGTCGCCTTGATTTATAATATTTGGAAGTGATTATTCTCTGCTGTCCTTCTTTCACTTTTTGAGGAGGTTCTCATACTATCCATGACTGAAGAATCAATTAAGAAACCAGGTCCACTATTCTGGTTAAAACAAATCTGGCTGAGCATTCGCGTCCCGCTTGCTGCCGTGATCCTGGCGCTGCTGGTAGGTGCCATCATACTGCTGGTATCAGATGTCAACCCGCTGGAGGCTTACGCTGCGCTGCTCAAAGGTGCTTTTGGGAATGAAAGATATCTCCAGCGCACACTTGAAAAAGCGACACCGCTGATCTTCAGTGGTTTAGCCGTGGCCTTTGCTTTCAAAGCGGGCTTATTCAACATCGGTGCGCAGGGGCAGCTGCTGATGGGCGCGCTGGCTTCGGCTACGATCGGATTCATGATCACCGGGCTCCCTGCCCTCGTCCACATCCCCCTGGCACTCTTGGGAGGCACATTGGTCGGCGCCCTTTATGGTGCAATCCCAGGTGCCCTAAAGACCTTCACCGGTGCGCATGAGGTGATCACTACCATCATGCTCAATTACATCGCCATCAATATTACGGACTACCTCGCAGATGGTCCATTAAAAGACGACTCTCCCAGTAATATTGTCGCCCGGACGCCGAAGATCGCCGAATCGGCTGTCATTCCCACTGCGCAACCACCGCTCACCATGGGTTTATTGATTGTGCTGACCGTAATGCTCGTTACGGGGATCCTTGTGTTTGCAGTGTTAAAGAAATACACCTTCAAGATCAAAAACCGCACTGCCTTATTCCTCGCCCGTATTGGCATTGTCATATTCTCAGGCGTCGGGATTGGTCTGCTTCTGAGCTGGATCGCTCCTGGCTTTTACAACAATCCTGTTGGTTTTTTACCTTATAAAACAATCCCCCTGCCTATTGGTTTCTTAATCGCCGTCGTCGCTGCAGCCATCGTCTGGTTTGTGTTAAACCGCACAAGTTTCGGCTTCGAGATTCGCACCATCGGCCTGAACAAGTACGCTGCGAAATATGCAGGAATGAAAGTGCGTCTCCTTTTTATAGCGGCTATGGTCATCTCCGGTTTATTGGCCGGTATGGGCGGCGCGGTAGAAACGCAGGGCGTGGTCTATCGGTACCAGCCCGGCTTCAATGTCGGCCTGGGCTTCGACGGCATCACAATCGCACTCCTGGCTCGCAATAACCCCCTGGGCGTCATCCCCGCCGCATTGCTGATCGGCGCGATGAGGGGTGGGGCCAACGTCATGCAGTTTGATGCCGGAGTCCCCGCTGAGATCATCGATGTCATCCAAGCACTGATGCTCTTCTTTGTGGCAGCGGATATGATCGTCCGGTGGCTGATCGGGGCCAAAGCCAAACCCGGTGAAACCCAAATCAAATTAACTTCCGGCTGGGGAAAGCAGTGAGGCAACCATGACCCTGACAACCCACCTCAAAACTCGCAAGAAATTACTCCCGATGATTTTGATCCTGGTCGGCCTGGCCGTGGTGATCGTGTTCTATTTCATCAGTCCCCAAAAAACCCAGGCAGTCCTTGGTTCCACAATACGACAGTCCACACCTCTGATCCTGGGCGCTCTTTGCGGCATTCTCAGTGAACGTTCCGGCATCGTGAATATCGGTATCGAAGGCCAAATGCTCATGTCGGCCTTCACCGGGTTCCTGGTAAACGCCTGGACCGGCAATCTGCTGCTTTCAGTTCTAGCCGCAATGGCCACCGGCGCACTGCTGGGCCTCTTGCTGGCATTTGTCTCCGTCACCCTCAAACTCGACCAAATCATTGGCGGGACTGTGATCAACATCCTGGCCCTCGGTCTGACCGGATATTTCTATCAGACCGGGATCACAACGGAAGGCAAACTCTCGCCGATCGCGCTGGGCCCCCTGGCCGATATTCCCCTGATCGGGCCGGTGCTGTTCAACAACCCGCCCATCACCTACCTTGCCATTGTGCTGGTGTTCGTGCTCCAGTTCCTGCTCTTCAAGACAGTCTGGGGCCTGCGGACCCGTGCTGTGGGCGAACACCCCCGCGCCGCGGATACAGTGGGCATCAACGTGTTCACCACCCGCTACCTCAACGTGATTCTCGGCGGTGCAATCGCTGGCCTGGCAGGTGCTTTCCTGACTCTTGAAGCGGTTGGCTCATTCGAGAGGAATATGACCAATGGCAGAGGGTTTGTGGCTCTGGCTGTGATGATCTTCGGCAACTGGTCCCCTCTCGGCGCGTGGGCGGCAGCGCTATTATTTGGCTTTGCTAACGCCATGCAGACTCAATTCCAATTCATGGGGACGTTCGATATTCCCCACCAATTCATTGGCATGCTGCCATATTTGCTCACGATCATAGTCCTGGCCGGTTTCGGCGGAAGATCACACCCGCCTGCGGCTGAGGGCGAGCCCTACGAAAAGGAGTAAACCATGGCGAAACATGTTCTTGAAACCAACAATATCACCAAACGCTTCCCCGGCGTCCTGGCAAACGATCAGGTCAGTATGCACCTGGATGAAGGTGAAATCCTGGCTATCCTTGGTGAAAACGGCGCTGGTAAGACCACCCTGCTGAACATCATCTACGGCCTCTACGGCCAGGACGAGGGCGAAATCTTTATCAATGGCAAACCAACCACCATCAACAATCCCCACGATGCGATCAATCAGGGTATTGGGATGGTCCACCAGCACTTCATGCTTGTGCCCGTCTTCAGCGTGACGGAAAACATGATCCTGGGTGCGGAAGTCAGCAAGTTTGGCGTCCTGAATCTGGAAGAAGCCCGCCAGCGAATCCTAAACCTTTCAGATACTTACGGCCTTGAAGTAGACCCCGACGCGATCGTGGAAGAAATCCCGGTGGGTGTCCAGCAGCGTGTGGAAATCCTCAAAGCACTCTTCCGTGATGCCCGCATCCTGATCCTGGATGAGCCAACGGCCGTCCTCACTCCACAGGAGATCGAGGACCTGTTCCGTATCATGCGCGAACTAAAAGCAAAAGGCGTTTCGATCATCTTCATCACCCATAAACTGAAAGAGGTGATGGAAATTGCTGATCGGATCCTGGTCATGCGCCGCGGTAAAGTCGTGGGCGAGACCCGTCCCGCGGAAACAGACAAGAGCCAACTGGCCAATATGATGGTTGGCCGTGAGGTTTTGCTCAGCGTCAAAAAAACCCCGTCCAAACCCGGCGGGCCGGTCTTCGAGATCAAAGACCTGGTCATCCACAACGACGAGGATCGCAATTTGGTGAATAATGTGTCCCTGACCGTTCATGCCGGGGAGATCCTCGGCATCGCCGGCGTCCAGGGCAACGGTCAAACGGAGCTTGTTCAGGCTATCACCGGTTTGAGACATATCGACAGCGGCTCAATCGTTTTGAATGGTGAAGTCATGCCGGCCGAAAACCCCCGAGCTTTAGTGGAACATGGCATGGCGCACATTCCTGAAGACCGCCAGCGGGACGGTTTGGTCCTGCCCTATCCGCTGACCGATAACCTGGTGCTCTGCAGTTACTACAAACACCCCTACGTTAAAGGCCTCACCCGCAACGATGAAGCAATTGAGGCGCACGCGGACAAATTGATCGCGGATTACGACATCCGAACACCATCGCCTTTCTTACCCGCCTCCGACCTTTCCGGCGGCAACCAGCAGAAGGTCATCGTGGCACGCGAGTTGAGCCGCAACGTGAAAATCCTGATCGCCAACCAGCCCACACGCGGCCTGGATGTCGGCTCAATCGAATACATTCACCGCACGCTGATCGCAATGCGCGACCGGGGCGTCGGGATCCTGCTGATCTCAGTGGAACTGGATGAGATCATGTCGCTCTCCGACCGGATCGCGGTGATGTATGAAGGCGAGATCGTGGACATCCTCGATGCCAAAGCAGCCACCCGGGAAGAACTCGGCTTGCTGATGGCCGGCTCCAGGAAGGAAGCCGTCTGACATTTGCATCGAGCGATTGCCCCAATGGAGTGAACTTAACCCTCCGTGAGAATCTTCTCCGGAGGGTTTTTAATTGCAGATGAGTATAATTACAACAGGCACCCGCTTCAAAAGGAACCCGATGACCGAACAAAAACCCATCTATCTCGACTACAACGCCACTACGCCCATCCTCAAGGAGGTCGCCGATGAGATGGCCCCCTACCTTTACGACCATTTCGGCAACCCCTCCAGCAGCCATGCTTACGGCGTGAAGTCCAAACTGGCCGTCGAACACGCCCGCCACCAGGTGGCGAACGCGCTCAACTGCCAGACGGAAGAAGTGATCTTCACCAGCGGCGGGACCGAGAGCAATAACATCGCCATCCAGGGGTTTGCCCTGGCGAACCGCTCCAAAGGGAACCACATCATCACCAGCGCCATTGAGCATCCGGCTGTCCTGGAAGTCTGCCGCTATCTTGAAACGCAGGGCTTCACCCTCACGATCCTGCCCGTGGACCGCACCGGGCTGGTCCGCGTGGAAGACCTCCGGCAGGCCCTCACACCCGGCACGATCCTCGTCAGCATCATGCACGCCAATAACGAAGTCGGCACGATCCAGCCCATCCGCGAACTGGCCGACGCAGCCCACGAAGCCGGCGCGGCCTTCCATACCGACGCCGCCCAGTCCATCGGCAAACTGCCCGTGGACGTGGACGAGCTGGGGGTGGATATGCTCTCGATCGCCGGGCACAAACTCTATGCGCCCAAGGGCGTCGGCGCGCTTTACCTGCGCACGGGGGTCCGGTTGAACAAGATCATGTTCGGCGCAAATCACGAAGCCGACCGCCGCCCCGGCACCGAAAACGTGCTGGAGATCGTCGGGCTCGGCACGGCAGCCGAGATCGCCCAGCACGACCTGGAAGATAACCTTTCGCATTTCAAGGCTATGCGGGACAGGCTGCACGCCGGCCTGAAGGCCGAACTGCCGGAAGGCAGCTTCCTGCTCAACGGGCACCCCGACCTGCGCCTGGCCAATACACTCAGCCTGGCCTTCCATCGCATCGAAGCCAACACCTTCCTGGCGGAAATTGGGGACCGGGTCGCAGCCTCCGCCGGCGCGGCCTGCCACACGGATGAAATTGACCTCTCTCACGTGCTGGAGGCCATGCAGGTCCCCATCGACTATGCCATGGGCACGGTGCGGTTCTCGGTCGGCCGCCATACCACCGCCGACGAAATCGACCGGGCCATCGAGATCATGGTCAGATCGCTGCGCCCCCTCCTGGCGGAGAGCGCAGCGGTTCCCACCGCCGGGGGCGCAGCGGACCTCTCCGAGATCAAATTGACCCACTTCACCGCCGGCCTGGGCTGCGCCTGCAAGCTCCGCCCGCAGGCCCTTGAGCAAATCCTGGCGAACCTGCCGCCCAGCATTGACCCAAATGCCCTGGTGGATGCCTCCACCAATGACGACGCTGCGGTCTACCAAGTCAGCGACGACCTGGCCGTCGTCCAGACCGTGGACTTCTTCACGCCGATCATCGACGACCCCTATGCCTTCGGCGCGATCTCCGCGGCCAACTCCCTCTCGGATATCTACGCCATGGGGGCGCGGCCGATCTTTGCCCTGAACATCGTTGGCTTCCCCTCCAGCCGCCTGCCGCTGGCCGTGCTGGAAGAGATCCTGCGCGGAGCGCAGGATAAGGCCGCCGAAGCCGGTATCGCCGTGCTCGGCGGGCACACGGTGGATGACAACGAACCCAAATTCGGCATGGCCGTGACCGGCCTGGTGGCGCCGGAAAAAGTGATCCGCAACAGCACCGCCCACCCCGGCGACGTGCTGATCCTGACCAAGCCGCTGGGCCTGGGGATCCTGACCACGGCGCTCAAACAGGGCCTGGTGGGGCGGGCAATCGAGTCCAAGCTCATCAGCGTGATGGCGGCCTTGAACAGGGATGCCGCCGAGAGCATGGCGGACTTTGACGTGCACGCCTGTACGGACGTGACCGGGTTCGGCCTCCTCGGCCATTTGCATGAGATGACCGCGGGTGCGGGCGTGGACGCGAGGCTTGATTTCGATGCCGTCCCAATCCTGCCGGAAGCGCGCAGGATGGCGCAGATGGACGTGGTCCCCGGCGGCACGCTCAACAACCTGGACTATGTCGGTCCCTATGTTGATTTCGACGACCGCCTCTCCCGGGTGGACCGCATCCTCCTGGCCGATGCCCAGACCTCCGGCGGGTTGCTGATCAGCCTCCCGGAAGACCAGGCGGAGCCGCTGTTGGAAGAGCTGCGCGCCAAAGGCATCCAGGCCGCACAGATCGGTATGATGACCGAGAAAGGCGCCGGGCGTATTCAAGTGCTGAAATCATAAAGTTGTCTCGATTAAAAACAGTAAAGCATTCGAAGGCGTTTGTGAGGCAAGCAGAAATGATAATTCACCCTCCGCACCCGATCCCCTACCCGGACAAGCCCTTCATCCGTATGCACTACCCCATCCCCATCCTGCTCTACCAGCTGGGACTGGGTAAATTGATCGGGAAGCATATCCTCATCATCTCCACCATCGGGCGCAAGTCCGGCAAGGTCCGCCGCAGGCCGATCGAATACCACCAAAAGGGCGATTGGATCTACGCCATCAGCGGATTCGCGCAGGACCCCGACTGGTATCGCAACCTCCTGGCGCACCCATACGTCGCACTGCAGAACGACCAGGTCACCCGGCAGGTCTTCGCCCGCCGTCTGGAATCCGAGGCGGAATGGGAGGGCGCGCTCGAATACCTGACGAAAAGCCCTGGCTCCGGATTGTCGATCCCGGATGTGATCAACCACCTGGCTGACCCCGAAAGAAGAGGAGATATGCGGACCATCACCGACCTGCGGGGGAAGCGCGATTTATTTTCGATAACCATCTAACCGACCGGGGTGGAGTCTGGCCTTCCTTGCCTTCTGTGCCGCAAGGCCGCGCGGTTGCTTATGCACGGGTAAACCCAAGAAAATATAAGCCGGAACGTTGCAAACTGATTTAGAATTAAATTGGAAGTTTATCACTGGCAAACCCAGAAAAGGAGGACTGGTATGTCCATCATCAATGTCAATCATATATCCAAGCGTTTTGGCAAGACGCAGGCCGTTGACGACCTGAGCTTTGAGGTCCGTCCCGGGGAGATCTTTGGGCTTTTGGGGCCAAACGGCGCCGGGAAAACCACCTCAATCCGCATGATCCTGGATATCTTCAAACCCGATTCGGGTGAGATCAGCATCCTGGGTGGACCGATGACGGAAGAAAAGAAGAACGAGATTGGCTATCTGCCGGAAGAGCGCGGCCTCTATCAGGACA
>WOYI010710216.1_pt1 | contig 11354 bp, 9 predicted proteins | sample 6423411 | NCBI WGS metagenome assembly WOYI01 (sample SAMN13441803, study PRJNA592873) | oil field metagenome | biome: oil field; feature: oil-well bore; material: oil-contaminated soil; isolation source: oil-contaminated soil from oil-well borehole | place: Germany: Wietze | collected 2016-10-18 ... | reverse complement strand
CTGCCGACGTGAAGAGCTTTTCGCGTCGTACACCGGGAAAGGGTCGAAGGTCTTGCTGAGTTGTTCAAAGACCGGATGCTTTGTCCAGGCCCCGACGTCCTCGATGAGATCGTTGAACCTGAGGACGATCGCCTGCGAAAACTGGTTTTCATTGAAGACGTGCAGCGCGTTCTCTCGCCAGCCAGGATCGGCAATCAGCAGATCCCAGACCTCCCGAAGCGCGCGCTCCACGGTATGAATTTCGAGGTCGGTGTCGCCGCCTGCCGTCAGCTCGCGCGGTCGGCTTGAGCAGCACGCTGAGATTCAAGAGCGCCTCCTGTCGTTAGGTCGTTATTCAAGTGATGATGCTTGTCGTAACTGTTGATTCATGACCACGGACGGCGCGTGCCGTCGCGGTCAATCAACTCGAATCGCAGAACCTCCGTGGGCATCCGGTCGTCGGCGGTGAGGTCTGCGGCATCGACCTGTATCAAGCCAGCGGCGACGGGGTGCTCGCGTGCCAGCCGGCGCAGCGTGTCCGGAGGGACGTGGCCATCCAGGACGTACCCCATATAGGTTGCGGGATGACAACCGTGAACGACGTCGGGCACCTTCCATTGCCGTCGTGTTGCGCTGAGGTCGTCCATCTCGTGATCCCTCACGACGAAGCCCTCAGCGCGCAGCGACTTCATCCACTTGTGGGCGCAGCGGCACTCGTGCGTCCAAGCCACTTCCACCAACTGCGCTGGCGGCACCGGGAACATCCGCTCCCAGCTCATGACGACTGCAGTAACGACGCCGAACAGAAGCGCCGCCACGCCCACGAGTTTCAGTTCCCGGACGGGCAAGCCTTCGGGGCGCGGCATAGCAGCTCCGGCCTTTCCCGGGTTCTTCGCGGACGCGGGCCTGGTGATCTTCATCTCTTGGCGTCCACCGGCACGCGGAGCAGACGCAGACCATTGGCGACGACGAGCAGGCTCGCACCCATGTCGGCGAACACCGCCATCCACATCGTCGCGCTGCCGAATACTGCGAGCACCAGGAACACCGCCTTGATGCCGAGCGCCAGGGTGATGTTCTGCCACAGCACCGCGTGGGTTCTCTGCGACAGGCGGATCACTTCCGGAATGCGGCGCAGATCGTCGTTCATGATGACCACGTCGGCGGCTTCCATCGCCGTATCGGTGCCGGCGGCGCCCATCGCGATGCCGATGTCGGCCTTGGCCAGGGCGGGTGCGTCGTTGATGCCGTCGCCGGTCATGGCGGTGGCGCCGTATCGTTTCTGCATCGCTTCGACGGCGACGAGCTTGTCCTCGGGCAGCAGGTTGCCGCGCGCGTCCTCGATGCCCGCGTCCCGGGCAATCGTGGTCGCCGTGGCTTGGTTGTCGCCGGTCAACATCACGGGCGTGACGCCCATCGTCTTGAGGTCAGCTACTGCTGCGCGCGAGCTGTCTTTGATGGTGTCGGCAACCGCGAAGAGGCCCATGACGCCGACATCCGATGCCAGCAATGTGACCGTGCGCCCTTTGTTCTCGTGGTCAGCGAGCAGGGCCTCCAGTTCGGCGCTGCACTGCTTGCGCTCTTCAATCAGGCGATGATTGCCGAGCACGTAGGTGTGACTGCCGATGACGCCTTCGATACCGCGGCCCATCAGTGCCTTGAAGTCAGCGACCGCCAGGCTCTCGTGCTTGAGCCCCTGGGCGATGGCCTTCGAGACGGGATGGTCTGAACGACCGGCCAGGCTCGCGGCCAGCAGTTCGACAAGCACCTTCTCGACTGACGAGTCGAGGGGGAAGAACGCCACCAGCTTGGGCTTGCCCTCGGTGATCGTACCGGTCTTGTCGAGCGCGATGGCCTTGAGCTTGCGCGCCTCTTCCAGGTAGGTGCCGCCCTTGATGAGAATGCCGCGACGCGCGGCGCGGGCCAGCGCGCTGACCACCGTCACCGGCGTGGAGATCACCAGCGCGCAGGGACAGGCGATCACCAGCAATACCAGCGCCTTGTACAGCGCCTGCGTCCAGCTCCAGCCCATCAGCCAGGGTGTGAGCAGCGCCACAGCGAGCGCCAGCACGAACACGGACGGCGTGTAGATCGCAGCGAAGCGGTCCACGAAACGCTGCGTCGGCGCGCGCGATCCCTGCGCCTTCTCGACCGCGTGAATGATGCGCGCCAAGGTGGTGTTGTTCGCCAGCGCGGTGACGCGGACCTCCAGCTCGGCGGTTTCGTTGATGGTGCCCGCGAACACCGCGTCGCCCACGGCCTTATCGACCGGAATGCTCTCTCCCGTGACCGGCGCCTGGTTGATCGCGCTGTTGCCCGCCGTCACCACGCCGTCCAGCGGCACGCGCTCGCCGGGGCGGATGCGCACGATGGCTTCAAGTGGGACCTGGGTCCCGAGCACGGTCTTCCAGCTTCCATCCGCCTGGCGCACGTCGGCCTGTTCTGGCGCCAGCGCCATCAGGCTCTGGATCGCATTGCGCGCCCGGTCCAGCGAGCGCGCTTCGATCAGCTCGGCAATGGCATACAAGGCCATCACCATCGCCGCCTCCGGCCACTGGCCGATCAGGAAGGCGCCCGTCACGGCTACGCTCATCAGCGCCGTGATGTTGAGGCGCCCATGCAGCAGCGCATTGAAGCCCTTCTTGTAGGTATCGAGTCCCGCGAGCCAGATCGCGGCGGCGGCCAGCGCCATCTCGATGCCCTTGATCGTCGCGCCTTCACCCGCGAAGAAAGAGATGCCCTCGGCTGCGGAGGCGAGCACCAGCGCGACAACCAGCTTCCATAGGCCGCCGCTCATGCCGCCGGCCCCGTGCTCATCGTCACCCCGCCTGGCGCCCTCGGTCGGCGGTGCCAGCGGCTGCGGATCGAAGCCGGCCTTGCGCATCGCTGCCACCGACTCGTCATCACGGCCTCCGCGGCCGTGATGACGAGCGTGCGTGTGCCGAGCTGGAAGCTCAGGGAATCGATCCCGGCGACCGGTTCCAGCGCGCGGCGGATCTCCGATTCCTCCGCAGCGCAGTCCATCGTCTGGATGCGAAAGCTGGCCGCGCCCGGCGCGGTCATTTGTCCGGCCCGATCGGCAGCACCTGCTCGACGGCGCTGACATAGACGTACCCCGAGATGTGCGGGCCGATGCGCGCGACGGTGCGGATGATGCTCGTCACTGCGTCCACCTCGGAGTCTTCGACCACCAGTGACAGCCGCACTTCGGAAATGACCAGCCCACCCGCTTCTGACGAGTAATCCCACTCGTTCTCTGTGATGGGCTTGAGCATGCCGCGTACGTCCTGCAGCGTGATGTTGCGGAAGCCGGCGTCGGCAAGTGCCTCGACCACCGCAGCCGTGCGGATGTGATGAATAAATGCCTTGATGAGTTTCATGCGGAGATCTCCGTGGTGCTTGCAGCAGGGGGCAGGGGCGCAACGGATTCCCTGCTATTGCGGAACGCCATGCGGTACAGGCCGGGCAGTACCAGCAAGGTCAGCAGCGTGGAAGAAATGATTCCGCCGATGACCACCGTGGCGAGCGGGCGCTGCACTTCGGCGCCGGTGCCGGTGTTGAGCGCCATCGGCAGAAAGCCGAGGGCGGCGACCAGCGCCACCATGAGGATGGGGCGCAGGCGCAGCATCGCGCCTTCGCGGATCGCCGCCTCGATGTCGGCACCGTCGGCGAGACGGTCACGGATCGCCGAGACCATCACCACGCCGGTCAGCACCGCCACGCCCGAGAGCGTGATGAAGCCGACGCCCGCCGTGATGGATAACGGAATGTCGCGCAGCCACAGCGAGACCACCCCACCAGTCAGTGCGAGCGGCACGCCGCTGAACACCAGCGCCGCGTCCTTGGCCGAGCCGAAGGTCATCATCAGCAGGCCGAAGATCATCACCAGGGTCATCGGCACCAGCAGGCTCAGGCGCTTCGACGCGGACTGCAATTGCTCGAACGTACCGCCGTAGTCCAGCCAGTAGCCCGAGGGCAGCTTCACATCGGTCGCGAGCTTCTGCTGCACCTCGGTCACGAATCCACCGAGATCGCGGCCGCGCACATTGGCGGACACCACCAGGCGGCGCTTGCCGTTCTCGCGGCTGATCTGGTTGGGGCCGGGAGCGAGCTTGAGCGATGCCACTTCGCCCAGCGGCACGAAGGACATGGCACCCGAGCCGCCTTCCCGCGCCGGCAAGGGAATGGGCAGACGCTCCAGCGCCGTAAGATCGCCACGCAGTTCTTCCGGCAGACGCACGACCAGGGCGAAACGCTGATCGCCCTCGAACACCTGCCCGGCCTCCTCGCCGCCGGTGGCGGCGGCGAGCACGTCCTGCACGTCGGCGACGTTCAGGCCGTAGCGGTACAGCGCCGCGCGATTGGGTTCGACCGAGAGCACCGGCAGACCCGCAATCTGTTCCACCTTGACGCCTTCGGCGCCCGGCACCTTGTTCAGCACCGCTGCGATCTCGTTACCGGTCTTGAGCAACTGGTCGAGATCGTCGCCGTAGACCTTGATGCCGAGATCGGAGCGCACGCCGGAGATCAGCTCGTTGAAGCGCAACTGGATCGGCTGGCTGATCTCGAAAGCGTTTCCGGGACTGTTCTCCAGCAGCTTCTCGATTTCTTCCGCCAGCTCGGCCTTGGTCTTGCTCGGGTCCGGCCAGTCCTTGTGATCCTTGAGCATGATGTAGCCGTCGGAGATGTTCGGCGGCATGGGATCGGTGGCGACCTCGGCGGTACCCACGCGCGAGAAGTAGGTCTTCACTTCCGGCATGCCCATCACGGCGCGCTCCAACTGGAACTGCATCTCCAGGGATTGCGTCAGGCTGGTGCCGGGAATGCGCAGCGCCTGCACCGCCAGATCGCCCTCGTCGAGACTCGGAATGAACTCCGAACCCATGCGGGTTGCCAGCCAGCCACAGCCCACGACCAGTGCCACCGCAGCGGCCAGAAACACGATGCGCAGCCGAAGCGCAGTCTCCAGCACCGGCGCGTAGATGCGCTTGGCATTGCGCACGATGAAGTTGTCCTTCTCCTCGATCTTGCCGGTGAGGAACAGGGCGACCGCAGCGGGCACGAAGGTCAGCGACAGCACCAGTGCCGCGAGCAGCGCCATGATGACGGCCAGCGCCATCGGCGTGAACATCTTGCCTTCGACGCCGGTCAGCGCCAGCAGTGGCAGGTTCACCAGAATCACAACCAGCACGCTGATAAGGCTGGGCGTGAACACTTCCTTGGTGGCGTTGAACACCGTGTGGAAGCGCTCTTCCAGGGTGAGCAGCCGGCCGTGATGATGCTGCTGTGCGGCGAGCCGCAGGATGCAGTTCTCCACGATGATGACCGCGCCATCCACGATGAGACCAAAGTCCAACGCGCCCAGCGACATCAGGTTGGCGCTGACCTTGGTCTCGACCATTGCCGTCATCAGCATCAGCATCGACAGCGGGATCACCATCGCGGTAAGCAGCGCGGCGCGCACATTGCCCAGCATCAGCAGCAGCACCACGACGACCAGGATCGCGCCTTCGAGCAGGTTCTTCTGCACCGTGGCGATGGTCTTGTCGACGAGGATCGTGCGGTCGTAGACGGCTTCGGCCGTCACGCCCTCGGGCAAGGTCTTGTTGATCTCGGTCAGCTTGCTGGCAACCGCGTAGGACACGGTGCGACTGTTGTCGCCGAGCAGCATCACCGCGGTGCCGAGCACGGCCTCCTCGCCATCGCGCGTCGCAGCGCCGGTGCGGAGCTGCTTGCCGAAGGCGACTTCGGCCACATCGCGCACCGTGATCGGCACGCCGTCGCGATGCGCCACGATGATGCGTTCGATGGCAGGGATATCGGCGACCTGTCCCGGCGAGCGGATCAGGTATTGCTCACCGTTGCGCTCGACGTAGCCGGCGCCGACGCTGGCATTGTTTTTCTCGATGGCCTGCACGATGTCATCGAACGTCAGGCCATAGGCCAGCAGGCGCGCCGGGTTGGGCGTGACGTGGAACTGCTTCTCGAAGCCACCGATGGTGTTGACCTCGGTCACGCCCTGCACCTGGCGCAACTGCGGGCGGATTACCCAATCCTGCAAGGTGCGCAGCGCGGTGGCATCCCAGGGTTGGCCGTTGGCCTGTCGGGCCTTGGCGTCGGCGTGAACCGTGTAGAGGAAGATCTCGCCCAGACCCGTGGCAATCGGCCCCATTGTCGGTTCGATTCCGGCGGGTAGCTGGCTCTTGGCCTGCTGCAGGCGCTCGTTGATGAGGTTGCGCGCCCAGAAGATGTCGGTGCCGTCCTTGAAGATCACCGTCACCTGCGACAGGCCGTAGCGCGACAGCGACCGGGTCTCCTCGAGATTGGGCAGCCCGGCAATGCCGACCTCGACGAGGTAGGTGATGCGTTGCTCGACTTCCAGCGGCGAATAACCCGGCGCGCTGGTGTTGATCTGGACCTGGACGTTGGTGATGTCGGGTACCGCGTCGATGGGCAGGCGTTGGTAGTTCCAGGCGCCGAGCGCTGCAACGGCGAGAACGAGGAACAACACCACCCAACGTCGGGCGATGGAAAAGCGGAGGAGTGCGTTGATCATGGTCGTGCCCTGTTAGTGCGCATGCTCGGCAGAACCCTTGCCGAGTTCCGCCTTGAGGATGAAGCTGTTCGCGCTCGCGTAGCGGTCGCCCGCGGACAGCCCCAGCAGTACCTCGGTGCGCTCGCCGTCGCTGCGGCCGAGCTGCACGGGACGCGGTTCGAAGCCGTCTGCATCGAGCACGAACACCACGTTCTTGCCCTCCAGGTTCTGCAAGGCTTCGCTGCGGATCGCGAGCGGCACGGTGGCCTCGGTCAGCGTGACCTCGGCCGTCACGTACAGTCCCGGCGCCCATCGGCGGTCGGTGTTGTCCAGCAGCACGCGCGCGCTCAGTGTCTGGTTCGCGGCGCTGCCGAATGGCGCGACGTAGACCACGGTGCCTTCGCCCGGCTGCGGAATGTCCGCACCCTTGACGCGCACCTTCTGTCCGACCCGCACCTTCGCAACATCGCGTGGGAACAGCGACAGCTCCACCCAGACGGAGGACAGATCGGCGACCGTGAACAGTGACTTCTCGCCGGCCTGCTCGCCGGGATTGGCATTGCGCTCGGTGACGACGCCCGTCAGCGGCGCCGTCAGCGAATAGCTGCGCAGACTCTCGTTGCTTTCGATGACGGCAAGGGTCTCGCCCTCACGCACCGCATCACCCACTTTTTTGGAGACACTGCGGATCGCGCCGGGGAAGCGCGCCGAGACCTGCCGAACGCGCTCGGCGTTCGGCGTAACGACGCCGTACAGCGGCATGGACTCGCGAATACCCGCGGGTTCGGCCACAGCGACCGCAATGCCTGCGGCCTTGAGCTGTTCAGGGCTGAGCTTGATGGCGCCGCCACCCTCCTCGTGACCTTCTTCACCGTGGCCTTTCTCGTCGTGCCCGGCTTCCTCTTTACCTTCGTCCTTGTGGTCCTCGCCCTCCGCGTGCTTCTCGCCGCCTTCGCCGCTTGCGGAGGGCTTGGCGGTTTCGGCAGCAGGGGCTTCGCCCTTGCCGCAAGCGGACAGGGCCAGGACGGCGAACAACACTGCAACGGTGTGAATGGTGGTCTTCATGTCGGTTTTCCTTAGCGGCTCAGGGCCGTGCCGGTGAGGCGTTCGATTTCGATCAGGGTCAGGTGGTAGGCGGTGGCGGCGTCGATCAGGCTGTCACGCACGTCAAGCAGTTCACGCTGCGCATCCACCAGTTCCAGGTAGCTGTAACGTCCACGGTCGTAGGCGTACTCGGTGTTCTTGAGTGCGGCCTCCATGCGCGGCAACGCTCGTTCGCGCAGCGCCGTGACCTGATTCCGCTGATCCAGCAGCTCGCGGTAGTTACGGAACAATTGCGTGCGGGCCTTGACCAGCGCCGCCGCGCGCTGGCTTTCCGCCCGCGACTTGAGCGCCTGGGCCTCGGCAATCGCGCCTTGATTCTTGTTGTAGAACGTCAGCGGTACACCGACCGAGAACACGAACGCGGTGTCCTTGGCTTCCTGCAAGCGCCGCACACCTGCACCGACCTCGATACCCGGCCTGCGACTGGCCAGCGCCAGCGTGACTTCGGAATCCCGCAGCCGGGCTTCCGTCAGATAACGGCTCAGGTCCGGCGTGCGTTCCAGCGCTGCGACCAGCTCGGGGTAGTCCGCGACGGTAGGCAGCAAATACAGATCGGCGGCGACCTCGGTGAAGTCCGGCTCGGCCGCACCCCAGGACGCGGCCAGGTCGTAACGTGCGGCGAGCAATTCGTGTTCCGCGTGTGCGTCGGCAATGCGGGCACGCTCCAGGGCGACCGCCGAGCGATCCAGCTCGGCCTCCGGCGACTTCGCCGTTTCCACGCGCCGCTTCACGGCGTCGGCGGTCTTTTCGGCGAATTCCACCGCGAGATGCGTCAGTCGATGCTCTTCCTGCTGACTGACCAGTGAGACGAAGCGGCGTGCGGTTTCCGCCACGATGTCCAGGCGCGCGATGTGTCCTTCTGCTTCGAGCCCTTCGCGTTCGATCCGGCTGCTGGCGATGCGCTTGTCGCGCAGTCCCCCCAGCTCGATCAACTGGCTCAGGCCAATCGTGAGTTCGGCGGCATCGAAACCGCTCGTATCGCCAGTGCCCAGCACATTTTCCAGATCGGCGGTGAGCGTGGGATTGGGCTTCAGGCCCGCCTGAGTAATTCGGCCCTCCTGCGCCTTGAGGACGTATTGATAAGCGGCGAGATCAGGGTTGGACTGGAGCGTGCGGGACAGGGCCTCGCGCAGGCTCAGGGGCGTATCGGCGGCGAAGGTGTAGCCGGACACGCCGAGCGCCAGCAATACCGCGGGCGCAAAGCGCCCGGTGGCGGTGAATCGAAACATGGGAACTCCCGTAAAGCATGAATCGTGGGCGACCGATGACGGTCGCATGGCCCCTGCAGCGGGGCCAGGGGCGGTTCAGGCGAGGGAGTTCGAGGGCGGACCGCGTAGCGGCGGTGCGAAGTGAGGAGGTCGGGTTTCGTGCGCGTCCGGTGGTCCGCGGGGGACGCGCACCGTGAGCCAGCCGGAGGACGCGACGTGATCGGCGATGTCAGCGGCCGGCAAAGCTGGCTCGTCGGCGTTCAGGTCGAGCTGAAACTTGGCCGGCGACAGGGCCGCCGATAGTTCCAGTTCCAGGTTGTCGGAATGATCGGCCGCGTGGATTTCGCCGAACAGGAAGCCAGCGTCTGCGTAATGCGGGGCCTCGTGCTCGTGACCCGCGCCTTCCAGGCCGGCGCAGGCATGCACGTGCAGGCCGAGCAGCCGCGTCAGCACGAGGCCGAAGCACAGCAACCAGATGGCGGGCAGACGGATCATCGTGTCGGGTTTATCACGGATGACATAGTGTTCAACGTGCGTGAGGATCGCTGGTCGCCGCAGCCCAGGTCGGCGACAGCTTCCGGATCCACGCTGCCGACGACTTGGATGGCGATCCACCCGGCAGCGAGCTCCACACCGAACATTCCGAGGTTCACGCATAGCGCTATCCACAGCACACGGCGATACCGTGGCGGAACGGGCGCATTGAGGTGCAGCTGGAGGCACAGCAATCGGCGGCCATCGGGGACTCTGCAATGACGGTGGAAGGCATTGGACAGCCTGTAGTAACATCAGGGTCAAGCCCCGGAGCAGACCATGCCCAAGACCTACCGCATCGGCGAACTGGCGACCCACCTCTCCGTCGCCATCGAAACCATCCGCTATTACGAGAAGGAAGGCCTGTTGCCGCAGCCTGCTCGCAGCGAGGGCAACTACCGCCTCTACTCGGACGCCGAGCGTCAGCGCCTGGAATTCATCCTGCACTGTCGGGCGCTGGACATGACCCACGAGGAGATTCGCAACCTGCTGCGGCTGCGCGACGCGCCGGAGCAGGGCTGCGCCGAGGTCAACACGATCCTCGACGAACACATCGGCCACGTCGCCGAACGAATTCGCATGTTGCGCAACTTGCAAGGCCAGCTCAAAGACCTGCGCGCCCGCTGCGAAGCGCCGGGAACGTCGAAGGAATGCGGGATCCTCCGAGGCTTGGCTGCGCCCGCGAGATCCCGAGTGGGGTCTCGCCGTGCCGGTGTGCATGCACCGCAAAGAGGGCATTGATGAGCTGGATCTTCACACTAGGCCTGTTTCTGCTCACGGCTGTAGCGGAAATCGTCGGTTGCTACCTGGTTCTGCTGTGGACCAAGCGTGGCGCCAGCCTGTGGGTGCTCGCGGGCGCCGTCGTCAGTCTCCTGCTCTTCGCCTGGCTGTTGACGCGACACCCCGCGGAATCGGGTCGCGTGTACGCGGCATACGGCGGTGTATATACCTGCACCGCGCTGGCGTGGCTGTGGGTAGTAGACCAGGTGACGCCGACCGTTCTCGACGTGGCCGGCGTCGGCACCATCGCCCTGGGCTGCGGAATTCTGGTGGCGGCTTCGTTCCGCTGACACTCAAGGCCCATTGGCCTCAACCATCTGGGCCTGCAGGTCGATTTCGAAGGCGGGTTGGCAACGCTTGAGACCCGCTTCGCCGATGCCGGCTTGTCGGGAGTGCAGGAGCACGGCGCATCCTGCTGTCATGCCAAGTCCGACAAGATCTGGCTGCAGGACTCGCAGGGGATCGCCGGGGAGAATTTCCACACGCTGGGCAGCGTCCCCGTGTTCGGGCGGCAGCGGGCCGGAGATGTTGCGGGCGGTGCCTCGTGCGTGCCGTCTGCCGCAAATGCCTCGCCGGTGCCGCTCCAGCCGTCGTCGCAACTCCGTCCAGGTCGACCTGTGGACCGAAGGCCGCTCCCGGATGGGGCGCAGTTCAATGCCATCGTCACACTGTCGCTGGCGCTGACCCTCGGCACCACCGGCGATAGTCCGAGGCTCTTTCTTGATGTGGGCTGGGCTCGAGCGCACCCCACGCTCAGCTACCTGGCGCCCCCGGGTTCAGCCTCCGTGGCGGCCGTGCCGCGTCGCTACCCGCGATCCCAGCGCATGAAGCTGTCCGCGGCGAGCAAACAGCCGACGCCGCCAAGTGGCGCGACCCTAAATATAGGAACCTCTGATCATTCACTGAAATTTCCGTCTGGCGACGTCGGTATTGAGTGATCAGACGATGCGATGTCCGTTTTACCCGCAAGTAGCGCATTTCTGCGCATAGCGTCGCCTTTTTCGCCGCGTTCCGCACTTTTCACGCGCAACTCGGCTACAGGCTACAGAGGCCTGAGGCACAATTGCAACAGCGGCTTCTTGGCCATCACCAGATTCGTCAACGCGCAGGCGACAAACAGGTGGTGCGCATTCTTGGCCAGTCCCTTGTAGCGGACGTTCGTGAATCCGAACCGCCGCTTCATTACACCGAAGGCGTGCTCCACCTTCGCTCGT
>WOYI011377718.1_pt1 | contig 11355 bp, 9 predicted proteins | sample 6423411 | NCBI WGS metagenome assembly WOYI01 (sample SAMN13441803, study PRJNA592873) | oil field metagenome | biome: oil field; feature: oil-well bore; material: oil-contaminated soil; isolation source: oil-contaminated soil from oil-well borehole | place: Germany: Wietze | collected 2016-10-18 ... | reverse complement strand
ACGGCGTCACCTTCGAGTTCACCGAGGGGCTCCTCGGCGGGGCGGCCATCGACGCAACCGGCACAGCCCTTCCCGAGGCCACGCTCACCGAGGCGCATGCGGCCGACGCGGTGCTGCTCGCCGCCATCGGCGGGCCCAAGTGGGACACCACCGATCCGGCCAAGCCGCGTCCCGAGCAGGGGCTGCTCGGCATCCGCAAGGCGCTCGGCCTGTACGCGAACCTCCGGCCGGTGCGCATCTTCGACGCGCTCATAGACGCCTCGAGCCTCAAGCCGGAGTACCTCGAGGGCGTTGACATGCTCATCGTGCGCGAGCTCACCGGGGGCCTGTACTTCGGCGCGCGGGCGCGCGAAACGGATGTTGAGGGCGCGGCCACCGGCGGGGGCCCGGGCATGCGCGCCTACGACACGCTCGACTACCGCGAGTTCGAGATCGAGCGCATCGCGCGCACGGCCTTCGACGCGGCACGCACGCGGCGCGGGCGGGTGCACTCGGTGGACAAGGCCAACGTGCTCGAATCGAGCCGCCTGTGGCGCGAGGTCGTCCACCGCATCCACGAGGCCGAGTACGCCGACATCGAGCTCATCGACCAGCTCGTGGACAACTCGGCCATGCAGCTCATCCGCTACCCGGCGCAGTTCGACGTGATGGTGACCGAGAACATGTTCGGCGACATCCTCTCGGACGAGGCGTCGATGCTCACCGGGTCGCTCGGCATGCTCGCGAGCGCGAGCCTCGGCGCCGGCACCGCGCTCTACGAGCCGAGCCACGGCAGCGCACCCGATATCGCGGGGCAGGGGATCGCTAACCCGCTCGCGATGCTGCTCTCCGTCGAGCTCATGCTGCGCTACAGCTTCTCGATGCACGATGCCGCCGATGCGCTGGGCGCGGCGATCGAAGGCGTGCTGGCCGACGGCTGGCGCGCGCGCGACATCGCGGACGCCTCAACGCTCCCGCAGCGCACGGTGGGCACGAGCGCCATGGGCGAACTGGTGGCCGAGCGGTTGAAGGGGTAGCTGCGCATGGAGCGCCCCGGGCTCGACGCACGGCGCATCATCCGCGGCCTCATCGTCGCCGCGATCATGAGCGGCGCGGTCTACGCGGTCCTCATCGCGGTGGGTGACGGTCCCGCGGTGGCCAGCGCGCTTGCCGATTTCGATCCGCTCGTGCTCGTGTGGATGCTCGTCCTCGGCCTCGCGGGCTTCGTGCTCCGCGCCCTGCGCTGGGGGCAGCTCATGCGTGTGCTCGGCTTCCCTGTGCGCACGAAAGACGCGCTCTATCTCCACATCTCCGGCCAGACGATGAGCGTCACGCCCGGCAGGGTGGGCGAGGTGCTCAAGCCCTGGCTCGCGCGCGAGGTCGCGGGCATGCCGATGAGCCGCGGCATCCCGCTCGTGTTCGCCGAACGCGTGGCTGACTTGATCGCGGTCTGTCTGCTCGCGCTCGGCGGTCTCTCGGCGCTCGGCGGCACCACCGGTGTGCTCGTGGCTGGGATCATGGTCGTGGTGGCGGGCACGGCGCTTGCCGGATCTCCGTGGTTCCACTCACTCGCGCTGCGCGTCGTGCGCCGGCAGCAGTGGGCCCGCAAGCACGAAAGCTCGGCGCAGGCGATCGCCGACACGCTCGGCCGCGCGCTCAACTGGCGCACGCTCGCGTGGTCGGTGGCCGTCTCGGTGGCGGCGTGGGGCCTCGAGGGCATCGGCTTCTCGCTCTGCCTCCACGCGCTCGGTTTCGACGCGCTCGGCGTGCTGGCCGAGGTCTCCGTCTACGGTGTGGCCACCATCGCCGGCGCGTTCTCGTTCCTGCCCGGCGGCATCGGCCTCACCGAGGCCTCGATGGCCGGCATCCTCATGGCGGCCGGTATGGGCGCATCCGGCGCTTCGGCAGCCACGCTCGTCACCCGCGTGGCGACCCTGTGGTGGAGCGTCGGCGTCGGCTGGGTGGCGCTTGGCTCCCGGCCAACGGTGCTGCGCGCCGTGCTCGGCCACGAGCCGCCGGATGAGTAGGTGAGCGGTCGGCGGTCTCGGGCTCGGATGCGTGCAAGAGATTCCTAGAGGTTCCTATAGCTGGTAGAATCGGCTTATGGACGAGCTCCTCACCATAGAGGCGGTTGCGCGGTACCTCGGCGTTTCGACGCGCACTGTCTACAACCACGTGCGCGCCGGCGACTTGCCCGCGGTGAAGGTGGGGCGCCTGTGGCGCGTCCGTGCCGCCGACCTCGAAGCGTGGCTCTCGCCGGTCGGAGTCTCCGGCCGCACGCTGCTCGAGCTGCATCGCGGTGAGATCGCCGAGGCCTGCCGCCGGCATTCGGTCACACACCTCGACGCGTTCGGGTCGGTTCTGAGAGATGACTTCTCGGCGGAGAGCGACATCGACCTGCTGGTGGAGTTCGCAGACGTCGCGGCCTCGGGTTTCGACCATCCATACTGGTCGCTCGTCGAGGAGCTGGAGACGATCTTCGGTCGGCGCATCGACCTCGTGATGGCGAGCGCCGTGACCAACCCGTACCTGGCCGACGAACTCGAGGATACGCGCGAGGTGTTGTATGCGGCGTAGCATCCCGGTGCTTCTGTCCGACGCTCTTGAGGCCTCCGCGGCTATCGGCGATGTGGTCTCGAGCACCTCACTCGAGGAGTACAAGGCTCACCGGATGCTGCGGTCGTCGATGGAGCGCGAGTTCCTGATCATCGGCGAGGCGCTCGGGGTCATCGATGACGAGAGCGAGATGGCGAGGCAGCGCATCTCGCATCTCGGCAGGATCATCGGGCTGCGCAATCGGCTTGCGCACGCCTACGATGTCATCGACGCCGACATGCTCTGGTCGATCGCCACGCAGGACATCCCGGTGCTCTGGACTGAGCTTCGAGACTGGCTTGCCGATATCGGGTAGCGCTGCGCGCGCTGCGCTGCAGTACACTATCCCGATACACGCTCGCGCTCGGAAGGGGAGACGGTCATGGCACTGCCTGAGGTGGAATTCATCTGGATGGACGGCGGTCTCGTGCCCTGGGCCGAAGCGAAGGTCCACGTACTCACCCACGCGCTCCACTACGGCACGGGCGTGTTCGAAGGCATCCGCTGCTACGCGACGGCCGACGGCCCCGCGGTCTTCCGCCTCACCGAGCACATGGAGCGCTTCGAGCGCTCGGCGAGCATGCTCTACATGGACCTCGGCTACAGCGTCGAGGAGCTCGTGGAGGCTGTGAAGACGACCATCCGCGAGAACAAGCTGCCGGCCTGCTACATCCGCCCGATCGCCTTCCGCGGCTACGGCTTCATGGGCGTCGACCCCATCAACTCACCGGTGCAGGTCTCCATCGCCGTCTGGCCGTGGGAGTCGTATCTCGGCGAGGATGCGCTCGTGCACGGCGTGGACGTGGGCGTGTCGTCGTGGCGCCAGCGTGGTGTGAACGCCATCCCGCCGGCTGTGAAGTCCTCGGCCAGCTACCTCAACTCCGGTTTCGCCAAGATCGAGGCCAACCGCCACGGTTATGCCGAAGGCATCATGCTCAACGAGGCCGGTCACGTGTGCGAAGGCACCGGTGAGAACCTCTTCATCGTGCGCGACGGCGTGATCTCAACCCCGCCCGTCTCCGACGGCATCCTGGAGGGCATCACGCGCGACTCGATCATGGTGATCGCCGACGAGCTCGACTACCCGGTGATCGCGGAGTCGCTCGTGCGCACGGATCTGTACATGGCCGACGAGGTCTTCATGACCGGTACCGCCGCCGAGGTCGTCCCCGTCCGTTCGGTGGACGGACACGTCATCGGCGATGCCGGCCCGGTCACCCTGGAGCTGCAGAAGACGTACTTCAGCGCCGTGCGCGGCGAGGACCCGGCGTACGAGGAGTGGCTCGACCGTCTGTAGGCGCGGGAGCGGGGCAGTGTGAACAGGCAACGGCTGGTCGCGATACTCACCTGGGCATCGGGCGTGTTGGCCGTCGTACTCGTCGTGCTGCTCGCGTTCGCCGGCTATCTCTGGAACCTCTCGACCAAGCTGCCCGACCTTGCAGCCAACCCCGAGGCGATCGAGATGCCCGAGACGTCGATCGTCTATGCGGCCGACGGCACCGAGCTTGCCGAGTGGTTCGACGCCGAGGACCGTACGGTGGTGGCCAACGACGTCATCCCGGAGTCGCTCAAGAACGCCGCGGTGGCGATCGAGGACAAGCGCTTCTTCGAGCACAGCGGTGTGGACCTGCAGGCGATCACCCGCGCGCTTTCGGTGAACACCCGCGCCGGCGAGGTGCGGCAGGGCGGGTCGACCATCACGCAGCAGACGGTGAAGCTGCTCTACACCGACGGCGAGCGCACGCTCACGCGCAAGATCGAGGAGGCGCTGCTGGCGCTCTCGCTCGAGACGCATGCCGAGAAGGACGACGTGCTCGGCGTGTATCTCAACACGGTGTACTTCGGGCAGGGAGCGTACGGCGTGGAGAGCGCCGCACACCGTTTCTTCGGCACCACGGCAGCCGACCTCACGCTCGCGCAGTCGGCGCTGCTGGCGGGCTGCATCCAGTCGCCCACGCGCTACGACCCCTTCGCGAACCCCACCGATGCGCTCAGCAGGCGCAATCTCGTGCTGCGGGAGATGCGCGACCAAGGCTACATCACGAGCGAGGAGGCTGCGGCGGCCACCGCCGAGCCGCTCGGCCTCAAGGACACCACCGAGGTGACGAGCCGGTTCGCGCCGTACTTCGTGGAGTACGTGCGCAGGGAGCTGCTGGAGACGCTGGGCTCGGAGCGCCTGTACCGCGGTGGCCTGCGCATCTACACCACCCTCGATCCGACCGCGCAGCGCGCCGCCGAGGCCGCGGTCGCCAGCGTGCTGCCGAGTCCCGGAGACCCGGAGGTGGCCGTGGCGGCCGTCCGTTGGAGCGACGGGGCGGTGGTGGCGATCGTGGGTGGTCGCGACTTCACTGCCGAGCAGTTCGACCTGGCCACGCAGGGCAGGCGGCAGACGGGTTCGGCGTTCAAGCCCTTCGTGCTGGCAGCCGCGCTCGAGCAGGGTCACACGCTCGATAGCACCTGGGAGGCGAGCCCGTTCGAGACGCAGGTGAAAGACGAGATCTGGCACGTCGAGAACTACGAGAACTCGATCACCGGCGGCACCTACACGCTCGATACGGCAACGGTGTGGTCCATCAACACCGTGTACGCGCGGCTGATCATGGCCGTGGGCGCCGACAAGGTCGTGGATGTCGCGCGCCGAATGGGCATCACCTCACCGATCGACCCCGACCCTGCCATCGCCCTCGGCGGGTTATCGCGCGGCGTGTCGCCGCTCGAGATGGCTTCGGCGTTCGGCACCATCGCCAACACCGGCATCGCGGTTGCGCCCTCAGGCGTCGATCGCGTGACCGACGCTGACGGGGAACTCGTGTACGCGCCGGACCGCGCCGGCGAGCAGGCCATCTCGCAGGATGTGGCAGCCGCGCTCGCGGGCGTGCTGAACCGCGTGTACACGCAGGGCACCGGGCAGGCGGCGAACTTCGGCTCGTGGGGTGCGGTGAAGACGGGTACCGCGCAGTCGTGGCGCGACGCGTGGATCGTAGGGTACTCGGGCAACCTGAGCACCGCCGTGTGGGTGGGTTACCCCGATGCGCAGGTGGCCATGGAGAACGTGCACGGCGTTCGCGTGACCGGGGGCAGCTTTCCGGCGGCGGTGTGGAAGAACTTCATGTCCGTGGCGTCCATGTGCGGCACGCCCGCCACGACCGTCACCACCAGCGAGAGCCTGGCGCCCGGCGAGCAGATCTACACGGTCTGCTCCGAGTCGTACAAGATCGCGCGTCCCGACTGTCCCGAGACCATGGAACTCGTCTTCCCGGCCGGTTCACTCTCGGAGTACTGCGGCCTCAAGCACTGAGCGCGCGGCACGCGCCTTCGGCTACAATCAACCGTTACCGGGTGTGCCGCACCGCCGGAAGGACGTACTGCCATGGTGACCCTCTATGACACCACGCTCCGTGACGGCACGCAGCGCGAGGGCATGTCGCTCTCGGCCGATGACAAGCTGCGCATCGCCGCGCGCCTCGACGACCTCGGCGTGCACTACATCGAGGGCGGTTTCCCGGGGTCGAATCCCAAGGATATCGAGTTCTTCGAGCGCGCACGTTCCCTCGAACTCGTCACAGCCACCATCACTGCATTCGGCACCACCTGCCGCAAAGGCGTCGACGCGACCGCCGACGAGGGGCTGCGCGCGCTGCTCGAGACGGGCTGCGCGGCTCTCTGCATCTTCGGCAAGGCGTGGGACGTGCACGTGACCGAGGCGCTCAACGCGACGCTCGGGGAGAACGTGCGGATGGTGCGCGACAGCGTGGCGTACCTCAAGGGCGCGGGCCGCACGGTGTTCTTCGACGCCGAGCACTTCTTCGACGGCTACGCCGCCAACGCCGCCTACGCGCTGGAGGTGTGCCGGGAGGCCGCCGAGGCGGGCGCGGATGCGGTGGTGCTGTGCGACACGAACGGCGGCACGCTTCCGCATGTGGTCGCCCGCGTGGTGCGCGAGGTGGCCGAAGCGCTGCCGGGCGTGACCCTCGGCATCCACGCACATGACGACAGCGCGTGCGCGGTGGCGAACTCGCTCGTGGCGATCGACGCCGGCTGCGAGCATGTCCAGGGCACCGCTAACGGCTACGGCGAGCGCGCCGGCAATGCCGACCTCATGGCGATCATCGCGTCGCTCGTGCTCAAGATGGGCGACGACTGCATCACCGCCGACCAGCTGCGACTGCTCACCGAGGTCTCGCACTTCATCGCGGAGACCGCGAACGTCGCACCCAACCCGCACCAGCCCTACGTGGGCGCGAGCGCGTTCGCGCACAAAGGGGGAGTGCACGCGAGTGCGGCGGCACGCCTGCCGGAGGCCTACGAACACATCGACCCGGCGCGCGTGGGCAACCTCGCCCGCGTGATCGTGAGCGAGCTTGCGGGCCGGGCGTCGCTCACGATGAAAGCCGCCGAACTCGGCATCGACCTCACCGGCGACCAGGCCACGGTCACGCGCGTGCTCGACGGCATCAAGGATCTGGAGCATCGGGGCTACTCGTTCGAGGCGGCTGATGCCTCACTCGAGGTCATGCTGAAGAAGGAGCTCGGCACCTACGAGCCGTTCTTCACCCTCGAGAGCTTCCGCTGTCTGATGGAGAAGCGCGAGGACGGCAAGGTCATGACCGAGGCCACCGTGAAGATCCACGTGGGCGGCAGGCGCTTCATCGCCACGGCCGAAGGCAACGGCCCGGTGAACGCGCTGGACGGTGCGCTCAGGCTCGCGATCGGTGAGTTCTACCCGGCGCTCGGCGACATCGAGCTCTCCGACTTCAAAGTGCGCGTGCTCGACGAGAGCAAGGGAACCGGCGCTGTCACGCGCGTGCTGATCGAGAGCGAGGACGGCGAGAAGAGCTGGGGAACCGTCGGCGTCTCGGAGAACATCATCGAGGCGTCGTGGCAGGCGCTTGCCGATTCGATCGACTTCGGCCTGTCGCATCCGAGAATGGCGCCCTAGCGTATATACGCGCGCCCGTTTCGTATAGACTGCTTTCTCGGCGTTCCCACGCCTGCGCACTGCTACTCGAGAAGGTGTTCCGCTCGTGATCCGCTCCAACCGCAACCTCGCGCTGGTCGTCGCTGCGCGATTCATCTCCCGTCTGGGTGGCACTGCCGTGTGGTTCATCGGGACCATGGGGACTGCCGCCTATATCTTCAAATGCACCCCGCGGGAGCTCGCCATCATGTCGGCGATCAACGGCGTGGCGGCGATAGCCGGCTCGCTCGGCGCCGGCGTGCTCATCGACCGCTTCGGGCCGCGCAAGGTGATGGTCTGGGCCGAGATCGGCTCGATCGCGCCGGTGCTGTGGATGATGGTGGCGCCCACGTTCCCGCTGTTCATCATCGGCTCGGCACTCTTCTCGCTCTTCGGCATCCCCACGTGGACCGCCGGCGCGTCGTTTGCGCCGTACATCACCGAGGGTCGCGAGGAACTCGAGCGTGCGAACGCCTACATCGAGACCGGCAGCTCCATCGGCTTCGTCATGGGTCCCGCGTTGGGCGCGCTCATCTCGAATCTATTCGGCATGCGCTCGGTGTTCTGGGTCATGGCGGTGGCCTCCGTGATCGCGGCCGTCGTGGCGTGGTACACGCGTATCGACGAGACCCCGAAGCCGCACGTCGCAGGCAACGCGTGGGGAGACTTCACCGACGGCCTCAAGATGGCGTACACGACCCGCTCGCTGCGCTACTACATCCTGCTCGGCACCGCGGTATGGTTCGGTTTCGGCGGCTTCCAGGCGCTCGAGTCGCTCTTCTACCGCGATGTGGTGGGCGTTGGCGTCGAGTGGCTCGGCTGGATGAACACCGTCTTCGGCATGGGGCTCGTCTTGGGTGCGTCGACGCTGCCGCGCCTGCCGCAGAAGATCGTGACCGCGCGCGGCCTGGCGGTCTTCACGGTCTTTGCCGGTCTCGGCTCGATCCTGTACGTGGGCTCCACCGACCTTCGGCTGATCGCCGCGGGCGCCATGGTCTGGGGCTTCATCATCGGGGCCGAGGAGCCGTTGCTGCGCACGCTCATGCACCTCGACTCGCCGCACGAGTACGTGGGCCGCATCGTCGGCACGGCACAGTGGCACCGCAGCGCCGGTGAGCTGCTGCCGCTCGCGTTCGTGCCGGCGCTCGCCGCCACCATCGGCATCCAGCAGACGCTCATCGCGGGCGGCGTGCTCGTGGCCATCGCGGCGCTCGGGAGCCTGCGCACGGCCGCGTCACTCGACCGCGCGCGACGCGCCGACGGGACGACCGGGCTACCGCTCGTCGAGACAGTGTCTGAATCTGCCTGAACTTCTGCCGAACGGGGGCAGGATTCGTCGGCATGTGTGTGGAACTCCGACCTAGGCAGTCATCGGCGAGGGGAGGCACCGTGCGCGTCGTCCGCATCTTCCATGAGGAAGACGTGCGCTACGGCCTTGCCGACGAGAGCATGGTCACCCTGATCTCCGACGAGCCGTTCGCGGCCTGGGAGACCGAAGGCCTGGTGCCGCTGCCGCAAGCGCAGCTTCTCGCCCCGGCCATCCCTACCAAGATCGTCTGCGCCGGCATCAACTACCGCGCGCATGCCGAGGAGATGGGACACGACCTGCCCGAGGAGCCGGTGATCTTCCTCAAGCCGCCGACAGCGGTGATCGGACAGGCGGCCGAGATCCGCATCCCGAAGGGTTTCGACTCGGTGGACTACGAGGCCGAGCTCGCTATCGTGGTCGGCCGTCGCACACATGACATCACGCCCGAGGAGGCCCCTTCCCACATCCTCGGCTACACGTGCGGCAACGACGTCACCAACCGCGTGCTGCAGAAGCGCGACGGGCAGTGGACGCGCGCCAAGGGGTTCGACACGTTCTGCCCGCTCGGGCCGTGGGTCGAGACCGACGTCGACCCCACCGACCTGCTCGTCGAGTCGTACGTGAACGGGGAGCGACGCCAGTCGGCGCGGACCTCGGACATGATCTTCGGCCCGTATGAACTGCTGAGTTTCGTGAGCAATGTCATGACGCTGCTGCCGGGCGACATCGTTCTCACCGGCACGCCCTCGGGCGTCGGGCCGGTCTATGCCGGCGACGTGGTCGAGGTGCGCATCGAGGGCGTCGGGAGCCTCGTGAACCACGTGGTGTGAGCGACGACCCTGATCGGCTGAGGCATCGCTTACCGCCTGTCGGAAACCACCCGCCGTCCGCTCCGGCGCACCCCATCATGTCGCGGCCCGGTGCTAGTATGGGTACACCATCTTGCGTCCCGGGCTCGTTCGAAGGGGGAGTACCCAGCTATGTCCGTCGACCGTCTGCGCACCCCCGATGTCGAGGCCCTGCTCGCCGCATTCGGCGCGCTGCAGACGGCGGACGAACGCTACGCCTTCCTGCAGGATGTCGCCACCATTCGGGAGATCAAAGACCTCGCGCAGCGCCTCGAGGTGGCCCGGATGCTCGACGCCGGTGAGCACTACATCCGCATCCAGGAGCTCACGGGTGCGTCCTCCACCACGATCAGTCGCGTCAGCCGCAGCCTCAACTACGGCGCCGAGGGCTACCGCGCCGTGATCGACCGCCTCGGCCCTCTTGCCCATACCGAAGGTGGCGATCAGTAGCACCATGTCCGGTTTCGTCCATCTGCACACGCATTCGGAGTACTCGCTCCTCGACGGCCACGCGCGGATCTCGCGGTTGGTCGCGCGTGCCGCCGAGGTGGGCCAGGATGCGCTTGCGCTCACCGACCACGGCGCGATGTACGGGGCGGTCGAGTTCTACCGGGCCGCGAAGAAGGCCGGGGTCAAGCCGATCATCGGCTGCGAGACGTACTTCACGCCCGATTCGCGCTTCAAGCGCGAGGGCAAGCAGGCGCTCTACCATCTGCTGCTGCTGGCCAAGAACGAGACCGGCTATCGAAACCTGATGGCGATCGTGAGCGAGGCCTCGACGCACGGCTTCTACTACAAGCCTCGCGTCGATCTCGAACTGCTGCAGGAGCACAGCGAGGGGCTGATCTGCACTTCGGCCTGTATGAGCGGCATCGTGAGCAAGTCCATCGAGCGCGGCGACGTGGCCGAGGCGCGCCGCTGGGCCGAGACGTACGCGGGCATCTTCGGCGACGACTTCTACCTTGAGATCCAGGAGCAGGGCATCGTCGCCGACAACGGGGTGTCGCAGAAGCAGCTCTCCGCCGAGATCGCGCGCATGGCGTCCGAGATGGGCGTGGGCCTGGTGGGCACCAATGACATCCACTACGTGATGGCCGAGGACTCCAAGGCCCAGGACCTCCTGCTGTGCGTGGGAACCGGCTCCACGGTGGATGACCTCAGCCGGATGCGCTTCTCCTCCGACCAGTTCTACCTCAAGACGGCAGATGAGATGACCGGGGCACTCGCGGACTACCCCGAGGCGCTCTCGAACACCGTCGACATCGCAGCGCAGTGCGAGATCGAGCTCGAGTTCGACCGGATAATCCTGCCGAAGTTCGAGCCCGACGACGGCTCGACCGAGCCCGACTTCCTTCGCGCCGAGTGCATGCGGGGGCTCGAGCGCCGCTATGGCGCTCCAATCCCGCCCGGGGCGCTCGAGCGGCTGGAGACCGAGCTTGAGGTCATCACCGGCAAGGGGCTCTCGGCATACTTCCTGATCGTCGCCGACTTCGTGAAGTGGGCGAAGGATAACGGCATCGGCGTGGGCCCGGGCCGTGGCTCGGCTGCCGGCTCGATCATCAGCTACGCGCTCGGCATCACAAACCTCGACCCGCTCGAGCACGGGCTGCTGTTCGAGCGCTTCCTCAACCCGGAGCGCATGGAGATGCCGGACATCGACATCGACT
>WOYI010423637.1_pt1 | contig 11359 bp, 11 predicted proteins | sample 6423411 | NCBI WGS metagenome assembly WOYI01 (sample SAMN13441803, study PRJNA592873) | oil field metagenome | biome: oil field; feature: oil-well bore; material: oil-contaminated soil; isolation source: oil-contaminated soil from oil-well borehole | place: Germany: Wietze | collected 2016-10-18 ... | reverse complement strand
TGTCGAGAATTTCCTTGGTCACATCGCGCAGGCTGGAAAACAGCGCCGCTTCGTTCGGCAACAGCGTGCCTTGATCTTCGATAAAGTCGCCCAAATGCGAATCGTCATCGTCGCCAATCGGCGTTTCCATGGAAATAGGCTCTTTGGAAATTTTCAGAATCTTGCGAATCTTATCCTCGGGCATTTCCATTTTTTCTGCCAACACTGCAGGCAGCGGCTCCTGGCCTGTCTCTTGCAATATCTGGCGGCTGATGCGATTCATCTTGTTGATGGTCTCGATCATATGCACCGGAATGCGGATAGTGCGCGCCTGATCAGCAATTGAGCGGGTAATGGCTTGCCGAATCCACCACGTAGCATAGGTTGAAAACTTGTAGCCACGGCGATATTCAAATTTATCCACGGCCTTCATCAAGCCAATGTTGCCTTCTTGAATCAGGTCCAGGAACTGCAAGCCACGATTGGTGTATTTTTTGGCAATCGAGATCACCAGCCGCAAATTGGCTTCGGTCATTTCGCGCTTGGCACGACGGGCCTTGGCTTCGCCGGTGGACATCTGCTTGTTGATGTCCTTGAGCTCTTTGAGTGGGATACCTGTCTGGCTTTGCAGCTCAATCAAGCTATGCTGCTCATCTACCACATTAGGCGCATTGCGAATGAGCAGAGCCGCATAGGGTTTACCTGACTGGATCTCTCTTTTGACCCAATCCGTATCCACTTCATTGCCAGGAAATGACTTAATGAAATGTTGCCTCGGCATATTCGATTTATCGACACAAAAATGCAGAATTTTCCGCTCATGGCTGCGCACGGAGTCAACGATGCTGCGCACAGAACCACACAGCTTTTCAATTGTTTTGGCAGTGAAACGGATGTTCAAAAGCTCATCTGCAATCTGCTTCTTGAGGCGAAGATAACTTTTATCTTCGGAACCTTTTTTGGAGAGTGTCTGCTGTAATTTTCCGTAAAGGGCGTGGATGAGCGAGAAACGCTCTAATGCTTCTTGCTTGAGCTTGAGCAATGAAGCAGACACTTGCGCACTGCCGTCGTCTCCATCAGCAAAATCCTCTTCAATGTCCTCTTCTGCGGCTGCGGCCTCCAGCTCTTCGTCCGACGCATTGGGATCAATCAGCCCATCAATGAGCTCATCGATGCGCATCTCATCGCGCGCGACACGAGCGGCCATGTCGAGCATGGCAGCAATGGTGGTGGGACAGGCGGAAATAGCCATCACCATGTGCTTTAAGCCATCCTCAATGCGCTTGGCAATTTCAATTTCGCTCTCACGTGTAAGCAACCCGACCGACCCCATTTCACGCATATACATGCGCACGGGGTCTGTTGTGCGGCCAAATTCCGAATCAACCGTCGACAAGGCTTGCTCGGCTTGCTCTTCCACTTCTTCGGCATCAACCGGTGCAGGCGAAGTTTGATTCAGCAGCATGTCTTCGACAGCGGGGGCTTCATCAAACACCTGTATCGACATATCAGCAAAAGTAGCGATAATCGATTCGATCTGCTCTGCATCAACCAACTCGTCCGGCAGATGATCGTTAATTTCAGCATACGTCAAATAGCCACGCTCCTTGCCCAAAGCAATCAGGGTCTTGAGCCGGCTGCGCTTGGCATCCATATCCAGAGGTGCGGCTTCTGGCGCGATGATCAATTTCTCTTTGCTCTTGCGGCCACGGCCTTTGGCAGTCACTTCGACCGCCACAGGCTTTGCTGGTTCGGCCACAGGCGCTTCAGGAGCAGCAGTCCTGGCCTTTTTTTCTTTAGCGACAGGAATCTTTTGCTCGACCATTGCGCTGGCAGCTTTTGATTTGCTTGGTGTCGTGGTGATTTTGTTCGGCATGATAATCCTCGGCGGAGACGCAAGAACGGCGCAGTAAGAATTTACAGCTACTGTGTAAGACCTTGGGCACTGAGAGTAAATAGTTCAACGCATCATAAAACAACAGTGAAAGCGCTGGGTAACCAATAATTATATCAGAGTGGGGTATCTACCGCAGCAAATGAAACGTTACGTTTTTTTGCCAGCAGATACGTCAGTCGCTGGCGCTCTTCCAAATTAAGCCCCTGCCGCGCCTGTGCCGTAAGTTTTTCAATTTCAGCAGTAAGTTGGGCATGCTGCAAATGGATAATCGCGTCATTGAAAACCGCCTCAAGTGCAGCTAGGTCAATCTCCTCTTCGCTGGTTGTCGCCAACGACGAAACCAGTGGCTCATATGCTGTTCCGCGGAAAAATTCAATCATGACGCCAAAGCCTGTGGCTACCAGCTCGCCATGCGCAATTGCCTGGGCAATGGCATGCAATGCCGCGCCTGCCGGTTGCTCACGATCGATCAAATCCAGTGGCAACTGCGCTGCCCATATGGGTTTATGCAACACAATTTTCAGCAACTTGTGCTCAATGGTCGAGGGTACCGGGCGCTGCTTCATTTGCGCCGGCGCATACCGACTACGAGTGAGCGACTTTAGCTCACACTGGGCTTCCACCTCGGTTTGCGACACTTGCGCGCGGGCGGCAATCTCTTTGACGATTTGGATTCTTAAAATAGGTGCTGCGATTTTTTGCAGCAAAGGCTTTGCCTCATGCACTAGTTTTGCCCGATTTTCTGCGCTCACCGGCGGATTTTGCTTGGTTAGTTCGCGTACCAGAAACTCGGATAAACGGGTGGCATTGCGCGTGTGATGAACGAAGGCTTCTTTGCCGTGCGCGCGGATAAATTCGTCCGGATCCTGGTTGCCCGGCATTTGCAATATCTCAACTGTTTTATTATCCGCCAGATGCGCCAGGCTCACCTCCATCGCACGCCAGGCAGCACGGTCTCCGGCGCTATCCCGATCGAAACAAAAAACAACACGGCTTGCCAGCTTCAACAGTTTTTGTACGTTGGCATCGGTTGCTGCTGTGCCCAGCGTGGCAACCACATTGCCGACACCATGTTGCGCCAGGCCCACGACATCCATATAGCCTTCAACCACCAGAACAGTATCTTCTTCCTGGATCGCTTTTCGAGCCTGAGGCAAGCCATATAGCTCGCGGCCTTTTTCAAACAGCGGAGTCTCGGGCGAATTGAGATACTTCGGTTCCCCTTCGCCGAGCACGCGCCCGCCAAAGCCAATGACATTGCCGCGTTGGTCAAGAATCGGAAACATTACCCGATCACGAAACCGATCATAGCGGCGCCCCTGATCATTGCTAATTACCAAACCGCACTCAATCAGTGCGTTATCGTTGTATTCAGGAAAAGCCTGCTGCAATCCTTGCCACCCATCGGGAGCATAGCCAAGGCCAAATTTAGCGGCTATCTCGCCAGTCAGCCCTCGGGCACGGAAATAATCAACGGCTTTGGAAGAAATCTTGAGCTGTTCGCGATAAAAGTGCATCGCTCGTGCCATTAATTCGGTCAATGGCGCCTTTTTCGCTTGTTCGCTATGGTGGCGCTCGGTTCTTGGCACCGATAATCCGACCGATGAAGCGAGCTCTTCAATCGCCTCAATAAAACCGATACCGGAATATTGCATGACAAAACCCACCACGCTGCCATGCGCGCCACAGCCAAAGCAATGATAAAACTGCTTGCTCGGGCTGACCGTAAACGAGGGGGTTTTTTCGGAGTGAAACGGACAGCAGGCGCTGTAGTTCGCGCCGCCCTTGCGCAAAGGCACGTAGCGCTCAACCACATCCACAATATCTATGCGGGCAAGGAGTTCCTGGACAAAGCTTTCGGGGATCACCTTGACATTATGCGCTAGTCACTGAGTTTTGCGCTACTACGCACCGCTTAGCGCGCCAAGTTTGGCTTTCACCAAACGCGACACTTCGCCCATATCCGCGCGGCCTGCCACTTGGGGCTTGATGTGTGCAATCACTTTTCCCATATCTGAGGGTGCCGCTGCGCTTACAGCTTGAATAGAGGCGATGATAATAGATTCAATCTGCGCGGCGTCCATCGCTTGCGGCATATAGGTGGAGAGCACGTCTGCTTCGTATTTTTCCGCATCTGCCAAGTCTTGCCGCCTGGCAGCTTCATACTGGGCGATTGAATCCTTGCGCTGCTTGAGCATTTTTTCAATCACGGCGATAACACCTGCGTCATCCAACTCAACCCGCTCATCCACCAGTTTTTGTTTGATAGCGGCCAGCAACAGGGAAAGCGCCTCTTTACGCGGACGGTCGCCTGCTTTCATGGCAGCTTTCCAGTCGGCGCTGATACGGTCTTTAAGCGTGATGGAGGTCATTTTATTTTCTTTCAAGAAGTACAAAAACCGCCTTCTGGCGGTTTCTTTACGTCATCATTACCAACCCTGGTATGGTCAGTGTGGGTCACCCTAAGTAGCCATAGTAACCATAGTAACCACAAGCATGCCCGTCACACACAGCCACAACCAGAATCAATACATTTTTGGCGGCAACAACTGGCTGCTAATACGCTTTTTATGCCGTTTAACCGCAGCAGCCGCTTTACGCTTGCGCTCGGAAGTGGGCTTTTCGTAGAACGTACGGGCCCGCAACTCGGTGAGGAGGCCTACTTTTTCAATGGTACGCTTGAAGCGACGGACAGCAACTTCAAAGGGTTCATTTTCTTTGACACGAATACCAGGCATTGCAGTGACCTTGATAAGACGAAGAGGGATGCATTCTAAAGATTTTCAGGCAGATGTCAAAGGGGTGCAGCGGATAGAATGCGTCTATGCGAGTTTTAGGTATTGAATCTTCCTGCGACGAAACCGGTCTGGCCCTCTACGACACTGAGCGCGGCCTGCTCGCACACGCCGTGCACAGCCAGGTGGCCATGCATGAAATTTATGGCGGTGTCGTGCCTGAATTGGCATCGCGCGACCATATTCGTCGGCTGATTCCACTGCTGACGCATGTGCTGACGACCAGCGGATGCACGCGTCAGGACATTGATGCGATTGCCTATACAGCGGGCCCGGGGTTGGCCGGTGCGCTACTGGTGGGCGCCAGCTTTGCTGAATCGCTCGGTCAGGCGCTCAATATCCCCACCCTGCCGGTCCATCATCTGGAAGGGCACCTGCTCTCGCCCCTATTGGCTACCGATGCGCCGGAATTTCCCTTTATCGCACTACTGGTTTCCGGCGGCCACACGCAGTTGATGTGCGTCATGCGAGTGGGCGATTATGAACTACTCGGCGAGTCGCTGGACGATGCTGCAGGCGAAGCCTTCGACAAGACGGCAAAGCTCCTGGGGCTGGGTTATCCCGGCGGACCTGCCCTGGCCAGACTGGCGGCATTAGGTACGCCAGGGCGCTACAAATTGCCACGACCGATGCTTGCCAGCGGCGATTTGTCTTTCAGTTTTTCCGGCCTTAAAACAGCCGTATTAACTTTAGTGCGCGATAAAACACTGAGTGAAACTGATCGTGCCGATCTGGCCGCAGAATTTCAAGAAGCAGTGGTCGATGTGATCGCCGCCAAGGCCTTGGCGGCGTGTCACCAGCGCCGACTTTTTCGGCTGGTGGTCGCAGGCGGCGTGGGTGCCAATCTGCGTTTGCGGCAACGATTGGATGTAGCACTCGCTACTGCCGGTGGGCGCGTGTTTTACCCTGAACTGGATTTATGCACCGATAACGGCGCGATGATTGCGTTTTGTGGCGCACAACGCTTGGCCCAGGGCTTGGCAAACCCCGTGAGCCAAGGCGCTTTTTCCATCCGCCCGCGCTGGCCGTTAAATCAATTGTCTGCGGAATCTTCTGGCAGTTGAGAAATACGCTTTTCGCCCAGACGGCTTTCAGTGCCCGCACGCAGTTTCTGGATATTCAGGCGATGTCGATAAATCAGCACCACAGACATCAACGCGACCGCCAACACAACCTCGATCCGTTCATGGCTTAGCATGGCTATGAACGGCGCACTGGCTGCCGCTGTCAACGCGGCCAATGAGGAATAGCGTGTCACCGTAGCCACCAGAACCCACACAGCCGCCACCCATCCGCCTAGCGCAAGCGAAAACCCAAGCAATACGCCCAGCGCAGTGGCTACCCCCTTGCCGCCTTTAAAACCCAGCGTTGCCGGAAACACGTGACCGAGAAATGCCGCCAGGCCAGCGGCGGCAATTGCCGTCTCGCCAGCGCCGAGCTTTGCAGCAATGAATATCGCCAACCAACCCTTGCCCGCATCGCCCAGCAGTGTCAATAACGCAGCCCACTTGTTGCCCGAGCGCAGCACATTGGTAGCCCCCGGATTGCCTGAGCCAAAGCTGCGCGGATCAGCCAAACCAAAGACGCGCGAAATAATCACGGCAAAGGGCAGTGATCCAAGAAAATAGCCGATAAGACACGCGAAACCTATGTTCATGACAAAGTCCCTAGAATGGCAGAATTCTAAACCGGGGGCGCATTGTGGATTTGATTTTCATCGAGGAAATGCGCGTCGAAGCGCTGGTGGGTATTTTCGAGCGAGAGAAAATCGCGCCACAAACGTTGGAAATCAACCTCACCTTCGGCGTGCCTGACGAAGCGGCGCAAAGCGACGACATCGCACGAACGATTCGTTATGACGAAGTAATTGAACGCATTCGCACCGAGTTGGCCTTGCGCCATTTCAATTTACTGGAAACGCTGGGGGAATATGTCATTCATCTGCTGCTGGATGAATTCGGTGCGCCTTGGGTCAGAATCAGCATTGCCAAGCTGGGTATCATGAAAGGCGTGCGCCGTGTCGGTGTGCAGATCGAGCGCAGCCGAAGCGAGCGCAACCAAGGCAAACCAGACGAAGCTTAGCCGCGCGGGTGGTGCTCGTGATGGAGTTGCTTGAGCCGTTCGCGAGCCACATGCGTGTAAATCTGCGTCGTCGAAATATCGGCGTGGCCTAACAGCAGTTGCACCACGCGCAAGTCGGCACCATGGTTGAGCAGATGGGTCGCAAACGCATGGCGCAACACATGCGGTGAAATGCGCTGCTGCGGAATACCCGCATGCAACGCATATTTTTTGATGAGCACCCAAAACATTTGCCGCGTCATGCCCGTGCCCCGTGCGGTGACAAAAATCGCATCCGACACCTGTCCACCCAGCAAGTCACCACGCGCCTCACGAATATAACGCGCCAGCCAGTCGGCGGCCACTTCGCCTAGCGGCACCAGCCGCTCTTTTGACCCTTTGCCCATCACTCGCACCACGTTATCGTTCAAATTCAGTTCGAACAAACGCAGGCCGATGAGTTCAGACACGCGCAAACCTGTGGCGTACAACAGTTCCAGCATCGCGCGGTCACGCAACCCGAGTGCGGTATTGGTATCCGGTGCATCGAGCAAATCCGTCACCTGTTTTTCTGCCAGCGTTTTGGGGAAGCGCTGGATCGCTTTTGGTTTTTCAATGTTGCGCAACGGGTCGGACTGCGTTCGTCCCTGATCAAGCAGCCAGCGATAAAGCCGTTTCAGGCTCGCCATCAAGCGCCGCTGGCTAGTCGTTTTAATACTCCCCACGCGCGCATGCAAATGCGCCAGATAATCGTTAATCGTCACTTCACTGGCTGTACTCAATGTCGTATCGCGCGCGACTAGCCAGATGGCGAATAATTGAAGATCGCTGCGATATCCAGCCAGCGTGTTTTTCGCCAAGCCATCTGCCAACCACAACGCATCGATGAATTCGTCGATCAGGCGGGCATCAATATCGTTCATGCCGTTCATGCTGCAATAGCCACCGCTTGACTTCCAGCAGAAATCCACCCCGCTGCCGAGCAAAGCCGCCTAACCCGTGATTCGCCGCGATGACACGATGGCATGGCACCACAAGGGGATATGGGTTGGCGCCACAGGCATTGCCTACCGCGCGCGGTCCACTGCCGATTTGCGTAGCCAGCACACCATAACTCTGTAGATCCCCTGCCGGAATCGCTGCAATGGCTGCCCACACACGTCGCTGAAATGGCGTGCCCGCAGGCGCCAGGGGCAAACCGAACACGAAAGCAGGGTCAAGAAACCAAGCGTTAATCTGGCGCACCACCTCTTTGGCCAAGAGTGACTCTGGTGCCTGTGCAGCGCAGGGCAAAAGATATTCGATGGCAGTCACATCATCATGATTGCAACGAATACCCAATGCAAACAGCGGCCTGTTTTTATTTAATGTGGTCGATGGTGCAGGTAAAACCGCATCAAAGGGCACAACGAAGGAAGCAAGCGGCGGCGCACCTTCACACCCAGCAATTTTTGCAGGGTGGCATATCGTCATGGTGCAGCCACCTGCCCCAAGAGTGCGGCTTTCAAGGCGCGGTCAGTCGGCCGCTCGCCCAGCCAGACGGTCATGAGTGCCTGATAAAAATCTTCCCCCGCAATATCTTCACCATACTTTTTGCCATTGATGGTCAAGCGCAGCACACCATCTTTTTCATTTTGTCCCTTGGGCAACCAGTCAAAATCAGCCACATCACCCGAATGCGCGGTACCCAACGTCAATAAGGCTGCTTTGAAGACATCCAAACGAGGCTTTAGAAGCGCTATCGCTTCGGTGTCATGGTTTTTCTCGATACCTTTGCCTAACGATTGAGCCAAGCGTTCAGCGGGTGAATCCATCAACATAACCACACGCAAACGCTTCGCCCCTGGCACCTCATAAGCAGCAGCGGCATCTGTCTGCCTTGTTGTCAAATACAAGCCAATGGCATAAGCATTAAGAAACATCACGCCGCGTACGCCAGCGCCATTGAGCACCGTATCACCACCGCCGACTTTTGCCGTCTCATCAAACTCAATGCCAGCCACCGTCACCGCAGCAAAAACCGGAGTAACGGCCATCAGCGCAAAGGCAATGAAAAATATAAAAATTGCAGAAAGTACTTTTCTAATGTCTCTCACAGCGATCTCATTCATTCAAGTTTTTCTCAAGACGATTAACAACTACCGGTTTAAAATGAAAGCATACATGATGGCACACTTGATGATGACAGGCTAATGTCCAGACACGTATAAAGAGACTCGTGTACAGTACAGCGCAGTCGTTGGCTAAAAGTAGCAATATGCGCCAGGCAACAAGCAACCGTATCGCTGGTCACATCGCGTTTTTTATTACACGGAGGAAGTGAAATTGGCTGGTATTAATAAATATTTTTCAGGCGTACTCGGCTTTTTTGTTTTAAGTCTTTCAGCCCACGCATCCGCACAAGAAGTAGCCTTGCGGCATGCGTTAGATGGCAAAGCGCAAGATGCGCTGGCAACGCTGGTTTTGCGCTTTAACGATAGTGTCAAAGGCCATGGCCGCGTCGTTTTGCAGGATGCGCGCAGCTTTGACAACAAAAGCCCCCTGCCGCTGCTCGCCTTGCTGAATGTCGATGACAGCGTGAGTTTTTTCAATGCACGTCCTGCATTCATGCCACTGCATAAACTGATGCGCGACTACGGTCAGCTGCTCAATCCCAACATTTTCTACCCACAAATTCTGGATGCGGTTGCCGATAACACAGGCCAGCCGCAAGCATTGCCCATGGGGATGTCGCTCCCCGTCCTGCTGATCAATCGCAAGCAAGTCCCCAGCGCAGCAAAAACCATTGATCTGGCACCGCGCACTTGGCATGATGTACAAGATCTCGCCGGTACACTGTCTGACCATGGTGTTAAATGTCCGCTAACCAGTAGCCGCTTCGCCTGGGTGCATCTTGAAAACATCGCATCCCAGCATGGCGAACAAATGGATATTCGTATCGGCCGCAATGAAAAAGTGAAGGCGAATAACCTCATGAACGTAAAGCATCTGGCGCTGCTGGCGAGTTGGGAAAAAAGCCGTTACTTTGAGTACTTCGGGCCGGACGCTGAGGCTAACCAGCGCTTTTTGCAGGGCGAATGCGCCATGATTACCGCCGAGTCCTCGTTGTATATCGCTGCCCGTGCGGTCGGCATGGATGTCAGTATTGCACCGCTGCCTTATTACGACGATGCGTATGGCGCGCAACGCGACAAGGTATTGCCCGATGGCGCCGCATTGTGGGTGCTCCCAGGCCAGCCCAAGGCAGCCAATGCGCTTGCTGCGCGCTTTATCAGCTACCTGTTGCAGCCTGACGTGCAAAAAGAGTGGGTACGCGCTAGCGGCTCATTGCCCATGACGCCGGAGGCGCTCAATGCGCTGCGTGAATCAGGGATGCCCGCTGCCCTCGCAGATGCAGCCGAGAAACGGCTTGCCGCCTCACGCGGTGACAGCACCCGCATGCGCCCTGGCACATTGCGTGACCACTTGCACCTCTCGCTCAATGAGCAGGTTGCGTTGGTCTGGAGCACACCGCTCTCCGCCAAACAAGCGCTGGATACCACCACGCTTCGCGCGAACTCCCCTGATTCAAGTAAATCAACCACCAAGGTAGCACGACGACGCAAGTGATCTTGCAAACGACTCTGCAGGCAATCGCTTACCCGCGCATCATCGCACATCGCTGTGGTGGTGCGCTGGCACCGGAAAACACCCTGGCCGGGATGCGCATTGCGGCGCGCATGGGCTGCCAGGGCGTAGAGTTTGATGTTGCGCTAACCGCCGATGGCGTGCCCATACTGATGCACGACGAAACGCTGGAACGCACCACCAACGGCACAGGATTCGTCGCCAGCAAAACCATGGCGGAAATCACCCGCCTCGACGCGGGTGGCAAATATCATCACGCATTCGCCGTCGAGCCAGCGCCGACTTTTCAGGCCGCTTTGCAAACCTGCGGCGAGCTCGGCCTGTGGGCGAATGTGGAGATCAAGCCCACGCCCGGCACCGAAGCCGAGACAGGGCGCGCAGTTGCCACCCTGGTTGCCGCCCTGGCTGCGGCACATAGTGCAAACAACCAACCAGGCGCTATCTTGCTATCGTCATTTTCCGTGCTGGCGCTGCAACAGGCGCTGCATGTTGCCCCCGCCATACCACGTGCGTTACTGACCGAAACGATTCCTGCCGACTGGCGCGATCAGCTCACTGCTTGCGGCGCATCAGCCTTGCATACGGCAGCGGCGGGCATTACCACAGAGCACATCGCGCAGCTTTGTCACAGCAGTATTCCGCTCGCCTGTTATACCGTGAATGATCGCGCCACTGCCACCCGCTTGTTCGCCGCAGGCATCAGCGCAATTTTCACTGATCGCCTTGATCTTTGGATGCCGGAAGAAATGTAGATCCGACACATACTTGCTTACCGAGTGGCCGCCTCTATATATGACAAATCGGTTTTGAAAAATTAATTGCTAGACGCGATTTCCAACCCGTTTTGACAGTCAATACGCACGCCAATCTACCCCACGTACCTTGAACAAAGCAGCACTAGCCACCAACCTGCGGCCAGTGATATTGAGTTCGCCATGTGTGGCGGCGAGAGCTATTGCCTGGGTCGTTACGACATTCAGACAGCTTACTGTGCCGACTA
>WOYI010717117.1_pt1 | contig 11360 bp, 14 predicted proteins | sample 6423411 | NCBI WGS metagenome assembly WOYI01 (sample SAMN13441803, study PRJNA592873) | oil field metagenome | biome: oil field; feature: oil-well bore; material: oil-contaminated soil; isolation source: oil-contaminated soil from oil-well borehole | place: Germany: Wietze | collected 2016-10-18 ... | reverse complement strand
TTGGCCAACAGGTTCATGGTTTCGGTGTCGATACTAATTACCTCGGGCACCAACATAAAAGGGGTTGCCCAGCCCACACGGTCCATGTTGTAATGATCCAGTAAAAAGTTATGTTCTTCGCTGGTTCCTACCCCGCCTTGAGCAGTAACTTTTAGCCCGGGTTCTTCGGCAGGTTGTGGCAATTCTTTTTTCGAAAGTGCCGCTTTGTAGGCTTCAATACAGGTGCTAAAAAGTTTTTCCCTGTTTTGTTTAAATTCTTCCATAATCGGACCGAACAGAATCCCATCGGTTGGGAACGCATGTCCCCCGCAATTTACACCCGATTCAATACGATATTCAGATACCCATAAACCTTTGGCTGCAAACATTTTTCCCTGAATAAAGGCAGAACGAAAATCGCTCACTTTCAGAATAATTTTCTTTTTTATTTTACCTTCTACATCGGGGAAAAAGTCTTTAAAATTTTCGATATAGCTGTACAAACGCGGGCTCATACCGGCCGAAAGTACCAACGACGAACTCAGGTTGCTGTTAGCATAACCACGCAAAGCAGCATGTGCATCGTTATGTTCAACGGGTAGTTGCCTGCCTCTTTTGAAGTGCGCTTGATCGAGTTTGGTCATTATGTTAACATCGATAGATCCTACGTGTAATTTCTCTTTTACCCATTTCGAAAAATCGTCAACGGCAATACGACCTTTATCAGCAAATTTTGCTTTTATCGACGAAGTATCGGGAAGCATATCAATGTACTTTTCCAATTCGCCACCAGCGTTTGAGGCAGCGTTTTTAATCGCGTCAATTTTCTTATTTACTATCTCTTCCACCACATTCAGGTACGAGGTTATTCTCTCTGCCCTAAAATCATCTACTTTTTTTGATATCGCTTTAAAAGGAATATCAAATTTTTGGCAATAGAATTCGCGCATCTTTTCAATGGTACCATCGTCAACCAACGAAATAACCGAAGATATTCCGTAGGGCGCAACATTTATGGGTGTATCGATGGAATAACCAACTCCTAAAACCGGGATGTGGAAAGAATGTCCTTCCATAAATTTCATGTTTTTTATTTAAGCGAAGTGAATGTATTCACTCCAGTTACTATCATTTTAAAACTCTCTGCGGTAAAGAAAGCACTATTATCCGGATATTGAGGCAACAATTGGTGCAAGCCACCGTAAATCGGCACAAATTGGAATCATTATAAATTTAGCTTCGTTATTTTAAATGACCAATCGGTCAATTACTTTTTAAATGTTTGGAATTAAAAAAAATGTTTTTTAGTTTTGACCGACCGTTCAGTCATAAAATTATACAAAATGCCAAAAAGACCGGAACAATTAGGCGATATCAGAAAACAGAAAAAGCAATTAATTATGGATACGGCATTGGAGCTGTTTGCAGAAAACGGGTTCCATGCCACTTCCATCAGCCAGATTGCAAAAAAAGCCGATATTTCAAAAGGCCTCACTTACAATTATTTTAAAAGCAAAGACGACATCCTGAGCGAGATAATGGAGCAAGGGTTCAATCAAATGTGGGATAACCTTGATATCAACCATGATGGTGTTTTGACCGAAGAAGAATTCATTTTCTTTATTCATGAAAATTTTCGACTGGTTAGAGAAAATGTGCACTATTGGAGACTGTTTTTTTCGCTTCTTCTGCAACCAAGAGTATCTGAAACCTATGCTTCAAGTTACAAACAACAGGGAGAACATATCTTTAAAATGTTCTACGGGTTTATAGCTAACAGTGGAAGTAAAGACACTGAATCAGCCATGATGGCTGTTTCTTCTATGATGGAAGGTGCTTTCCTTTCTCTGGTGACTGTGCCAGGTACCTTCCCCACAGATAAATTGGAAGATGCGGTTGTCAAGAATTGTATGAAAATTATTAAACCATAAAGCAATATGAATTATTCCAAAATAATCAATACGAAAAAAGCATCGATCTTTCTGTTCCTGCTCACAAGTGTTTTCCCGCTGGCAGCACAGGATATTAACATTGAAGAAATAGTGCGAAAAGCGGATGAAAAATTCAGGGGAACTTCGAGTATTGGTGAGATGACCATGATTATCGAACGCCCCGGTTGGTCGCGTACCGTCTCGATGAAAAACTGGACACTCGGTAACGATTATTCGTTGATATACATTACTGCCCCTGCCAAAGAAAAAGGACAGGTTTTTCTGAAACGCGATAAGGAAATGTGGAACTGGGTACCCAACATCGAACGGATGATTAAAATTCCTCCATCGATGATGATGCAGTCGTGGATGGGTTCTGATTTTACCAACGACGACCTTGTACGCGAATCGTCGATGGCCGACGATTACAGCCAAAAGCTTCTGGGTGAAGAAGAACTGGAGGGCTTGAATTGCTATAAAATTGAACTGATACCGCACGACGATGCACCGGTGGTTTGGGGAAAAGTGTTAATGTGGGTTTCGAAAGATGAGCTGCATTGGCTGAAGGCTGAATTCTACGACGAAGATGCTTACCTCGTAAATACTGAGATATTAAGTGAAGTAAAAAAGATGGACGACCGGGTGATGCCAACGCGCATGGAAATGATTCCGGCAGATGAAGAAGGCAACAAAACAATCATCATTTTCGATAAAATTGATTTCAATGTAAAAATTGATGAATCCTTCTTTTCGCAACAGAATATGAAGAGGATCAGATAACAATGCGTTAATGCTTTAATGCTTTAATGCTTTAATGACTGAAGATCAATCAATAAAACATTCAACTATGAATACTAAGGATAAGTTCATTGAGGAAATGAAAAAGCGAACAAAAAAGTTTGCTGTTGATATCATCTTATTCTGTGATACATTAAGACCATCAAAAGGAAGTTCGGTAATTTCATATCAACTTATCAAATCTGCTTCTTCAACAGGTGCAAACTACCGTGCTGCCTGCCGTGGAAGATCGCAAACAGAATTCTTTAGTAAAATGTGTATTGTAGTGGAGGAATCCGATGAATCTGTGTATTGGCTGGAAGTAATCGCAGATGCCGAATTATCAAATAATCCCGATGAACTTAACCGTCTGCTGATAGAAGCAGTCGAAATATCAAAAATCATGACAAAGTCGAAGGATACAACATACCGAAATATGAATCAAAAAAATTAGAGCATTCATGCATTTACGTATTAAAGCATTAAAGCATTTTTAAAATGAGAACAAACATCAAACTGGCCTGGCGCAATTTATGGAGGAACCGACGGCGAACGATCATCGCCATCTCATCCATTGTTTTTAGTGTGTTGCTGGCCTCGTGGATGCGATCGATGCAGGAAGGCTCGTACGACAGCATGATTGAGAATTCGGTAAAATTCTATTCGGGTTATCTCCAGGTACAGGATACCGCATACTGGGAAGAACGAACACTTGATCATAGTTTCAAAGCGCCCGATGAGCTAAAGGAAAAAATCAGCAAAATTCCTGATGTAACACTGGTTGTGAACAGAATAGAGTCGTTTGCACTGGCAGCCAACCATTTAAAAAGCAAACCTGCTATGGTAATGGGTATTGAACCTGGGTCGGAAGACCAGATTACCCGCATATCGCAAAAAGTAAAACAAGGACGATTTCTGAAAACAGGCGATAAAGGCGCGATTCTGGGTGAAGGTCTGGCAAAATACCTGGGATTAGGTGTTGGCGATACACTGGTAATGATTAGTCAGGGTTATCATGGAATGAGTGCCAGCGGCTTGTTCGTAATCGAAGGACTGCTTTCTCTCCCGAACCAGGAATTTAATAACCGCATGGTGTATCTCGACTTACAAACTGCGCGCGATTTCTATTCTGCGGCAGGACTTTCAACCTCGCTGGTTGTGATGACTAAAAATCATTATGAAGTAAAACACTTAAAAAAGGCCATTGAGAAGATTCTTCCGGCCAGCAACCGCGTGATGACCTGGACCGATATGCAACCCGGCCTGGAACAATTGATTGAAAGCGACCGCGGAAGTGGCATTATAATGCTTGGCATCCTTTATATGGTTATCGCATTTGGGATGTTCAGCGTTGTATTGATGATGGTAAAAGAACGCTCGCGCGAATTTGGGGTGGTTCACGCTGTTGGGATGCAAAAAAGCAAACTTTCGGTAATTGTGTTTTTTGAAACCATTTTTATCGGCCTTATCGGGTGCAGTATTGGTGTGCTGATTAGCTATATTTTCTGCTCTTATTTTTATTTCAACCCACTTCCCATGTCGGGCAAAATGGGTGAAGCCTACGAACAATACGGAATGGAACCCTACCTGTTCTTTTCGTTAAAAGCCTCGCTCTTCTATAGCCAGGTGATCCTGGTGTTTCTGCTAAGTGTGTTTATTTCCATTTTCCCGATTTGGAATATACATCGTTTGAAAATTACCAAAGCCATGCGTTCCTAACCTAAAATATCTGAATTATGATTTGGTCAATAGCCTGGAGAAATGTGTGGAGAAACAAGGTACGCAGCATCATTATGATTGTTGCCATTGCACTTGGCCTGGTAGCAGGCGTGTTTTCCATTGCCTTTATGCAGGGTGCGGTGGATGCACGCATCGAGTCGGCAACCCGTTCCGAAATTTCGCACATCCAAATACATGCCCCTCATTTTAGTGAAAATAACGAAACAGGACTCTATATTACACAAGCAAAAGAATTAAGCGAAAAGATTGAAAATCTGAACGACCTTGAAGCGGCCAGTTATCGTTTAATTGCAGAACCTTTTATTATGGCGGCACACGGAACCGGTGGCGGAAAAATGCTTGGAATCGTTCCGGAGAAAGAAAAAAGGGTAAGCAATATTTCTCAAAAATTGGTGGAAGGTACTTATCTCGAAAAAGATGGCAGAATGCCGCCGGTGTTGATCGGCGAAAAACTGGCTACAAAACTAAAACTTAAAGTTGGCTCGAAGGTAAATGTTCAGATGGTGGACATGAGTGGAGACCTCTCTTCGAAAGGCTACCGTGTTTGCGGAATATTCAAAACAGTAAATACCAGTTTCGACGAAACAAACCTGTTTGTATTATACGACGATCTGCAAAAACAACTGGCCATGCCCGACGATGTGGCACACGAAATTGCAATGATCTGCGCCAATGCTGATGATTTGGAAACCGTAAAATCAAAAGTGCAGCAACTGGCCGGCAACAACGATGTGCAGATTTGGAAAGAGCTCAATCCTGAGATGTCGATCCTGACTGAATCAATGGATGAATACATGTACATTTTCATACTAATCATTTTGCTCGGTCTGTGTTTTGGGATCATCAACACCATGTTGATGGCAGTACTCGAACGCACCAAGGAAATCGGGATGTTGATGGCGGTTGGGATGAATAAACGCCGGATTTTTTCAATGATCATGCTTGAGTCGGTGATGCTCACACTTTCGGGGGGTGTAATTGGTGTTTTCCTGGGAACCCTAATTACCAAATACTTTGAAACGGCCCCGATCGATGTTTCGGCTTTTTCAGAAGGCATGGAAAAATATGGTTATGCTAGCCAAATCTACACCTCGCTGCCTTCCGAGATGCTGGTTACCATCACCATTTTAGTAATTATCACCGGAATGGTTTCGGCAATTTACCCGGCCCGAAAAGCCTTGAAGTTAAACCCGGCAGAAGCCACAAGGACAGAGTGATGGAAGGATGGAGCGACTGAAGGACGGCTCAAAGCCCGCAGCTTTTAGCTCAAAATAAAAACAACAAACCAAAATATCATGAAGATCATACAAATTAAAAACCTGCACAAAATCTACAACAGCGATTCTGTTTCGGTACATGCGGTAAATGGCGTGGATTTATCGTTTGAAGAAGGCGAGTTCACCGCCATTGTTGGTCCTTCGGGATCGGGAAAAACGACCCTGCTTAACATTGTGGGCGGGCTCGATGAAGCTACCGAAGGGAGCGTTGAGGTTGACGGGGTAAAAATAAACGAGCTGTCTGCCCGCAAACTCACCGATTTCAGGATGAAAAATATCGGGTTTGTGTTTCAGGCCTACAACCTGGTCCCGGTGCTCACTGCAAAAGAAAATGTCGAATTTATTATGCATCTGCAAGGGGCAAATAAAAACGACCGCGAGGCGCGTACCACTGAATTGTTAAAAGCTGTTGGCCTGGGCGAAATGATGAACCGGCGGCCTTCGAAACTTTCGGGTGGACAACAACAGCGCGTGGCTGTGGCGCGTGCACTGGCTTCGAAACCCAAGTTTGTTTTAGCCGACGAGCCCACCGCTAACTTAGACTCGCATTCAACTGAGAATTTGCTCGATATTATGGAACTACTAAATAAAGAGGAAAATATCACGTTTATTTTTTCGACACACGATCAGCGCGTGGTACACAAAGCCCGTCGCGTAATTACGATCGAAGACGGAAAAATAATTAGTGACGAAGTAAAATGAAACAAATCTGGGGAATTTTAATACTGATCGGCTGTTTTGGCCTTGCAAACGGACAAGATGTTAAATCGCAACTAAATACGGCAGCCGATGCAGATTATCTTACTCCACTTGAAAAAGAAGTGGTTTACGAAATCAACCTGTTTCGATCTGATCCGGCGGCTTATTCAAAACGTTATATCGAACCGTTGAAAACCTATTACGACAATAAGATTTTACACTATCCGGGCGACAAAGCCATTCAAACAGTGGAAGGAGTGCGGGCTTTAAACGAATGCGTCCAGGAATTAAAACAAATGTCATCAAGACCGATATTACAGCCTGATCAAAAGCTGGGCAAAGCAGCGCGCGATCACCAGCGCGATCAGCAAAAAACCGGGAAAACCGGACATACCGGAAGCGACCGTTCGGACATGAAACAGCGGATCGAACGTTATGGAAAATGGCAGAAACTTATTGGAGAAAATATTGCCTATGGAAATTCGGGTGCACGTCAGATTGTAATTTTTTTACTCATCGACGATGGTGTTAAAAACCGTGGACACCGAACAACTTTGCTGAATCCTGAATTTAATACAGTTGGCGTAGCCTGTGGCAAGCATCCGGTGTATGAAACCATGTGTGTACTCGATTTTGCCGGTGGAATAACAGAAAAAAACAAGCCGTGAGAAATGAGTACCCAGAATTATTCAACGCGAAATGGAAACAGAAGTGGTAAACATACTTCCAGCTTCAAACTTCCGGCTCCAGCCTTCTCTGTCCGTGTGTTCGTTGTAGCGCTGTTATTTATTTTTATTTCGAAAAGCAAGTTGCAGGCACAGTCGAATATTTCTTTCAACGGATACATTAAGGAACTGAATATGTATTACCGGGCAACGGAACCCATGCCGGTTTCTGCTACCGATTCGCTTCAACATTTTTTGATGAACCAGATTCACAACCGACTCAATTTCAGGTGGTATGCCAACAGTAAGTGGACTTTTGCCCTTGAAGCCCGCAACCGTATTTTCTTTGGGTCGATTATTAAAGATTTTCCGGGCTACAAAGATTTCATCAATCAGGACAATGGTTTTCTTGATCTTGGCGCCGTGCTTATTTCTCAGGACAGTTGGTTTCTGCATTCGATGATCGATCGCGCATGGGTTGACTATACGAACGGAAAATGGCAAGTTACCCTTGGGCGCCAGCGTGTTAACTGGGGAACCAACCTGGTTTGGAACCCTAACGATGTTTTCAACACCTTTTCGTATTTCGATTTTGACTATGAAGAACGCCCCGGCACCGATGGGGTACGCATACAATATTATACCAACGAAACAGCCTCTGCCGAACTTGTCTACAAAATCGGTCGAAAAGATTCGAGTGAAACAGCAGTTGCCGGAATGTACCGCTTTTCAAAATTCAACTACGATATCCAGTTTATGGGCGGCTGGGTAGGAAAAGATTTTGTATTGGGCGGTGGCTGGTCGGGCGATATTAAAGGTGGTGGTTTCCGTGGCGAAGTAACCTGGTTTAAGCCTTTGGACAAAGACGATCACAAAAACTTTGAAACACTTGTAGCCTCTGTTTCCGGCGATTATACTTTCCCAAACAGTTTATATGTCCACTTTGCCGCGCTCTTTAATAGTTATGGCACTACTGGCGATGCAGGTGGAAGAAGTTTTTTCACACCCAATATTTCGGCCAAACTCTTATCATACGGACGCTACAACCTTTTTGCTCAAACTTCCTACCCTATCACTCCATTGTTTTCGGGGAATATTGCAGCAATGATCAATCCCTGCGATGGGTCGTCATACATTGGTCCTTCCCTTACGTATTCTATCGGGAACAATTGGGAGCTCATGGTAAATGGGCAACTTTTCATGGGACGCAGCGGCGCCGAATACGGCGATTTTGGACAAGCCATTTATGGCCGCATAAAATGGGCATTTTAATTTGTCAAAATGTGAAGACTTAATTTGAATATTCGTTACTTTTGCCCACATAAATTTTGCGGGAGTAGCTCAGTGGTAGAGCATCAGCTTCCCAAGCTGAGGGTCGCGGGTTCGACCCCCGTTTCCCGCTCGCTGAAAACAAAGGAGTTAGATCAAAATCTAACTCTTTTTGTTTATAGATGAAGCTTCTAAAATAATTGAAGAAAATATCAATGTCTGGAAGATAATTTGTCCCAAAATTTTACCAATTAAGTCATTTATTTCCCATATTGAAAAACTATCTCCAATTTCAAAATATAACAAATATCTGATTTACAGCAACATACAACAAAGGCATTTGGTTTGCTGCCTATAACCTACTGCTTGGACGCAGGTTAAAACGTTACTTAACTTAAAAACTCCTATTATGAAAGCATTATTATTAGTGGCTCTTTTTTTAGCCTTCATCGGTTTATTATTATCATTGGTTTATTTTTTCAAGTTGATTAAAACCACAAAATAGCTAAAAGAAGCAACAACAAACTGTATTTAACTTTTGAAAAGGAGACATAAATGTCTCCTTTATTTGCTATTTTCCAGTGGCATTTGTTTTTAGCGCCTTATAAATCAAAACAAGGACAGATCCACGCGGAAACAAGCAGGGATGGACATATACAAGCATTGCCAGTACGGCTGCCAACAATCCAAAATATACCATCTACAAAAAAAACCTTTCGCAGTTGAAAGTGTATTTGAATAAACAGGAAAAGTGGGTTCGGTTTGAACAAGGCCTTCCCCGCGAACGCTGGAAGTATTCCACAAACGATTTAAGCATTTCGATACTGAGAAAATAATTCCCGACATGCAGGATTGTGAATAAAAAAACCAAACGTCTGGTCTGGCTTTTCAGTATTTTAAGTTATGCAAAGTTTTTAACGATGACTTATAATTGTGGCTAGTTAAAAGCTGGCAAATACAACCATAAGAACGGCAAATACCACTCAAGGCATAAATACTCATTATACCGACCAGGAAAATCCAAGATAGCGGTGATACAATCTGACAATATTTTGATGCCCCCTACCAGATAACCCATAATTTTGACTGAAGTAAGTTCGATTAATAGATAACTCAAATCAATCACAGACAGATTTCTGCCTGGAAACAGACGAAAAAGAATATACAGGAGTTATTCTGGGCAGGAAAAAGATGGAAGGAATCGACAACGAAGCTTCGCGGGAAAACAAACCGAAAGCCAAAGATAAACCGCGAAAATATGTCCATTCAGGAATGGTGCGAAATCAAAAAGCCATTGTAGATCAGGCAGCTATCACCATGTTCCGCTCAATCAGGGACACATCGTTTTTTCACATTTACCCCTTTAAACCGTTACCTGAACCACCACGATGCGTCGCTGCTTTGGCATACGCTGATAAATTGGGACCATTTATAGCTCAACCGAAAAACTTACTTTACGATAAAGAGAAAAGCCGGCCTGTCATACAACAAACCGGCGTTCTGCATTTTACGGGTAACACCTTGGAAGACTAGTTCGACGCTTTGTCGAGCATCAGTATTTGGTTCACTACAATTTCAGTAATGAACTGCGTTTCGCCGTTTTTGTCTTCGTACGAACGGTTGGTGAGTTTACCTTCGATTGAAATCTCAGAACCTTTCTTCAGGTATTTTTCAGCAATTTCGGCCTGTTTTCCCCAGGCAACCAGCCGGTGCCAGGTGGTTTCACTTTGTTTTTCTCCGTTGTGGTCGCGATAAATTTCGTTGGTTGCTATACTAAAATTAGCAACTGTTTTTCCGCTGTCCAACTTTCTTACTTTGGGAGCTTCGCCCAGGTGGCCGAGAAGCCTGACGCTGTTTTTTAATGCATTCATGATAAATGTTTTTTTAAGTTAATACTGTAGAGCTTTTTCCGATTCGAGCTCCTAACGAAATTGATGAAACAAAGCTAAATCCGACTCCAAAACTTATCCGGTTTTTAAATGTTTGTAATCGACAATAAACGTTTGCAACCGTTTACAAACGGATATAAAGCTATCTAACAACAACTTAACCGCAACTGGATTTTTCCGTAATTTAATGAGAAACAAAGCGTGAGTTATTTGTTGTTACAGTAGTAAAAACTAAAATTAAATCTAAGCGCAATGCTTTGTATAAAAGATTTAAAATCAGAATATTATGTGTAAAAAAATGTGGAGCATTAATGTTTTTGCCAAGGATGAATTTGGGACATATTCTAATGATTTATATGGCGACAAATACAAATGGTCTTATGATGAAAAAGAAATAGCGATTAAATCATTTGAGAATATTCCTCTATCAGACGCTAGAGAAACTCTATGTGAATTAATGGAATTCAATTTTGAAACAAAAATCTTGTCTTGTTTAGATAGCAAATGTTCAAATCATTTTGCTATTACATTTATAATTCCAGGCAAGCATCAAGATGAAATATAAAAAACCAGTCCATTCCGCAGACGGTAATAATAACGTAACCCATACACCATGTGCTTGAAACTGCTGCGTGAAGGGGATTTAGGGTCGCGGGCCAAAGCAGCCAGGTACCCGTTAATTTCATCCGGGACAACCTGCTCGGGCAGCTTCCCGAAATGGACGACAAACAACGCTATCCGCCGGATATAATTAGTTAATGTACTTTTGCTTTGTCCACGCAAGACAACCTGTTGTTCCAGCTTCCGGACAACGTTTTCAAACTCAGGAACAAGCACGATGGCCTGCTCAACGATAGTTAAACCCGATTTCTTTCTCATAATCTGAATTTTTTGTTGTTAATAATTCCGAATTATAGGAAGAATCGGGTAATTTTATACCAGCTACCCGCGAAGGCGGGTTTAGTTCAACAAAGTGCAAATGTAATGCGGGTGGGCGTGGTGTTCCAGCGTTTTCGCCCTGTTCAACCACCGCCAATCCGTCTTTGACGGATGACGGTTTAAAAAAATAAAAATAGTAGTACGCCGGCTTGGCTCCGTGCGGGTTTGACAGGAAACCGTTTCAAAATCCCGCAC
>WOYI010211859.1_pt1 | contig 11365 bp, 10 predicted proteins | sample 6423411 | NCBI WGS metagenome assembly WOYI01 (sample SAMN13441803, study PRJNA592873) | oil field metagenome | biome: oil field; feature: oil-well bore; material: oil-contaminated soil; isolation source: oil-contaminated soil from oil-well borehole | place: Germany: Wietze | collected 2016-10-18 ... | reverse complement strand
GGCATGAGTCAGGTCAGGGCTCATGACTGTGCCGGACCATCCATCACGGCATGAGTCAGGTCAGGGCTCATGACTGTGCCGGACCATCCATGCTGAGATATTCACGGATTATTGCTCAGTGGCTGATATGTTTGTTGCCTGCAGATAAGTAGTGATGATTGCCCTTGAGGTTGCCGGAATGCGGACATCAGTTCATCTCGGGCGATTCGGGAAACTCGGCCCAGATGCGGTATTTATTATTGAGTGATCTCAGTACATCACGCCAGACATCGCCGCGGCTTTTCATGATTACCTCCGGCGGAACCTTGGCAATGACCCATGAGTTCTCAGTCAGCTCTCTCTTCAACTGTCCCTTCTCCCATCCTGAATAACCAAGAAAAAATCGCACCTGGTCACGGTTGACGGTGCCAGTGGCTATAAGATTGCGCAGCGTGTCGATCTCTCCTCCCCACCAGATGCCCGGGATCACCGGCAGGCTGCCCGGTACCTTTGTGCCCAGCGTGTGAAGGTAATGCAGTGTGTCAGGCGACACAGGGCCACCAATGGAGAGAGGCTCATCCCATCCGTCAAAGCCCTCTACGGCGCTGCTGACCATCAGGTCGATGACACGGTTGAGTATGAAGCCTACCGTGCCCTCTGCCGTGTGCTCCGTAAGAAAAACAATGGTTCGGTTGAAAAAGCGGTCTGTAAGAAAAGGTTCAGATATGAGAACTCTCCCCTTCCCAGGTATCTTGTCCTCGGGATTGATGCTGAATATGTCAGGATACTGGCCCATATGACAATCAAAGGATGATACAAAGTAAGAACTTTTAAGGTCAAAATCAAGAAAAATCACGGAAAATAGTAAATTGCACGTCGCAACATCAGATTTATTCAATGTCCGCAAAAAAGAGCAGAAACCCTTCGATGCTGCAGTCGCTCCTGCCCCTGGCAGTCCTGATCGTCCTGCTTGCCCTCAATGTAAAATACTTCCGTAACGACACCCTCTCTGGTGCCAACCAAATAGCTCTCATCCTTGCTGCTGCGGTGGCAGGAGTTATCTCCGTCTTCCTGGGATTCAAATGGGAATACCTTCTCAAGAGAGTCACCCACACCATCATGACCGCCATGCCTGCCATGCTTATCCTCTTCCTTATCGGGTCACTGGCAGGAACCTGGATGATAAGCGGCGTCATACCAATGCTTATCTATTACGGACTGGAGATACTCAGTCCGGTTATCTTCCTCTTTGCCACTGTATTCATATGTTCACTGGTGTCAGTCTCCACCGGCAGCTCCTGGTCAACGGTAGCCACTATCGGTGTAGCCCTGCTGGGCATAGGCACAACCCTCGGCTTCGGTGAGGCCATGGTTGCCGGCGCCATCATCTCGGGAGCCTACTTCGGCGACAAGATGTCGCCCCTCTCCGACACCACCAACCTGGCTCCGGCGGTTGCGGGCACTGATCTCTTTACCCATATCAGGTATATGGTGATTACCACCGGCCCCTCATGGATCATCACATTGATTATCTTCCTGATCATAGGTTTTTCCGGCGACTACAGCGGGACTGCCACAACGACCACCGTCGTGCAGGAGGCCATAAAGGCCAGGTTCAATATCACTCCGGTACTGCTCATTGTGCCTGCTTTTCTGATCTTCATCATTGTGAAGAAGGTGCCGCCGTTACCATCACTGCTGGCCGGCACCCTCCTCGGTGCTCTCTGCGCCATCATATTTCAGCCCGACCTCCTCAGGGAGATTGCCGGCACGGATGGCTCTTACGTCAAGCAGGCATACATCTCGGTGACAAAGGCGATGTTCGGTCCGGTGACGATCGCTACCGGCGACCTCTCCGTCGACGAGCTGCTGAAGACCAAAGGGATGGCAGGCATGCTCAACACCGTCTGGCTCATCATCTGCGCAATGTTCTTCGGAGGACTGATGGAGGCTTCAGGCATGCTGCGTACCATCACCGAGCGCATGATGAAGTCTGTGCACAACGCCGGCACGCTGGTCGGGTCAACGGTGGCAACATGTCTCTTCTTCAACGTCACAGCCTCCGATCAGTACCTCTCGATTGTGATACCCGGACGGATGTATGCAAAGAAATTCCGAGACATGGGCTTCAAGCCCGAGCTGCTGAGCCGCACCCTGGAGGACTCCGGCACGGTGACCTCGGTGCTGGTGCCCTGGAACACCTGCGGCGCAACACAGTCAAGCGTACTGGGCGTCTCCACCTGGGCTTACGCACCCTACTGCTTCTTCAACATCATCAGTCCGTTCATGACCATCTTCATGGCTGCTGCGAAGATCAAGCTGAGGCGCTACACACCCGAGGAGCTGGCTAAGGTGCAGGAAGCTGCAGATATTGTTGACAGGGAACTCCTCAGAGAGGAAGAGTCATGACAGCCGCTGGCATCGTTGTAGGACAACTCATCAGTAAATAAGAGTCATGAAAGCTGCCGTCGCATCGAGAATAAAGGCCATGCAAACATACCAGCCCTGCGAACAAACCGTTTCTGCAGATGTTTAATTATAGGTTATATTTACACCGTAATAAATTGGTAACTGATGCTTCTGAAACTTATAATATTATCGGCAGTGCTTGTGGCGATGGCCCTGGCAGGTATGGCGATTACCATCATCGTTAAACCAAAGGGTCGTTTTCCCGAGACACACGTAGGCCAAAACAAGGAGATGCGTAAACGTGGTATTACCTGTGCACAGGCCACCGACACCGGATGCAATCCTGTCGACGGTGCCGGCTGTTGCGGCTGCGCCATGAATGAGGATTAGCTTAGCTTCTTCACCTGGCAGTGTCACTCCTGCCCTTGCCGCAGGTCAGTTCCCGCCCGCACCGGAAAAGGAACCACCAAATGATTATTTCTCTTTTATAAGTCTTTTCAGCCCGTCTGAGATCCAGCTACTCATCTCTCCGTTTTCACCGGAAAAGATCAGGTAACCATCAAGGAAGTCATAGCTCTCAATGAAAGCGGTTGCCTCCTCAAGACCTGCGACCATGCATACGGTAGCCCAGGCGTCAGCTTCGGCGGCCGTGGGTGCTGTCACCGTGGCGCTGAGGAGGGTATGCCTGACGGGATAGCCCGACCTGGGGTCGATGGTATGCGAATATTTGATCCCGTCTTCAACATAGAACTTTCGGTAGTTGCCAGAGGTGGCCAGCGCCCTGTTGTCGAGCCTCACCTTTGCCGTCATGTCATCGCCGGGGAGAAAGTTGCCGTCAGTTGGTTTATCAATGCCCACATGCCACCCCGCACCTCTCTTGTCGCCCAGCGTACGCACCTCTCCCCCCACCTCGGCAAGACACTCCCTGATACCCTGTCGCACAAGCAGGTCAATCACCAGGTCAACAGTATAGCCCTGGGCAATGGCGTTGATATCGATGAACATGTCAGGATCAGCTTTGACGATGCGTTCACCCTCGAGCTTCAGCTTCTCCATACCCACAAGAGCCTGGAGTGAGTCAAGCATCGACTCGTCGAAACGTTTCAGGGCGTCAGGACCGAACCCCCATGCTTTCACCAGCGGGCCGACGGTGATGTCAAAGAGTCCTCCGCTCTGTTCCGAGACAAGTGATGAGAGGCGAAACACCTCGCGAAAGAGCGAATCGGTGAGGTCACTCCGGTTGCCGTTGATCCGGGAGATGACAGAAGAGTCGTTGTATATGGAAAGGGAGTTGTCAACTCTCGAAAAAAGAGTTTCAATATCCTGCCGTAGCTTCCCTGCATCTAACCCGGGACTCTTCTCAACCACGATGTGGTAGGTGGTTCCCTGAGTCATGCCGTCGATAGCGGCATATTCAGCCGGCGGAGTGCAGGATGACAGGCACAGCGTGATGGCAGCAAAAAAAAGTATAATGCGCATAATATTAAATTTGCGATGTGCGATGTGCGATTTGCGATTTGCGATGTGCAATTTCAGACTGCCGTCCCAACACTCCCGACTTCATCGGGACAGGTTCGTGCACGGGATTGAGCCTCTCCCTGCGGCGGAGCCTCAAACTGCCGACTGAAGACTGAAGACTGAAGACTGCCGACTGGACTAGCCCCCAAAATCATCAAACGCAATGTTCTCCTCCGGCACGCCAAGGTTGTCAAGCATATTGAGCATGGCGGAGTTCATCATCGGGGGTCCGCAGAGGTAGTACTCTATCTCCTCAGGCAACTCCAGCTTGCCCAGGTAGTTGTCAAGCAGCACCTGGTGGATGAAACCGGTGTATCCGGTCCAGTTATCCTCCGGCAACGGCTCCGAGAGGGCTATGTTAAAGGTGAAGTTGGGAAACTTCGCTTCAAGCTCCCTGAAGTCATCCTCGTAGAACACCTCTCTTTTGGACCTTGCTCCATACCAGTAAGATATCTTCCTCGACGACTTCTCAGTCTTGAGGAGGTGGAATATATGCGACCGCAGCGGTGCCATCCCGGCCCCGCCTCCTATATAGACCATCTCAGCATCGGTATTCTTGATATGAAAGTCCCCGAAGGGTCCGGAGATTGTTACCTTGTCTCCCGGCTTACGTGAGAAGATATATGACGAGCTTATCCCCGGCGGCACGTTCAGCCACTTGTGGTTCCTGTCCATCGGCGGGGTGGCAATCCTGATGTTTAGTATTATCAGGTTCTTCTCAGCCGGGTAGTTGGCCATGGAGTAGGCCCTGAAGGTCTCCTCGCTGTTCTTTATCCTGAGACTCCAGAGGTCCAACTTATCCCAGTCGGGCCGGTACTCCTCCTCCACTTCTATATCCCTCCTGAAGTCGACCTCATATCGCGGAATATCTATCTGTATGTACTCTCCCGATTTGAAGACGAGGTCCTCACCTTCAGGCAGTTTGACGACAAACTCCTTTATGAAGGTTGCCACGTTCCTGTTGGAGACCACCTCGCACTCCCATTTCTTAATACCGAGTATCGCCTCCGGCACATGGATAGTCATATCCTCGCGCACCTTTACCTGGCATCCCAGTCGCCAGTTGTCGTGCTGTTCACGGCGGGTGAAGAAGCCCGTCTCGGTGGGCAGTATTGACCCGCCGCCCTCGGTGATCTGGCATTTGCACAAGCCGCAGGTGCCCCCTCCGCCACAGGCTGACGGCAGAAAGATGCCGTTGTTCGAGAGCGTTGAGAGCAGGTTCGAGCCGGGTGAGACCACCATCTCACGGTCGTTGAGCTTCAGTTTGACATCGCCCTGCGGGGTGAGTTTCTGCCTGGCATAGAGCAGCAGCACCACCAGCAGTATCATTACCAGCACGAAAACTGCCACGCTTATGAGAACAGTGCCTGCTATTGATAAACCTAATATCATATCTTTTCAGATTTCATCATGACAAAATTGACCCGGATGGATTGACGGAACATCCATTATATTTTTCAGCTGATCATTTGTTTGTTCTACCTTATGCATGGGTATTACATTACAGTGTGATTCCGAGGAAGCTCATGAATGCTATGCCCATCAGTCCGGTAAGAATGAACGTAATGCCCAGTCCTCTCAGCGGGGCAGGCACGTTTGAATAGCGCATCTTCTCCCTGATGGCAGCCAGTGCCACGATGGCCAGCAGCCAGCCAACGCCTGATCCGAGTCCGAATACTGCGGCCTCTCCGATGTTGGCGTACTCTCTCTCCTGCATGAAGAGTGATGCACCGAGGATAGCACAGTTGACCGCTATCAGAGGCAGGAAGATTCCCAGGGAGTTATAGAGGGCGGGGCTGAATTTCTCGATCACCATCTCTACCAGCTGAACAATTGAGGCTATGACCGCTATGAACATTATGAATGAGAGGAAGCTGAGGTCGAGATCGGCAAAGCTGTCGCTGAGCCATACCAGTGCTCCCTTCTTAAGGATATACTGCTCCAGCAGGAAGTTCACCGGCACTGTTATCACCAGCACGAAAATGACCGCTAATCCGAGTCCCATAGAGGTCTTGACTGTCTTTGACACTGCCAGGTATGAACACATACCCAGGAAGTAGGCAAAGATCATGTTGTCGATGAAGATCGACCTGACGAATATGTTGATTAAGTTTTCCATGACCCTTAATGCTACTTATTTTCTTCTATCAGTGTTTTATTCCGGCTGCGCTGAACCCAGATGATCAGTCCCACCGTGATCAGGGCCATTGGCGGGAGTATCATCATGCCGTTATCCTCATAGCCCCAGTTGTATACCCCGATTTTCTCCATCACCGGGAAGCCCATGATGCTTCCGCTGCCGAGGAACTCACGAAAGAATGATACTATAATTAGTATAGCCCCGTATCCCCATGCATTGCCAAGTCCGTCGAGGAAGGCGGGCCACGGTTTGTTGGCCATGGCGAAGGCCTCGAGGCGGCCCATGATGATACAGTTGGTTATTATCAGTCCCACGAAGACCGAGAGTTGCTTGCTGATGTCAAAGGCGAAGGCCTTCAGGAACTGGTCCACGATGATGACCATGGTGGCTATCACCACCAGTTGCACGATGATCCTTATGCGGCCCGGTATCATCTTCCTCAGCGAGGCTATCACAACGTTTGACACTGCCATCACCACCATGACCGAGATGGCCATTACGATGGCGGGGTTCATCTTCACCGTGACCGCCAGCGCCGAGCATATACCCAGCACCTGCACGGTGATCGGGTTATCCTGCCCCAGCGGGTTGGTCAGCAACTTCCTGTACTTTGCCGAGAAGAGCGGCTCTTTTTCAACGTTTTCCATATCTATTTCCTGTTTTTGCTGAGGTATTTCTCATATTTTATAAGCCCGTCGTAAACCATCGCCTCCAGCCCCTTGCTGGTGATGGTGCCTCCGGAGATGGCGTCAACCTCATGACTGCTCTGAGGGTCAGCGCCGCCCTTGACCACCTTTATCCCGAAGAAACTGCCGTCGCGAAAGAGGCTTTTATTCAGGAACTGGCTCTCGAAGGCGGTGGTGTTGATCTCGGCGCCCAGTCCCGGTGTCTCGCCCTGGTGGTCGAACGTGACTCCGTCAATGGTCGAGAGATCCTCCTTCAGTGCGACGTATCCCCAGATCGGACCCCAGAGTCCCTTGCCCTCAAGCGGCAGGATATGAAGGGTGTCGCCCCTGTCGTCCACAGCAATAAACACCGGCAGGAACTGCTCCTCCAGCGGCTTCTTCTGCTCGGCACGGAGGCCCACGGTAAAGGCGTCAACGCCCTCCACGCGTTCGCCCTCAATGTTGACCACATAGCTCTCCCTGATATATTTGTCATAGAGCTCAACAGCATCTGCCTTTGTTGAGGTGACATTAATCGAGGAGAGAATATTCATCTTCTTCTCTACTTCTACATTCTTCTCCTGTCTGGGCTGCAGGAGCAGCGCCGTCAGGGAGAGAAGGATGGCGACGGAGACGATCATCACCACCGAGAAGACCATTATATATCTGTTGCTGAAATCTTTCATCTCGCGGTTTGTTAAGCTGTCCTTACTCGTTTTACCCTTCTCCTGATATTGGCCTGCACCACATAATGGTCAATCAGCGGAGCCATCACGTTCATCAGCAGTATTGCCAGCATGGTCCCCTCGGGATACGCCGGGTTGAAGACCCTGATGACCACTACCAGGATACCTGTAAGGGCCCCGTAAATATATTTACCTGTGTTGGTCTGTGCTGCCGTCACCGGGTCGGTGGCCATGAAGACCGTCCCGAAGGCAAAGCCACCCATTATAAGGTGGTAGTATGCAGGTATCCGGGTGTATTCGTTCCCTCCCGTAAGATTGAGGAGCAGTCCCATGCCCAGTGCTCCGAGGGTCATGCTCAGCATGATTCGCCAGCTGCCCACACCGGTCACCAGCAGTATCAGGGCTCCTATCAGAATGGCGATGACAGATGTCTCACCAACGGACCCGGGTACGGTCCCGACAAACATCTCCATCGCTGAGGGCATACGGGCAATGCCGTCTAGCTTTGCCACTGCCAGTGGAGTAGCGCCGGAGAAGGCATCTATGGCTCCCCCCTTTGTCAGCCCCTCAATCCATACCTTGTCGCCGGTCATCCACCCGGGGTAGCTGAAGAATAGGAAAGCCCGCGCGGTGAGTGCGGGGTTTAGTATGTTCATCCCCGTGCCTCCGAAGATCTCCTTGCCGATGATGACGGCGAACGCCACCGAGACGGCAAGCATCCACAAAGGCACATCTATAGGCATGATGAGAGGTATCAGCATACCCGTTACGAGATAGCCCTCATTGATCTCGTGACCTCTTATCTGCGCAACGATGAACTCTATGCCCAGTCCCACAATATAACTTACCAGGATCAGGGGCAAAATCTTCAGGAAGCCGAACCAGAACATCTGCATCAGCGACCAGTCGACGATGCCGAAGGCCCTGGTATGCTGCAGACCGATGTTGTATGACCCGAACAGCAGGGCCGGTATCAGCGCTATGACCACTATGATCATTGTGCGCTTCATATCCATGTAGTCTCTTATATGTGCGCCCCCGGTGGTCACCTTGTCCTGAACGTAGAGGAAGGTTGCAAATCCGTCATAGACGGAATGCAGCTTCTCAAAGCGCCCTCCCTTTTCAAAGAGGGGCTCCATCTTCTTCATTTTATCTAGCAGGAAACTCATTGCAGACTCATTGCTTTAATTAGTTCATCTCTTTTATCATCAGGTTGATCCCACTGCGAATGATCTCCTGTAACTCGCTCTTGGAAGGATCGATGTACTCGCACAGGGCAAAGTCCTCTTCTGCAACCTCGTATATGCCCAGGTTCTCCATCTGTTCAACATCTCCGGCCATTATCGCTTTGATGAGGTAGATAGGATAAATATCCATCGGCAGCACATTCTCATAGTGACCGGTCATGACAAAGGCCCTGCGGCCGCCGTGAAGGTTGGTGTCCATCTCATAATCCTTCCGCGGAAGCAATTTGGAGACGAAGCTCCTCCAGTAGCTGAATTTCTTCAGTCCGGGTGTGGCCCATCCCAACAGCTCGTGGTAGTCGCCCTCGGGCAGCACGGTGACCATGTTGTCATAGAAACCCAAGGAGCCGTCGGCAGCAATTCTCCTGCCGGTAAGCACATTGCCGCTGATGACCCTGTGGTTGCCCTCCCCGAGATTCGCCTTCAGGATGCCACCCACTGAGGCTCCCGGTGTGATGCGGTGATACTTGGGATGCCGCACCCCGGTTCCCACCAGGGCTATGATACGTTCGCGGTCATGGAAGCCGGTGTCGAAGAGACGGCCCAGGGCCACCACATCCTGGATGTCAACGGTCCAGACCACCTCATTCTTTGATACCGGCTCAATATGATGTATCTGAATGCCAACATTGCCGGCCGGATGAGGCCCTGAAAACTGGTGAAACTCTACGCCTGTGAGGTTCTTCACCTCGGCCACCCTCGATCCCCCGGCCTCCTGCGAGAGGTGTATCTTACCGTCTGTAAGGCGCGAAAGCACATTTATGCCGGTCTGAAGATGATTGCCGTGCACGTTGGCCATGACGAAATCAATATCAGGAGCCAGCGGCGCAGTGTCAAAGGCAGAGATGAAAACGGCCCTGGGGACAGTGCCGGGACGGGCAACGATGTGATAGGGCCTCTGCCGCAATACGGGCCACATGCCCGAGGTGAGAAGTCTCTCCTTCACCTCCTCACGCGTCAGCTTCAGAGGATCGGCGATGCCGAAATCAACCCGGTTATTGCCGTCACGGTCAATGACAACCTCGGTCAGGACCCGCTTTTCGCCACGGATGATCTCCCTGATCACCCCGCTGACAGGTGAAACATACTTAATTTCGGGGTAAGCCTTGTCATGAAAGAGGGCTGTGCCCGCCATGACCCTGTCACCCTCCCTGACCTCAAGCCTTGCTGTCAGACCTGGGAAATCGGCAAACCTGACGCCGAAACGGTCAACGGCTGTCTCCGGAAGAAGAATCTTCTCGGCCTTACCGGCTAGCTTGATATTCAGTCCTTTACGTAATCTGATGACTGTTGACATATATAGAAATACAACTTGGTTCGATTGAGACTACAATATTAATACAATGTTAAATACATCACAGGCAGAGATAATAAAAATCACAACAGAACATAAGTTTTGGGGTGGTATTGCGATCCGGCAAGATATTTGTACTTTAGGCCTGAATTATTAGTTATGTACAGAAAATTCACAACGATAAAAATATTAAGTTTATCAATAGCATGTCTTCTTGCAGGAACCTTTTCTTCCTTTTCGCAGGATTTTTCTTCCGGCGAGTATTGTGCTCCGAATGTGAAGAGCATCTGGTTCGAGAAGGACGGATGGAGACTTGCCTACCCCTTCGTGCAACCGGGATCCGGTGAGGAGATGATACTTCACTTTGATGTTATTGACGGTGACGGGGGTACGCTCTGGTACCGCATCACTCACTGTGACCGCGACTGGAACAGCAGCGACCTGTTCACCAGCGACTATCTCGAAGGTTTTGAAGAGAACCAGATAACCAGTTATCTTCCGTCGTTCAATACGAAGGTCAACTACACTCATTACTCTCTCGGCCTCCCCAATGACGACATCAGGTTTCTGGTCTCAGGCAACTATGTCATTACGGTATGGGCCTACGGGGAGCCCGATGCTCCCCTGCTCACCAGGCGCTTCTTCGTGAGTGAGGGCAGCACCTCCGCAGCCGTCTCCTTCCGGAGGCCGATGAAGCCCGGCACCACGGAGACGCACCAGCAGGCTGAGATCACCGTCTCCCTGGGAGCGCTGCCGGTTACTGACCCCTACAGGCAGGTAACCGTCACCGTGATGCAGAACGGCAGGTGGGACAGGGCCCGCTACAGCCTCACGCCCGATTTCGTCGGCAGCGGCAGGCTGGAGTTCAACACCCTCTCCGACAAGACGCTGATGCCCGGGGGAAACGAGTTCAGGTACTTCGATATAAAGACCATCAGGCAGACCAGGCAGAACGTGCGGGCAATAGAGTATGTCAACGGCATCTATCATGCTTACCTCATACCCTCTGACGACCGGGAGTTCAGGCAGTATTTCTACAATGAGGACTTCAACGGCAAGTACTGGGTGGCGATGGAGGAGAGCGACGAGCCGGACAGGGATGCCGATTATGTATGGGTATACTTCACCCTGCCGGCGCACCGTGAGCTGCAGGGAGGATCGTTATATGTCGCCGGGGCCTTCACCGGCTGGAGATACGGCCCGGAAAACATGATGCGATGGAGCGCTTCACGGGGATGCTATGAGGCCTCGCTGCTGCTGAAGCAGGGATGGTACAACTATGAATATGTCTTCATCCCCTCAGGGTCAGACAGGCCGGAGGGATTTGCCTTTGAGGGCAGTCACTGGGAGACGGAGAACGACTACCTGATTCTCACCTACTTCCGTGACCCTACCAAGAGGTATGACCGGCTGACGGGCGTCACCGTGGC
>WOYI011016601.1_pt1 | contig 11375 bp, 9 predicted proteins | sample 6423411 | NCBI WGS metagenome assembly WOYI01 (sample SAMN13441803, study PRJNA592873) | oil field metagenome | biome: oil field; feature: oil-well bore; material: oil-contaminated soil; isolation source: oil-contaminated soil from oil-well borehole | place: Germany: Wietze | collected 2016-10-18 ... | reverse complement strand
CACTAGTCGCATTGGGGCGTGTGATTGTGCTCTTTGCGATCTTTAGTTCCATGTTGATCTTGTTGTCTGGTGTGATTGATGGTGTCACCTCCAGTGTTAATGGCGCAGAAACTTTTTCAACAATTGGCTGACCGGTCTGAAGATTGATGCCTGTCGTAAATGTGAGCTCCTGATTGTTCTCTATTGTGGCTTTCTTGCGATTTTGGGTGACTACGCGGGGCGCAGAAATGGTCTTGTTTTTAGAGTCAGATTCAGCGGCCAGTAGCTCAAGGGAAAGCAAACGGGTGGCAGCATTGTTGAACAGCATCAGATTAACCGCAGTGCTGCCAGACATATCATAGTTTGCACCAAAACCTTGAGTTGTCGTTCGTATCAACGATGGTGCAGCTGGCGCACCAAACGCATCTACATTACTGAGGTTCCCGGTGGTAGTGCCCAGGGAACCCCTTATGCCGCCTCCCAGCGAGGCGACACCGCTAGCGGAATACTTTAATCGCACGCCCAGCGAGTTGGCAAACCCGGTTGCCGCTTCCACAATACGTGCTTCGATCATCACTTGTTTGGGGGGGACGTCGATGTTATGGATAACCTCGCGGATGGCTTCGACCACTGAAGCAATGTCACTAACGAAAATTTGGTTGGTAGCGGGATGAGCCGTAATATTCCCGCGGGGTGAAAGCATCCCCCCCTTGCCGGGATTGCCAGCAGAACTTCCTGCTGGTGGCGGAGCTGCGTCACTCACGGATGGAGGTGCTGCTGGCGCGGAAGGAGACGCTTGAATAAGGCCTTTATTTACAAGAGACACAACATCGGCTGTTTTCACATAGTTCAGCTGAAATCTTTCTGTCACCAGTGGTGCTGTATCGTTTGCCCGGGCAGCCTCATCGGCCATGTCCTGATCCCTCTTTTGCAATGCCGCACGGTCGCCAAACACGATAACGTCGTTGCGCACGCGCATTGCGGCGTTGACTTGCGACATGACAATTTCAAGCGCCTGGTCATAAGGCAGGTTGTCGAGATTAACCGTAATGCGCCGACCACTGAGCGATGGGTCAATCAGCACATTCTTGCCGGATATTTCAGCGAGCGTGCGCAAGACCATGGTGGCATCGGCATCAAAAAAGTTGATGGACACTCTTTGGCCTTCCTGTCCGGACTGCACGAGTTTGTTAGCGTCGTCAGCAGGAATCGGCTTGATTTCAATAGTCAGTCGGTTGTTGGCTACACTAGCCTGATGAAACCAGCGGCCGCGGGCGGCGATGTCCAGGCGGGTCAGGTTGCCCATGGCGCGCGAGGTGATGGTTGTCACGGGTGTCGCAAAGTCGTTCACATCGCGGCGGCTCTGCAGGCGTTCAGGCAACTCCACATTACGCAGCTCAACCTTCACCCCATCGCCAGCACGGCGAATATCGATCGGCATTGAGCCATCGGTCAAGTCTACCGTGATGACCGCATCGCCTTCCGGACTGCGGCGGAAGGCGATGTCACGGATGGTTGCAGTCGTGTCCGCAGCAACCGCCACGGCCTTCGGCGCTGCCGGCTGATAGACGCTAGGCGCCGGTTCCTGGCTGGACGCAATGGTGTGCGTCTGAAGCCTGATGAACAAGGCATCGCCAACAATTTCGCTGGAAAACTTGGTCGGGCGATAAAGATTCAGGACAAGACGGGTCAGCTTGTCGGTTTGCACCAGGTTTACGCTCTTGAGGTTGCCTGTCAGTATCTTTTGGGATGACTGGCCGGATTGATTGTCAGTCTCGGGAAAGTCAAACACGACCCGTGGCGGTTCAACCACGCTCCAGTTGCCCGGCAGTGACTTCAGTGGAGCCGACATCTGCACCTTAAGCAGAACCTGATCGCCCTCTTGCCCGACCTGAATTTGCTTGATCGAGTTTTCGGCGGCTATTGATTCACCGGCCAAAACCAGGCAGAAACCCGTCAAGGCCAAAGCCAGCAGATGTATTTTTTTCAATTGCTTTTTCACTGAGGTACTCCCACTTTGGGAACAGAAAGCGTTTTTTCCTGTTCAACCCACGCGCCATTGATATCCTTGACGGTTTCACGCACTGTGACACCCTCCTTGGTTATCGCCATAATTTTTCCGAAATTCTGGCCCATGTATTCGCCTACCCGCACATTCTTCGGCTTGTTCGGTGGCGGGGTCTGGATCAAGGCATAGGGCGACTTGCCTGACAAAATGATGCCCACCACTTTCAAGTCCTCCAATGGGAAGCTTTCCAGCGGCTGTAGCGGCCGATTGCGATCTGGGGCGGTTTTATCCAGGGATGCATCCACGGTAACAATTTTGCTGGAAGAAAATGGCGAGATCAGCGATTCCGCTTCGTAAGCTACTGGTGGAAAGGGTTTGATTTCAGGCAATGGCGCCACCCGGCCACGCATATCTTTCGCCTGTTCCTGCATCCATTCCTTGATGTCCTGATGCTCTTCGGACGCGCAACCAGCTAGCAAGAGCAGGCAAGACAGGGGGAGAAGGTATTTCATTATTTTCTCGCCTTCTTGTTTTGGGCGTTACGTCTGGCCAATTCTTCCTGATCCAGATAGCGGAAAGTTTTTGCCGTCGTCTTGAGAATCAGGTCCTTGTCTTTATTATTGGGAGCAAGCGCTAGATTAATATCGTTAAGCGTGACAATTCGCGGCAATTTGGCAATATCACCCGTAAATGCACCAATGTCATGGTAACTGCCGATCAGCGTCAAGGTTATCGGTACCTCGGCATAAAAATCCTTTACCGCCTCACCGCCGGGCTTGAACAGTTCAACAGACAAGCCCCGGCTTTGCGCCGCTTTGTTGATGTCGACCAGCAAGTCGCCCATTTCGGAACGGTCGGGCAATTGTTGCAACAGCGCGCCGAATGAGCGATCAATCTCGGCTAGTTGCCGACGATATTCTTCCAGATTGACCGCCTGGGTTTTCTTGCCTACCCATTCCTCCTTCAGGCTGCTTTCCTGATTTTTTTGTGTATCCAGGTCTTCGAGCTGCACCTTCCAGCCAAACCACCAGGCGGCGCCAAGCAAAACCACAAAAAGACCAAGCAAGATGACAACCCGGGGCGCCAGAGGCCAGAGGCCAGGATCTTTGGGGTCTAGCGTATTAAAGTCCTGGGCTAGCTGCTGAAAGTCAAATAGCGGCTTTTTTGGCGGTGTTGCTTCAACTTTCGGTATGTGATCCCCGGCAGGCATATGCTTTTTGCTGAACAGGTCAGATAGCTTCATTTCTTCCCTCTTCGTGGTGAGGTTGCCGTGTTCTCCGTTACCTGACGAGTGACAAAAGTGTCGATACTAAAAGCATTGAGGCGCCGGTTGCCGACTATTTCTGCCTTGGTTTCAATCAGGGTTGAGTTTTCCAGCAATGGTGACTCATCAAGATTATTCATCAAGGTCGTTATGCGGGCATTCGACTGGGCGATGCCGACGAGTGCAATTTTTTGTCCTGTCTGTACCAGGCTGCGCAGATAAATGCCTTCCGGAACGTACGTGGCTAGTGTATTGAACAGATGCACTGTTTCTGTCCGGTTGGCTTGCAAGGCCTCAATGATCCGCTTTCTTGCCAGTAGTGAATCAGTCTGGCCCTTGAGCTTTTTGATCTCGGCAATATCCTTGTCCAGAACAGAAATTTCTTGCTTAAGAAACTCGTTCTTGGCGGATTGCACATCAATCTGGCGGCTGATAATGCTAAAACCCAAGAACCAAATAAGCCCTGCCAGTATGGAGACCAGTCCCATCAGGACATAAAACTGCTGTCGTCGTGCGCGGCGTGCCTCCTCTCGATGGGGCAGAAGATTGATTTTGATCATCGGTCGAACTTCCTCAGGGCAAGGCCGCATGCCACCATCAATGAGGGGGCATCCGCCGTTAGCTGCTTGACCCGTATGCGTGGCGAGATCGCCATTCCCGCAAAAGGGTCCGCCAGCACGGTATGGATGTTGGTCCGCTGGGCTACGCTTTCTACTACGCCAGGAACCAGCACTGCACCTCCTGCAAGAACGATGTGATGCACTTCATTGTGTGGAGTCGAGGTGAAGAAAAACTGCAGCGCCCGGGTGACCTCCTGAGTCAGGTTTTCAACGAACGGGTGGAGGATTTCTGTCGCGTAATTATCCGGCGGAGTACCCGAATACTTCATGTTTTCGGCCTCCTCCGGACTCAAGCCATAGATGCGCATGATTTCGTCGGTCATCTGTGATCCGCCAAAAGCCTGCTCACGCCCATACAATTGCTGGTCGTCTTTCATGATGGTCACCTTCGTGGCCGCTGCGCCAACATCCATCAGGGCGACGATTTGTCCCCGGCCACCTTGGGGCAGTTGCCTGACCACCAGTTCGTAGGCTGCCTGGATTGCATAGGCTTCGATATCCACCACTACCGGCTTTAGTTCCGCCATTTCGGCGACGGCCACCCTATCTTCGACTTTTTCCTTGCGCGACGCGGCCAGCAATACTTCCACCTCACCAGGGTTGGTGGGCGAAGGGCCAATAACCTGGAAGTCCAGATTGACTTCTTCCAGCGCAAAAGGCAGGTACTGGTTGGCTTCCGATTCGACTTGTAGTTCCATTTCCTGCTCACGCAGATTGGCAGGCAGGATAATTTTCTTGGTGATGACGGTTGCCGTGGGCACCGCCAGCGCAACATTGCGGGTCGATGTGCCCAGGCGTTTCCAGCAGTGTTTGATTGTCTCAGTTACCGCCTCAAGCCCCGCCATATCGCCATCAACCACGGCGCCTTTCGGTAGCGGCTCGATCACGTAGCGCTCCACCCGCGGCTCTCCGTTACCGGCATCAACCATTTCAACCATCCTGACCGCAGTCGAGCTGATATCCAAACCAATCAGTGGGCGCAGTCGCGGATTAAAAATGGCTTTCAGCGACGAGATATCGATCTGCAATATTTTTCCTTTGAAAATAACGCACTACATAGAATATACACAATTTACTTGAAATACTGATAACAAGGTTATTCACTATAAAGCTAAATCATTATCGAACTCGGCATCGATTGGCCATTCTGGTGCCATGAATATAATGCATCATGCAGTCCTTTTTATTCTTTCCCGCCTTCCTGTGACCTTTCTCCCCTTTCCATCCTTGGCGATGCCTGTCCGCTGGGTGTTGTTCATCCTTTTGCTGCTGGGTGGTGCGGTACTAAGCATTGCAGCGCTGATCGGCATCGTGGTGGTAATCGCCTATCCGCAGCTTCCCTCGCTGGAGGTGCTGGCTGATTACCGGCCAAAAATTCCGCTGCGCATCTATTCCAGCGATAACTACCTGATTGGCGAGTTCGGTGAAGAGCGGCGTGATTTCGTGCATATCCAGGCAGTACCGCTGGTCATGAAACAGGCCATCCTGGCTGCCGAAGACGAGCGGTTTTACCAGCACCCGGGTGTCGATACCCTGGGTGTATTGCGTGCGGCCTATGCCAATCTGGTCAGCGGCGGTAAGCAGCAGGGCGCATCCACTATCACCATGCAGGTGGCGCGCAACTTTTTCCTGTCCACTGAAAAAACCCTGACGCGCAAGCTGTATGAGGCTTTGCTGGCCATCAAGATTGAGCACAGCCTGTCCAAGGATGAGATTTTCCAGCTCTATATCAACCAGATTTATCTGGGGCAACGTTCTTATGGGTTTTCCTCCGCCGCACAAATCTATTTCGGCAAGTCCCTGCAAGATATTACGTTGGCCGAAGCGGCCATGCTGGCTGGTTTACCCAAGGCGCCCTCGGCCTACAATCCGGTAGCTAATCCGAAGCGTGCCAAGCTAAGGCAACACTATGTGCTGCGGCGCATGTTTGAATTGGGCTTCATCAATGCTGACCAGTTAAAGCAGGCGCAGGAGGCGTTTTTGCAGGTCAAGCACGACGCCAGTGATTTCGGGCTGCATGCCGATTATGTCGCTGAAATGGCACGTCAGATTACGGTTGAGCGCTTTCCCGATGATATTTACAGCCGTGGGTACCGGGTGATTACCACCATCACCCGCAGCGACCAGCAGGCGGCATATCGCAGCCTGCGCAAAAGCGTGCTTGATTATGACCGGCGTCACGGCTACCGTGGTGCGGAAACCTATGTCGACATGGCCAACGCCACCGCCGGGCAGGATGAAGTGCTGGAAGAGTTGCTCGGCGATTTCAACGACAATGATGACTTGTTGCCGGCGCTTGTCCTCGAGGCTTCGCCGCAACGCGTCAGCGCCTACTTGCGGGGTGGCGAAGTGCTGAACATTCAGGCGGACGGACTCAAGTTTGCCGCCCCGATGCTGGGTGACAAGGCGCCACCGAACAAACGCCTGCGCCGTGGCGCCATCATCCGCGTGCAGAAAACGGTGAAGGGCTGGCAGATTGTCCAGCTCCCCGAAGTACAGGCCGCGTTTGTCGCCGCCAGCCCGATGGATGGAGCGATCCGTGCGCTGGTCGGCGGCTTTGATTTCAACCGCAGCAAGTTCAACCATGTCACGCAAGCCTGGCGCCAGCCGGGATCCAGCTTCAAGCCATTCATCTATTCTGCGGCCCTGGAAAAAGGCTATACCCCGGCATCTGTGGTGCCGGATGAGCCCATCTCCATCAGCGCCGATGAAACCGGCTCTCAGGCCTGGGAGCCGAGAAACTACGATGGCAAATATGAAGGGCCGATGACCCTGCGCACGGCCCTGGCGAAATCCAAAAACATGGTTTCAATCCGCCTGCTGCGCGCCATCGGCCCCCGGTATGCGCAGGATTACATTACCCGCTTCGGCTTTGATGCCGAAAAGCATCCGCCCTACCTGACCATGGCGCTGGGTGCCGGCTCGGTCACGCCCTGGCAGCAACTCGTTGCTTATTCCGTGTTCGCCAATGGCGGCTACCGCATTGAACCCTACATCGTGCGTCAGATTCTCGATGATAAGGGCAATGTGCTGGCGGCTACCCGGCCAACCATCGCCGGTGATGAATCACTGCGCGTTATCGACGCGCGCAACGCCTGGCTGATGGACAGCATGCTGCACGACGTCGTGCGCCGCGGTACTGCCACCCGTGCGGCGCGGGAATTGCAGCGCGGTGACCTGGCCGGCAAGACCGGCACGACCAACGATTATGTCGACGCCTGGTTCTGCGGCTACCAACCCACAGTGGTCGGCATCGCCTGGATAGGGTTTGATAACCCTCGCCGCATGGGTAGCGGTGAAACGGGGGGGGCTGCTGCATTGCCGATCTGGATCGGCTTCATGGAACAGGCATTGAAAGGCGTTCCCGAAAGCTGGCCGGAGGTACCCGAGGGACTGATCACCATTACTGCGAGTGATCCTTCTTCCGGCAAGGCTGGCAAGGATATGGTTTATCAGGAATCCCTGCCGCCGGTGCCTGAGGAAGAGGTTCCGGCATCCGAAGTGCAACAGCCCCCCGCGCCAGTCGTAGACGCCAAGCCCAAGGTGGTGGAGAAGGTCGTGCCGCAAAAATCCGCCATGCCCGACGAAAAAAAGAATTAGAGACTGACCTTGGCCCCCGTCTGTTCTGACAGCGTACGGGCAATCGCCGCCAGCAGTTCTTCGCCATCGCGTGTTGCCTGCCAGCGCCCGCCGACCGGCTTGAAATGGTAGCCGCCGGATTTTGCGGCCAGCCAGATTTCGCGTGCGGCAACATGCCGGTTGATGATGATTTTCGTGCCGTTCGCGCACTCGATCTCCAGTACGCCGCCGGGTTTGGTTTCCAGATCGAAATCCGAATCTGCGCTGGCGGCTTCCAACGCCGTTTCAATGCGTGCTAACTCCGCATCCGCCAGGTTGATAAATTCCTGTTCATCCATCGCGTGTTACCATCCTTCGCCTGTTTTTAACCGTCTTTTGCCATGCGCACTGTAATCGTTCTTGTGATACTCAATCTGCTTGCCGCCTGCGGCACAAAAACGCCCTTGACCTTGCCTGTCCATGCCGCAATGCCGGCCAGAGCAAAACTGCCGCCGTATCACCAGAGCCGACTTTTTCAGCCAAGGATGATAGCAACAAAGTGGCAGCAGGTACTGCGCAATGAACACCATAAGCCACACCAGTTTGTGCGCCGATGGCCTGCATGTCGAAGGTGTCGCGTTGAGCGGGATTGCTGACCAATATGACACACCCTGCTACGTCTATTCCCACGCTGCGCTGGTGGCCGCTTATGCCGCTTATCGCAGCACGCTGGCGATGCATGGCATGGGCGGGCGATCGTTGATCTGCTACGCCGTCAAAGCCAATGCCAACCTGGCGATTCTGAATCTGTTTGCCCATCTTGGCGCGGGTTTCGACATTGTTTCCGGGGGCGAGTTGGCGCGCGTTTTGGCCGCCGGCGGCCAGGCGGGGAAAATCGTCTTTTCCGGCGTGGGCAAATCGCGTGAAGAAATGCGCGCGGCGCTGGCTGCAGGCATCCATTGTTTTAATGTTGAATCGGCCAGTGAACTGGATCAGCTCAATGCCGTCGCCAGAAAACTTGACACGCGCGCGCCGATCTCCCTGCGCGTGAATCCCGACGTTGACCCGAAAACCCACCCGTACATTTCCACTGGCCTCAAAACCGCGAAATTCGGCATCGCGATTGACTCCGCCTTTGCGCTGTATCAGTACGCCGCCTCGCTGCCGCATCTGGTGGTAAAGGGCATCGACTGCCACATCGGCTCGCAACTGCTCGACCCGGCGCCCGCCGCCGAAGCGGTGGATAAAGTCCTCGCCCTGGTGGATCAACTCGCGGCAGCGAATATTCCGCTCGCGCATATTGATATTGGCGGCGGCATGGGCATTCAATACTGCGCTGATGAACCCGCGCCGGCAATTGCCGACTATCTCGCACCGATTCTGGGAAAGCTCGCCGAGCGCAAGGAACATATCATTCTCGAACCCGGCCGCTCGCTGGTGGGCAATGCAGGTTTGTTATTGACGCGGGTGATGGTGACCAAGCCCGGCGAAGAAAAAAACTTCGCCATTGTGGATGCCGCGATGAATGACCTGATGCGCCCTGCGTTGTATGACGCATTTCATGACATCGTAAAAGTCGGCACCCCAGGGGCACTTTCCAGAGACGGACTCAAGCCTGCGGGGCGCGCTGGTGATACGGCGGCAAGGGATGAAAAACGCTGGGAAATCGTCGGCCCCGTGTGCGAATCAGGCGACTTCCTCGGTCACGACCGCAATCTCGCGCTGGCTGAAGGCGACCTGCTTGCCATCCTCTCCGCCGGTGCCTACGGCATGGCCATGGCATCCAACTACAACACGCGGCCACGTGCGGCGGAAGTGATGGTGGACGGCAATCATGTGCATCTGATTCGCCGCCGTGAAACGGCGGCTGAATTATTCGCGCTGGAGTCCATGCTGCCTGCGCATCGTTAAAGCACCGAATGGCAGCAGCGCATCACAACACATAACGCGCCAGGTCCTCGCTTTTCGCCAACTCGCCCAGTCGCGCATCGACATACGCCGCATCAATGCTGATCGGCGCCGCACCTGGTTTACCTGTGTCGAACGAGATGTCTTCGAGCAGTTTTTCCATCACCGTGTACAGCCGTCGCGCGCCGATGTTCTCGGTTTTTTCATTCACCTGAAACGCGATTTCCGCCAGGCGCTGAATGCCATCCTCCGCAAATTCCAGATGCACCCCTTCGGTCGCCAGGAGTGCCTGATACTGACGCGTGAGGCACGCATCGGTCTGCACCAGGATGCGCTGAAAATCATCCACCGACAACGAATCCAATTCCACGCGGATCGGGAAGCGGCCCTGCAATTCAGGAATCAAATCCGACGGTTTGGACAGGTGAAACGCGCCACTGGCAATGAACAAGATGTGGTCGGTCTTGATCATGCCGTACTTGGTGGACACCGTCGTGCCCTCGACCAGCGGCAACAGATCGCGCTGCACGCCCTGGCGTGAGACATCAGTACCATGGGCTTCCTGGCGGGTCGCGATCTTGTCGATTTCATCGAGGAACACAATTCCGTTTTGTTCGACGTTTTTCAGCGCTTCGGCTTTGACTTCCTCATCGTTGATGAACTGCGCCGCCTCTTCTTCGGCCAGCGCTTTTAACGCATCGCGGATTTTCATCTTGCGCGTTTGCTTCCTGCTGCTGCCCATGTGCTGGAACATGCCCTGAATCTGCTGGGTCAAATCTTCCATGCCCGGCGGGGAGAAAATTTCCATGCCCACGCTTGGCTGAGCGACATCAATCTCGATTTCCTTCTCATCCAGCTCGCCCTCGCGCAGCTTTTTCCTGAACTTCTGGCGCGTGCTATCTGCTGTCGGTGAAGCCTCACCCGCCGTCTCGCCAAAGCCGACTTTTACGGTAGGCAGCAAAATATCCAGCACACGTTCTTCGGCCGCATCCTTCGCGCGGTCTTGTACGGACCGCATCGCCGCTTCACGGGCGTTCTTGATCGCGATTTCCGCCAGATCGCGGATGATGGTATCCACGTCGCGGCCAACATAACCGACCTCGGTAAATTTCGTCGCCTCGATTTTGATGAAAGGCGCATTCGCCAGCCGCGCCAGCCGCCGCGCGATTTCGGTTTTGCCAACGCCCGTGGGGCCGATCATCAAGATGTTTTTCGGCGTGATTTCGGTACGCAAAGGCTCGGCCACCTGCGCCCGCCGCCAACGGTTGCGCAAGGCGATGGCCACCGCGCGTTTGGCGCGCGCCTGGCCGACGATGTGCTTGTCGAGTTCGGAAACAATTTCAGCCGGGGTCATGACAGACATTACGGACATGGCAGACATAAAAATTCGGTCTCAGCCGAGTGTTTCAATCAAATGATTCTGGTTGGTATAGATGCAAATATCACCGGCAATCGCCAGCGATTTTTTGACGATGTCCGCCGGGGCAAGTTCGGTATTTTCCAGCAGCGCACGCGCGGCGGACTGCGCGTACGCGCCGCCGCTGCCGATGGCGACGATGCCGAATTCCGGCTCCAGCACATCGCCATTGCCGGTGATGACCAGCGAATGCTCGCGGTCGGCAATCGCCAGCATGGCTTCCAGGCGGCGCAGCATGCGGTCCATGCGCCAGTCCTTGGCCAGTTCGACGGCCGCACGCAGCAGGTTACCCTGATGCTTTTCCAGCTTGGCTTCGAAGCGTTCAAACAACGTGAAAGCATCCGCCGTACCGCCGGCAAATCCGGCCAGTATCTGGTCGTTGTACAGCCGCCTGATCTTGCGTGCGGTGGCCTTGATGACAATGTTGCCGAGTGTGACCTGACCATCGCCGCCAAGCGCGACCTGATTGCCGCGCCGCACGGAAAGGATGGTCGTGCCGTGATATTGCTCCATGCAAGTTGCTCCTGTTGTTGGCCACAGTTTACCGGACTGGACGCAGCCGTAGTCCGATACTCGCCAAGGCGCATAAAACGCAGGCAATCGCCGCGCCGGAAGGCAGAT
>WOYI010314814.1_pt1 | contig 11378 bp, 8 predicted proteins | sample 6423411 | NCBI WGS metagenome assembly WOYI01 (sample SAMN13441803, study PRJNA592873) | oil field metagenome | biome: oil field; feature: oil-well bore; material: oil-contaminated soil; isolation source: oil-contaminated soil from oil-well borehole | place: Germany: Wietze | collected 2016-10-18 ... | reverse complement strand
GCCCCGAGCGCTGCCGTGAGCTGGGGCTCATCGGGGATGAGGATTTCTTCCTGGAAGCTCCTGGAAAGGGCGTTTCCGGCCTGAGAGAGCCTGGCCATACCGCCCGTGAAAACGAGCGGGAAAGCGAGCCTTAGCCTCGATGCCAGGTTTTTTGCCTTCGTCGCCATCTGCCAAAAAAGCCCCGCCACGATGGCCGGTAGCGGCACTTCGCCGGAAAGGAGCGAGACAACCTCGGACTGGGCGAACACGGCACAGGTTGTGTTCAAGGGGTATGGCTCGGCGTCTGCGAGCTTGGGCAGCTGCTCAAAAGAAATGCCCAGGCTATGAAGCGTGAACTCCAAAAACCTGCCCGTGCCCGCGGCGCACTTGTCGTTCATGACGAAGTCTTGAACTTCTCCCCGCTCGTTCAGCGCGATTGCCTTGCTATCTTGCCCGCCGATATCCAGGATGCTCCGCGCCCTAGGGAAGAGAAAGCTTACTCCTTTAGCCTGTGCGGTGATTTCGCTGATGCAGGCGCTTGCAGGCAAGAAGGCCTTTCGCCCGTAGCCCGTGGCCACGATGCGCAAGATGGCCTCGGGTACGATCGAAGAGCGGTTGCAGGCGGCCTCGAGCGCTTTTTTGGCCGCCTTAGAAGGGCTTGGGGCCGTAGGAAGAACGGCCCCGCCGAGCGGTTTTTCGGAAATCAAGTAAGCCTTCGTCGTGGTCGAGCCTATGTCCAGCCCGGCAACGATCATTTACCGATCATCTCCAAAAACGCTTGGACGCGCGTCGAGAGCTGGCCCGCATCCTCGTCGCTGAAATCGCTCTCTATCGAAAGGAGGGGGATGCCCGCCTCCCTTAGCGCTTTCTGGACCCCCGGAAACTCCAGCTGGTAGGTTTGACAAAACGGCAAAGTGGCGTAGATAACCCCGTCCGCTTTTTGCGACTTGGCCAGGCGAATGATATCTTCGATACGCTCCGGGTTGGGGCTGAAGCAGGCGCAGTGAACCCCTAGGAAGCGGTCTGCGATGCTCTCGATCAAGGCTTCCCGTGTCTTTGCATCCCCTTCAGCGCTAGCTTCTAAGTAGCGGGTTCCGGTACAGGTCTCTTCGGCTACCGCCACCCCTCCGCTCGTTTCGAGGATATGGTGGAGCTTCCAGTCTGGCAATGGCATGGGGGTGCCGGCGATGAGCAGCCTTGGGCTGCCCTTGGGGGCCACCCCTTCGCCGCGCCCCACGCGCGCCTTGAGCTCTTCGTTCAAGGCTTCTACCTGGCTTGCGAACCGCTCGGGGTCGTCAAAAAAGGCGAGCTGTGAAACGAGTAGGCTGTCCTTGCCGCTGATCGGGGCGGGGTCGTTCTGCCTTAGGGCATAGAGCTCTTTCAGGGCGGAACGCTTGCGGTTGACCTTGTGGATGGCGTCTTGTAGGGATTGGACGCTGGGCATTTGGGCGTGGAAACGGGCGCGGATCTCGTCTAGCAACCCCCAAACCTCTGATTGCCAGAGTTCTTCATCTTTTGGGCCTTTTTTCTGCGGCAGCTCCATGACGTAAAGGGGAAGACCATCTGCCATGATCTCCCAGGCCTTCTTTTTGCCATCGCAGGTTGTCTCGCCGACGATCAGGTCGCAGGCTTGCATGTAGGGGCAGATGCGTTCAAGGTAGAACCCGAAGGTAGATTTTATCAGGGGACAAAGGGTCTGGGGCAAAACGGCCTCGGCTGCGGGAACGCTGAAATGAGCGCCGGCGCAGAGCCCCACGGGAATCCCCCCCATGGCGAGGATCAGCTCGTCTGGGACGTAAACGCAATACGTGCCGACGACGAAGCCGCCTTGTTGCTTGTGTGCGACGAGCTCTTCGACCCGAAGGCTGTGGACGCCCGACATGACGGTGTCGAAGTATGCCATCCCTTTAGGCCTGTTGGGCTGGCTTAGGAATATTTCCTCATACACCTTGGGCAAGGGAGAAAGGAAGGCGTCGTGACGCTCCAGATCCATTCCTAAAGATCTCCAAAGCGTATTTTCTTTTGATTCCATCCTCACTCCTCTCGATAGTGTTTTAAGACAATTTGGGCATAACTTATCTAGAAGTGCCCAATACAGCGTACACGCATACGGGCCATGAAGCAAGGCTAGGGGGAAGGAAGCCTAAAGCTTACGAGTTCTTTGTTAACCGTGCCTTTGCTGTCGATTAGGGCGTCCATCAGGATGTCGTCGTGCTCTTTGATAAAGTAGCCGAGCTTTTCGGACCACCAGCGCTCCATCGTGATCGTCGTGTTGGCGGACGTCAAAAACCGGCCCGTATGCGAGCGGAATGTGACCGTGACTTTTGTCGTGGGGAACGTGCCCGCTTTGGTCGTGATTTGCTCTTGTTGGCCAACGGTCACCTCGGCCTCGATCGTGTCGGTAGTAGCCCCCTTGGAAGTGTAGGATTTGGCGAGCGTAATGCCCGTATCCGGAAGATGCAGATAGAAGGTTGTACTGTTTTTGAAGCTATCCTCCGGCCTCAAAGGAAACCTAAACAGCGCAAGCGGCTTGACGTAGTATTTCTCTTCGCCCGAACTCTGCCGTTCTAAATAGCAGCAAAGCGCGTTGTCCACGATCGCGTAGAGGTACTCGCCTCGAAACTTAGGATCGTTCGGCTTCGTAATTTCCCAGGCCAGGCAGTTGTAGGGCGTTGCTTGTTCAAGGGTTTGCGAACCGATCCTTCCTTTCACGTTACGGACGAGGCCCTTGAGCGTGTGAACCTCGAGCCCTTCTCCCGGGACCTGCCAGAGGCTCATCGTGGCGGGCTTATCGCCCGTTGCCTTGACCTCGAACGTAAAGGAGCTGCCCTTGGGGGGGGCTTGGATAGCCCCAAGCTCCTGGCTTTGTGCCAGACCGATAAAGCACGCGAGCGCCAGGCAGATGCTTACGAACGTTTGCCAAGCTCCAAGCCTTATCCTGGACATTTCGTCCTCCTTGAGGGTTATTTTTGGTCTGTACACAGTCTGATGTATGATATCATCAAGCTGTATACAGGTAAAGTTTTGCGAGAGGCCAAGTTGATAGAGGGGCTTGTTTCCAAGGTTTGGGATGTGGCTGTGGTGGGCGGCGGCATCACGGGTGTGGCCGTGGCCAGGGAGGCGGCGCGCGCCGGGCTTTCTGTCGTCCTTTTTGAGCAGCGTGATTTTGCATGCGGGACTTCGTCTCGGAGCTCCAAGATGATCCACGGCGGCCTTCGCTACCTAAAGCAAGCAAAGATCGGGCTCGTCAAAGAGGGGGCCAGAGAGCGCGAGCGGCTGCTTCAAGAAGGGGCGGGGCTCGTAGAGCCTCTCAAGTACCTCTATCTAATCCACGAGGGCGACAAAATGCGTCCTTGGATGTTGTCGTCGGGCCTTAGGCTCTACCAAGCGCTCGCCAAAAGCAAGCGCCCCTTCGGCCGTTTGAACGAGATGGACAGCTGGCTCTCGGCCCCAAACGTCCAGCTAAAAGGGCTAAAGGCGGCCTTTTTCTATTTTGACGGAATTGTGGACGATGCGAGGCTCGTTTACCGTGTCCTTCGGGAGGCCGAACGTTTCGGGGCCATCACTATGAACTATACAAAAGTCGAAGGGCTGCTTCTAAACGCGAAGGGTGAGGTCGCAGGCCTGGCCGTGAGCGACCTTCGCTCGAGCGCGACGCACGAAATCCAGGCAAGGGTGGTTGTCAACGCCGCGGGGGCTTTGGGGGATAAGCTCAGGGCGCACCTTGGAAAGCCAGCCATGCTTAGGCCGCTTCGGGGGACGCACCTTGTCTTCCCCCAAGAAAAGCTTCCCGTGGCGCTTTCTGTGACGTTTGCCCACCATCGAGACGGAAGGCCGATCTATGCCTTCCCTTGGGAGGGGGTGAGCCTTGTCGGGACGACGGATGTGGACCACAAGGCCCCTTTGGACGAAGAGCCCGTGGCCTCTGAAGCGGAAGTTTCTTACCTTTTAGAGGGGATCGAGCGGCGCTTTCGTGAGCTTGGGCTGGGCCAGAAGGACATGCTCGGCACCTACGCGGGCGTTCGGCCCGTTGTCGGTAGGGGAGACAGGCCCCCCTCCGAGGAAAGCAGGGAAGAGGCGTTGCTAGACGAGCAAGGACTGATCACGATCACGGGCGGAAAGCTCACGACATTTCGGGTCATGGGTCAAAAGACGCTCGCTTTCATCCTCAAGCGAATTTCGGGAAGGGGGTTGCAGCCAAAGGGGCGATCGGTAGGGCTTGAGCAGACCCCAGAAGGTGCGCTTTCGCTGGTGATGGAATCTTACCCCGGGCTTGGCCTTCCAAGCACGCTTCGGCTTGCAGGCAGGTATGGGCCAGATTTAGCGGCCTTCATGAAAGGCGTAAGCCCTGCCGACTTGAAGACAGTCCAGGGGACACCGTATAGCTTTGGAGAGCTCGTTTATGCAGCCAAAAACGAGCGCATCGTACACTTGGACGATTTGCTCTTGCGAAGAACCAGGCTCGGGCATCTTTTGCCAAAAGGTGGCTCGATGCTTGGAGGGAAGCTTAAAGCGCGGCTTTTGGCTCCGCTGGGCTGGGACGAGCCGCGCTGGAATGCCGAATGGAAGGATTATCTCGCGCTCGTCGACAGAGCTTATGCTCCCATGGGAGGGTAGCCATGCGCCGCTGGAACGGCTGGGGTGAAGAGGATGTTGTCTATCCTCTTCCAAAAGAGGCTCTGGGGTTTCTTGTGGCCGAGCTTGGAGAAAGCGCCCCAGCACCCAGTGTTCCGGCCGAGAGTATCCCTGTGCCGTTTCCCAGGCTTCCCGATCATCCGCTTGTGGCCTGTGACCCAAAGACACGGCTTGTGCGTGCGCGCGGCCAGAGCTTTGCCGATTTGGCGGCGCTTCGGTTCGGGGAAGTTCCCAACGTGCCGGATGGCGTCGCGTTTCCTGTTTGCCCATCGGACATCGAAGAATTGCTCGAATGGGCAAGTGGGATCGATGCGCAGGTCATTCCGTACGGAGGCGGAACCTCCGTTACGGGCGGGGTGAACCCAGTTGAGAACGGAAAGCCCGTTTTGACCCTTAGCCTCGAAAGGATGCAGGCCCTGCTCGAGCTCGATCAAAAAAGCCATTTGGCGAGGTTCGAGGCGGGCGTTCAAGGCCCATGGCTCGAGGCGCAGCTAAGGGCCAATGGGTTCACGCTCGGGCATTTCCCGCAATCCTTCGCCTATTCGAGCTTGGGCGGCTGGGTCGTGACGCACTCGAGCGGCCAGGAGTCGCTGGGCTACGGAAGAATTGCGGACATGTTCCAAGGCGGGCGTATGATCACGCCGGCAGGGAGGCTCGACATTCCCCCGCACCCCGCTTCGGCGGCCGGGGCTGAGCTCAAGCACGTCGTCCTTGGCTCGGAAGGGTGCTTTGGCGTTTTGACCGAGGCCGTCGTGAGGGTTCGGCCGCTCCCAGAAAAGCAAGCCTTCGTGGGCGCGCTGCTTCCGGGGTTCGAGGCAGGGCTCGAGGCGGTTCGGGAGCTTATCCAAGCGCGAGTCCCCTTATGCATGCTTCGGCTAAGCGATGTCTTCGAGACGAGAGTTTCCTTTCTTTTGGCCAATTTGGGCAGGCTTGGAGGGCTGGCCAACAGGGCGCTGCGATTTCGCATGCCAAAAGGGGAACAGCGCTGTCTTTTGCTCTACGGAGCGGCCGGCAGGCGGGGGGACGTTGCGAAGGCCCTTCAAGAAGCCGCTGCGGTGGTCCGTACGCACAAGGGCATAGGGCTTGGAAGGATCCCCGGGAAGAGCTGGCAAAAGAGCCGCTTTCGGCTGCCATACCTGCGCAACGCGCTTTGGGAGCTTGGCTACGGAGTGGATACGCTAGAGACCGCAACGGCCTACTCCAGGCTCCTGCCTACCTACGGGGCCGTCATGAAGGCCATGCAGGGCGCGCTCGCTACAGATAACGGCCGGGTCTATGCCATGGCGCACCTCTCGCACGGCTACGAAACAGGCGCGAGCCTTTACTTCACGTTCTTTTTTAGGCTTGCCAAGGGGTTTGAAGAAACCCTCGCGTGCTGGCAAACGATCAAGCGTGCCTCCATCCAAGCCGTCCTTGGGCAGAAAGCCACGCTCACCCACCACCACGGAGTAGGCTCCGACCACCTCTCTTACATGACCGAAGAAAAAGGCGAGGCCGGGCTTTCCTTGCTTCGATCGCTCAAGGCTACACTCGACCCCACAGGCATGCTCAACCCGGGCAAACTTCTCGCCCCTTGATTGTGGCGGCGTTCGCCGAGCATTGTTTGCCCGTTTCCCTTAAAGCCCGACTATTCCTCCGGCCTTGCGTTCAACAGCACGACAAACGAGCGGTTTGCCAGCGGATACTCGTCTCCGGGTGCAAACCAAGAGCCCTTTCGCTTTGGATCGGACGTATCGAAGGCTACCTCCCAGCTGCCCTCGATCGGAAGTTCGGGGATCTTGAAGGGGATCTCCTCGTGATGGGAGCTTAGTAGGATCAGCATGTTGTCGTCGACGAGTGGGCGGCCCCTCTCGTCCATCTCGGTCAGCCCAGAACCCGCAAAGAACACGCCAAGGCAACGGGTAAACGCCTGCTCCCATTCTTCGTCGCTCATCTCCTGGCCGGAGGAGTTAAGCCAAAGAATGTCTTTAATCCCCGTCCCATGGATTGGACGGCCCTGGAAGAAGTGAGCCCGGTGCAATATGGGGTGTGACTTTCGAAACGCGAGGACGTCGCGAACAAACTTGAAGAGCTCCCTATCCTCGGGCTTGAAATCCCAGCGCATCCACGTGATTTCGTTGTCTTGGCAGTAGGCGTTGTTGTTGCCCATTTGGGAGCGGTTAACCTCATCGCCCATCAAGAGCATCGGCACCCCTTGGGAAAGCAAAAGTGTTGCCAAGAAATTTCTTTTTTGACGGGCCCTTAGCTCGTTGATCTCGGGGGCATCGCTCGGACCCTCAGCCCCGCAGTTCCAGCTTAGGTTGTTGTCCGAGCCGTCTTTATTGTCCTCTAAGTTGGCCTCGTTGTGCTTTTCGTTGTAGCTGACTAAATCGTTGAGCGTAAACCCATCGTGTGCCGTGATGAAGTTAATCGAGGCGACGGGCCGACGTCCAGAGAGGGCATACAAATCGGACGAGCCCGTCAGCCTGTAGGCGAGCTCTCCGATCTGCCCACCGTCCCCTTTCCAGTATCGGCGCATGCAATCGCGGTACTTATCGTTCCATTCGGCCCAGCCAGGCGGGAAGTTTCCAACTTGATAACCGCCTTCGCCAAGGTCCCAAGGCTCGGCAATGAGCTTTGTCTGTGATATAACCGGGTCTTGGCAGATGATGTCAAAAAAGCTCCCTAGCCGGTTCACCTCGTGCAGTTCCCTGGCCAATGTCGAGGCAAGATCGAACCGAAACCCGTCGACATGCATTTCCGTGATCCAGTAGCGCAGGCTGTCCATGATGAGCTGGAGGACTCTGGGGTGGTCCATGTTGAGCGAGTTACCGCATCCCGTGTAGTCCATGTAATGGCGGGGGTCGTCATTAACAAGCCGGTAGTAGGCGGCGTTGTCGATCCCCTTGAAGCTTAGCGTAGGCCCCAAATGGTTGCCTTCGGCCGTGTGGTTGTACACGACATCTAAAATTACCTCGATCCCGGCCGCATGGAGCGCCTTGACCATGGTCTTGAACTCCGCAATCTGGCCTGTCGCGCTGTAGCGCATGTCGGGAGCAAAGAACCCGATCGAGTTGTAGCCCCAGTAGTTGCGAAGGCCCTTTTCGACCAGGTAGCGGTCATCGGCGAACGTATGGACGGGCATGAGCTCGAGAGAGGTAACCCCAAGCCTTTTAAAATAATCTATTGCAGGCTCGCTGCCAAGCCCGGCGTAGGTGCCGCGAAGCTCTTCGGGAAGTTGGTGGTTGAGCTTGCTGAAGCCCTTCACGTGCATCTCGTAGATAATCGTCTCGTGCCACGGGATGTCGAGCTTTGCATCTTTCCCCCAGCTGAAGGCTTGTTCCACGACGACGCCTTTAGGGGTGAATGGTGCGCTGTCTCTCTCGTCGAAAGACAGGTCTTCTTGGGGATCGCCGACTTTATAGGCGAAGTGCGCATCGTCCCACTTGATATCCCCTACGATCGCCTTGGCATAAGGGTCCAAAAGGAGCTTGTTGGGGTTGAACCGTTGCCCCTCTTCAGGCTTGTAGGGGCCGTATACCCTGTAGGCGTATTTTAGTCCTGGACGGGCTTCTGGAAGATAGGCATGCCAAATCTGGTCTGTCTGGTCTGGCATGGGGATGCGGGCGACCTCGTTTTGGCCGGATTCATCGAACAAACAAAGCTCGACTTTTTCCGCCCGCTCGCTAAAAAGGGCGAAGTTTACGCCTAACCCATCCCACGTAGCCCCAAGTGGGTATGGGGTTCCAAACCAAACGGCATACTTCTTTGGCATTAGGCTCCTCCTTCAAAAAGAAGAATTTTGGCGTTATTGCAGCCCGTAACGGGCTTGAGCGGTGCGTGCATTACTTAACCCTAACTCGACCCTAAAAGTGCAATGCCAAATTCTCTCCCCCATTCGGAAGCATCGTTTAATTCTTTTTCGCTCGGCGTCATCTTTACCTTGAAGCTTTCCAGGGGAGTTTTCATTCTCATTGTCCTCACGATATCTTCGCAAATTGTAATCCCCTCTCCGCTCCAACCATAAGAGCCAAAAACACCGGCAATTCTGCCTGCAACGTTTAAAACAACCATGCTGGAAAATACGTCAAATATTGGCTTGGGAGTTTTAGAATTGATTGTGGCGGTTCCTATTAAAAGCCCATTGGATGCTTCAATTTCGTTTATAAGATCTTCCATATTGCAATCTGATGCGTCAAAAATCTTTACTTTTACGCCGCTATCGGAAATCCCTTCACGTATTTTTTCCGCCAGTTTTTTGGTGTTGCCATAGGCGCTGGCATACACAATAACGGCCTGGTTGTTCTCTCTCCTTAGGTTGTGCCTTTTAGCTTGCTCTTTATAAAAATTCATATATGCATCAAGATTTTCTCTCAATATTGGACCATGAGAAGGGCAAATCATTTGAATGTCAAGTGGCGCTATTTTTTTAAAAGCGTTTGATATGTAATCATTGAAAGGCCTCATGATGCACATGTAATAATACTTGAAAGCGTCAAAGGCTTCGTCTTTATTGACAACTTTGTCGTTGAATAAATTGGTGTCGCAGTAATGAGAGCCAAGGAAATCACAGGGGAATAAAACTTTATATTCTTTTAGATAGGTAAACATTGTATCAGGCCAGTGGAGAAAAGGTGCATGAAAAAATTGAAGGGTCAACCCCCCTAAATCTATCGCATCATTGTCACCTACAGCCCGGCCTTTGTACGGTCTGTTTAAAACGTTATCAACAAAGCTTTTTGCTGTCTTGGAGTAGATAACCTCAATATCTGGGTTTGTATCGACAATCACGGGCAAAGTCCCAGAGTGATCCGGTTCGGTATGATTGACGATAATATAGTCAATTTCTTTAATCGGGCATATTTCTTCAATATGATCGAAATGTTCTTTCTTGAAATCAAGCTTACTGGCATCTATCAAGGCTTTTTTATTCTTGCCAACGATAAGATAGCTGTTATAAGTTGTGCCTTTTTCCGTAGGAATAGCTATATCGAATATACGCATGTTGGGGTCAAAAACCCCGCACCAAAACAAGTTGTCCATAATTTTAACAGAGCTCATAAGTTCACCTCGCTTAGCATGGTCAGCAGCATTTTAAAGCGCGTGACGGCCTTCAGGGCATGCGGAATGTTTGCGGGCATCCACACGAGTTGGCCCGCTTTCAAGCTCATCGCTTTGCCCCCAACGATGAACTCGGCCTCGCCTTCCAGCATGTGGGCCAGCGCTTCGAAGGGCGTCGTATGCTCGCTTAAGGCCTGGTTTTTATCGAAGGCAAACAGCGTGACCGAGCCCGAAGCGGTCTTAAGTAGAATACGGCTGACGATGGATCCTTCTTGGTAAGAGGCAAGCTCTTCAAGGCCAAGAGGCGTTCCTTGGGGGATGAGGGCATTCGCCGGTTTTTGTGGCTTATCCTTATCCATACTTACTCTCCTTTGCAGGATTTCCGCTGCTGAGGCTACCAGCCAGCCTTTCGTGTTCGATCGGTTAGTTTTAAAATACACCCTCCCCCCGTTCGTAGTCAATTCGAACGCCTTCGCGCTTCCTTCCAAAAAACTCTCCCGTTCTAAAAAAAAGGGGGGACTTTGAGTCGTGGACCAAGCGAGACCTTGATTTTTTCGCCTTGAACAGTGTCAAATGATAGATAGAGAATCCAAATTGATTTTTCTACTAGGAATCAGCGGGAGGGCTCTCATGGTTTACGTCAGGGATATTCTTAGAAAAAAAGGGAGCGACGTGCGGTCTGTTTCACCTCAGGCGACGGTCTTTGAGGCGCTTGAAGTCATGGCGGAACATAACGTCGGTGCAGTATTGGTTTTAGACGATGGCAAGCTGGCAGGGGTTTTTTCTGAAAGAGACTATGCCCGCAAGGTCATCTTGCAAGGGCGAGCATCGAAGGACACCCTCGTGAGCGAGCTGATGGAAAGGGGGGTTTTCTGCGTGGGCTTAAGCGACGACATCAACACCTGTATGGCGATAATGACGCTTCAAAGAATCCGGCATTTGCCCGTCCTGGATGAAGGCGGTGTTGTCGGGGTCATAAGCATAGGCGACGTGGTAAAAGAAACCATTTCAGACCAGAAATTTACCATCCGGGAGCTAAAAAAATACATTACTGGAAGCCACGGCCCGGAGATCGAAGCGGATTAGGGGAATGCACTTTACCTCCTAGCAAACAGCCGGAAGCTGGCTTTTCTTGCCGCTTAACCCGCTTAACCTTCAGCCTCTTTCAGACGAGCACTCCGAGCGTCGCCCCGCCGTCTTTTTATTGTTTCCTTCCTATCTGTGGCGCCTAGTGAAAAGATTTAGGGCCGATTCGGGGGGCTGCAAGCGATTTTAAAAGTGGACCGTAGAAATCCAGGAATCTTTGTCGTGAGTCTAGAAAGGGGGCAACGTGGCCATTGACCTGGAACGCCAAGGCAAGGTTGCGACGATCATCTTAAGCCGCCCGGAGGTACGCAACGCCCTCGATCGAGAAACCGCAGCCGAGCTTTTCGAGGCCTTTCAAAGGTTTGAGGAGAACGAGGAGCTTTCCGTGGCCGTGCTCTGGGGGCAAGGGGGGCATTTCTGCGCCGGGGCAGACCTAAGGGCCATCGCCCATGGCCGGCCCAACGTGCTAAGCGAGGGCATGTCTGAGCCCGGCCCCATGGGGCCGACAAGAATGCGGCTTTCCAAGCCCGTCATCGCGGCCATCTCTGGGTATGCCGTGGCGGGAGGGCTCGAGCTTGCGCTCTGGTGCGACTTGCGGGTTGCAGAGATAGGTTCGGTTCTTGGCGTCTTCAACCGGA
>WOYI010825502.1_pt1 | contig 11381 bp, 10 predicted proteins | sample 6423411 | NCBI WGS metagenome assembly WOYI01 (sample SAMN13441803, study PRJNA592873) | oil field metagenome | biome: oil field; feature: oil-well bore; material: oil-contaminated soil; isolation source: oil-contaminated soil from oil-well borehole | place: Germany: Wietze | collected 2016-10-18 ... | reverse complement strand
TCACTTTGACGCAGGAAGAACTGGCGGAAATTACTGACCGGCTGAAGACGCCTGTAACGCATCGCGATGTAATCGACAAGGCGTTGATGGAAGGCAAGCCGGTTCCGCAGGCAGTGTTGTCGGATTATCCTGATCTGAGTGCTCCAGTCGAGCGCCACGTCAATGAGTTCCAAGCGCCGTATCAGGCGGCGTCGCGGATCGGCGAGCCGACCGCTATGGTGCCAATCAACATGGCGGGAGCAACGTACGCCGCTCTAAACGATCTGGAGTCGCGTTTCGGCGGCATCGACAAGTATGTCGCCGGAAAGCTCCGGTACGACGAAGAGGAGCTGTCCCGGTATTTCAGTCCCGAGCAGGTGGATGCCATCGGCCTCGCCATCAAGGCGGTGGAAGAGGGGCGGGGCATCATCAATGCCGACCAGACGGGCATGGGTAAGGGGCGGTTTGTCGCAGCGATGCTGCGCTATGCGAAGCTCCACGAGAAGATGCCGGTGTTCCTGACCATCAAGCCGGAGTTGTTCACTGACATCTTCCGGGACATCAGCGACATCGGCAGCCAGCACCTCTTCAAGAAGCTGTTCATCTTCAATGATGGCGAGAGCGTCAAGCGGTTTGGCACCGAAAACGAGGTGCTGTACCGGGCGACCACCCCACAGGAGCGTAAGGCGGCTCTGGCCATTGGGGGAGTGGAATCTGATACCGACTTAGTGTTGGCGACCTACTCCCAGTTCATGCGTGTCTACCATAAAAACCCGAAGGCGGCACTGTTGACGGAAATCGCGGCCAATAACGGGATGCTCATTTTGGACGAGGCGCATGTGGCCTCGGGCGCGTCGAATCTGTCAGCGACAATCGGTCAGGCGGTGGCGAACAGCGACTCGGTACTGTATGCGTCTGCAACCCCGCTCAAGGGGGTGTCCAACTTCGCCATCTACAACAAGATTTTCCCTGCTTCCGTTGATTTGAAGACGCTCCCGGAAACGCTCAAGAGCGGTGGTGAGGCTTTGCAGGAGGCCATTTCGACCAACATGGCTCGTGATGGCGTGCTCATTAGACGCGAGCATGACTTCTCGAAACTGACCTTTCATACCCGCAATCCCGAGGCTGCACGTCTCCAGCGCAATGTCGAGATTGCCGATGCACTTTCAGACATCATCGGCGAGATGTCTTACCTCGCTGGTGATGTCTCGAAAGCCATTTCCGAGATGAACAAGGATTTTAAAAAGGCGTGGGAGGAAATCCCCGAGAAGGACCGGCAAGGTGCGCGTATGCAGGCGTCCAGCATGAACTTTGGATCGCGCCTCTACAGCCTCAATCGTCAGTTCCTGCTCGGGATCAAGATCGAGGACGCGGTGGAAACCGCCTTGAATGATCTTGCCAACGGGCGCAAGCCTGTGATCGCCGTGGAAAACACGGGCGAGTCCCTGTTGCGTCAGGTGATTTCCCGCCGCGCTGGAGTTGAGCATCTGGAGGCGGAATTGACAGAACTGGATGAGCGCGACGGGGCATTGAGCGAGCAAGAAAAGACCCGCCGCGACATACTCGTGTCGAGTATTAACGATGCAATGCGCAACGTGGTGCTTGACGAGCCTCCCCAGTACCGTGAATTGCTTGAGACCATGCTTGACCGTATTGGCATCATCAAGATACAAGGCCGCTACGGTGACGTGCAGCGCATCCAACCGGAGAGCGAGGAGTACCACGAGGCCGAGGCGCGGGTGCGCGAAAAGATTCGCGCATTTCCTGACCTTCCCTTGACCCCAATTGATGTAGTGAAGAAGGAGTTGCAGCAGCGGGGACACCCGGTTGCCGAAGTGTCCGGTCGCAAGTCGTCCATCACTCCGAATGCGGCCAATCCGGCAACTTGGGACGTGAATTACCATGCAAAGGCGGATGCGGTCGCGAATGTGGCTGGCTTCCAGAACGGTAAATTTGACGCCATCGTCATCACTCGCTCTGGGTCCACAGGCATCTCGCTGCACGCCACTGATCGCTTTGCGGATTCGGACATTCGCCAGCGCAACTTCATCGTCTTGCAAAAGGCCGCCAATATTGCGGAATTCCTACAGTGGATGGGGCGTGTTAACCGCAAGGATCAAGTGGTTCCGCCTATCGTAACAGGGCTGGAATCAGGGCTTCCGGCTGAACTGCGGCTCACGATGATGCACAACGCAAAGCTGCGCAAGTTGTCGGCCAATACCACGAGCAACCGGGATAACGTTAATTTGGAAGGCGAGGAACTCGATCTTCTCAACGATGTTGGGGATCAGGTTGCCTTGGAATGGCTGGCGGATAATCCAGACACAGCCGATCTGCTCGACATCAAGCTGCCAAGCGGGGACGACTTTGAGGATGCTACGCGGAATTCGCAAGAGAACCCGTACATCAACAAACTCATGGGGCGTCTGATGATGGTGAGCGTGGCGAAGCAGGAGGAAATCCTGAAAACGCTCAGCGAACGGTTTGCCGACAGGATCGAAGAACTGGAACAGCGAGGAGAAAATCCTTTCAAAGTCGATGTCTTTGAGTGGAAAGCCAAGACCGTCAAGGAGGAGGAACTGCAAAGCGGCGTAATCCGGTCAACTGATAGCACTTTCGATGAGCCAATTAAGCTGGCCACGGTGCGCTACGAGCAGGACATCTTCCCAATTCGATCAGAGAAGCTGCTTGGAATGGTGCAGGCCGGGCTTGAACTTTACCGTGCCGATCCTGCGATGGATGAGCGCGGCACAGTGCGCTCATTCCGCGAACACCTTGAGGAGATGCAGGACGGATGGGTGCGGCGCCAGTTGCCGACCAAGCTGCGTGAGTCCGAACAGCCGCTGTCGGTTCTGCTCGAAGGCAAGGACGTTAATGGGGCGAAGGGGGCCAAGGCGCGTTCGGACTGGCTTCTGACAAATCTCGAAGCCTTCCGCCCCGGCGTCCGCCTCGCCCACGACGACCCGTTCAAGGGCGAGCGCAAAGGGGTTATCACCTCGGTCGAGTTACCCAAGCACAAGGAGGATTTCTTCCTGCTCTCGAAGTACCGGGCCAAGGTGGCTTTCGCGGGTGATGACAAGGTGCGGGAGATCACTCTGGCGACTGTGCGGAATCAGGATAAAGACCTGTTCTCCGGCTCGTGGGTCAGTCTCGACCCAGCCAAGATGGAGACTATCCCTCATGTCAAGCGGCAAGCCGAGCAGGTGCTGGCCGAGTTCGACGCCGCGCCTGACGGAAAAATCGTTCGCACCCAGTACGTGCTGCAAGGCAACATTTTCCGCTCCTGTGAGTTGGCGAGCAAACAAAAGCTGGGGTCGCCGATCCTGTTTACTGACGAAGAGGGGAATAGGCAGCGGGCGGTTTTGCTCAAGGATCGCATTACGCCGGATATGGTCAAGGCGCTCCCTATCGGTCTGGATGCGCGGGATATGTGCGACTACATCGACGAGTACCTCGACCCGAAACACCCGGAGTTCAGTCATCGCTCAATGCACGGGGCGTTCCGAATCTACGACGCGGGCGTAAAGGACATGAAGAGGGGTGATGGCATCATGTTTGAGGCACTCAATGGTGGTGAGAGTTTCCGCGTGTGCATTCCCGGCACCAAGGCGCGAGCGGGCGCGTTGATGACTGATGGCGCGATTTTCGACATTGGGCAAAAGACCCCCCAAGGCAGTCTGGGACTCAAGCTGACTGGCACCAAGTCCTATATGCATGTGACTGTGGACAGAGGGGACCTGCACAGCCTGATGGAGCTTATGCAGCGCAATCACCATGTGGGCAAGTTTTACGTTCCCGTGCCCGACCACGAAGTTATCAAGACCTTGAAAGAACGATACCGTCTGGATCACAGCAGGAACCTTGCGGCAGCGGTGGATTGTCCGGCTCCATAAATAGAGCGCTTGTTAGAATCTTGATACGCCGGGGTTTTTGATGGAGAATTAGAAACTGGGTATATTTTATTGAATCTGGCTATGATTGAATCAACCACTCATGCAAGCACAAGCGACTTGAAAGGCGTCCCGATCCCAGAGATCGAGACGCTCGATCTCACGTCGCACAGCGTTCTTACGCATTTCGCGAAATCGACGCGAAATGTGCAACTACTCAACTTCTTGCTGGCGCTGGATCGCGTCGATAAGTGGGCTGTGGACTACAACGAGCCAGAGTCGCCGAATGCGCTGGAAATCCAGCTTTTCGTGCAAGACCTGCAACGCTTCGTTGAAGACAGTCTGCCGGTCTTGCACCGGGTTCCCCGCGAATTTGCGGACATCCTGAGTCACCTGACGACATCGCGGTGCATGTACCTGATCCGGTTCGTGGGCCAGCATAACGACGAATTTCTGGAGCGTCTTGGTTTCCTACTGGAAGCAGAGGCCGGGCAATCACCCAATGTCGCAGCCGTCAGACGGCGCTTGGAAGCATTCAGCAAAGCGAAACTACTGGGGGAGATATTTTCCGGGAAGCGCCTGACTCGCATTTTGCAGATCATGGGGAGTTATTCAGATGTTTGATACGAAAATGACTCAGGCAGTCGCCGCAGGCAGCCGTGTCTTCGACCGCAAGATCGCCATCGGCGCTGCGCTAGGCGTGTCGGTGATGTTCGCCGGGTACGCCGTATCGGCGGTGGGTACGGGAACCACGTCAGCGAGTGGCCAGTCCATCTCGAAGCAGTCATCCGTGGTGGCAGACAGCATCAAGGCGGACGCCGAGGAATGCGCCAAGGGCACCAAAGATGGGACCATCGGAAGCTCGATCAAGCAGGCGCTCGGCATCCATACCGAGCTTGCAGCGGCAACGCCCAACGTGGAGTCGCTGTTCGATGTCGCCAGCGACTGCTTTTCCGGCCTGAGCCAGATTTACGATCTCTCCTACTCGATCCCAAGCATTGAGAGCATCATCGGCCCTGCCACCGATGCTGTGACGCAGTACGCCAAGAAAAAGGTCTGCACAGCAGTCAATCAGGTGCCCGGCCTCGTTACCTCGCCGATCAATCAGGCTATCGACAAGATCGACAATATGAGCGACATCAACGGCGTCGTGCAGCAGAACATGTCGCAGATCGATCCCGATCTTGGGGCCGAGTACCACAGTGCGCCGCAGGGCGGCACCTACACCGTAGACACCAACCCTTACAACAAAAATCAGACCGACTTCGGCGGTCCGATGGGGATGGGCCGCAATTCGATCAACAACACTCCCCAGCTTCCGCCCCAGATCAACCCCGATGTAGGTGGCCTCATCCAGTCCATCGGCAATTTGTTCGATTAAGGGGTAGGCGATGAGGATGAACAAGATAATTGCATGTGCGCTTGTGGGGTATGGGCTGGCTTTGGCCTCTGTGCCCGCGCACGCGCTTTCATGGGCTTCGGTGGCCTCACTTGTTAATACCCTGCGCAATGAGGCATCCGCGTGGGCTGTGAACACCAAGCAGGGGAGCCTCGCCGCGAATCAGGAGTTGCAGGCCGATGTCACAGCAAAAAAGCAGCTTGCGACTGCGATTGGCGCGATCAGCATGTCGGATCGGGTGATGGGGTCTGTCACTTCATTCGATTCCGAACTTGGGCAGCCGGTGACAATCAAGTGTGTGGCGCAGCAAAACGGGAAGCTGCATGTCGAGGCGGACTCACAGCGGCAGAAGGATGCGGCCCGCTTGATGTCGAGCTATGCATCGAACCGCGTGGGGTCGAAAGCGGTCGCCGACACCGAGGTGCTGTCCATGCACCGCGACACCTACTGCACCGTCTCTGAGGCCAAGCAGGGCATGTGCTCGCTTTCGGCCAACGGTATGCAGGGGTGGGATTTGAACTACGCGGGGGCTTTCAGCGAGAAGACACTGGCCCCAGAGGGGGAAGTGGCGGCCTACGCCTATGCCGGAATGATTGCGGATGCGCGAGCGGAGGCCGGTATCGATTGCACGAGCACGGCTTGCGCAGCGGCGCGGTCGCAGCAGCTTGCGACTGCTGCGGTGAGTGCGATGGCGGCCAACGCGATTATCGGGCAGGCGACGGATCGTCGTATGCCCATGCTGACGGGGCAGTGACATGAAACAAGGCAAGCAGATCATTGCTGCGGCAGCGCTCTCCGCGACCTTATGTAGTGGGGCGGCCTACGCAGCGCTTTATGGCGGTGGCCCGGCTGAGGCGTGGACGACCAAGCAGATCGCCTCTCTTACCGCAGTAGTGTCCGGGAATATTGTGTCCTTTGGTGAGGCTTTTTCGGCGGAGATGCAGACCAAGTTCGAGTACATCATTTCTTCGGTGGCCGTTGCGACCAAGCAGGAGGCGCTCTCGGCCAACATTGTCAGCGATGGCACGCGACAAGCCGCTGAGCAGCTTGTGAATGCGGTTCGTGCGCAGCGGCAGAGCGATCAGGTCGCGACAGCTTACCTCAACTACAACGCTGCCACTGGACAGGGCCATGACCCTTGCGGCACCAACGCAAAAAACAAGACGATGGACATCGCCTTCGAGTCGGTCGCCGTTCAGGCGAGAAGCACTGTCGGCATGACCGATGTGGCACCCGGTCGTCTGGTGACCTCGGTCCCGCAGGCAATGCAGGCCCGGTTGGATACGCACCGTAGCAAGTTTTGCACTGCTGCCGAGTCCAGTGCTGGCCTCTGCTCGACCAGTCAGTTGCCGGGCGGTGACACGAACGCCGCCTTGCTGTTCGAGGCGGCCCCGGCAGGCAGTCTCCAGACGGAGGCCCGATATGCCTACATCCAGCATGTACTGGGACCACCGGATCAGAAATTGGAGAAGTCGGCTGGTGGCACGCCTGCTGGTCAAGTCTTCATGGTCGCGAAGAATCGCAAGGATGCGCTGCTCTCCGTGCCAGCGTACAGCCTTGCGATGATCGACGCTGCCAACACCCAGTCCGACCAGTTTGGGGGCAAGTCCCCGAACGAAGTTCTCCAGTTGCGTGTGAACCAGTATTTCGGCGGCGCCGAGGCCGAGCAGTGGTCGGGGTCGATGGCACGCCAGACCCAGCGCGGTCTGCTGGTCGAGGCCACCAAGATGGCTGGCCTTGAAGTGTGGATTCATCACAAGCAGTACGAGCAGAACCAGCGCCTTGAAGCGAATCTCGCAGCGCTGCTGCTTGCCTCTGCTGACAAGCTGTCCAGCCCATTGGAGGCGCAGTACCAGAAGGTGCTGGCCAACACCACCAGTGTGTCCGTCAAATGAAGGGGGCGGCATGAGATTCAATGAATCGAAAGGGACGCGCTACTGGAGGGCCGCCATCGGCACCAGCCTTGCCATGTGCTCGACGTGGGCAGCAGCGGCCTGCCCGCCGCAGTACCAAGAGACTGTGGTGGCCCCGCAGTTCAAGATCGCCACCACGACGCTCAACCAAGCTATCGCAGCAGTTGACGCACAGCTTGCGGCCCAACTGGAGATTAACTCGGAGCGCTTGACATCGGCGACCGCTGTCCTCACCAAGCAGAAGGCGCTGTCCGCCAACCAGATCGCAGATAGCACCCGTACCACCATGCAGCAGGTGGCGACCAGCCTGAACGTGCTCGCGCAGACCGAACGGGTCAAGCAGGCGCGGTTCGACTTCGGCGGCGAATTCGGCCAAGGGTACTCGCCGTGCAAGGTGTACTCGACCCGACAGGTCATCGCCAACCGTGACGCTGACATGGCGGCAGAGCGCCGGGCGCGCGTGATGTCCGAAGTGGTGGCAGCGCCGGGACGCTACGTTGACCCAATCCAAGGGATGCGTTCACTGATTGATGCCAACAAAGACTTCTGCACGCAGGATCAGGTTGATTCCGGTCTTTGCGAGGCTGTTGGCGAACTTCCCGGCGCGAGCCTGACCGTCGCGACGCTCTTCGAGCCTGCGATGGAGGGCGAGAAACTGTACGACGCCAAGGTGGCGTTCGTGAACAACATGGTCGGGGTGCCGGATGGCCCAGTGCCGAAAGCAGCCGGGAAGACGCCTGCGGCGGCGGCCTATTCGTTGGCGAAAGGCCGCAAGGATGCACTGATCTCACCGGCTATCGCTTCGCTCAAGGAAATCCAGTTGGACCATTCCGGCGTTACCGGCACGGAGACAGGCACTGATATCCCTCTGGCTGCTCATTTCAGCAACGAGGTGAAGCGGTATTCGGGGAACTCGGCTGAGTACGATGCATGGGCGCGAGTGATGTCTGCACAGAACGAGCGCGGCGCTCTGGTCGAACTCTTGAAGATCAAGGCGCTTGACCTTGCGATTCAGGAGCGGCAGTACCGCCAGTATGAGCGCATGGAAGCGCAGCTTGCGGCACTTGTGGCCCTCGAAGTGCAGTCGTCCGGTTCGCAGGAACAGACTGCTGCTGCCGCCGAACGTGCGGCCAAGCAGAATGTGTCCAATGCGATCAAGTAACGGGGGCTGGATGGCGAACATGGTAGTAAGGACGGCTCTGGCCGTTGCGCTCACGGGCGCCACAGCGGTGGCTGTTGCCGATACCTGCATGGTGCCACCAACGGATAAGCAAACCGTCTCTGGGCGCTTCGGCAAGTTCCGGGGTGGCGACTCTGGCAACTTCGGCAGTGCGAACTCAAAGCCGCACATGCACGATGGTCTGGACTTTTCGACCAGCGGCGCATCGCAACCCCTGTACGCAACGACAGACGGGGTGATTACCTTTATCGGCTTGCGAGGCACTGCGGGTAACGCGATCCTCATCAAGCGGGATAACGGCGACGTGGTGGCGTACTACCACATGAGTGGGTTTACAACAGGCTTGAAGCAGGGCACGGAAATCAAGGCTGGACAGCAAATTGGCTTGTCCGGCAACACGCCCAGCACCGCCATGGTGAAGCACCTGCACTTCACCTACGGGACCGCCAAAAAAGACGCGGCGCGTGCAGCCGCATTCCCGCAGAACGTGGCGCGGGGACCGTTCAATCCGGGGCAACTGCCTTATGTTTTCAATCAGCAGGCAGGGATCGGCTGGAAGACCGATCCGGCCCCTTATTTCTGCGCGACGTTCCAGATCCAAGATGGTAATCCACAGCACTACCCGATTCTCGGCAAAGACACCAAAGAACAGCACTCGATCCTGTTTGAAAACGTCCCTCCGGGTGGCGTGGCCTCGAACTCCGAGTACGAGCCTGCGCAGGTCGAGGCCGCGAACGCGGACGCTGCGCTGGCCGACGCCGAAGGCCAGTCGCCGGGCGAGTGGCTGTCGGATAGGGATGGCTACGGCACGTTGCCCACTGCGCCAATTGGTGGCTACGACACGATGTCCACCTCGGAAATGATGCTGACCGAAGCAGGGCGACGGTTCAGTGACGCCGAGTGGAACAACAACATCACCAAGGTGTCGAGCCGCGCGCTCTGGGTTGACTACAACCGCGCCGTTGGTGTGGGTAACTACATGGCCGAGGCCATCCTCGGCAAGAAAGAACGAGTCGAGGCCCTGATGGCCGTCTACACGTCGCAGAAGATGGCGCGAATGAGGATGCAGGCTGATTCGGCGCACGAGCGTGTCCAGAAGGATGCCGTCAGCCAGATCATTAAATAAGGCGACACAAGGTAAAGGTGGCAATCATGTATTCGGAAGAAAAAGATCAGGTGTTCTCGGATTACGAGGAGCAGGAAGGCGGCGATGTGAAGTCGCTGCCGAACTTCATCCCCCCGGAGGCCCAGAAAGGCCCGGCAGCCCCCGCCGCCTCGGCTGAGCAAGTGGCTGTAGAGCCAGTAGAACAAGAAGAGGCCGATACGACGCAGCTACCCCAGACTGATGGGGCGTCCGCCGAGGTGGAAATTGAACATAACCCGGATCACTCCTCGCAGGACGGTTCCAATCTCCCGCCTGCCACGCAGCAGGCGGGGCCGGTGGTCGAGCCGGTGGTCGAGCCACCGAGCCGCCACGAACGCATCGCGGGCGCTGGGCTTGAAGATATGTCCCCCGATGCTGTGCCCACCGATGCCGAAGAACAGGGAACGGCTGGCGATAAGGTATTGGTTGATCGCGCCCTCCATGATGCTCTTATGGGCGTGGCCCAGAAGGTCCATGCAGGCGCCATGATGGTTGATCCCGAGGAATTGCAGCGGATGAATGCTGCCGTGCAGCAGCGCGGGATGATCCCCGGCGCAGTCACGGCACAGGGACAGCAGCAGGTGCAGACCGGAATGCAAGCTCTGGCCGATGGCGGCATGTCGCTGCTTGGCGGTGCGGCTGCACTGACTGGAGCCGCGCTCCATACTGGGGGAAAGGTCGCTTCGTCGCTTGCAGGTGCGCTGGGCCTGCGGAGCAATGGTGCGTATCCGCCGCCAAGCGCATTTTCCGATCAGGCCGACGAAGTGCAGGCCACGCCCGCAACTGGCGTGGCGGTACTGCCCCGTATTTCGGAATATCGCGTCGATCAAGCCGAGAAGATGGCGAACGCCTACGAGGTGGCGGTGCAGCAGTTGTGGGAATCAGGAAATCTGCCGAACGTTCGGCATGAAATCGAAGAGCGTGCTCGGCAGACGGGCCTGTCGGTCGAGGATGTCATGGAGAAAATGAAGCCGAACGGCGAAATGGCCGATCTGCGTGAGAAGTTCATTTCGGCAGTGGCTGAATCCAGCGACGCACAGAATCACAAACAGGCAATGGACAAAGCGCTCGACGGATGGGTGCGACAGTACGGACGCGGTCAGGAGGAGTTGCTGAACCCGGAAACCGATGGCAATCCGCATTTCGAGTCGCTGCGCGACCGGCTTGGCAACTCGCACGGTCAAATGAAGAAAAACACGGCGAATGCACCGCTGTTTGAGGACGATGAAAAATCCCACGCCGAAAAACTGCGCGAAACCATCGAACGGATCATGGAAAAGCTCAAGGCGATTGCCATGGATTTTGTGAATATGGTGCGCGGCAAGAAGGTTGCAGATACGGAGGCCGACAATGCTCCCAGCCCGCAAGGATGAGTTGTTACCGGATGCCCGCCGTGATTTGGCCTACATCGCCGATATCATCTCGACCGCGCTGTCCGGGGCTGAGACTGACTGGGAAGAAGTGGTGTGTGAGTTCGCGGACGAGCGCAACTACCTGTCGATCTCGGCGGCGACGCGCCCCAGCGACGACGCGCCGACCGTGCGGATCGAATTCGGCGTGCAGGATGAGCAGGTGCGGCACGCGACGGGCGGCCTTGTAGCCCGCTGGTTACGTGACAGTGCGCGCATTGCAGGGCTGGAGATCGTTCAGATGGACGGGAAATCCTGCGATGTCTCACCTTTTGCGGCACGCCTCTCAACCTATGCTGAACTCCCCGCCACCGTCAGCGAGATGGCTATGCGGGATGCGGACTGATTTATGGAATCTCATATCAAATGGTTTGATCTTGCGCGGTATGGAGCCGCGCTGCGGGTAGTGCCGGAGTCACCGCTGCGCGGCGTGGCGATGACGTGTCTTGAGATTCGCGACCGTAATC